>ERZ827168.1105-NODE-1105-length-39254-cov-5.718845_pt1 | contig 39254 bp, 41 predicted proteins | sample MGYA00519868_ERZ827168 | MGnify/ENA primary metagenome ERZ827168 (study PRJEB31778, sample SAMEA3449271) | human gut metagenome | biome: human gut; feature: human-associated habitat; material: faeces | place: United Kingdom | collected 2010/2012 ...
GAGCCTTCGGAGATTGCCCCGGAGTGGTTCGACCGGTATGCACCGCCCTCCCGCCGTCGTTCAGGCGGTTCGGCTCTCTCCCCCACTGCCAAGGGATACGGTGCTGCCCTTCCGCTGGTCTTATCTGACCCTCGGCGGCGAGCTGATGCTTTTTTCCGACGAGCACACGGTCTTTGAGCAATGGTGCGCCGGGCAAAACGTCTGGATCGGTGCCAGCCTGCCCGGGCCGCTCACGGCGGAACGGCTCCGTCAGGCCGGACGCGCCCTGCAGATCGCCCGGCTGGACGGTCAGAGCCGCACCGCGTTCTATTCCGAGGCCATGACCAACGATCAGATGCTCAAGCAGAACAACCCGGTGCTCTGGGCGGTCAGCTACGTTCAGTCCAACCCGGGCCGTCCCGTCCATCTGCGGGAGCTGTGCGCCCAGATGCACCTGAACTATTCCTATTTCAGCCGGCAGTTCCACCAGCAGACCGGCAAGACCTTCACGGACTATGTGCAGGGCGTGCAGATGCAGTGGGCGTCTGGCGAGCTTCGCAAGGGCCGCAAAAGCGGCGAGATCGCCGAGCAGCTGGGTTATCTGAATCAGGACGGCTTTGCCAAAAGCTTTGTGCGAGTCTTCGGCTGCTCCCCCCGCAAATGGCTGTCCACGCAGGAAAGCGCTGAAAAGTCAAAGGAATGATTCTCCACAAACCAAAAGAGACGGCGCGATGCGTTCATCGTGCCGCCTCTCTTTTTTCAGAAGCTTACTTCTGGCTGCCGCTCATGGCGCGTTCGGCCTGCTCGATCAGGCGCTTGACCATGTAACCGCCGATATAACCGGCCTGACGGCTGGGCATATCGCCGTTATAGCCCTGCTTGAGATTGATGCCCAGTTCGTTGGCAATCTCGAACTTCATGTTGTTCAGGGCCTGCTTGGCCTCGGGGACCATGCCGCCGTTGTTGGTGCCGCTCTGCTGATTCTGATACATTTCCCTTCACCTCATTCAAATATTTCCCGTTCATCGGGAGGTCTTTCCGCCCTGAGAAGCCATCTGCCGCTCCGCCTGTTCGATCAGGCGCTTCACCATATAGCCTCCCACGTAGCCGTTTTCCCGGGAACTCAGGTCGCCGTTGTAGCCCTGATTGAAGTTGATGCCCAGTTCCCGGGCGATCTCATACTTCATGTTGTCCAGCGCGGCGCGCGCTTCGGGCACGGTGGTCTGGGTGTTCCGGGAGGAACCGCTCTGTTTTGCCATCTTTTTTTCACCTCCTTGATGTGGGTTCAACGCTATTTTGCCTTTGCGCAGGGAAAATACCCTGACAATTCTTTGCTGAAATGCGAGGTTTTGTCGTTTCTGCGGAAAAATGTTTGCATGAAGCCGCCGCTTCGCTTATACTAAAAAGGAAGCGGCGGCGATATGGTTTCACCGGCGCTTCGAACGGATATACTTTAACAGAGGCCCGTTTCGGCGGGCGATGATAAAGGAGGAACCTGCGATGGCTGTGACCAAAGTAAACGAACAGAATTTTCAGACGGAAGTGCTGCAGAGCGCCGAAACCGTGCTGGTTGATTTTTATGCCGACTGGTGCGGCCCCTGCAAGATGCTCAGTCCCGTGGTGGACGAGATCGCCGGGGAGGTATCCGGCTGCAAGGTCGTAAAGCTGAACGTGGACGAAGCGCCAAACGTGGCGGCCCGCTACAATGTGATGTCCATTCCCACGCTGATGGTGTTCCGTCAGGGCGAAGCGGTAGACCGCTCCGTAGGCGTGCAGAGCAAGCAGCACATTCTGAATATGCTCAAGGGCTGAAAAGCCGAAACGGCGTTCCGATCTTCTGGTCGGAACGCCGTTTTCATTTGCTTTTTTCAGTCTTTCATCAGTCCGCAGCAGCCCAGCTCGCTCATGGGCACAAAACCCGTCTTTCGATAAAAGGCCAGAAGAGACGGGCTGTCGTCCGCGGTCAGTTCGATCTGCCGTACCTGCGGGTATCGAGCCAGCAGCTCCCGAAGCAGCGCCGTACCCACGCCCCTGCGCTGATATTCCGGCAGGATCAGTAAGTCCTGCACAAAAACGATCGTCTGCCCGTCCCCCACAGCCCGAAGAACGCCGATCAGCCGGTTTTCTTCGTAAGCGGCCAGCGTCAGCAGGGAATTTTCAAAGCCCCTGCGCAGCGTTTCCGGCTGATCGGTATAGGCCGTCCAGCCCACACTGGCGTAAAGGAGCAGGATTTCCCGTTCGTCGTACTGTCGGTATTCTCTGATCTCCATTCGTTTGGCTTTTATCCTTTCTTAGCGGAAAGCTGCTTGGATTTCCGAAAAATGAACTTCCGCACCGGGTAGACGATAGCGCGGTGCAGGGGCGGGAACGCAGCGCGCTCTGCCTTTTTCAGCTGGGTGGGAATGTCGATGCCCTGCGGGCAGTGCTGCTTGCACTTCCCGCAGCCCACACACTGGGAGGCGAACCCCGGCTCCCGGCGGAAGCCGATGACCTGCACATACTCCTTCCAGCCCGCAAAGCGGCTTTCGGTGTACAGCTCGTTATAGCAGCGAAAAATATCGGGAATATCCACGCCGCGCGGGCAGGGCAGACAGTAGCCGCAGCCGGTGCAGCCCACCTTCATTTTTTCATTGATGATGCGCCGAAGCTCCGCAAAGAAAGCTTCTTCCTCCGAACCGAATTCCCCCGCTTCCGTCTCCGAAGCGACCCGGCAGTTTTCCTCCACCATATCGAGGCTGTTCATGCCGGAAAGGACGCAGGTCACCTCCGGCTGGTTCCACAGCCAGCGCAGGGCCCACTCCGCCGGGCTGCGCCGGGGCGTATGGCGCTCCATCAGGGCTTTGGCCTTTTCGGGCAGCAGCTCCACCAGCCGTCCGCCCCGCAGCGGCTCCATGATGATAACGGGAATGCCTTTTTCCGCCGCAGCCTGCAGCCCCTTTCGGCCCGCCTGCGCGTTTTCGTCCATATAATTGTATTGAATCTGGCAGAAATCCCAATCGTAGGCGTTCAAAATTTTCAGAAACATTTCCGTATTGCCGTGAAAGGAAAAGCCGATCTGCCGAATCGAGCCTTCCCGCTTCTTCCGGGCGATCCAGTCCCGAATGCCCAGCTTTTCCAGCCGCTCCCACGAAGCGATATCGGTCAGCATATGCATCAGATAATAGTCGATATAATCCGTTTTCAGCCGGCGCAGTTCCTCCTGAAAGCAGCTTTCGATCCCCTCGGCGCTGACGATCTTGTACTGGGGCAGCTTGGTGGCGATGTTCACCTTTTCTCGCAGGTGGTTCCGGGAAAGGATCTCGCCCAGACAGGCCTCGTTTCCCACGTACAGATAGGCCGTGTCGAAATAGTTCACGCCCAGTTCGATGGCGCGGAGCACCTCCTTTTCCGCCTTGTCGATATCGAAGGCTCCGCCCTTGCGGGTAAAGCGCATACAGCCGAAGCCCAGCGCGGAAATGGGATTGCCATAGCGGTCTTTACGATACTGCATGAGTCTTTCGGCCCTCCATTCGCCGCGTCATTCTGCCCACGACCCAATGCCAGCCAAGGCCCAGTGGGATGCTCAGCAATCCCATCCACAGGTAGCCCCAGCAGGGTTCCCAGCACCAGACCTTTTTCACCAGCACCTCGATCCAGACGTTGAACAGGAAAATTTCAAAGGAAGCGCTGCCCAGCGCCCGCAAAGGCGCGAAAGCGGCGTTTTTCTCCCCGCCCAGCCGGAATAGCCGGCCCAGCCCCAGACAGACGGGCGGGGTCATCAGGAAGAAGGAGTACCAGTACAGACCCTCGTATTCCAGCATTTCCGGGTGTTTGAACTCACCGAAGCACAAAACGCCCAAGCCCGCCGCAAAGCAGACGGTCAGAAAAACCGGCCACGCCGCGCCCCGCAGAGGGTTTTGCAGTTTGCCGCGTTCCATCATGGCCAGACCCATGCCCAGTACGAAAATCGGCAGTCGGGAGAACAGCAGAAGCTGTGCGTTGCCGAAATAGCTGATTCCCACGCCGAACGCCGCCGCCAGCAGCAAAAGTAGCGTTCGGAGGGGCTTGTGGCTGTTTTTCAGACAGGCATAAACGCACGGAGCCAGCAGCAGCGTCAGCAGCAGGCAGGAGGGGTACCAGTTGATATTCAGCGGCGCACCCGCCAGATAGCCTACCATCAGCACATTGCCCGCAATGGTCTGCAAGGTCTGTACAGGCGAAAAGCCGAACGCCGGAATCATCGTGCACAGCCAGACCAAGCAGACAGGCCAGTAGGCGGGCAGCAGCCGCGCGGCCCGGCGGCGCAGATAGCCGCCCAGATCATCCGACCGGCTCAGGGAAACGTACAGGCCATATCCCGACAAAAGCAGGAACACGTCCACGCCGGAATAGCCGTAAAACAGCAGCTTTTTCAGCAGCCCCTCCCCGATGGGCAGCTTCATATGGCACAGGATCACGCCCAAAATCGCCAGTCCCTTTAACTCATTTCGGAAAAGGCTCAAATTGCTCTTTCGTTCCATGCGTCCGCGCTCCTCTCGTTCTCCATTCGTTTTTCGGTCTTTTCCTTCCTAATGAAACCACAAAACCGCCAAAAATGCAATCCCGGAGGGGCGCTCCCTTTGCAAACCGGCCAAGGCATGGTATAATAAGCGGAACGTATGCGGGCGGCTGCCGTCAGGCGGTCTTTTCCCCCGCCATGCGTCCAGAAAAGGAGCGATGTCTCATGGATCGAGATCTTTCCACCGGGAGCCGGGAAGTGGCGCGGGCCGCGATCATGATCGCCATGACCCAAAGCCGCGAGGAAGAACAGCAATGCCGAAAGAAATTGGAGGAATCCGAGATTCGTTCGGCGGCTGCGGATTTCGGCGGCGATTTTCTCTCCGGCATGGTGCGCATCATTGAGCGGGCGGTGGTCGCCGCCAAGCGCGAGGGCCTGATCGCGGAGGAACATGAGGAAGGCTGCGTGGCCGGGGCCGCCCGGGAAGCGCTGAGCCAGATTTCCTCCAAGGCGCTGGGCATGAGCGTGGGCGGAAAGATCGGCGTGGCCCGCTGCGGTGGGGACATGGCCGTGGCGCTCTTTTTCGGCGTAGGTCTGGGCCATCTGGACGAAATCTGTATCGGTCTGGCGCACCGCGCCATCTGACCGGCTGTCAAACAACATATTACGCAAAGGGATGGGACGAACGATGCTGCTTACAATCGCTCTGGACGGCCCGGTCGGCGCGGGCAAAAGCTCCGTGGCCGACGGTGTGGCCCAAAAGCTGGGGATCCTGCATCTGGATACGGGAGCCATGTACCGCGCGTTTGCGTGGAAAGCGCTCCAGAAAGGCGTTGCGCTGGAAGATGAAGCCGCTCTGGAAGCGCTGACGGCGACCGACCTGCCGGAAGTCCGCTATGAAAACGGCGAACAGCACACCTATATGGACGGGCAGGATGTGACCGGCCTGATCCGCACACCGGAAGTCAGCATGGCCGCCAGCACCGTCTCCAAGGCTGCGGTGGTTCGCCGGGCCATGGTGAAGCGGCAGCAGGAGCTTGCCTCCCGCCAGAGTATGCTGCTGGACGGCCGGGATATCGGCACCCGGGTTCTGCCGGACGCCACGGTGAAGTTTTACCTGACCGCCTCGCCGGAGATTCGCGCCCGCCGCCGCTTCGACGAAATGCAGCAAAAGGGGCAGGAAGGCTCCTACGAAGAAGTGCTGGCCGACGTGATCAAGCGGGACGATCAGGACATGCACCGGGAGGTAGACCCCCTGCGGCCCGCTGAGGACGCGCAGATCATCGACTCCTCCTACCTGACGCAGGAGCAGGTGGTGGACAACATGGTGCGCCGTATCCGGCTGAAACAGGGCCAGCGCCCCCAGCCGGAGGAAAAGCTCAGCGGCACGTACCGCTTTGCCCGCGGCGTCGCCTGGCTTCTGTGCCATATTTTCATGCCTGTCACCTATCATGGACTGGAAAATGCGCAGGAGGACGCGCCCTACATCCTGATTTCCAACCACAACAGCATGGTGGATCCCATTCTGATCGCATGGGGCTGCTTCCGCTACCAGATTCATTTCCTGGGCAAAAAGGAGCTGGAATCCAATCCGATCCTGCACTGGTTTTTCAACAAGCTGGACATGATCCCGGTGGACCGGCACAACATGGACATGCACGCCGTCCGGGCCTGCCTGAAGACCCTGAAGGAGGGCCGGGTGCTGGGGATTTTCCCCGAAGGAACCCGGCACAAAAAGGGCGTGATGGAGGATCTGGAAAGCGGCATCGCCATGATCGCTCTGCGGAGCAAAGCGCCGCTGGTGCCCGCTTACATGAGCGCCAAGCCCCGTCTTTTCCGCAGAATCCACCTTTACTATGGCGCGCCCATCCAAACCGCCGCGTTGGCTGAAAAGGGAATCAATAAGGAAACCTGCGACGAGCTTTTGGAAAATATCCGGCAGTGCTACCGGGATATGGCCCAGAAATACGGCGCTGATTTTCCCGGCAAAATGAAAGATTGATTTTTTTCTGCATTTTTTCGAATTTCCTTTCAGTCAAAAAGAAGGAAAATGAAAAAACGCGGCGAATTGATACACGTGTATATCTGGAGGCGAACGGATGGGCATTGAAATCGCCCGACATGCGGGCTTCTGCATGGGGGTTCGGCGCGCGGTAGACCGCACGCTGGAAGCGGCTGAAAGCGGAGGCGAGATCGTTACCTTCGGCGAGGTCGTCCATAATCCTCAGGTGATCGAAAAGCTGGAAGCCATGGGCGTATACGCCATTCATTCCTGTGAACAGGCCGCCGGGAAAACCGTCATCATCCGAAGCCATGGTGTGTCCCCCGACATCACCCGGCAGTTGGAGCAGACCGCCCGGCAGGTGATCGACCTGACCTGTCCCTTTGTGGCGCGGCTCCACGACGTGGTTTCCCGCTACAGCGCGGACGGTTCCCCGGTGATCCTCATCGGGCAGAGCGACCACCCTGAAGTGGTGGGCACCATCGGCTGCGTCTGCGGCCCCTGCTACACCATCTGCACCCCGGAGGAAGCCCAACAGCTTCCGCCCCTGAAACGGGCGCTGGCCGTCTCCCAGACCACTTTCCCCCACGAGCGTTGGGAGGCTATCCTGCCGGTTCTCCGCGAAAGAGTGGAAGACCTGACCGTGCAGGACACCATCTGCACCGCTACCGTGCTCCGGCAGACCGAAGCGCGCCGTCTGGCGGCCTCGGTGGACGCGATGCTGGTGGTGGGCGGCAAAACCAGCGCCAACACCCGCAAGCTTTACGAGACCTGCAAGTCCATCTGCGGGCGCACCCTACTGGTAGAGCGCGCGGCGGATATCCCGCCGGGCTTTGCAAATATCCATTCGGAATCCATTGGAATCACCGCCGGCGCCAGCACGCCGGATTGGGCACTTAAGGAGGTTGTCACACGCATGACTGACAAGGAACAATTGGACCAGATCAACTCTGAGGAGGCCGAAAAGAACAGCTTTATGGCTGACGTGGAAGCGACTCTGGTTCGGATCAGACCCGGCCAGACCGTTGTGGGCAAGGTTGTCCAGATCACGGACGATGAAGTTTGCGTCAACATTGGCTTCAAGGCGGACGGCCTGATCAAGCGCGAAGACCTGGTTACCCAGGATGTGAAGCTGGACGATGAAATCGAAGTGGAGGTCGTCAAGGTCAACGACGGCGAAGGCAATGTATTGCTTTCTCAGCGCAACATCTTGAACAAAAAGGCCTTTGCCGAGCTTGTCGAAAAGTACAACAACGGCGAATACGTCGAGGGTGTGGGCAAGGAAGTCGTCAAGGGCGGCCTGATCTGCACCGTGAACGGCATCCGCGCGTTCGTGCCTGCGTCTCAGCTCTCCAACCGCTACGTGGAAAAGATCGGCGAGTTCGTCGGCAAGACCCTGAAGCTGAAGATCATCGAGCTGGACGAGCAGAAGAAGCGGATCGTCTGCAGCCGCCGCGCGGTGGTCAAGGAAGAAAACGAAGCCCGCAAGGCCGAAGCTTGGAGCAAGCTGGCTGAGGGCGAAGTGGTCAAGGGCATCGTTCGCCGTCTGACCGACTTCGGCGCTTTCGTGGATCTGGGCGGCGTGGACGGCCTGATCCATGTGACCGACCTGAGCTGGGCTCATGTGAAGCATCCCTCTGAGGTCGTCTCCCCCGATCAGGAAGTGGAAGTCAAGATCCTCAGCCTGGACAAGGAGCGCGAGCGCATTCAGCTGGGCCTGAAGCAGCTGCAGCCCAAGCCCTGGGACACCGCCCCCGCGAAGTATCCCGAAGGCGCGATCGTGACCGGCAAGGTCGTCCGCATCACCACCTTCGGCGCTTTCGTGGAGCTGGAGCCCGGCATTGACGGTCTGGTGCATATCAGCCAGTGCGCCCCCACCCGCATCAACAAGGTGGAAGACGCTGTGAACGTGGGCGATGAAGTGACTGTGAAGGTTCTGTCCATCGATCCCGCCGCCAAGCGCATCAGCCTGAGCATCCGCGCCCTGCAGGAGCCCGAAGCGGCCCCCGTGCAGGAGGAAGTCGTTCCCACGCTGGATAACAGCGAGGAAGCGGTCGCCGTGGATATCGACGCCGTGGGCGCTGCTCTGGAAGCCGAAGCGGAAGCTGCGGAAACCAACGAATAATCTTCGCATCTGCGAAACGCCGCTCCGAACCCTACGGAGCGGCATTTTCGTTCCATATCGAAAGGAGAATGCCCATTGGAACGCACCTACATCGCGCAGGCGCTCACCATGGCCGGACAGACCGTCAAGGTGCAGGGCTTTGTGGAAAATAACCGCAATGGCAAATCCATGGCCTTTATCGTTTTGAAGGACATCACCGGCAAAATGCAGATCACTGTGGAGAAGGAAAAGCATCCTGACCTCTGTCCCGCGCTGGATCAGCTCACCGGCGATTCCGTCATCACCGTGGTGGGCCAGGTGAACGCCAACGAATATGTGAAGCTCAACGGCGTGGAACTGATCCCCGACAGCATCGTGATCGAAAGCATCGCCGATCCGCTGCCCATCATCCGGGAGGAAATTCCCGCCACGAAGAAGCATCAGGCGGTGGAGCGCTCCAGCATCGACCAGCGCATCGACTACCGCTGGATCGACCTGCGCACCGACAAGAACCAGCTGATGTTCAAGGCTCAGACCGTGCTGGTGGCGGCGCTGCGTCAATTCCTGCTGGACAACCATTTCATCGAGATCCACACGCCCAAGCTGATCGGCGCGGCCAGCGAGAGCGGCGCGGATGTATTCGAGGTCAAGTATTTCGACCGCAAGGCCTATCTGGCGCAGAGCCCCCAGTTCTACAAGCAGATGGCCATGGCCAGCGGCTTCGACCGCATCTTTGAGGTCGGCCCTGTATTCCGCGCGGAAAAGTCCTACACCAGCAAGCACACCACCGAATTTACCGGCTTCGATCTGGAGTTCAGCTACATCAACTCCTTCCGCGACGTGATGAAGATGGAAGAAGAACTGCTGACCTACGCCCTCAAGGCCGTGAAAGAGGCCTATGGCGACGACATCCAGCGGGAGTTCGGCCCGGAGGTCATCGTGCCCACCACGCCCTTCCCCGTGGTCAAGCTGGCCGACCTGTACGACGCGTTGGAAAAAGAATACGGCTACACCGTGCCCGAATCCGAAAAGGGCGACCTGACCACCGAGGCCGAGCGCCTGAGCTACGATTGGGTGAAGAAGCATTACGACCACGAGTTCCTCTTCATCACCGATTACAGTGCCGAGAAGCGCGCCTTCTACCACATGCGGGATGAAAACGGTGTGCCTATGGGCTACGACCTGATCTGGCGCGGCGTGGAGATCACCACCGGCGCGCAGCGTGAGCATCGCTACGAGCAGCTGAAGGCCCAGGCCGACGAAAAGGGCCTGACCGATGACGTGAAGTTCTATCTGGAGTTCTTCAAGTACGGCTGCCCGCCCCACGGCGGCTTCGGTCTGGGTGTAGACCGTCTGACCATGCTGCTGCTGGGTCTGAACATCAAGGAAGCCATGTTCATCTTCCGCGGCCCCAACCGTCTGAATCCGTAAAAATGTATTATAAAGAAGCCCTTCCGGCGAAATGCTGGAAGGGCTTCTTTGCATAGAGGCGGGAAAAGGTTCCGTCTTTTATAACTGCGACGCAAGCAGCGGGGCATCATACTCCCCCATCTTTGAAAGGCCGCCTGCTGCCATTCACACGTGGCTCAGATCGTCCAACGACATGGTAAAGCTGTTCACAAACAGTTTGAGGAAGGCCTCGACTTCCGGCAGATCGCTCTTTTGCAGGCTCTTCCAGATGGTTTCCTTGGCCTGCAGAAATTCCCGGTTGCCCAGCTTTTCCTCTGTGACGCATTTCAAATAGGCGCTGATACGGTCGGCGGCCTTCACCAGCTTCCACTCCACGCTTGTCTCGTCCGGCTGCAGATAAGGCGCGAAGCCGCGCCTCATATCCTCCGGCAGCATATCCAACAGCTGCTGACGGGCGGTGAACTCGATCTCCTGATAAGCGTCCTGAATGGCGGGATTCTTGTATTTGATGGGCGTGGGCAGGTCGCCGGTGATGGCCTCGCTGGCGTCATGATACAGGGCAATGACTGTTACCCGTTCCGGGTCCACCTGACGGCCAAAACGCTCTCGGCCCAGCATGGCCAGCCCATGGGCGATCATTGCCGTCTGCATACTGTGCTCCATATCGTTTTCCGACTCAGTATTCCGCATCAGGCCCCAGCGACGGATCAGCTTCAGCCGATCCAGATAGGCGAAAAAAGGATAGTCCATTTCGTGCTCCTTCGTCAGCCGAAAACGGCTTTGGTAGTAGCCCGGTTCGATCGGGCGCTGCCTTATTATATCATTTTCTTTCGAAGGGGCACAACCGCAGGATGTTGCGGCCTGTTTTCCACAGCGATACAAGACAGCGCCGCCCGTGTACCAGACGGGCGGCGCTGCGGAGTTGGAGGCTCCCTAAACACAAATGTGTGGAGGGACATTTTTTTGTCCAGTCAGTTGGACGTCAGGCTGCTTTGGTGGACTTCAGGTCTTCGCCCCGCCAGTAGCGCTTCAGGGGCTTGTAGCTCAGAGCGGCCACGATGCTGGTGATGACCATTTCAGGCACCATGTAGGAGCCGTTGTAAGCGATGGACCACACGGCGGGAGCCCAGCCGAGGCTGTTGGGCCACAGCACTTCCCAGATCAGCAGGCCGCTGAGGAAGTGGCACAGAAGCCGCAGGGCAAAGGTGAACACAATGCCCACCACAATGGACACGCAGCGGTTCTTGATAACGCCGTTGAAGCAGGCAGAGAAGCCAATGACGGTGTAGGCCACCACATAGTCCAGCAGGATAATGCCGACGGCGGTCAGCGCGTCAGGCGCATACTGAACGTTGCTCATGCCCAGCAGCAGCTGGATCAGGCTGTACAGCAGCGCGGAGCCCACGCCCCACTTGGTGCCGTGACGATGAGCGATCATGACCAGAGGCAGCATACTGCAGAAGGTGATGCCACCGCCCAACGCCCATGCGCCCTTGAACTCGAACAGGCTCAGTACCGTACCCACGGCCACCAGAATGGCGCACTCCACCAACCGGCGAATGTTTTTGGAATCCATGGTTTCTTCCTCCGTTTCCCGCGCAGAACGCAGTGAAAATGAAAATGCCCACCCTGCCAGCATGCAGCGTGAGCCATCAAGAAACGCGGATTTCATTGATTCCTACGCCGGCATTACCCGGATCAGGTTCGAGGGTCCCGGGCTTCGCCCGATCTCAGCCAGCCCTGTTCGGCCAGCACCCCTGCGCTCTTGGGATGAGCACGGCGTTATTATACAAAGGATGCTATCATTTGTCAATCCTCTTTTTTCGTGCTACAATGGGGCGACCCAAGAACGAAGGGAGCCGAAGCCATGAAGACCTGTTATATCGTCGGTGCGGGAGATTTTACGTCCCGCGGCCTTGCACCTGCCGAAGGCGACCTGCTGATCGCTGCGGACGGCGGTTACGACTGGCTTCGGCAAAGCGGGCTTACGCCTGATTTTTTGTTGGGCGATCTGGATTCGCTGGGCGTTCTCCCCTCTCTGCCGGCGAAAACAAAGCTGCTGCGCTACCCGGTGGAAAAAGACGACACCGACACGGCGCTGGCGCTGGAGGAAGGCTGGAACCGGGGCTATCGTTCCTTTGCCCTGTACGGCTGCGGCGGCGGACGGCCCGATCATTTTCTGGCCAATTTGCAGACCATGGCCCGCTATGCCAAGCAGGGGGCGCGCATTTGCCTGACCGATCCGAGCTACGATGTGTTTGCCCTGCACAACGAAACGATGGAGCTGCCCCTTCGCCCGTGCAATACGCTGGTCAGCGTTTTCTGCCATGGGAACGAAGCCCGGGGCATTACCCTCGAAGGGCTTCAATACCCCCTGCACGACGCGGCGCTTACCTGCGATATTCCGCTGGGCGTCAGCAACCATTACGCCGCCGACCATCCCCGGATCAGCGTCCGGGAAGGAACGCTGCTGGTGATCGTTTATCAAAATCAGCAATAGAAAAGCGACGCGGAAAAAATCTCCGCGTCGCTTTTCTTTTCCTTTGTTCAGGCAGCCCTTACGTCCGCCACCATCATGTCGTTGCTGACGATGGTCACACGGCTGCCAAGCGGCAGATCGTTGGGCCATTCCTTCTTTAAGTCAAAATAATACAGGCGATCATCCTTGCCGTCGTCTTTTTCACCGATGTTGATCATCACCGGGCGGCACTCGATGCCGTTCTTTTCGCAGACCTGTTCACCCAGTTCCTTCAGCAGCCCCGTATTTTCATGCTTGCGGCCATGGATCATATTCCGCACGTGGCGCTCGTACAAGCTTATCGGACGGACGCACAGACCGTAGTAGAACAGGAAATACACGCCGCCCAACACCGTCAGCGCCGCCGTCCACCCCCACAGGGTATCGCTGCGGTTGACCTGACCGTAAACGAAAATCACGATGGCTGCCGCCAGCGCTGCGACCATCGGGATCAGAGCGATCCACCACCGTTTCTTCTTCATCTGAGAAACGGCCTGAAGTTCTTTTTCCGTATACACGCTTTCACCTTCTGTTTTACTTTTCGTCCTTGGTTTTGATATGCTGCATCAGCTTGATCGTCAGGAAAAACAGCCCCAGCACCAGAAACACGCCCAAAAGGCCGATGACGGTCGTCAAAAGTCCCTTGGTCATCAGTGGCAGAGAAGCCAGATTTCCGGCGGCGCTTTCCGCCGCGCTCAACATAAACAGAGATTTCATCGTTTCATTCCTCCCACTTTCAGCGCTTACCACACATTGCCCAGCATCATGCCCACCAGCGTAATGACCATGCCGCCCGCCACGATGGAGCCCAGCTGGCCGGACACGTTGGCACTGATGGACTGCATCAGGATGAAGTTATAAGGGTCTTCTTCCTTCGCCATCTTCTGGATGACCCGGGCGCTCATGGGGAACGCGGAGATGCCCGCCGCACCGATCATGGGGTTGACCTTATTCTTGCGGAACAGGTTCAGGAACTTGGCGAACAGCACGCCGCCCGCCGTGTCGAACACGAAGGCGAACAGGCCCAGCGCCAGAATCAGCAGGGTATCCATCCGCAGGAAGTTCTGGGCCACCATGGTGGAACCGATGGCCAGACCCAGCAAAATGGTCACCAGATTGGCCAGCTCGTTCTGAGCGGTCTTGCTCAGCCGTTCCAGCACGCCGCACTCGCGGATCAGGTTGCCGAACATCAGGCTGCCCACCAGCGGCGCGCTCATGGGCACCACCACGCCCGCCACCACCGTCACGACCACGGGGAACAGGATCAGCGCCAGCTTGGAGGCCCGTTCTTCGGTGTAGGTCATGCGGATCATGCGTTCTTCCTTCGAGGTCAGGGCACGGATGACCGGGGGCTGGATCACGGGCACCAGCGACATATAGCTATACGCCGCCACGCTGATGGGAGCCATGTAATCCGCCAGATTGAAGTGATTCGCCACGTACAGTGTGGTGGGGCCGTCCGCCGCGCCGATGATGCCGATGGCCGAAGCAAGGCGCAGGATCAGGCTGTCATTGCCCGCCGTCTGGGGCAGAACGATGGGGATCAGCACCAGCGAAAGCAGGAACGTGGCGAAAATGCCGAACTGCGCCGCCGCGCCGAAGAAAATCATGCTGGGATCCTTCAAAAGGGGCGAAAAGTCGATCATCGCGCCAACGGCGATAAAAATCAGCACCGGGAACAGTTCATTTTTGATGCCCGCGTTGAACAGTACCGTCAGAAAGCCCTCCGAGCCCAGCACACTGGCCGTGGCGCTGCCCGTGACCTGATCGATCACCGGGGGCAGATTGGCCAGGATCGCGCCGAAACCGATGGGCAAAAGCAGCGCGGGTTCATAGTCCTTTTTGATCGCCAGATAGATCAGCACGCCGGAAATGACGAACATCACCAGCGTTTTCAGTCCCTCCGCCGTGAACAGGTACAGCACGCCGGAAAAAAGCTCCTTCAGCAGTCCCAGAATATCCACAGTGAATCCTCCTTCAAAAGTACGGCTATATCCCAGTGGTAGACGAAGGGAGTATACCATTTTTCCCTATCCCTGTCAAAACGAAAGTGCGGTTTTTACAAGGCTTGGCAGGAATTTGGCGCTTGGCCCGCCGCATCGTCCATTCTTCATCAACCGGGCTTTTCACGGCTTTCAAAAAATGTTACAATAGCGTAGCTGGGTCTTCTGCCCCACGAAAAGTGAAAGTGCGAAAGGAGCCTTTTCATGATTGATTTTTCGCTGCAAATTCCGACAAAAATTTATTTTGGCCGAGATTCTCTTTCCCATCTGGACGAGGAAGTGCGCCATTACGGCAACCGGGTGCTGCTGGTCTACGGCGGTGGCAGCATCAAGCGGATCGGCCTTTACGACAAGGTCATGGAGGTGCTGAACGAACAGAGCTGCCGCGTCTGGGAAATTTCCGGCGTAAAGCCCAATCCCCGTCTGGGACTGGTTCAGGAAGGTGCGGCCCTCTGCAAAGAGCAGCAAATTCAGCTGGTGCTGGCCGTAGGCGGCGGCAGCGTCATCGACACGGCCAAGGCCATTGCCAACGCCGCCTGCTACGATGGCGACCCATGGGATCTGTTCGACGGCACGTGCAAAAACGACCGCGTCCTGCCGATGGGCGTTATCGTCACGATCCCCGCTGCGGGCAGTGAAATGAGCGATTCCAGCGTCATCACCCGGGAAAGCGACCTGTGCAAACGGGGCCGCAACACGCCGCTCAACTACCCAAAATTTTCCATTCTCAACCCGGAGTACACCTACTCCCTGCCCCCTTTCCAGACGGCCTGCGGTGCGGTGGACATCATGGCACACATGATGGAGCGCTATTTCACCAACACGCAGCATGTGGAGCTGATCGACCGCATGACCGAAGGCGCGCTGAAAACCGTCATCCACAACGCCCCTATTGCGTTGACGCAGCCGGAAAATTACGATGCGCGGGCCGAGATCATGTGGGCGGCCGCGCTGGCGCACAACGGTCTGCTGGGTACAGGCCGCGTCACCGACTGGGCCAGTCACCGTTTGGAGCACGAGCTGAGCGCCCTTTATGACATCGCCCACGGTGCGGGTCTGGCCATCGTTTTCCCCGCATGGATGAAATACGTTCTCTCCAAGGGCTGCGTCTCCAAGCTGCGCCAGTTTGCCATTCGGGTCTTTGACGTTTCGGAAGATTTTGGTTCGGACGAAGCCATTGCTTCGGAAGGCATTGCACGGCTGGAACGCTTCTATCGTTCTCTGGGACTGCCCACCACCCTGCACGAAAGCGGCATCGGCGAAGAAAACTTCGACCGCATGGCCCACCGGGCCGTTACGATGGGCGGCGGCCATCTGGGCAACTACTACCCCATTCACGAAGAAGACGCGCTGGCGATTTATCGGCTGGCGCGGTAAGTTGCAAAAAAGATTCCGCCGGAGGGAGACTTCCGGCGGAATTTTTATATAGATGAAGCAGTGTAAAACTTAAAAAGAATTTTCCGGTAAAGAACTTTTGCTCCTATTTTCAATATACTGCATACCGAGCGATTTTCCCCGGCAGTTCACAAAGCTATGGCAGCAATAACGCGAAATGAAGCAAATCGCGTAACCCGGTGAAGCTATTCTAGCTTGGTTAAAGGAAGGACTAGCTCTTTCGGTATTTCGTCAGCTTCGATTCTCTGAAAAATTTCATCTTGCCGAATGAAATATTCATCGGAAAGATAAATATCATCGGTAAATTTCTGGCCGTCTGAAAAATGACTTGGATTCGTAACGTTGAAAGACTGATAATCAACAAAGGTTAAATTCAAATGATAGGGCTTGGTATCATAGGGAGCTTTTCGGACGGAAAACCAGGAATCCCCGAGCAAATAATAAGAGCCAAACAAATGCCGCCCGGTCTCGCCGGACAGGAGAAAACAAGCTCTGGATGCGGCCGTGGCCTGCGCTTGCGGGTCATAGTACGTTTGATAATCCCACAGGGTAGAATCCGTATCTAATGCCCTGAGACGGTAATTATTCCCCGTTTGAAGATAATAGAATTTTGTTTCATCAGGCGCCCGATACGGCGAAAAGGAAGAATATACCCTGAAAGCCCAAACCAAAAACAGAATCCCCAAAATGAAGCCAACAAAATCCAATACTGATTTCCTTTTTTCATTTTCTTTCCCCTTTAGTGACTGCATTATCCCACAAACAGGCATCATTTGCAAGTTTTTTTGAAAGAAGGATGAAAACATGAGCCATTCCAAAACAGACCTGACCAATGCCATAGACGAATACGTTTTCGGCTCGCAAGCGCGGGAAATCATGATGCGGTCGATGTACGACCGACAACCCTATGAGGGGATCGCCGCCGATCTGGGGATCAGTCGTGACACGGTGGGAAGAACGGTGCGGCACTGGCGGGGCGTAGTGGAGCACCATTTGCAATCAGCAAAATTGTCATGGAAATGAGCTTTTCTGTTTTCGAGAAAATCGATCCTTCCTGTCAAAATGGGAGTATAGAAAAAGCAAAAAACCTTCCGTATCACCAGAGACCTTATGCGTCTATTGCAGAAAGAACACTTGTTGATATTTCAATCTACTCTCCCAGACCCCAGATCGCGGGCACAGGTCACAGCCATAGCAAGATTTCAATCCACTCTCCCCGAGCGGGGAGAGACTGCCGTTACCCAAACGCCCCATTGATAACACAAATTTCAATCCACTCTCCCCACACGGGGAGAGACCGTCTGGTCAACGCGCCGATTGTCAGTCCCTCCTTATTTCAATCCACTCTCCCCGCATGGGGAGAGACATCAGCAGCGTGACAAGCTCCGTCAGCGTCAACGATTTCAATCCACTCTCCCCGCATGGGGAGAGACCATCCTGAATGTTCTCCGCAGCAGGATCCCACAGATTTCAATCCACTCTCCCCGCATGGGGAGAGACCCCCTGAGAAAGGAATGAACATCATGGCCTGTAATTTCAATCCACTCTCCCCGCATGGGGAGAGACTCCAGCGCCAACATCAACACCAACCCGCGGACGGAATTTCAATCCACTCTCCCCGCATGGGGAGAGACTGGTGCTGGCGGTGTAGCGCAAAATAATGCTTTCATTTCAATCCACTCTCCCCGCATGGGGAGAGACTCCGCCACCGCCAGCGCCGCCATGGGCCTGTGCGATTTCAATCCACTCTCCCCGCATGGGGAGAGACTTGTCTGCATGGGATTTGCCGCGGGAAGCCAGCTGATTTCAATCCACTCTCCCCGCATGGGGAGAGACCAAAGAGCCAGACGGCGGCGGAGGACGGGCTGGATTTCAATCCACTCTCCCCGCATGGGGAGAGACCGCACCAAAGCCACGATCAATTATCTATTGAGTACATTTCAATCCACTCTCCCCGCATGGGGAGAGACGCCAACAGGCCCAGCAGTACCCCGATCAGGCTCAATTTCAATCCACTCTCCCCGCATGGGGAGAGACCATGGTGTACATCCTTCAAGCAGCGGGCGGGGGATTTCAATCCACTCTCCCCGCATGGGGAGAGACAGATGCCCACAAACGCCTGCTGAACGGGCAATGAATTTCAATCCACTCTCCCCGCATGGGGAGAGACGGGCCTTTACGGCCCGATTTTGGCCAAACGCAAAATTTCAATCCACTCTCCCCGCATGGGGAGAGACCGGCCTTGCGCATGACCGCATCTGCTACCTGGGGCTATTTCAATCCACTCTCCCCGCATGGGGAGAGACGGCCCCGGCGAAACCGCCGAGGCCCGAACCAAAAATTTCAATCCACTCTCCCCGCATGGGGAGAGACGCTCCTGTAGGCTCCGAATATTGCGTACCCGTTGAATTTCAATCCACTCTCCCCGCATGGGGAGAGACTGTTGGACAGCAACGCGTTAAAGGACGAGCGGTTATTTCAATCCACTCTCCCCGCATGGGGAGAGACAGTCCACATAGTAATAGCCCAGCACGTCCACGCCATTTCAATCCACTCTCCCCGCATGGGGAGAGACTACTCCGCCGGTTGTTGGCGCATGGCGAAGCGCAGATTTCAATCCACTCTCCCCGCATGGGGAGAGACCCCAGACCTTGACCAGCTGTTTCAGCGTCAGGCCGCCGTTGAATTTCAATCCACTCTCCCCGCATGGGGAGAGACCTGGTCACGATTAACGCCAGACTGGCGGAGGAACGATTTCAATCCACTCTCCCCGCATGGGGAGAGACCTTTTCCGGGCTTGTCTCTGCTTCGCCCGGTAGATTTCAATCCACTCTCCCCGCATGGGGAGAGACCCGCTGGGAGCCGGGCGGAGGCGGAAAAGGGGCTGATTTCAATCCACTCTCCCCGCATGGGGAGAGACCAGACCTGTCCTTTCCGAGTGGATAGCAACGGACAATTTCAATCCACTCTCCCCGCATGGGGAGAGACCGGGGCGGAATTGGAAGTAACCCATGCTTTTGTATTTCAATCCACTCTCCCCGCATGGGGAGAGACCAACGAGCGCAGCGCCTCCACCGGCAAAAAAGCGATTTCAATCCACTCTCCCCGCATGGGGAGAGACCGCGGCGGCGGCGGAATTGACGGAAAAGGTAGTCATTTCAATCCACTCTCCCCGCATGGGGAGAGACCTACGAATACTGCGTACAAAACGTCCGGGCCATCATTTCAATCCACTCTCCCCGCATGGGGAGAGACTCACAGAGGCCACCCGCCGAGCCATGGCGGAGGGATTTCAATCCACTCTCCCCGCATGGGGAGAGACCAAGCACGTGATCGTCGTCAAGCTGGGGATGCAATTTCAATCCACTCTCCCCGCATGGGGAGAGACAAATTTCAGAATACGCGCTCAGCGCCTGCGCAATTTCAATCCACTCTCCCCGCATGGGGAGAGACCCTTCCCGGTTACCAACTATCCTCCGGCGAAATCCTATTTCAATCCACTCTCCCCGCATGGGGAGAGACCTGATCAAGGGCCAGTACAAAGCCTACTACGACATTTCAATCCACTCTCCCCGCATGGGGAGAGACGGGCGTATATAGCGGGTGCAAACTTGTATATTATATTTCAATCCACTCTCCCCGCATGGGGAGAGACACTGATGATATGCTGTTGGATGCATCTTTCGAGATTTCAATCCACTCTCCCCGCATGGGGAGAGACGATATGTTCGCGGGTTTAGCAATGACACAATTTATTTCAATCCACTCTCCCCGCATGGGGAGAGACAGCAAACGCACACAACTTTTCGAAGAGAAAAACTGGCGCATCTGCACAACATTGTATCTTTTCGCCAGCAAAGGGGTTCTTCCTGCTGACAAAAAAACTTTTTAGAGAAAAGAAACAAACCGTTTTTTCGGTGCGAACCGTACAGGAAAAACGTGGGAGCTCCCGTATCGCACCAACCATTGAAGAATTAGATCATCAAAACCCCTTCGGCGTCATAAGAAGCCTTTGCGCCTACATGCTCTACCTTCGTTTCGTAACGGTTGCCGAGGTTATAGAAGCGAAGGCTGTCCTGAGCCGGGTCGATCAGCTGGCGGAGCTGAGCCTGAAGCAGCTTGTATTGACCGGCGTCCAGATTGCACTCGAAGACGGAATTCTGGACCCGCTGGCCGTTGGCGACGCATTGCTTCGCCACCTGCCGCAGACGGCGCTTGCCTGCCGAATCGGTCGTGGATACATCGTAGGTAATGAGCACCAGCATCTGCTTTCCTCCTTACTTCCACAAAAAGGGCGGATAGCCGTCCAGATCGCCGCGCAGGCAACGAGCCAGCAGCAGCGACTGCACATAGGGAACCAGCCCCCATGCCATTTTTTCTTTCAAATAGGGGTGCGTGATCTCTTCTTTCTTTTTGTTTTGCCACGCGGAAAGGAAGAGCTTTCGACCGTCCTCGCCCAGAAAAACAGCGCCGCTTTCCTGACGCTCGAAGTGCTTGTCCTGCAGCACGCGGTTGTTGACCAGCGTGATACACAGGCGGTCCGCCATGGGAGCGCGAAGCTCTTCCATCAGATCCAGCGCCAGCGAGGTACGGCCGGGCCGATCACGGTGCATGAAACCCACGTAGGAGTCCAAGCCTACGCTTTCCAGCGCCGAAGCGCAGTCGTTGGAAAGCAGCACATAAGCAAAGGAAAGCAGTGCGTTCATGTTGTCGGTGGGCGGACGGCGGTTCCTACCATCAAAGAGAAAATCCGCTTTTTGGTTGAGAACCATTTCGTCAAAAACGTGGAAGTACCGGACGGAAGCCTCCCCTTCCAAGCCGCGCAGGGCGTCCAGGTCTGTCTGCGTTTCAATGGCAGGCAGCAGACCGGCCAGCGCCTGCGAAGCGCTTTCCAGTTTAGCTGCATCTACCCGCATCCGATGATCCCGAAGGGTTCGTTCCAGCACCCAGCGTTGATTGTAGACCTTGCCGAAAATGAAATTCCGAGCAATATGGCAGCTCTTTTCCAGATTGTCCGACAGGCGATACTGTTCCTTGCGCAGAAGGACGTTTCCCTGCTCCCGCCCGCATACGCGCGCCAGAAAGCGCCCGCGGGGAGTCAAGAAAGTCAACTGGATTCCTTTCCGGGCGCAGGCCCCCATCAGGGCCGGGCTGGCTCCCTTATAGGAAAAGCTGATGATGCTTTCCAGCACCAGCAGGGGATACTGTGCTTTCTTTTCCTCGCCGATGTATACCGCCACGTTTTCCGTTTCCAACGCAAGGTATGCTTCCTCCGACGTGACAAACAGCGTGTTCAGGAGTTTCCGCATGGCTCATCCTCCCCTGCTCTGTCATGGATGTAATCGGCAACGGACGGAGCGCGGCTCAGCTTCGGCAGGCAAATATCCCGCAGGGAACAGGCGTTGCAGCCCTTGTGAAGCTTTGCGCCGGGCGTGTAGCCGCGATCCATGTACCCCAGCAGCTCGTGAAGCAGATCAAGCGTTCGCTGCCTGAGCGTCCCGTCAAAAGCCACTCTGGTTCTGCGGCGGGTCTCGCCGTAGAACAGACTGCCTTCCGGGATTTGGCAGCACAGCATCTCTTCCAGACAGAGCGCCTGTCCGCAGAGCTGCACCTCATCCGATTCCTTTGTTTGATCGGAGCCCTTTTTGTACTCTACAGGATAGGGTAGCCACAACCCCTCCCGGCCCGCCAGAGATACGCCAGACGGAGAACGATGAAGCTCCACCACATCGCAGACGCCGCCAAGACGAAGCGTCGGGGAGGCGACCCGCAGCCCCCGCAGGATCAGCAGGTCGCCCCTCGCTTCGCTTTCCGGGCCGTGATGAGCGGTTTCATGAAAGACCTGACCCTCCGCCGTGCGGGCATTCTCCGCCCACTGCCGCTCCAAAAAGATCAATCCCCATTGGCGGCGGCAAAAGGCGAAATGCTGCAAAGCGGAAAGGGTGGCTTCGTTTGCCTCCCGGTTTGGGGGGATTACCCCATCTGTTCACAGGTCACGCCCTGCGGGAGCGCGTTCTCCTGCACCTCGATGGTATAATCGTCGATGCTGCGGGGCGCGGTAACGCCTTCCTTGCGGTGCACCTTCACCAGCTCGAACAGCTTCCACGCGGGGGCTTCGCCCAACTCGCTGTCGTGCCGGAAAACGATCAGCTTCCGAACGGCCATCTTGCCCCGGGCGGCGGAATGATCGTTCTCAAACATGTTCAGAACGGCTTTCCACAGCAGGGCCAGGTCTTCTTCCGTAAAGCCGGTGGTTTTGCGGGCCAGATTGGCGGACACAAAGCCCTCCGCCCGATACAGGCCGTAGGGAACGATGTGCTTACGGCCCATTTCCGTGCCCTTCTTGGCCGCATCCTCTTCCGTGGTAATGGAAACGCGAGTAATGGTCACTTCCTGCGGCACAATGGGGTCCACGCTGCGGGCAAAGCCCAGCTGCACAGGGCCCCGCACCTGTCCGCAGTTCAGCGCGCCCTTAACGAAGGTGGTCATCACCGCGCCGAAGGCGCGGATGTCATAATAACGGCCGCACATATACTTCAACAGCTTTTCGTCGATGTCCTTATCCTTTTTCTTCAAGTCCTTCAGTTCCGCGTCCTTGATGTCCGGGTAGCCGCAGGCGGCCAGTCCTTCCCTGTCGCTGCGGTTCAGGGGAATGTTTTCCTTGATATAGATGCCGAAATGGGGGTCGTCCTCTTTCACCATTTCCACATAGTTGCGAATCTTGCGCTTCAGGCACACGTCCGTCACCAGCCCGCAGCCGGTTTCCGGGTCGGTGCGGGGCATGTTGCCCGCGTCGGGGTCACCGTTGGGATTGCCGTTTTCCACATCGAACAGAACCACAAAGTCATACCGATTGCGAATGATTTCAGACATTTTCCTGCTCCTCCTTCTTGGTGAAGAACTTCTGCTTCTGGTGATAGTAACCGATCTGGAAGATTCCCTGATCCTGCAGGCTGAGCCGGGCGGGATAGGACTCATCCATCGTGTTGAACAGGCCGGTAATCAGCTTGTCGTAATAGACCTTGACGCCCCCATCCAGCTTGTTCAGATGGTTCTGAGCCAGCCGGATCAGCGCCGGGAAAACCACAGCGGGCGTAGCACAGGCCGAGTTGAAATAGCGATCCTTGATCGTTGCATTGATACCGGGATTGGCCTTTTGCTGCAGCGCTTCCAGCACTGCGAACAGCCGCCCCAGCCGGTAAGGCAGATAGGTGGTATTTTCATTCAGTTCCACTTGCAAGACCTCCTCATATGGATGAGCGTTTTCGGCTTTCATTTCTACCACGTTTCGGGTCAGATAGGCTTTCAGAATCGCCGCTTTTCCCCGGCTGACCTCGTGCTCGGCCCGCAGCCGAATTTCCGTCTGCGCAAACAATTCTGCCGGGTACAGTGCGTTCATCAGCACAGCCCGCAGAAGCGCGCCTACCAGCGGCTCCGGCGGCTTTTTATCGCGGCTGTTGGGATTGGCCGTTTCCCGCAGCAAAGACCAGATGGACAGGCTGTTCCGGTCGTCGAAAGCCGGGCGAACGATCTCCAGCCGTTTCTGGTGCTTTTCCAGATTTGCGGCGAAGCTGCCGAAGGTATCCTGCAAAAAGAAGCGCACGGCCAGCCGGGAGGCGTTGGGCGCAAGCCCCAGAATGTAGAAGCAATTGGTGGGCTTCAGCGGCAGCTTGTTCCACAGGACGGTCTTTCCGCTGCTCAAAGCCTCCATAACGCCCTTCAGATCGTTTTGCTCCATGTCGTCGTTGAACATCATGCCGAACATGGCGCTGCTGTACTCCGCTTCCGCCCCCTCTGCCCAGTAAATCAGCGTGGTATCTCCCAGACGGCAATGATAGTCCTTTTCCCGCAGAAGGTAATTCAGCGCTTCGCCGTAGGCAAAGGCTGCATAGGTGCTGACCGGAGCGTTTCTGCCCTGCCCCTGCTTGTCCCGCTCTTCCTTGCCGTAGGATTCCAGCGACGGTGCGTTGAAGGACACCACCGATGCGCCGGAGGGCTGTGCGCCTACCACGCCTTTGATGCTGGGATGCAGAATGGCGATGGGCGCTTCCTGCCCCGTGACCAGACAACGGCCTCTTTCCGCCCTTTCATCGCTGGCATAGGCCTTATCCCATGCTTGAGCGATCTCCGGCACGTCCTGTGCGTAAACGCCATCCATGCAGAAAACCAGATTGCCGCCCTTGAGGATTTCCTCCCATTCCGGGGCCAGCGCGGCGTTTTCTTCGGCGCTTTGTGGATTCCAGCTGGCAAAGAACCGCAGAATGGCCTTTGCCATGGGATGGGCGACCTCTGTCAGAAGTTCCCGGTGCTTTTCGGCGCAAGCCATGAAGCACTCCAGAGAACGTTCCGGCTTGCCCTTATTATCGCGGCCGAGAATGTAACTGGAATTATCACACAAGAAATTTGGGATAATGCCAACTGCCCGTTTAACAGGTACCGGCAGTTTGACCAGCTGCGGTCTCTTTTTTCCCTTTTCATCCGCCAGTTCCAGCGGCCACAAGCGTTCGATCTGTCCTTCCGGGGTCAATTCCAGTCCCCAGCTGACCTTGACCATGGACCAGCCCGGCTTTTCCAGCTTGCGGGCGGCGGCCAGCGATTCATAACAGCGTACCAGTGCTTGCAGGATCATCTGACCACCTCGCAATCCTGCAGGTCGATCATGCCGTTGACCATCCGTGCCCGGAAGAACATGGGTTGAATGTTTTTTGGATCGGTATAATCCATATCAAACAGCATGTAGCCCAAGTCCCGCGTCTCCTGAATGGCGGGGATCTCCTCTCCCTCCCACAGGCCGAAGTGGGCGGTGCATTCCCTGCACCCCAGATAGGGCTGACTGTAGCATTGACCCTTGCGCAGTCTGCGCTTAACGATGTTCTGGAACTTGCCCGGGTTATCCGAGGGATTCGCCTGATCGGTCATGGTGAAATGAGCCTCCACTACGTAGCGAACGTCCCGGAGCATCATGGTAGCGCGCTGCATGATGTCGGCTGAACGGTCGATGTAGGACGCGCCCTTGCCATTGGCTTCCGACAGAATGGCGCTGCCGAGAATTTTGGACTTCACCTCATTGCGGCGCAGATTGGTGAACTGAATGGGCTTCAGCACCCAGATGCGGTCAATGTACCATTTCAGGCCGGGGTGATAGTACACACTTTCCAGCATTCCTCGGGCGGCGCTGGGCGTTGGAATATCGTATGAGACCCGTTCCGCCTTCATTTCCGGCCTTGTGAAGCAGGCTGTTTCCCCCCAAATCTCCATTTTTACGGACATGTTCCTCACCTCCTTTTATTTTGTATACCATTTTGAAAGAGAGAAGGCCGGTTGGCCACCCGGCCTTATTCCCTTTTCTTCCTAAGGTAAATGGCTATTCGAGTCTCCATTTCTCCTTTCCATAAAAAAGCTAAGATCATGCAGTCGGAGCCATCCGTGGGTTGAAACTTAGATTGATTTTGTAGCGCAAGGCGGGGATGTGCGATGCACATCCCCCTTGTGCATCTCAGGCGAAAAAGCCCTCTCCCCCTTCCGAACTGATCTCCAGCCCGCATTCATCGCTGTACAGCTTTTCGTTCAGCAGAATGGCATAGCCGTCGTCGGTGTGCAGTTCCAGCGCGCCGCCCTCCGCCAGCTTGGAGCATTCCGTATCGTAAAGGTTGACCACGCCTTTGCTGAGGCGGCGCAGCAGTGCCTTGCTGAACTGACCGTCCCGCAGGGCCTGAATATCCGCCGCGTCTGCTTTGGCGGGAATATAAATGGTAACGGTATTCGCGTCGATCAGGTGAAACCGTTCCGCCGTCTCGCGAAAGGTAAAGCTGCTTTCGGATTGCAGAATGTTTTTCTCGTCCAGCGCCGCATCCCCTTTTGCCCAAAGAAGCGTCTGAAAATAGGCATGAATGGCCGGGCGGGTGTTCACGTCCTCATAATCGGCCAGAACGCTTTCCGCTGCCGCCACGTTCAGTTTCAGCATTCGGGGAATATTGCCGTCAGCGTGGAAAATATGGACACTGCTTTCCGCTGCCGATTTTTTCCCTTCCCGGTTGCAGCGGCCCGCCGCCTGCAGGATGCTGTCCAACCCGGCCACCTCCCGCCAGACTGCAGGAAAGTCCACATCCACGCCCGCCTCTACCAGACTGGTAGAAACGACCCGGCAGGGCTTGCGCTCTTTCAGCCGTTCCCGCACCGCATCCAGCACCCGTTTTCGATCCTGCGGGGTCATCAGGGTGGACAGATGAAAGCGGCCCTCCTCCGGCAGAAGCTGAAAAATCTCCCGGGCGCGCTTTCGGGTATTGACGATGCAGAGCACCTGCTCCGTCTCCGTCAGTCGGGCGGCCAGTTCTTCGTTGGAGAGCTGCCCCTCCCGCTGAAAGGAAACACGGCGGAAAAACTCGAACAGTTCGTCCGGTTCGGGGGCAATCTCCCGGATAGACAGTTCCGGGGCCAGTTCGTTAAACAGCCGCCCCAACTCCGGCTGGGTCGCAGTGCAGAGAATCGCCGTCGCGCCATAGTGGCGAACCAGTTCCCCAATGGCGGAAATACATGGCTTCAGGAACGGTACGGGCAAGGTCTGTGCCTCGTCAAAAATGACCACGCTGCCCGCCAGATTATGCAGCTTACGGCACCGGGAAGTTTTGGCGGCGTACAGGGACTCGAAAAACTGCACCGCCGTGGTAACGATCACCGGCGCGTCCCAGTTTTCACAGGCCAGACGACGGCGGCGGGCTTCCAGCGTTTCGGAATCGCCCTTTTCGTCCGCCAGTTCCGTCTGGCTGTGATGCTCCAGAACGTTTTCAGGCCCCAGAATCTCCGCAAAGACCTTTGCGTTCTGTTCAATAATGCTGGTGTAGGGGATCACGTAAACGACCCTTTTCATGCCGTGACGAACGGCGTGGGTCAGGGTAAAGGCCAGCGAAGAAACCGTCTTGCCGCCGCCCGTGGGAACCGTCAGCGTATAAAGCCCCTTCTCCCTTTCTCCGCCCTGCAGACAACTCTGCAGAATGGCGCTTCGCTTGGCGCACAGCTCATTTTTGGGTTTTTTCAGCCAAGGGGCTACATGGGACTGTAATTTCTGCAAAAGTTCTTCCAGCGAGGCATAGCCTCCCCGGGGCTGCCGCCCCTGCAAAGCGGCTTCCGTATCCAGAAAATCCGCGTCCACCAGACAGGAAAACAGCATCCGGGTATACAGCGCCTGCACCCGTCCCTCTTGGCAGTTGACCGCCCATGACGGCATAGGGATCGAACTGGGGAGAACGATTTCCTGCTTCCACGCCGACGGGTCGTCTCCGCCGGTCAGAGGTTTGTTCAGCCTTGAGCAAAGCGTACCGCCGTCCGTGTCTCCTCTGCTTCCAAAATCCGGCAGGCCGCCATGATGCCCCGCCACGGCAAAGGCCGCCATGGGGTCTTTGCGGCGAAACGCCTCCTGCGCCCCCGCGCTGGAATGATCGACCTTGGCCGTATGCTCCGGGTCGCGCTGGCGCTTTTGCCCCTTGGAACTGTATTTGCCAATGTCGTGGAGCAGCCCGGCCTCACGGCCATGCTCCGCAGCATCGAAGGCTGCGGCAAACTGGGCCGCCCTTTCCCCCACATTTTCAATGTGTTCCTTTAGCGGCTGAAACGTCCCGTCTTCCCGCCGGTGGGTGACAAATTCCATCGAAAAGCCCCCTTGATGATGTAACTGTGAATGCATTGTTTAGAACTGTCAGTCGAGATATTGTGACTTTGTTTTTATCATACCAATTTTTTCCTCAAAAATCAACGTTCTTCTCCTTGCTCGCATTTTCTCGAACATTGTTCAAAAAAGTGCTTGATTTCCCCATTCGCTCATGCTATCATCAGGCGGTAGAAACGTTTTTCGGGAGGGTGTCCTATGCCGCGCAGACAGCAAATCGAGGGCGGTACCAAAAACAAAATTCTGGAAGTGGGTCGGCGGATGTTCTTTGAAAACGGCTTCGACGGCACGGGCGTTCGCGCCATCATGCGGGAAGTCGGGCTGGACGTGGGCGCGTTCTATTATTATTTCAAAACCAAGGACGAGCTTTTTGACGCCATCATGGCGGATTTCTTTGCTCCCTACCGCCGGGATTTTCAGCAGATCGCCGACGGAGCCCGGCAGGCCCCCTATCAATCCCTGCTGCGCTTTTTCTACTACCTTTACGAACAGGTGCAGGAATTTCGCGCCCATTACGAAGGGAAAATGCACTGCACGGTTCGCTGGGCCATTCGGGAGCAGATGCTGACGGTCATCGAGCCTTATCTGGAAGAACTCCTGAACGTCATGACGGAGCACGGGGCCAATCCCTGCATGGAAATTCGCACCATGGCCGTTTTTCTGGCCCACGGCGTGGGCAGCTGCCTGCTGCACGAGGATACCCAATGGGTAGCCTCCACGGCGGAGGAGCTGCGCCGGACAGTCAATACTCTGCTGGGCATCGACGAAGAAATTTCCCGGAAAATGCGAGAAGAAACGATTGCTCTGCTTCCCGGCGGCGAAGCGGAGCTGGAAAAGCTGCTGGTTCATTTTCCCCCAGCGGTAAGAAGTGTGTCTGCCGAGCCGCAGCACGAATAATCGGGAGTTCCATCCATGAGAATCCTATTGGCCTCCGCGCCTGTGATCAATCGAGAGATCGACTTTAATCTGCAAACCCTTCTTGAATACATGAAAGCCTATCGCGGAAAAGCGGAGCTGATCGTTTTCGGCGAATCGATCCTGCAGGGCTTTGAATGCCTGTGCTGGGATTACGAAAAAGATCGTTCCGTCGGTATCGCGCTCGAAGACGCTCCCGTCCGGCGAATCCGCGCCGCCGCGAAAGAATACCGTCTGGCCATATCCTTTGGGATGATCGAGCGCCGGGGCGATCATTTATACAGCGCCCAGCTGACGATTGGTGCGGACGGCGAGCTGGTGAATCTTTTCCACCGGGTGAGCGTGGGATGGAAGGACGTTTCCCAGACGGACGAGCACTACCGGGAGGGCGAACGCTTCGAGAAGTTCACATGCAACGGAAAAAACTTCGCCGTCGGCCTGTGCGGCGACCTCTGGACGGAAGGACGGCCGGAAGAAATGAAGGCGCTGCAGGCCGACGTGGTGCTGTGGCCCGTCTGGTGCGACTACAGCCCCGCCGAATGGAACGACACTGTCAAGGACGAGTACGCCCAACAGGCGGCGCGCTGCGGCCGTGACGTGCTGCTGGTCAACCCATTCTGCACTGACCCCACCGCCACGGACTGCGCCACAGGCGCTTGCGTTCATTTTCGGAATGGCTCCATCGTGCGGGAGCTTCCCTCCGGCAGACCGGGAACCCTGCTGATCGAACTATAACAACCTATTTGGATCAGGCTGCGGGCGGCGCTTCACAAAGGCCGTTTTCCACCAGCCTGATTTTTGATTGAAAAAAACGCTTGACTCTTCCATTGTGGGAGGGCTTATGCTGGCTCCGAGCTCAAGAAGAAAGGCACGGAGGTACCGCCATGCTAAAAATCGGAGATTTTTCCAAATTATCCAGAGTCAGCATTCGGATGCTGCGCCACTATGACGAGATCGGCCTGCTGGCCCCCGGCAAAGTGGACGCATTCACCGGCTACCGCTATTACGGCGAAGAACAGCTGCCTACGATCTACCGCATCAACGCCTTGAAAGAAATGGGATTCGGTCTGGCGGAGATTCGGGAAATTCTGCTGATCTACGACGACCGGGAGCGGCTGGACGGCTATCTGGCAGCCCGGGAGGCGGAGCTGCTCGTTCTGGCCGATGAAACAGCCCGCCGAATGCTGCTTCTGGACACCGCCCGAAAAAGGCTGAGAAAGGAAGAAAACATGAATTATAACGTCAACGTCAAAATCATCCCCCAGCGCCAGGCCGCCTGTGTGCGCATGATTCTGCCCCGCTATGAGGACGAGGGCCTTGCCTGGCAGACGCTTCTTTCGGAAACCGACTCCCAGCACCTGATTCCCGATAATCCCTGCCTTTGCTGTGCCGTTTTTCTGGACGGCGAATACAAAGAGAGCAACGTGGAGGTCGAGGTGCAAAAGACCGTCAAGGGCAGCTATACCGACACGGAGCACGTGCGTTTCCACACGCTGCCCGCCGTTACTGTGGCCAGCTGCATTTTCCGGGGCGGATACGATCAGATGAACGACGTATACGCCGCCATGGCCTCCTGGATTCATTCCAACGGCTACGATTATGCGGGGCCCATGTTCAATATTTATCACGTCAGCCCTCACGAGACCCAAAGTCCAGAGGAATTTGTGACGGAGGTATGCTACCCGGTTCAAAAGAAATAACGCCGGCCGACGCGGAAGAAAAACGCTTCCGCGCCGTGTTTTTTCCTTGAAGCCGCTTTTATTTTCATCCGGCAGAATTTTTCCATTGACAGATTTGGTAGACAAATGTATTCTAAAGGCGTAACATCACCTGTGACCAACCGAAGGAGGAATGTTTCATGCCTTTCCAATGCACCGAAGCCGAATGGAAAATTATGGAAATTCTGTGGGACGCTTCTCCCCGTTCCATGCCGGAGATCACCAAACTGCTGGCCCCCGCTACCGGGTGGACCCGTCACACGGTCATTACGCTGCTCAAACGGATGCAGGAAAAGGGCACCGTCTCGGTGGACGAGACAGGCCCGGTGAAAATGTACACACCGCTGGTCAGCCGGGAGGCCGCCCGTTCCGACCAGACCCACAAGCTGCTGAACCGTGTCTTTTCCGGCAACGCTTCGCTGCTGATGAACACGCTGGTGGACTCCGGCGAGATCACTGTGAAGGAAATGGAAGAACTGGTGGAGCTGCTGAAAAGCGAAGGAAAAAATTAACGGAAAGGCCGGTTATTTGGGCTTTCCAAAAAATCAAACCGCCAACATTCCGCAGTGACGGAAGGGTTGGCGGTTTGTCTGTTTCGTTCCATGAATCACGTCCTATCAGACGTGTTTGTCCGGCGTCCCATACCGGGAGAAAAAAGTCCCCTCGCACGGCCAAAATCCAAACGGGAGTTTTCCCTTACTCCCCCGCTTTTTCATGAATGCTCTGCATCCGCTGATCCAGCATGGCGCTGGTCTCCGCGCATTCCCGCAGCTCGGCAAAGATCGCTTCATCGTTAGTCAGGTTCTTTTTGTAGCGAATTTTGTGTTCCAGGCTGGCCCACCAGTCCATAGCGATGGTGCGCAGCTGCACCTCTACCTTCATCCGCCGGGTCTGATTATGCAGGAAAATGGGAATTTCGATGATCAGATGCAGGCTGCGGTAGCCGTTGTCCTTGGGGTTCTGAATGTAATCCTTGCGTTCGATCAACGTCACGTCGTCCTGACGAAGCAGCGCGTCGGCCATCATGTAAATGTCGCTGGGGAACGCGCAGATCACCCGCAGGCCCGCAATGTCCCGCAGGTTTTCCTCGATGCTTTCCACCGTCAGAGGGATGCCCTTGCGCACGGCCTTGTCCATGATGCTTTCCGGCGACTTGATGCGGGATTTGATGCTTTCGATAGGGTTGCGGTCATAGCGCAGGGAAAGTTCCTCGTCCAGCACGTTGAATTTGGTTTCCGCCTCCATCAGCGCGCAGCGGTAGCAGGACATCAGTTCCTGATAGGGCATGGCGTATTTTTTCAGCCAATTTCGAATCTCCGACTGGCTCAGTCGTTCCATCAGCGCCCTTTCCAGTGAAAGAGCCTCCCGTACTTTCTTTTCCTTTTCCATCTGGTTGCCTCCGAAAAAATACTCTCGTCCGTGCAAAAAAGCGGACGTTTTTCTCGCCTTTTACCAAAAAGAAATACGACGTGCGTCACGGGAACTCCTGCCTGTCCGTCAAAGCCCGTCCCACGGTCAAAAAGTCGGCTTTTCCCGTAAAAAAAGTAAAAACATCCGCCTGTGTCTTCCAAAAAGCGTAAAAATTGGCTTTTTCCATGTCCAGAAGGGCTTTCAGGCATTGACAGCCGCGATCGGTTTTGCTATACTCCCATTCTGCTACCCCAACTATGATAAGGAGGATATCACTATGAATAAAGCTGAACTGGTAAACGCTATTTCCGAAAAAGCCGCTCTCTCCAAGAAGGACGCCGAGAAGGTTCTGGCCGCCTTCACCGAGACCGTGACCGAGTCCCTGACCGCCGGTGAAAAGGTGCAGATCGTGGGCTTCGGCAGCTTCGAAGTTGTGAACCGTGCCGCCCGCACCGCCCGCAATCCCCGCACTGGCGAGGCTGTGGAGATCGCCGCTTCCAAGGCTCCCGCTTTCAAGGCTGGCAAGGCCCTGAAGGACAGCGTGAACAAGTAATTTCCGTTTTTTCTGCGCCCCGGCTTCCTTCCTGAACCGAAGGAAGCCGGGGCGTTTTTATGTGCCGCAAAAGGCTATGCAAAAAGCGGCGGAAGGTTTCTTCCGCCGCCTGAAATTTTTACGCCCGATCCGCGCCGATGGCCTTGAGGAACTGCTTGGCGATATACATACAGCCGGTCTGGTTGGGGTGGATGCGGTCCCATGCGATATTGCAGGGATGCATGTGCTCAAACAGCCGGTCCCAGCCTGCCTGCAGGTCTACAAACACCAGCCTGTATTCCTCTGCCAGCTTGCAGACGACCGCGCCGTATTCGTCCATCCGGGCCCGCATGGGGTCGTTTCGGTTGGGTTCCATGAAGTACGGGGTCATGAGGATCATGCCCTTTACCGTGGGCAACGTCTTTTCGATCAGTTTGCGGTAGGTGGCCTCGTATTCGTCCAGAGGCACGTGCTGCTCCGTCATTTGGGGAGAGTCGAACTGCCGCCACACGTCGTTGATACCGATCAGTACGCTGACATGATCCGGCTTCTGATCCAGCACGTCCGTCTGCCAGCGTTCGTCCAGATCACGGATCTGATTCCCGCTGATGCCCATATTGACGATACGCAGGTTCAGCTCAGGGTACATACAGCACAAAAGCGCGCCCGCATCCGCCACATAGCTGGTGCCCCAGGCATTGAACAGGCCCTCGCCCACAGGCTTTTTCCGATCGTAATCCGAAATGGAGTCGCCGATGAACAGCAGTTTATCATTTTTTCCCAAAATCATCTGAAATACCTCCTTTGCATTGGAAACGCGGCCGATTTTTATTCATCCGCCCCGCCGTTTCCCTGTCCGTTGGCCGGATTTGCCCTAGTATAGCCGCATAGAAAAATGCCTGTCAAGAGACGATCTTCCACACTTTCCCGCTTATCTACGAAGCGTTGATTGTGCCGCGGCCGCTTTTCGGCTATGATGGGAAAGGAGGTGGACGAAATGGATCCCATCAAAACAGGAGCGGTGATCCGCTCCCAGCGGCAGAAGAACGGAATGACGCAGCTGGAGCTGGCCGAAAAGCTCTGCGTCAGCGATAAGACGGTTTCCAAGTGGGAATGCGGCAGCGGAGCGCCGGATATTTCCCTGCTGCCCGCGCTGGCCCGGGCGCTGGACGTGGATGTGAAGGCCCTTTTGTACGGGGAGCTTCAGGAGCGCGGTTCCAGCAGCGGCAATTTGAAAAAGCTGAACTTCTACGTTTGCCCGGACTGCGGCAATCTGCTGTTTTCCACGGAGCAGGCCGACGCGGTCTGCTGCGGACGAAAGCTCTCTCCCCTGCCCGTACAGGCCGCCGCGCCGGAGGAACGGCTCCATGCGGAGCTTTCTGACGGGGAATGGTACGTGACCTCCGGCCACGAAATGGGTCGGGAGCACTACATTTCCTTTATCGCGTTTCTTTCCAACGATACGCTGATCCTGAAAAAGCTGTACCCGGAATGGAGTCTGGAAGCTCGTTTTCCTTTCTTCGCTCACGGCACGCTGTTCTGGTACTGCACCCGGCACGGATTGAAAATGCAGAAGATTTGAAAATCCCACGAAAAACGCCTTTTCGAAAAGGGCGTTTTTTGTTTCTGCCAATTTGCGGCAGATGCTCCTTACAGGCGGAATGTTCTTGTGTTTCACGGCTTTTCCTTCCTCAAGCGGCATAAAATGAGACCAGCCGTCCACCGAGCCTTCGAGCGAAAGCGCTTTCGTGATTTTTCGTTGACGCATTCCCGTCAAAGCCTTATGATAAAAGCAACGGTGAGACCGAAATCAATTGAAAATGGAGGAAAGAACCGATGAAAAAAAAGCTTTGTATGCTGATGGCCCTTCTCATGGTCTGCCTGAGCGCCGCCGCCTGTGCGGAGACGATCGAACTGAAAGTCTGGTCGGCCCAGCCCGATCAGGCGCTGCTGGAGGAGCTTTGCAACGCCTTTGCCGCCGAGCATCCCGAAAACGAGTGGAAGTTCACCTACGGCGTGGTGGGCGAGGCCGACGCGCAGGCCCGTTATCTGGAGGATCCCGCCGCAGCGGCGGACGTGTTCTCCTACCCGGACGACCAGATCATCAAGCTGGTGAAGGCCGATGCGCTGTATGAGGTGACCCGCAACCGGGATCAGATCATCGCCGAAAACTCCGCCGGAGCCATCAACGCCGCCACCTACGACGGCGTGCTGTACGGCTACCCCATGACCGCCGACAACGGCTACTTCCTCTACTATGACAAGTCCGTCCTGACCGAAGAAGACGTGCAGACGCTGGACGGCATTCTGGCCGCCGCCGAAAAGGCCGGGAAAAAGTTCAACATGGACGTGGCCAACGGCTGGTACCTCGCCTCGTTCTTTCTGGGCAACGGCTGCCAGCTGACGCTGGATGCTGACGGAAAGCAGATCTGCGATTTCAACAACGAAAAGGGTCTGGCCGCCGCCGAAGCCATCAAGGCGCTGTGCGACCATCCCGCCTTCCTGGCCGGCGGGCAGGATCTTCTGCAGGGCTCCATCGGCGACGCCATCTGCGCCGGCATCTGCGGCACGTGGATTTCTTCCGCTGTGAAGGAAAAGCTGGGCGACAACTACGCCGCCTGCAAGCTGCCCACCTTCACCTGCGGCGGCGAACAGGTTCAGATGGGTTCCTTCCTGGGCTGCAAGATTCTGGGCGTGAACACCCAGACCGCTCATCCCGTGGAAGCGATGGAACTGGCGGAATACCTGACCAACGAGCAGTCTCAGCTGCGCCGTTTTGAAGCGCTGGGCTACGGCCCCTCCAATGTGAACGTGGCCGCTTCCGAAGCCGTGGCTTCCGAGCCCGCTCTGGCTGCGCTGGCCGCGCAGAGCGCCTATGCCATCAGCCAGCACGTGCTGGGCGGCTACTGGACGCCCGCCGGAGCCTTCGGCGCGGAACTGGTCGCCCACAACGGCAGCGACCTGCAGGCCATGCTGGATCAGCTGGTAGAGCAGACCGTCGCCGCGCAGAACTAACGAACCATTCGCGGCCGGAGGGACTATTCCCTTCGGCCGCGCCAGATTTTCTTGCGGAAAGGAAGTTTTCCCGTGAAAAACCGATTCAGCGGCTTCTGGAAAACCTTCTGGAAAAAAGGAGATTTCTTCACCCGCCTGTCGCTGGTGGTGATGGGCAGCGGCTGCTTTCGCTTCGGGCAGATCGTCAAGGGACTGCTGTATCTGGGTGCGGAGGCGCTGTACTTCTGGTTTTTCTTCGGCTTTGGCTGGAAGTACCTGTCCCATTTCGGCACCTTGGGCGAAAGCACGCAGCTGCGGGTCTGGGATGAAGCCAACCAGATCTACCAGCGGGTGCCCGGCGACAATTCCATGCTCATCCTGCTCTACAGCGTACTGACGCTGGCCGTCACCGCTATTTTTCTGTATGTATGGTTCCTGAATCTGAAAAGCACGGTAAAGCTTCTCCATCTCCGGGAGGAAGGCAAGCCCGTTCCATCCTTCCGGGAGGAAGTAAAGACCCTGCTGGACGAGCGTTTCCACGTCACGCTGCTGGCTGCGCCCATGACGACGCTGCTTCTTTTTACTGTTCTGCCCATCGTCTTTATGGTGCTGATCGCCTTTACCAACTTCGACGCCAATCATCAGCCCCCGGGAAAGCTGTTCACGTGGACGGGGCTGACCAATGTAACGGATATTTTTCTGGGCAACGCCATCAAGACCCATACCTTTTTCCATATTCTGGCCTGGACCATGGTCTGGGCGGTGCTGGCCACCTTCACCAACTACATTCTGGGGATGCTGCTGGCCGTGGTCATCAATCACAAGGCCGTGCGGCTGAAAAAAATGTGGCGCACGCTGTTTATCATTTCCATTGCGATTCCTCAGTTTGTCAGCCTTTTGCTGATCTCCCGGGCGCTGGAGCCGCAGGGAGCCGTCAACGTGGCGCTGATGGAACTGGGCTGGATCCAGTCGCCTCTGCCGTTTTTGCAGGATCCCACGCTGGCGCGCGTCTGCGTGGTGGTCATCAATATGTGGATCGGCATTCCCTACACCATGATGGCCTTCAGCGGCGTTCTGATGAATATTCCCTCCGACCTGTACGAAAGCGCCGAGATTGACGGCGCAGGCCCGGTGCGCAAATTCGTCAGCATTACGCTGCCCTATATGATTTTCGTTACCGCGCCCGCTACCATTACCACCTTTGTGGGCAATATCAACAATTTCAACGTCATCTATCTGCTGACGGCGGGCGGGCCCTTCGCGCTGGATTATTATCAGGCGGGCAAGACCGACCTGCTGGTCACGTGGCTGTATAAACTTACGGTGGATCAGCACGACTACGCGCTGGCCTCTACCATCGGCATTTTCATCTTCATGATCGTCTCCACCCTGTCCCTGACGGTGTACAACCGCACCGGAGCCGTGAAAAAGGAGGATACCTTCCAATGAAAACCAACGTGGAAACCAATATCCTTCCGTCCCATCCTCCCATGCGGCGCAGAACGAACCTGCGCAGGCTGGGGGTTTCCGTTTCCCTGCACACCCTGCTGGCCGTGCTTTCCATTCTTTGGATGGTGCCGGTGTTCTGGCTGATCCTGTCTTCCTTCCGGGGCGAAAAGGGCGCGTTTACGCCCTACCTGTGGCCGCGCATCCTGACGCTGCAGAACTACGTGCGCCTGTTTACGGATACGTCGCTGTTCAATTTTCCCCGTTGGTTTCTGAACACGCTGTTCGTGGCGAGCGTCTGCTGCGTCATCACCACCGTGCTGACGCTGATGGTGGCGTATGTGTATTCCCGGCTGCGGTTCCGGGCCCGGAAGCCCCTGATGAACATTTCCCTGATTTTGGGTATGTTCCCGGGCTTCATGAGCATGATCGCCATCTACCACTTCATGAAGGCCGTGGGGCTGGATCAGACCCTGCTGGCGCTGATTCTGGTCTACTCCGGCAGTGCCGGGCTGAACTACTACATCGCCAAGGGCTTCTTCGACACGCTGCCCCGCTCGCTGGATGAGGCCGCCACGCTGGACGGCGCGACCCGGCACACGATCTTCTGGAAGATCGTTCTGCCCAACGCCAAGCCCATCGTGGCCAATACCGCCATCAACGCCTTCATCGCGCCGTGGGTGGATTTTATCTTCGTTTCGGTCATCATGAAGGACAATTACAACAACTATACCGTGGCCAAGGGCCTGTACACCATGGTGGACAAGGCCAATATCTACGAATACTACACCGTTTTCTGCGCCGGAGCGGTGGTGGTGGCCGTCCCGATCGTGCTTCTGTTCATCCGGCTGCAAAAATACTACGTGGCGGGCGTTGCCGCCGGCGCCTCGAAAGGATGATCCCCCATGAATCTTGCCGCTGTTTTTCACCGTCCCATGAGCGAATATGCCTTTGCCATGGACGAGAACACCTATGTTTTCCGTCTGCGGGCCCAGCGGGGCGACCTGAAGCGCTGTACGCTGCACTATGCCGACCGGGCCGCCATGACCCCGGAGCTGGATTTTCAGTGCGTAGAAATGCCCCTCTGGCGCAGCGATAAACTCTACGACTGGTTCGAAGTGACGCTGAAATGCCCCTTCGAACGCATTGCCTACCATTTCGAGCTGGACGACGGCAGCGAGACCTGCCACTATGCCGGGGACTGCTTCGAAAAAGACCCGTCCATGATCCAGCGTTCGGAGCACTTCCAGCTGCCCTATAACCACCGGGCCGACCGGCTGTCCGTCCCGGACTGGACGGAGAACGCAGTCGTCTACAACATCTTCCCCGACAGCTTTGCCGACGGCAGGCGTTCTCTTTCCGGACGGGCGGGTGAAGCGGACTTTCAGGGCGAAACCTGTCTTTCCCGGCTGGGCGGCACGCTGAATGGCGTTCGGGAAAATCTGGACTACCTGCGGGAGCTGGGCTTCAACTGCCTGTATCTGAACCCCATCTTCGCCGCTTCTTCCTACCACAAGTACGACACGCTGGATTACTTCCGCATCGACCCCACCCGTGGCACGGAGGACGACTTCCGGGCGCTGGTGAAGGAGGCCCACCGGCTGGGCCTGCGGGTGCTGATCGACGGCGTGTTCAACCACATCGGCTGGCGGCATCCCTTCTTTCAGGACGTGCTGAAGCGGGGCAAGGCCTCCCCCTACTGGAGCTGGTTCTACGACCTGCCGGAGCAGCCCCGGTATCCCGACGCAGGCGAAATGCCGGAGTACGCCTGCTTTTCCTATGTGCCCCAGATGCCCAAGACAGACACCTCCTGCCCGGAAATGCGGGACTACTTCTGCAAAGTCGGCGCTTACTGGGTGCGGGAGTTTGACGTGGACGGCTGGCGGCTGGACGTGGCCAACGAAATGGACGACAGCTTTCTCCGGGCCTTTCGGGAGACCGTCAAGCGGGAAAAGCCGGATGCGCTGGTCATCGGCGCGCCGGTTTACTATGCCTCCCCTGCCGGTGGTGCCATCTCCTTTATGGATCGCCTGTTCTACAGTACAAGATTCGATAAAACCATGAAGGTGGGGGCATCTGTCGTCACCTGCCGCCGTGGTGGCAACTCCTCGACCTTTGACGTGCTGAATAAGTACTTCTCCATCTCCGGAATGCCTATGGCCAGCAGTCAATATTGGAACATGGTCTACGGCTGCACGCCGGAAGAAGTGCTGGAGGACAAGGAAGGCTTGCAGACCATGCGCACGCTCGGCCGCAACATGGCTTTCCTGATGAAGAGCATCGCGCTGGGCAAGGAAAAATACGGCCTGCCTGAAAAAGAACCTTTTATCGCCACAAGCTTCCATCACTGATACAGCAGATAAAACGCCCACAATCATCGGGTATTCGATGACTGTGGGCGTTATTTCATACTCTTTTGCAGGTATATACTTCTACCGTGACGGTTTCGTGCCCGCACCAATTGTGCCTTTCTTCCGTCCGTTGTTCTTTTACAAAGCCGTTCCGCAGCAGTACACGTCCTGACCAGACATTCTCCGGCATCACGAAGGCAACCAATTGATCCATGCAGCAGGTCTCCAGCAGATGTCTTTTCAGCAAGGCAACAATATGCGTGGCAATGCCGCGATGCCAGTATTCCTCTCGGATGCAATAGCCAATGGTCGCTTGGGGCAGACGCTTCTTTACATCA
>ERZ827168.1106-NODE-1106-length-39235-cov-8.479301_pt1 | contig 39235 bp, 38 predicted proteins | sample MGYA00519868_ERZ827168 | MGnify/ENA primary metagenome ERZ827168 (study PRJEB31778, sample SAMEA3449271) | human gut metagenome | biome: human gut; feature: human-associated habitat; material: faeces | place: United Kingdom | collected 2010/2012 ...
ATTCTTCGGATATACCGGAATCACGATGACTAAGCTGACTGACGAAGAATATGCTGCAATCTTAGAAGAAAGAGAAGCTGAAAAGGCTGCTGCATTAAAGATACTTGAAGCATAAACAAACATTTTGTCTGTAACAAATGCTTAAAATTTTATAAGAAGGAATGAATTTGTTAAGTCCTTCTTATAATATTAAGAAAATAAATAAATAAAGAGCCAAGAAACTAGGTCCTGCCTAGTTTTTTGGTGTATTTGAAACCAGAGGGAAAAAAATGAGTATTGAGCTTAGAATAATATATCTGCTTGCGATTTTTGCGGAGATTCTTGCAATTTTTCTTCAAGCATTGATTAAGCGTAAAAATTTGCCGGTATTTTATGACACAATTAAGGGTGGGAGCGTGACGACCTTTTTGATTGCCATGCTTTGTCTGAATGTGATTGACTTTTTGAATTTTGATAAAGATGTCATGGTTGCAGAGTATATTGTAGTTGCATACACCGGCATAATTATTTTTGTTTGGCTGAAATGGATATTGCTCTGTGCAAAATATTTGAAAGGTGTATACCGCGGAAGCAGGGAAAAGAATGGAAAAGTTTTGATGCTCATGCTCCTTTACAATATTGCATTCATCCTTATTCTCGCATCGGGCATTCTCAATACAATAAGGGCGACAAATCTGCCGTTCCTGGAGCCGGGCGGAGTGGTTCCTTATCTGGTTATCGGAAGCTGGCTTATGCTCGCAGGGCTTAATGTTGTAACAATATGGAAATCCCTTCCCATTGTTGATGAAAAGCATTTAAAGGAGAGGGATGTTCTCACCGATGAAAAGCTTTCGACGCTGGGAAAAATGTTTGAGCTGACGGACAGAGAAATGACGATGATCCGTTATCTGTATGAGGGAAAAAACAATGCAGAAATTGCAGATGCGCTCGGTCTGTCCGAAAATACGATAAAAACCTACAATTTCAGGCTGTACAAGAAACTCGAGGTTGAAAGCCGTGTACAGGCTGTAAATAAAATCAGAGAAGAAATAATTAATCTGTAAATAAGGAAGAATATACTCTGCCTCCGCGAAGTGAAAAAAACTGTGTGAAGATTATAATTATACGGGATTTTAACAAAAAAATAAGGTATAATGTAATCATAGACAGAAATCAACTTTGGGAGGCAGTATGCATATTCCGACACTTATCTCCGATCTTGCGGTCATGATGCTGACGGCAGGAATCATCACAATCATATTCAAAAGAATTAAACAACCATTGATACTGGGCTATATCTTGGCGGGCTTTTTGATAAGCCCGTATTTCCCGCTGTTCACGACAGTTGTTGATACACAGAGCATTCATACCTGGAGCGAGATCGGAATTATCTTCCTCATGTTTCATCTGGGCTTGGAATTTAATCTGCATAAACTTGTAAGCGTGGGAAGCACAGCAATCATTACGACTGCAACCGGAGTGGCGGGAATGCTTGGAATCGGCTACACATCCGGAATGCTTCTCGGATTCGGAACCATGAACAGCATCTGCCTTGGGGGCATGCTTGCAATGAGCTCCACCACGATAATAATAAAGGTATTTGATGAATTAAAAATAAAAGAAAAATACACGGAACTGGTTTTCGGCACCCTTGTAATACAGGATATCGTCGGAATTTTTATGATGGTAATACTTTCAACCATCAGTGCCAGACAGAATATTTCCGGAGTGGAGATTATGGGAAGCCTTCTGCTTATGGTGCTGTATCTCATTATTTGGCTTGTATTCGGGATCTACCTGCTGCCTACATTTTTTAACAAAACCATAAAACTGATGAATGACGAGATGCTCCTGGTAGTGTCCATCGGAATCTGTTTCGGCATGGTTCTGCTTGCCGACAACCTTGGATTTTCAACGGCACTTGGCTCCTTCCTTGCAGGCTCGCTTCTGGCGGGAACTGTGCATGTGGAACGCGTGGAAACATTGACCAAAGGGGTAAAAGACCTTTTCGGAGCGGTTTTCTTTATTTCCGTGGGAATGATGGTGCAGCCGGAAATGATTGCAAAATACATCATTCCAATTGTAGTAATTATTCTCGTCACACTTGTGGGAAAGCTTGTGTTCAACAGCATAGGAATGCTTCTTTCCGGACAAAGCCTGCCGAATGCTGTATCAAGCGGATTTGCACTTGCACAGATAGGCGAATTTGCCTTTATTATTGCCTCATTCGGAATTAATCTTGGGATTATCGACGAATACATATACCCGATTGTAGTCGCGGTTTCTGTAATCACAACATTTACAACACCATTCTGCATCAAAGCAGCACCGATTTTCGTGGGATGGCTTGATAAAGTGCTCCCGGAAAGTGCCAAGGAAAAGCTTACGCGATATACTTCCGAAGAACAGGCAGAAGAAGAAAAAGACAACGACTGGGAAGTTTTCTTGAAGAAGTATTTCCTTAGAATGGCGGTATACGGCGGAATCATGCTTGTCGCTGCACTGGTGGGGACATTCAAACTTCAGCCGTTTCTTGTAGCATATATAACCGATTTGGGAAGCAAACTGGCTTCCTGCGTTGCGATATACATAGTGATGGCAATCTTTATAGGCCCGTTGTTTTACTTTCATAACAACTATTTCACTACGCTTTGGCTCAAAAAAGCATCATTTCATTTGCCGCTTCTGTTCCTGAATATCGTTAAGCTTGTTGTGATTACGGCAATCGCCGTGGTGCCTCTGCATACGTTTTTCGGTTCGGGCATAGGCGGGATAGCCGTGCTTCTGGTTGTAGTCCTGACGATTTTCTCAAGAAAGACGATTCTGGCAACGTGGTATCTGCAGCTTGAGACGACTTTCCTCAAAAACTTCAATGAAAGGGTCATCAGAAGTGAGGAAGCAGCAGGCAGGCAGCAGCGCTGGCTCGATCAGGACTTGTGCATCATTTCCTTCATCGCACCCGAAACTGCTCCGTATCTCAACCGAAGAATCGAGGATTTGAACTGGGGCGCAAACTATAATGTCTATGTTGTAAAAATCAGACATGACGATAAATACATCCTTTTGCCGGACGGAAAGGTTTCGATAAAAGCCATGGACAAAGTTTATGTGGTAGGTCAAGAGAAAGCACTCAAAAACTTTTACAAGCTTACGGGGCTTGTGCAGAAGAAACCGATACGAACTTTGAAAAAATTCATGGAGAGCGATTATCCGAAGGTAGAACATGCACTTGCAGTATGTCCTATAAAGGTGAGAGGCGATGAATCCTTTGCCAACAAGCCGATTAAACAGGGACATCTGAGGCAAAGCACAAAGTGTATGATTTTGGGCATGCAAAAAGATGGCTATCCGATAATCATGCCGGATGCAAACATGCTCATTGCAAAAGGAGACATCCTGTGGATCATGGGTTCAAACAACCATGTAGGCGCATTGATAGGAGAGCATGTTGAATAGCAAATAGACGATTTGATAAAAGGAGATGAGAACAATGTATAAGACAGACATTTTAGTAATCAATCCCGGCTCGACGACAACAAAAATCGGGCTTTTTAGAAATTTGGAACTTGTTTTTGAGGAAACGCTGACGCACGATCCGGACAAGCTTCTGGCATACGGAAGCATCGGGGCGCAGCTTCCGTATCGGGCGGAAGTGCTCAGACAGGTATTAGATGAGAAAAAATATGATACGGCAGGGCTGAAAGCGGTTGTCGGAAGAGGCGGAATGGTAATCGGGCTTTCAGGCGGCGGATACCGCGTAAATCCTGCGCTTTGTGAAGCGATGCAGAGCCCGGAAAATCCGCAGCATGCGTCAAGTCTGGGAGCGCTGCTTGCCTATGAAATTGCAGAGCCTCTGGGAATCCCATCGTTTATATACGATTCGACTATGGGCTGTGAGCTTTCAGATGTTGCAAAGGTTTCAGGCCTTTCCGGCATCGAAAGATATGGCTGCTACCATGTTTTGAATGCAAGGGCGCAGGCGATGAATTATGCAGAAAGAATCGGGAAAAACTATAAAGACCTCAATCTTTTGGTCTGCCACATGGGTGGAGGTATTTCCGTAACCGTGCATAAAAACGGAAAAATCATCGACGGCGCTTCCTATGACGATGGTCCGATGTCACCGGAGCGGACGGGCGGAATTGCGCTTTTGCTCTGGACGAAGCTCTGCTACAGTGGAAAATACACGAAGGAAGAAGCGGACAAGCTTATCTGCGGAAAGGGCGGACTGTACTCCTATTTAGGTGTTACCGACTGCCGCGAGGTGGAAAAGATGATCGCGGGCGGCGACGAAAAGGCGGCACTTGTATATGAAGCGATGGCATATCAGGTTGCAAAGAGTATTGCGGAAATGTCCGTAGCGCTGAAAGGTGAGGTAGATGCTGTGATATTAACGGGCGGTGCGGCGCACTCCCAAAAGCTGACGGATATGGTAAGAGACTATGCGGGACATATCGGAGAATTTGTTCTGATGCCGGGAGAGGACGAACTCGGCGCGCTGGCGAAAGGCGCAGAGCGGATTCTGCGCGGGGAAGAGACTGCGCATATATACGGGAAGTAGAGAGAAAAGACAAATAAAATTTGAAAGCTGCTGAGGATAAAATTACCGAACAAGTGGAAAAGATTTCGGCAGTTGTGATAGAATAGGATAGGTGTTTGCGCTCATAATAAAGGTATGAGTGTGAAAGATTTAATGACGGGAAACAATTCCATATGGATTGAAATTGCGGTTTTTATTTTAGGCGCAGGTGCTTACGGGACGATGGAGGTTCTTTTTCGCGGCTATACGCATTGGACCATGCTGATCACCGGGGGCGCGTGCGTGCTTACGATGTATTATCTGCAGGACTGGATTCTCAGCCTGCCTGTTGTTTTGGGAGCTTTGGCAGGGGCACTGATTATAACTTTTTATGAATTTTTTGTCGGTCTCCTGGTGAATTTGCGGCTCGGATGGCAGGTCTGGGACTACTCTGCTTTGCCGGGAAATGTTTTGGGACAGATTTGCCCGGCGTTTACTGCGATATGGTTTTGTGTTTGTTTTTTATTTTTTGGAGCGGTAAGGATTTTTTCATATTTATAAGAAAGGTAAAAAAGAAGAATGGGATTTGATTACAAAAAGCTGCAAAACGGCAGTGACATCAGAGGAGTGGCGATGGACGGTGTTGCCGGTGAGAGTGTGAATCTAGGAAAAGAAGAGACTTTTCGGCTTACAAGGGGATTCGCACTTTGGCTGAGCGAAAAGCTGGAAAAGCCTGTCGAGAGCCTCAAAATTTCCGTGGGGCATGACAGCCGCCTGACTGCCGAGGAGCTTAAGACGACGATAGCAGATACGCTTGTACATATAGGAGTTAAAGTTTATGACTGCGGGCTTGCGTCCACACCGGCGATGTTTATGTCGACGATTTTTCCGGAATATGCGTGCGACGGTGCCATTATGATAACGGCGAGCCATCTGCCATTCAACCGCAATGGTTTTAAATACTTTGACAAGGACGGCGGGCTGAATAAGGCAGACATTTCAGCAATTATTGCTTTTGCGGAAAGTGACGAAATTACAGAGAGACTTTCCTCTGTTTCAAATCCGGGCGCAAATCCGGCGGAAAAAAGAGAGTTAATCGAAAGATACTCCCAGCACTTGAGAGAAAAAATTATCGCTGAGACGGCGAACGCTAAAAATCCGGATGCGCCGCTCACGGGTCTTAAAATTGTGGTCGATGCGGGCAACGGTGCCGGTGGCTTCTATGCAGAAAAAATCCTTGCGCCGCTGGGCGCGGATGTTTCGGCAAGCCAGTTCCTTGAACCGGATGGACATTTTCCGAACCACCAGCCGAATCCGGAAAACAAGGAAGCGATGGCATCCATTTCAAAACGCGTGATTGAAAGCGGAGCGGACTTTGGTTTGATTTTCGATACAGATGTGGATCGTTCATCGGCGGTTGACAAATACGGAAAGGAAATCAGCAGAAATGCCATCGTTGCGATGGCGGCAGCCTTGATTGCGGTGGAACATCCGGGAACAACAGTCGTTACGGACAGCATTACGAGTGATCAACTGACCGTTTACCTCGAAAAATGTCTGGGTCTGAAACATCTTCGATTCAAGAGAGGCTACAAAAATGTAATAAATAAGGCGATTGAGCTGAACGAATCAGGCATTGACAGCCAGCTTGCGATTGAAACTTCAGGTCATGCAGCATATAAAGAAAACTATTTCCTTGATGACGGTGCTTACCTTGCGACGAAGATTGTAATTAAAGCGGCGCAGCTTGCACAGTCAGGCGCAGGGATCGATGTTCTGCTTTCGTCTCTCGAAGAGCCGAAGGAAGCGCTTGAAATCAGATTTCCGATAAGCGGAAGTGATTTCGGTGCGTACGGTGAAAAGGTCCTGACGGATTTAAAGAAGTGGGCACTTTCGCCGGAGCAGGCTTCCGCAGGAATTTCGGTCGTTGAGCCGAACTATGAAGGCGTGCGGCTGAATTTCCGCTCGGAAGATACGGAAGGCTGGTGTCTCCTTCGCAAATCCCTCCACGATCCGATTATGCCGCTGAATGTTGAGGTGACCAAAGGAAGCTGCGAAAAAATATTGTGTATTATTAAAGTTTTTTTGCGCAATTATGAAAGAATTGTGGTAGAATAATCGTGCAGGCGATTTCCAATCGAGGAAGCCAGCTTGCGAAAATCAGAAAATTAGACAGAGTAGGGACGGCGCGTCAAGTGCCGACGGATGGGAAGTTGCCGTCGGACGAAAGCGAGAACAGCTATGCTGACACATTGCTGCGGTGCCGTGCCCGCATCCGCTGCTGCAATAAGGGATAAGAAAATCTCCGCTTGCGGCGACTGTCGCAATTTTAAGGAGGTTTTTTTATGAAAAAATTAGATGTTAAAACTATGGTTGTTTGTGCTGCTCTCATTGCGGCAGCAATCGTGCTTTCCAGGTTTCTATCGATAAACGCCTGGAATCTTAAAATCGGATTTACGTTCATTCCGGTTTTTCTGGCTGCATATCTTTACGGACCGATAGGCGGCGCGCTTGTCGGCGGAGTTGCGGATTTACTCGGAGCGACGCTCTTCCCAATCGGCGCATACTTCCCGGGCTTTACGCTGACCTGTGTGCTTCAGGGCACGGTATACGGCCTGCTTCTTAACAAGAAGCAGACACCGGTACGCATTCTTCTTGCAGTCGGAATTGTTCAGCTGGTACTTGGCTTACTGCTCAACACGCTTTGGATTTCGATTCTTTACGGCTCTTCGTTTGAAGCTCTGCTTGTTACAAGAGTGGTGCAGTGCCTGATTATGATTCCGGTTGAGTTCATTGTAATCGGCATGATGAGCAAAATGATGGCAAGACATAAGAGCAGTATAATTGCATAATAAGAAGAAAAGACGATGGTTTTGCTTCGGCGGCCATCGTTTTTTGCAAGAAGAATAGTAATTGCTGCAGTACCTTTACGGATGCAATAGAAAAAAGCAGTTGCACTTATATTATAATTATTATATACTTATAATATAAGAAAGAAAGGTGTTGTGTTTGGAAATGATAAAATTTGAATGGGATGAAAACAAGAATAAAATAAACATAAATAAGCACAACATTTCTTTTGAGGAAGCACAGACTGTTTTTTATGACGAAGAGGCACTTGTGATAGATGACCCGGATCATTCGCAGGAAGAGGAAAGGTTTATCATTTTAGGTGAAAGCTGTAAAGCGAATCTTCTTGTTGTTTGCCATTGCTACCGGGTTTCCGACACAATTATACGAATTATTTCTGCAAGAAAAGCAACGAAAACTGAGACGAAGCAGTATTACAATTATTAAGGAGGGAGTTGCGATGAGAGAGGAATATGATTTTAAAAATGCCAGAAAGAATCCATATGTTCAAAAGGAAAAGAAGCAGATTACGATTAATTTAAATACTGATGTGGTGGAATACTTTAAGAAGCAGGCGGAGTTTTCAGGCATTCCGTATCAGACCTTGATAAACCTATATTTGACGGATTGCGTAGTAAATAAAAGAGAATTACAGTTATCATGGGTTTAATTCATTAGGGGCAAACATCTAAGATGCAGATGTCTGCCCCCATTTTTTTTTGCAAAAAAGCAGGCTATAGCGAAGTTTGGGGCATACTATTCCCAAACGAGGAGGTCTGAAAATGAGCGAAAATCACATTTACGATATTATTATCATAGGCGGCGGCCCGGGCGGCTATACCGCCGCATTGTATGCGGCGAGAGCGGGTCTTGACTTGATTGTTATTGAAAAACAGTATGCAGGCGGACAAATGGCATTGACGGAGCAGATTGACAACTATCCCGGATTTGACGATGGTGTTGACGGGTTTTATCTTGCAGAGAAGATGAAAAAGCAAGCGGAGCGATTCGGAGCAGAGAGCAAATCTGAAGAGGTTCTATCCGTTGATTTAAAGAAAAATCCGAAGGTGATAAAAACCAGGGAACAAACATACTATGCGAAGTCAGTGGTGATTGCAACCGGAGCAAGCGCAAAAAAATTAGGACTACCGGGCGAAGAGGAACTGCTTGGACGAGGGCTGAGTTACTGTGCTGCCTGTGACGGGATGTTTTTTAGGGATAAGACCGTTGTCGTGGTCGGAGGCGGAAATTCCGCGGCGGGGGACGCGCTGCTCCTGAGCCGTATCTGCCGAAAGGTAATTTTAATCCACCGTGGTGAGAGGCTGCAGGCAACACAAATCTACCATGCGCCGCTGATGAATACGGAGAATATAGAGATCAGGCAAAACAGTATGGTAACAGAGCTTTTGCATGATAACAAGCTGAGCGGTGTCCGCGTAAAGGATATGGGAAGCGGCGAAGAAAGCATAATCGGCTGCGAAGGAGTATTCGTATGTGTGGGCAGAAAGCCGGAAACGGAACTCGTAAAAGGGCAGCTCGAATTAGATGCAAACGGCTATATTATCGCAGGAGAAGATACGAAGTGCAATATCCCGGGTGTATACGCCGTGGGCGATATACGAACCAAACCGCTCCGGCAAGTCGTTTCCGCGGCAGCCGACGGTGCAGTCTGCGTGCAGATGGCGGAGGAGTTTTTGACAGCAATGGTGCAATAAAAAACTTGTTTGCCCAAGTTGGACAAACAAGTTCAACCATCCAACAAGTTTGGCGACCCACAAATCTCTGAATGTTTAGGAGGCTATTGTCTAATAGTCTCCTTTTTCTTTCCCATAGCTTGAATCCCCGAACTGCTGCAGGATATTCTGAATGCCCTCATTTACATCAAGAGGTAGAATTGCGCTATTGCCGTCGTCAAGTTTTTTGAGTAAATCCGAGTGTAAAAATCTTCTGATAAAGATTGGACTTGAACAGTTCAGTTCCTCCGACTTTTCAAACAGCTTCCCCTGAAATTCAGCTAACAATAATCCATTATGATCAAACTCTCTCATTTTAATATTTCCTCAATATATAAAGCTGATTTGAACTCTCTTTTTGCGAGCTTTAACTTTGTGTCAATTTCAAAACCCCGTTCAATTAAGGATTTTCGACAATCCTTCCGCTCGGGTATGCTTATATAATATCTTTCTATTGGAATTAATTTTTCAATTGCCTTCTCTGTTTTAAAAATATACTGAAGCCCCAATTTGGATGCGGATAGCGAATGTAATGCAACATCTGTATTGATATCTCCCTCCGTAAACTGTGCCATAATATAAAACATCTTGTTGTCTGCAATCGGAGCAATTACCACATCTGCATTTTCAATCTCTGACACTATTTTGCGTATCTTATCATGAGATTCATATTCTTTGATGGTTCCCCTTTCTTTATCTAATGTAGTACGAGATACCTTTGTTCTATTCTTGATTCCTCCTTTTCTTCAACTGAATTGTACAACAAAAAACTTGTTTGTTCAAGTTGAACAAATAAGTTTTTAAAATGTGTCAGATTTTTGCCTGACAAATAGTTTATATATAGAGGAGGGAGAAAGAAAAAATACCGCCGAGCGAATGTTTTGCTTGAATTATTCCGTGACTGTCTGCTAAAGATAGGGCTAAGGGAGGCCAGACACCGGATATGAGCGACATTGGCAAGACGACATTTTATAAGAAGCTAAAGGAATTCAGTGCATAAAAAAATTCCGCAAAAGTACACTTTTGTGAACAAATTCGACATTCTTGTAATTTAAGTAATTTTAGGGGCTTTATCCCTCTTTGTTATGTTCCTTTATCGGAAATTCATTTAAAAAGTAGAAAATTGTGTTGATTTTATGTATTTCATGTGATAGGATATATTTAAACAAAGGAAAAAATGAATATCTTTTTCGAACAAGATGCGTCCGTAAAAGTGTACTTTTATGAACAAATCGTCGAAATGAATAAGAACAGCAGCAAGGGTAACTAACGGAAGTGGGGTGAGATTCCCCCTGCTGGCAAGCAACTGTAATGCCTGCACAGACAGGACAAGTCAGGAGACGAGTTATCGTTTGGATGTAAACAAATTCTCTAGGGCAGAAGAATACATCATTGCGAAAAGGTAAGCAGACTAAAAGGAGTTTCTTGTTACAGCGGCAGGAAGCTTGCTCGGCGGCACTTTTCGGCTGGTATATGTAGGCGCATGGTGTATGCAGACTGTCAGAGAGAGGATGGTCTGCTTTTTTCGTCTTTTCATCCTTTTGATTGGGCGGTACTGTGAAGGAAAGTACCGCCCACGATGAGACAAGGATTTAGATATACAAGATGTGTGAGGGTCACATAGCGGAGCTTTTCGTTAGTTTTCGGTCAGTTCCTCGGAGAAGGGCTGAAAGCATGTGGAAGGTTGATGCTTTGATGATACGGCGGGCAGCCGCCGGGAAAGAAAAATAATTCAAAAAAAGAAGTGAATCGCATTTCAAGGTGCTTAGACTGTCATAAGGACGGAGAAATGCGAAGCGAAAAAGTTCAGGAGGTTAAAAAATGAACAAAAGAACAATGAAAAAGGGCCTTGCCATAGTTCTTGCACTGGTTATGGTATTTGCCATGACAGCGACAGCGTTCGCAAGCACAAACGGTACCGCAACTGTGAATGTAACAGTGAATGGTACATCTGTGGAGACATTCTCTTACGCAGTAGGTACAGATACAAATGTGAAGGATGTACTGAGCGGTCATTACGGTGCGAATTCGGTTTGGTCAGGGGATTACTTGACGAGTATCATGTTAAATTCTACGACATATGCATCGGCACCATACATACCGGTATCAGGAGCTTTTGATGATTCAGACATCTATGTTGCGGGTGTAGATACATATCTTGATTCACTGAATGCACAGCCGGAGTTCTCACAATATGGTGGAATATACATGGATGCTTCCTCTATGATTAGCGCCGGATATTTCTTCTTAGCAGATATGCAGCATACATGCTATATAGGTAGTGACTGGATGTACAAAGTGGATTATGCAGCAGATGGCTATGGTAATCCGGTAGTACCGGGAGAGGAACGCATTGGCTGGTATGATAACTTCTATCAATATACGATGGCTGAATGTAAGTTATCAGACGGCGATATTGTATACCTTACATATGGTGTTTCGAATACTATATTCTAAGTATGAATTCCGAAAAACACAAATATTAAGCAAACTAGGAGGCGGTGTTGTGCCGCCTTCTGTTTCTGAAAAAACTATTGAAGGAAAGATAAAACGATGAAGAACAAACAAAGGAAGGAGCAAAAATGAAACAAAGGAATCTGATAATAAAGCAACTTGTTTGTTTGCTTTTAGTATTTGCCCTGTGCCTGCCATGCACGACACTTCCTGCGATGGCTGATGTACCGGATAACGTGACATCAACAGCACCGCATAAATATTTATCTGACCTTTCACTTGCAAAAAAAGCTAAAGGTACTACAGAAAATATATATTCGTATAATCCAAAAACAGGTAAGTTAAGTGCTTTCTCTTTTAATGCAGCTACGACAGAGTATACGGTGGCCTTCCCTGAGCTTGGTAACGCGGCAACCATTTCATCATATACGCCAACGACTACAGCGACTTTGGATGGTAATTATGAGAATGACAGTAATTTAACATTAACCGGGGCATGGTCTGTATCAGCCAATCCAAGCACTACTCCGGATCTGGGTCAAACAATGACGGCATATAGTGGAGGTAAGGCTACGATAAAAGCTACAAGCTTTAGAAGCTTCTTCGGAACCACGTCATCGAGTGTAGCTTCAGAACCGCTTAAACTGTATTATCTGACCGGAAAAAGTGAACAGTCAAGTACAAGTATAAAATTCAGCGATACGGATGTCTATACATTCAATTTCTATCGCATATTAGCTTTAGCTGCAGCTCCGACAGTCAAGGATGAAGACGGAACTATTATCAAGACGGATGGTGCAGCTAATGCTATGCTGATGGATCCATATAAGACTGAATATAACATAACTGTACCAAAGAGCACGAAGTCGCTTTCTGTTACAGCAACACCGGTAACACCGGCAAGCACGGATGTGAAATTTGATAACGGTAGTGGGGTTTATGCAGCAGCCGAAGATTCCGGTGCATATGAACTTACATTAGCTGATTATGGAGAGCAGTATAAACAGGCGGATGGTTCCCTTGTAATACCGTTTACTTTAGCGTGTAAGGAAGATTGTAAAGGCGGTGTTGACGGCCATTATACTCTGAAAGTTAATTTTGAAGCTTCCGGTCAGATAACTGCCGAAACAACGACAAGTGTTAAAGCAAGTGAATTGAAGAACTGGACACCAACCTACTCTGCGAAGGATAAAGACGGCAAGGATGCTACAGAGAAGGTTACTTTGAAGTATTATCAAAGTGACGGAACAACAGGACTTGCGGATATGGAGGCTGTTACGGCATACATCGGAGATGCAAAGACCAACAATACTTTTGTCGTTTTACTCAGTCTGCAGGATGCGGAAGATGTAAGAATGACGGTTACAGTTTTGCCTGCGTCAGATCCTGAAAAGGAAAATGATTATATCGAAAATATTAAGCTCTCTACATCGGACGGATATGAAATCTTCGATATGAGCAAAGCTGTATCTGATGAAAAGGGCAGGTATTGCATTGATGTAGCATATGGCGGCACACTATATGGAAAATATTCTATGCCTTTGACTTTGACGGATTCTGCAAAGAACGGTGCAGGCAATCTTCGTATATCTGCAACACTTACCAATGAGGATGGCGAGGTTGTTCGCAGTTCACATGCCGAAGAAAGCGGTCAGCCATTTTATGCGAGTCAGAATTATATTACAGATCTGACGACATTTAATTACTACGGCAAGACTTATCCTGGCGGAATTATGAAGTTCTATGATTTCTTCGACGGGCTTGAACTTGGTACTTATAACTTTACGGTCAAGGTTTTTAATAAAGAAAACAATAAGCTGTATGACGAGCGTACAATCAAACTCACACTCGTACCGTATCTGAGCAGTTTGAGTGTGTTTGACGGCGAGAGACAGATTAAGACCAGTCCGGATATAAGCAATCCGTTTGATAATAAGACACAAAACATTGTACGGTATACGCGAGAGTATAATGTTACAGTTCCTGCGGGAATTAACGAAATTACTTTAATGGGAGCAGCAACCGGATGGAGAACGCTTGATACAAAGCCTATGGGATATATCTGTTATGATGGAGAACAGAAAGTTGCAGTAGGCGTCACTGGTTTTCCGCACCGGGATAATACTTATAGCTGGTTTGATGATGACGGGTTTAAGGTGGACTTGAGTAAATGTCAGAAGCAGGGCGACAAATATGTTGTGCCGTTTTCTATGGTATGGGGCGACAGCGCTTCTGCTATGCGGAGCGACTATAAACTCTATGTTACTGTGGGAGAGGCAAGTGACTGGAAGATAACCACGCAGCCGAAAGGCGGCACATACGATAAAGGCGCTTCCGTCAAATTATCCGTTTCAGTAACAGGGGAAGCGAAAGATAAAGTATCCTATCAATGGCAGTGGGCAGCGGATAGTTTAAATGATAATGCTTATAAAGACATTGCAGGTGCTACACAGTCGTCCTTTGAACCTCCAACGAAAGTCGGTGGTAAGAGATCCTACCGCTGTGTAGTCACAGATAATGGCAATATCAAACAAAAAAGTAAAGCGGCAGAAGTAAAGGTAAACTTGGGAAAAGTAAATGATCCTGAGATTGTTATTCAGCCGGGAACTTATTCAAATCTTGATGTTCCAAGTGATACAAGTGCTTATCAGAGAGAATATATAGAAGGACAAACCATACTGCCTCTTCAGATTGCGGCGGGCAGCACAGAAGTTACGGACTATGCAAACAAAAGTGGAGATGTAATAATAGAGTTTGTATGGTATGAAAATTCTAAGGATTCATATGAAGGAGCGAAAGTAATTGATGCAGCAAACTATACGCTCGGTTCGAATTCGCGCTCCAAAGATGTCGACAATGTAGGAAACACAGTGCGCGGATTAATCAGCAGCTGCAGTATTACTGAGAAGCTTTCGGTGGGCATGCATTACTATTTCTGTGAAGTTACTGCAGTAGCTGCAGATGATGATGCCAACAGGAGTGCCACAATCCGCAGTGAAATCCTTCCAATTACTATTCTGTCGCGCGGCAAAATAGAAGGGTTTGAAGGAACCGGTACGGAGAGCAATCCGTATTGGATTAAAACTGAGGATCACCTGAAAAAAATAAAAACTCTCGTAGAGGGCGGAGATTCCCTGAATGGTGCAATATTTAAACTGGCAAACGATATTACACTTCCTGTTGAGTGGCAACCGATCGGCAAGAATAATGGCGGAGCAGGGAAATATCTGCTGGCATTCAGCGGAACGATTGATGGCGGAAATCACAAAATGACAATTTCAAAAGGCGGAAAACCTCTTTTGAATTATGCCCGTGACGCTGTAGTAAAGAATTTGAAGATTTATGGCGAGGATATAAACGGTGCAGGTCTGCTCGATAAAGCATGCGTTGACTATGGTACGGATGGCGTATATCAGCAATTTACGGATCCGGATATCATCACAGTGGAAAACGTAACACTGCTCAGCAAAAGCAGAACACGCGGTTCAGGTCTTGTCAATGGTGGATATTCGTCCGGTATCAATAATATCATCATCCGCAATTGTACAATTGAAAAAGATGTTATCGTAGGCTATGACAAGAGTCAATCCGCAATCGGTTCTTTTGTAGGCACACTTAATGGACGTATTGAGGACAGCGTAAGCTATGCGACGGTGTACGGTAACCGCGAGGTAGGCGGTCTGGCAGGTAAAAAGGGACAGTCCATGGGTGACTGCACAATCATAAACAGCGAATTTCTTGGAAGCATTGAAGCTACCGGCGGATGCGTGGGCGGAATCCTTGGTGCAGGATATATCAGTACCTCGGCTCCGAATACACCGCCTGTATCCGTGCGAAACTGCTATGTTGCCGCAGATATTACCGGAAACAGCAAAGAATTTCTCAGTGGTGGCGATAATTTAGGAAGCGGTGTAGGTGGCATCATAGGCTCAGAATATGGAATCCGTGATGCATGGAATGATGCATATATATCAGATAACCATTTTTATGGTACGATTCATGACACGAGCGATACAGATACATATGCACATGTAGGAGGAATTATAGGAGAACTTGGTGCTTATGGTAAGCATCAGTTTTACACAAACAACTATTATCTGGCAAACGAGCATTACAAGGGGCTGGGCAGTATGGTAAAAACAGCCGCCGATTGGGATTCGGAAAAAGCCTTTGCGGCCAAATCTGAAAAGGAATTTGCAGATGGTACGGTATTAAATCTGCTTAACAAAGGTGTGCTTAAGAACTGGATTCAGCGCAAAGAAGGCACAGATGCTGATTCCCCTTACCCTATTCATAGTAAGGTCGCATATGTACGTGAAATAAAAATTTCGGGCGAATATACGATAAAGTATTCTGTAGGAGAAGCGTTAAATCTCACAGGTGCAAAGTTTACCGCTTACTGGAGTAATGGAGACGTCACATATCCATCCCTAAAAGAGGTAACGATTACAGGATACAATAAAAATCTTCGGGGAGTGCAGACCATTACTGTAACTTATGGCGTTGCAAAAACAACATTTGACGTGACAGTACTGTACAAGTCTTCGGAGGTAAAGAAGATTTCCGTATACTTCACATTGCTTGGCGATACGAAGCACGGCGATCTGACAGAAGCCACCGGAACACACACGCTGAAAGATAACAACCTGCAAGAGTGGGTTAAAAAAACTCGGGTCAATATCGACAATAATAAGACCGTTTATGATGTAATGAAAATAGTGCTTAACGCAAACCACATTACATGGAAAGAAAGCAATAAACGTGGAACGGTATATATTGAAAGTTTAACCAGAAATGGCGTAACTATTGGAGAATTTGACAACGGAACACTTTCAGGCTGGATGTACACATTAAACGGACATCACCCGAACTTAGGCGTAGCCCAGCAGTTCTTAGACGGCGAAGAGGATATCATCTTCCACTACACAGATGACTATACTGTGGAAGAAGGCTCTGAGCATTGGAACATTCCGGGCGGCGGCACTGTCGAAGAAGTCAAAGATGTCACAACCGACGCCAAGGCAGGCACAACGACCGCACCGACCGATGTCAAGGTAAGTGAAAAGACCAATGTAGACGGCACGAAGACGAAGGTTGCTGATGTCAAGGTTTCTGCTGATAATCAGAAAGAAATTCTGAAACAGGCAAAGGAAAAGAAATCAAACGAAATCATCTTGGTTGTTTCCAGCAAATCTGTCGGCGACGCGACGAAAGCTGATGTAACACTTGATAAGAGCTTCATCGACTCCATCGTAAAAGACACCGATGCGAAGCTGACAATCAGAACACCGTTTGGCAATAAGACTTACACGCAGGAAGAGCTGAAAGCGATGTCAGAAGCTGCAACAGGTCAGACAATAAGCGTTGCAATCGAAAAGGCAGCAGAGCCAATTGATGACAATGCAGGGAAAGTGGAAAAAGCGAAAGCTCTGACGAAAGACCTGAAGCTCGTTGCTCGCTCCGCAAAGACTGCGAAGAAGAATGTCAAGGTAACTCTCAAGATGAGCAGCAAGGCTGCAGCTTCCATCAAGGAGCTGAAAGACCTTGGCTACACAGTCAAGTACAGGTACTATCGCTCAACGAAAAAAGCATCCGCCTACAAGTCCGCAGTGACCAAGTCCACCAAGACTTATCTCAACACAGCAGGCAGAAAAGGCAAGATGTACTACTACAAAGCACAGGTTCGTGTTTACGACGAAAACGGAAAACTCATTGCAAAGACGGCACTCGGGCAGTGCAAGTATGCAAGCAGAACCTGGAGCAGATAGGGAAACAATTCCATAACAGGGCATCAATGAATATAGGAATAAATTGATGTAAACAGAGAGACTGCAAAGCGGGGGTACGCTTTGCAGTTCCTCTGTTTTTGCAAGAAAAAATTTCAATAGCAGGCACTGAACGCAGGCCTCATATCATCAATTTGGCCACGGGGGATATTGTAGTGCTTCGCTAGGGTTTCCCAGTTGTCGCGTACAATCAACAGAATTTCGGCAGAAAAGTTTTGCGCCTCTTCTTTAGTGATTCCAAAGGAAACAGCCGCATCCAAAGCAAGGGGAACAGAAATTCTGTTGTCGTCTTCATTCACATTCAGAGCCAATTCATCTCCGTAAGGGACTGGATTCACATCGTAAAGAGGAGAAAGCGTCCAGCCTTTTTTCTCTAAAATAAATGCATGATTTCTGAGATGATCGTCTGTATTTGAAACGGCCATGCTGAAAACAATACGCTTCCACAGTTCAATGAGATCTTTTTTTGGCTGACTCCCGTTTGCTTTGATAAATGAGACAATATCAATGTAGCTTGTGCCATCGGCGGCAGAAGCACCGTCTGTTTTTCCCAGCAAGGTCATAGCAGAAGCGAAGTGGATGCGTTTCTTTCCATCGCGGTCAAAACGACGAACCAAAAAAGTACTGCCAAGTTTTGAAAAGGTTTCAAGGCGTGATTCGGGTACATTAAGACCACACATCCGAGCCAAATCATGTACAACCTTTTCCCATGCGCCCGTATTATTATCGTCATTTTTGGAAGGAAATTTTGCAATCCAAAGCTGTCCATTAGGGTCAATCACAGTCGCCTTCGGACGCGCACCGCCTAAAGAAGAACCCGGTCTGAGCAGCTGATTGAGCCATTTTTCATTTAACGGAGTCGTATCGTCCTCAAACTGTCGGGAAGCCTCTTCCAAGGTTCTTAAACTTGCCCACGGCGGGGTAGCGGTTTCTTTATCGTTTGAAAGAAAATCGCCCGTCTCTTCAAGCTTGAAACGAAGACCGCCGATTCGGGATTCGTCATACGCACCCAAAAGAAAGTCACTTTCATTTAGCTTGCGAGGCTTCCGTTTTTCCTTTTCGGCAAGACTGCGTTCTTTTTTCGTCAGAAGAAGCCTTCCCCAGCGATCCGGTGAGGAGTCCGCAAACATACCAAATATTCGCCCCTCATACGGAAACTGTCTTCCGCCGTATGGTGCCAAAGCAGGATCAAGTGAGACGGAAAGCGAGGTCTGTTTCAGCCATTTGTTATCATATTCAAAGGAATAACTCTCGCCGCCTTTTATAGGGTCGACAAAAAGCCTGCCAAGCAAAACAGGCGTATTAAAACCGAAATCATCATAGACAAGGATTGTTTTCGAAGCATTCATATTTAGTCCCCTTTCCGCGAAGCCCGCTTACGCGTAACCAGCTGTAAGTCCTGCATTTCTCTGCCCATTCGGTCGTCTTTCGCCACGAGCAGAAGGTCGCGATCCATATTATTCAATGCGTGCAGAACGGCAGCATAAATGCCGATTGAAACGGATGGACTGCCGTTTTCCACATTCCAAAGGGAAGCGCGGCTGATTCCGGCACGCTCCGCAACTAATTTCGCAGGGAGATCGCGGCGCAGCCGTGCGAGCTTGATTTGTTCACCCATAGTTTTTAGTATGTCCTCGGTCACAGGTAATATATGATAAGCAGTTTTACTCATAAAAGATTCCTCCTAATGTCAATAATTATAAACAAATATAGCAATTATGTCAATAATTATGGAAGTTAAAATAGATGACCATGAAGGAAAGAAGAAAAAATGTAAAGTATACTTGACATTTAAAAACAAAGTGCTATAATAAGTAATGTAAAGGACGCTTTACATAAAGGAGTGCATATGAAAAACAGGATTGAAGAAATCAGAAAAGTGCGCGGCATCAATCAGGAAGAGCTGGCCAAGGCGCTTTGCGTCTCGCGGCAGACAATCAGCTCGCTTGAGAACGGCAGGTACAATCCGTCGATTGAACTCGCGCATAAGTTGTCCAAATATTTCGGGATGACGATTGAAGAGGTTTTTATTTTTGAAGAGTAGAAAGAAGGCAGGAAATGAGAGATTGGAATAAGAGAATTTATTTATCAATATTTTGGATTTTGATAGGCGCTGCGCTGTTCGGCCTTGGAACCTTTGACATAATCGATTCGTTTTGGGGCGGCATGGGAAGCGGGCTCATAGCTGTAGGAATCGTGCAGACCGTGCGATGGGTGCGTTATCGCAGTAATTCCGAGTTCAGAGAGAAATTTGACACGAGCGCAAATGACGAAAGAAATCGTTTTCTCTCGAATAAGGCCTGGGCATGGGCAGGATACATAAGCGTACTGACAGGAGCAGTCGGCGTGATTGTATTTAAGGTTATGGGCAAAGATGAACTCAGCTTGTTTTGCTCGATGGCGGTGTGCCTGCTGCTCGTGCTTTACTGGGTGTGCTATTTCGTTTTAAACAGAAAATACTAAGGGGATGATAAAATGGGGAATATGGATGAATGTTCGCTAACGCTTGAACTCTGCCAGTCGTTTCATGATCTCCACCATCTTCCAAAACCGCGCGGGAACCGTCGTTATGTCTAAAAACTCTTTCTCACTGTGCGGAAAGCCGCCTCCCGGGCCGCAGCCGTCCAGAATCGGAAGGCCTAAACAGGCAAGGCGGTTGGCATCGGAGGTTCCGCCTGCTTTGACATAAGAAAGGCCAAGCGGCGCAAGCGTCTGCATCATCTGCTCGGTTGCTTCCGTGATTTCTAAAGGCGGATAGTGGCTGATTGCAGTAAAGGTGACCGATGTACCGGAAAGATGCGGCTTTGTCTCCATTTTCGATATTGCGCGGAGAATCCGCTCATATTCGCGATGGCTTGTATAGCGAAGCTCCATCTTTGCGGAGGCGTGGGCAGGGATAACATTGAGCGCAGAGCCACCTTCCATGAGTCCGACATTGATAGAAGTACCGCGTTCGAGATTTTGGAGCTTGGAAAAATCGACGACAATTTCAGAAAGCTCAAGGATTGCGCTGACGCCTTGCTGCGGCGCGGTTCCTGCGTGGGAAGCGACGCCTAAAACTTCGATGTCGAATTTCGCAATGCCTTTGCGCTCGTTCACAAACTGACCTTGCTTGCGCTGTCCTTCAAAGATGAAAATATGACGACAGTTCGCTGCGAATTCACGAAGCAGCGGCGTACTGTCGGGAGAGCCGATTTCCTCGTCACTGTTCAGCGCAATGGTAAAGGAAAGCGTAGGGTGTTCCTCGCGCAAATATTCCGCCAGATATAAAATCAGAAGCGCACCGGCTTTCATGTCGACCGTTCCCGGACCGTAAACGAAATTGCCCTCGCGGCGGAACGGCCTTTCGGAAACCGTGCCGGAAGGAAAAACTGTATCGATATGTCCGCTGAAAAAGCAATCATAGGAAGCAGAGCCTTGAGTTCTTGCAGTCACAACCGGATGCCCGAGCGTTCCGACTCTGTGCAGGGTGGTTTTAAGACCTGCCTTTTCAAAGCGTTCCTTAAAAAAGGAGGCAACCTGAAGGTTGCCCTCAATATCAGCACTTCCACTGTCTGTATTTATTAAAAACTCTAAATCGCCTAAAAACGATTCTAAAGGGAATGTTGTCATTTCAATGTGTCTCCGTTTTTTAAATTATTAAAAAGCTTCATAAGAAACTGCCTCTCCGCCCTCGAAGAAGACTGTATAACCATGTCCGGGCTCAGGAATCCAAGCCCAAAAGGTTTCTTTTTCCTCCGGGAAGAAGCCTTCCATCGCGGCTGCGATGACTCCGCCGTGGCAGACAACAATTGATACAGCGTCGCTGCCGTTATGACGGCAGGAAAGTTCCTTCAATCGCTGATAACCTAAAAGCTCCTTTATTCCTTCTTTAATGCGTGAGAAGAAGCTGAAAACGGAATCGCCGCCGTCCGGGAATGTGAAAGTGCTGCTGGAATCCCCACCTGAGCGCATCCATTCGGCGAATGCTTCGCGATGCGTATCCGCGGCTTCGATTTCCTTAAAACTCATTCCCTCCCATGCGCCAAAGTTCATTTCCTGAAGCAAAGGAAGCGCTTTGTGCGGAACATCCCCATAAATAGTACAGAAAGTCTCTTCTGTTCTGCGCAGTCCCGAAGTATAGCAGTCCGCGTGATCAAGCGGCGGATAAATCTTTTGCTCCTTGAGTGTTTTTAACGCCGCAACGCCTTCTTCCGTCAGAGGAATATCAAGACTGCCGTAGTACCAGCCCTTCTGATTCCCTTCGGTAATTCCGTGTCGTATAAAATGAATGTATGACTTCATAGTGTACACCTTCTATTTCAGTTTTTGTCCAAGCCCGCAAAAAACACGGTGGACTTCATCGGATTCTTTTCCGAGCCACAGCAGCGTTCTTCCGACGCTTTCCCGCCACGCCCGTCTGTCCGGCTCAATCGGAACGACGCCTTGCGAAATATCGTCAACTATCCATATTTTGTCGCAAAGAGGTTCATTATATGTCTTTAAAACATCTTTTGCCTCGGCATCTTCAAGCACGCAGGCATAGATGAATTTTTCCAAACCGCAAATTACTTTTTTTGAAAGGTCGATGGTGAGATTTTCCTCACAGAAAAAAACATCATCGTCGCTGAAATTCCAATGTTCTTTCGCATATTCCAGTTTTCCCTGATATGCGCCGCCAAAAATCAAAATCATATCAATCTCCTAAACTTAACATAAAACCAGCGCGAAAACGCCCATAAGTTCACCCCAAATAATGCCGAAGCCTGCAATGTCTCCGCTCATGCCGCCGAGATTTTTTTTCGCGTATTGAATGGCAATCAGGCAGCCAAGCGCAGTGAATACGCTCACCAGTGCAGTTGCAATCAGGTAGCTTGAGAACCGGAATGCCAGCGCTGAAATAATCGCAAGCAGGATGCAAAGCAGGATGATGCCTTGCTTTGTCGTGGATTTTTTTGAAGCAGCAGGTTCTTCTGCCTTTTCGTCAGTCTCACAGTTCGCCATTTCTTCACTCTCTTCGGAAGATTCAGCTGTTTCAACTATCTCTGAACTCTCAGCCGCTTCCAATACTTCAGAATTAACGAGAGCTTTCGTCTCTTCCTGCATCTGCGCATACTGACTCTGCCCCATCGGTTTGCAAATCAGAACATGAAGCCCCGAAACCGCGCGGCTTAAGACGACAATCATAATCATATTTGCAAAGTCCACACCGGTTGTCACTGCCGTAGAGAGAAAGCAGAAATAACCTAATATTAAGAAAATCATGCTGACAACCGCAAACGCTCCGGTATTGCTGTCTTTCAAAATTCTTTGTCTTTCCTCGAGCGGACGGCGCGACATAATTGCGTCGCAGCAGTCCATAAAACCATCCATGTGCATGAAACCACACAAAGCAAACGGCAGGAATGTAATTAAAAATGCCACCACAAAGAACGGAAAACCTAAGTACACCAGACCGAAGTAAATCGCACTCCAGATAATTCCGATAACCAGCCCGATAAGCGGAAGAAATCCCAGCATAAGACTGGTGTAATTGTTGTCCCAGCGCTTTGCCGGGCAAGGCAGGGAGCAGAAATTACCCCACGCCATCATAAATCCGGTAAGATATTTCATTTGATTTTTCGCGTGCCGAAGCCGCGACTCCTTTCTCATTTATAGATATGTTTGAATCCGTATGATACTTCAACAACTCTGTCGCAGACACGTGCAAGGCTTCTGTCAAGAAGTGCCAGCCCTTTGCGGTAGGGTTCGGTGAAGTCGTCAAACGCATAGCTGTCAGAGTATATGTAATCCGAAACGAAGACGGTATTTCCCGTTTTGCAGGCGAATTCCACAAGCTCCTTCTTAAGTCTCAATGGCACCTCAAAGTCAACTTCGCCGGTTTCCGTAAACATCTCGTTCGATAAGAGGGCCGTTACGCTGTCAAGCAGGAAAACACCCTTCGGGTCAACCTCTTTGCCGGAAACGGTCTTAACATTTAATGCCCCGCAAATATTTACACCTTGCTCAATCGTATCGAATCCCCAGCCCTCGCGCTCGGAAAGGTGGCGGCGAATGCGGGCATCATCTTCTTCGTCACGCGGGATCATCGTTGCGAGATAGTAAAGCGGCAAATTGTTTTCCTGCGCCATGCTGCGGGCAAGCTCCTGTGCGTGATAGGATTTTCCGTTTTTGCAGCCGCCGCTGATAAAAATATTCATAGTTAAAAGAAGTTTCCTTTCTTTCGTTCGTCTAAATAGTCCGCGTCAATCGAGCCTTCTGCGAAGGTCGCCATGCCGTTCATCGCTGCGGCTGCAGCCTCTATAATTTTGAAGCTGATCGGACAGCCGCTGCCTTCGCCAAGGCGCATGCCGAGGTTGAAGAGAGGCTTGATGTTAAGTTCGTTCATTGCGATGAGATAACCCGGCTCGGTGCTTTGATGTGAGCCGAACATAAAGTTTACGGTCTTCGGTGCAATCCGAGACGCTGCCAGTGCGGCAACTGCAGAAATATATCCGTCGATTACAACCGGAAGTCTGTAATACGCTGCGCCGACAAAAGCACCGGTCATCGCACAAATATCGAAGCCGCCGACAGCAGCCAGAATCTCAAACACGGAAGCGTTTTTCAGCTTGGAAACTGCCTCTTCTACGATATGTATTTTTTTCGCAAGTCCAGCGTCATTGAGCCCGCCTCCGCGGCCTACGACTGTTTCCGCAGGGGTTCCTGTCAAAGCCGAAAACACACATGCACTGGTCGTTGTGTTTCCGATGCCCATTTCGCCGACGCCGAAAATCCGATAGCCGGCATCCTTGACAGCCTTAGCGGCTTCAACCCCTGTGAGGAATGCCTCTTCGCATTGTTCCATGCTCATGGCAGGACCTTTTGCAAGGTTTGCGGTTCCGCGTCCGAGTGAGCGGTTGACAATCTTGCCGGCGAATTTGCCGTGTGCTTTTTCCGCACCGGAGACAAATTCCATTTTGTCCGTGTAGAAGACATCCGGAATTCCCATTTTAACGCCCATATCACAGACCAAAAGGTCAATGCCGAAATACTGCGCGAGTGCGCTTACTCCGGTAAAGTGACGCGTGAAGTTAATCGTCTGCGACAGCGTAACCGACTGAGGTGCTGAAGCGACGCCTTCCTCCACCACGCCATTATCTGCACTCATTATAACGACAGCTTGGCGGGTAACATCGTTTTTGACCTCTCCGGTGATGCCTGCAAGTTTGATTGAAATTTCCTCAAGCGTTCCAAGCGCTCCGGTAGGTTTCGCAAGAACCTCCTGACGCGCGGTGGCTTCTTTTACTGTCGAGTCATGCAGGCAACCGTTTTTTTCAACTTCTTTTAAAATCGTTTCGATTGCTGTATTCATTATGTCATAATCCTTTCGAAAAATATATATATTTGCGGCTGTGCAGCCATTCCAGGCATGCACGAGCGTCGCGGGCTTCGATTGTCAGCGTAACATCATCTTCGCAAAAATCATCAATCGCCGAAAATATGCTGTTCATATCCATGCTGCCGCGGTCAAACGCACTATGGCTGTCACCGGTGCCGTCGTTGTTATGGAGATGGAAATGCCCGATATGTGTGCCCAGAACTTCAATCCATTTCTCGACCGGAAGTTCCGGCGGAGTTGTCGCATTGGCGTGTCCGATATCGAGACAGAGCTTGATTGCCGGATGATCGATTTGCCTCATCATATCGAGCATCATATACGGCTCGTCTTCAAGCACGTTTTCCACATAAATCCGAAAGTCCGAGGGTTTGTCCGACATAAATTTCTGCCAGAACTCCGCACCCTTTTCTGCCTGCCAGCCTTTAAAATAGATAAACGGAAGCCAGCCGGTGTGAACAACCATCCGGTTGATGCCCAGTGCGGCAGCAGCCTCGTAGGCCTCGTTTAATCGTTCCATCCCCAGCTGCCTTGCACGGTAATCAATTGCCGCGGGATGGATTTCCGTAAACGGCCCGTGCAGAAAAAGTCCCGACGGTTCAGAAACTCCGGCAGCGGCAATGTCTTCGCGGATTTGTTCAAGCAGATTCCGGCGATTGGAAGGGTCAAGATCTTCCGATATGCAAGTATGATTGATTTCCAAACCGACGCCGAAGTCCTTGGCAACATTCAGAGCATCCTCGGAAAAAGTCGCAATAAAAAGTTTGTTTCTCATAAAAATTCCTAAATATACCGTTGATTTAATGCCTACATTCTATCATAACGGAGCGAAAAATAAAAGGGACGCGATTTGGGCTTTTTATAAAAATTTTGTGAAAGCGAATTTTCCTTTGATTCTCTTGAAAGCTAAAGTTTTTTTTGTTAAAATGAGGTATTATAGGAGAATTTTCAATAAAAGAAAAGGAATTGATGAAATGAGCAAAAAAATGCGAAGCAATATTCTGCTGCTGATAACAGCGGCAATCTGGGGCTCGGCATTCGTGGCGCAGAAGAGCGGAATGGACTATATCGGGCCTTTGACATACGGAGGAATCCGTACATTTATCGGTGGTTTGGCACTGATACCGGTGATTTTGTTCTTGGATAAAGGTAAATCCAAGACCGAGGTAAAGAAAACACCGGAAGAGGAAGCTGCCGAGAAAAAACTGTTGATTATCGGCGGAATCTGCTGCGGACTGGCACTTTTTGTGGCATCCACGCTTCAGCAATACGGCGTAAGCTACACGACGGCGGGCAAGGCAGGATTTATTACGACACTCTATGTTGTTATGGTTCCGATTTTTTCGGTTGTTCTTAGGAAGAAAGTCAGACCGATAATCTGGCTCTGCGTTTTGATGGGAGCGACGGGGCTCTATCTCCTTTGCATGACGGACGCGTCATTTAAGCTGCAGTTCGGCGACACGCTTGTGCTGCTTTGCGCGGTGGGATTTTCCGTACATATTTTGGTCATCGACTATTTTGCACCGAAGGTTGACGGTGTTAAGATGTCCTGCATCCAGTTCCTCGTGGCCGGTGCGATTGGCATTATCGGAATGTTTATCTTTGAAGAACCGAAGATTGATGCGATTTTGGACTGCTGGCTGCCGATTTTATACGCGGGCGTACTTTCCAGCGGCGTAGGATATACCCTTCAGATTGTAGCACAGAAGGATGCAGAACCGACGGTTGCGTCGCTTCTTATGAGCCTCGAGTCCGTATTTGCGGTTATTGCCGGAGTAATTGTTCTGCACGAATCCATGTCGCCGAGAGAACTTCTTGGCTGTGCAGTAATTTTTGCGGCTGTAATTATAGCGCAGCTTCCGTCGAAGGAAGAGCGCAATGAAAAACGCTTAAAAGCGCAAGACAATTAGCTATTGAGGAGAGAAACGAATATGATAACAAGAGACGAAGCATATGAACTGCTGAAAAGATATAATAAGGAAGAGTTCCATCTTCACCACGGCAGAATGGTCGAAGGAACGATGCGTTACTTCGCAAAGAAATTAGGATATGGTGACGAAGAAGAATTCTGGGGAATTGTAGGACTTCTGCATGACATCGACTTTGAGATGTGGCCGGAAGAGCATTGCAAGAAAGCGCCCGAACTTCTGAGGGAAGCAGGCGTGGACGAAGATATGATTCATGCAATCGTCTCCCACGGATATGGCCTGTGCGTAGATGTAGAGCCGGAAAAAGAAATGGAAAAGGTGCTCTTCGCTTGCGACGAACTTACAGGTTTAATTGGTGCTGCGGCACTTATGCGTCCGTCAAAGAGCGTGCAGGACATGGAACTCAAGTCCTTAAAGAAAAAATTCAAAGACAAACATTTTGCAGCAGGCTGCGACAGGGAAGTCATCAAGAAAGGTGCGGAAATGCTCGGCTGGGAACTTGACGAACTTTTGAGCGAAACATTGGAAGCGATGAAAACCTGCGAAGAACCTGCAGAATAACGAGGATAACAAATGGAAGCACTAAAACAAAGAATATTAAAAGAAGGCGTGGCACTCGGCTCAGATAGAATTAATGTGGATGGCTTCATCAACCACAAAATAGACACGGAATTCATGGATAAAATCGGTGCAGAGTTCGGAAGAAAGTTTGCGGGAGTACAGGTGGACAAAATCCTCACCGTGGAAGCAAGCGGAATTGCAATTGCGGTTGCGGCGGCACGCTACTTCGGATTTGCTCCGGTTGTGTTTGCGAAAAAGGCGGCTCCGAACACGATGACCGATGACTGCTATACTGCAGAGGCTTTTTCTTTCACGAAACAGAAGAGCAACATGCTTAGAGTTTCAAAGAAGCACCTTGAGAAGGGCGAAAAAGTCCTTATCATTGATGACTTCCTTGCACACGGGGAAGCATCCCTGGCTCTTTGCAAGATCATCGAGGAAGCGGGTGCAGAGGTTGCCGGCGTCGGAATCGTTATCAGCAAGGATTTTCAGGGCGGCAAAGTCCTGCTTGAGGAGCAGGGATACAGAGTCGAAACTTTAGCATCTGTTTCCCGGCTTGAGAACGGTGAAATCACATTCGCATAATCGAATGTAAAATATAAAAGCACAAATCAATGTTCGGAATAACACGAACATTGATTTTTTTATTGAATAAATAGTAAAGAAATATTCGTATTTTCTATTGTTTTCTAAAATTTGCAGACTTATAATTTAGTTGCAAAAGGAAATTTTGTACAGAAAATGACGATATGATTTCAAAGAGGAGAAGAGAAAAATGAAAAAAGTTTTAAGTGTTTTACTCGTAATGGTAATGATTTTATCACTTGCAGCTTGCGGAAACAACGAAAGCAAGACTGACGGTGAGGTTTACAAAGTTGGTATGGTATGTATCGGTGACGAAAACGCTGCATACGACAGAAACTTCTACATGGCAGCTGACGCAGCGAAGGAACAGCTTGCTGCAAAGGGCATCAACATTGAATGGACTTATACATACAACCATCCGGAAGGTGACCCGGTTGCAACAGACAACAGAGAACTTGCAGAAATGGGATGCATCGCAGTGTTCAATAACTCCTACGGAATGGAACCGGCAATGCTTACGGTAGCTGCTGACTATCCGGATACAATTTTCGCAGGACTCACAAACGAAGCTTCTCAGAGAGATTCTTTAGAAAATACAGTTAACGCATTCCCAAGCGTATATGAAGGACGTTACCTTGCAGGTGTTGCTGCAGGAATGAAACTTCAGGAAATGATCGACAATGGCGAAATCAAAGCGAAAGACGCAGTTATCGGTTATGTAGGTGCTTACACATTCGCAGAAGTTATCTCCGGATACACAGCATTCTATCTTGGCGCAAAGAGTGTTTGCCCGAGCGTTACAATGATGGTTGAATTTATCGGTTCCTGGGGAGATCCTACGATGGAAGCAGCAACGGCTCAGGACTTAATTGACAGAGGCGCAGTACTGATTTCCCAGCACTCAGATTCCACAACTCCGGCAACAACTGCTCAGTCCGCAGGAAAGTTCCACGTTGGATACAACCTCGATATGACAGACGTTGCACCGGAAGCATCCCTGATTTCCTCCAGAATTGACTGGACAAACTACTTCGTATATGTAATCGAAACAATTGTAAACGGCGGAACAGTTGACCAGGATTACAAAGAACACGGATTTGCTGAGGGAGACGTAGCACTTACAACATTAAACGAAAGCATCGCAGCTGCAGGAACAGCTGACAAGCTTGCAGAAGTTGAAGCAGCACTTGCTGACGGTTCTCTTCACGTATTTGATACAGATACATTCACGGTAGGCGGCAAGAAAGCAACGAAGGGTCTTGTTGACATGGATGGCGACTTCCAGGGCGAAGAAGACTATAATGCAATCTTTGACGGATACTATCACGAATCCCACTTCAAATCAGCTCCAAGCTTCGACCTCAGAATCGACGGCATCAAACTGATCAACGAAGAATACTAAAAACAAGTCATTTGGAATATAGCCGAAAGGGGACTTTTAGGTCCTCTTTTGGCGTTTAAAAGGTCATATAGAATTTGGTAATATATTAATAGGAAAAGACAATGGAAAAAAATCATGCAGTGGAATTTAAAGGAATAACCAAGCGTTTTGGCAGCAATGTGGCCAACAATGCGGTTGACCTTTATCTTGACAAGGGCGTGATCATGGCGCTACTTGGAGAAAACGGCTCAGGCAAGACAACTCTGATGAATATGCTGGCCGGAATTTATTTCCCGGATGAGGGACAAATATACATCGACGGAAAGCCGGTGACAATCACATCACCAAAAGACGCTTTCGACAACAAAATTGGAATGATCCATCAACATTTCAAACTTGTTGATGTATTCACCGCAGCGGAAAACATTGTACTGGGTCTTGAGGAAAAAGGAAAACTTGACCGTAAAGTTGTTTCCGCAAAGGTGAGAGAAATAAGTGAAAAATACGGGTTTGAAATTGATCCCGATAAAAAAATATACGAAATGTCCGTATCGGAAAAGCAGACAGTTGAAATTATAAAAGTTCTTTACAGGGGAGCGGACATACTCATCCTTGACGAACCTACGGCTGTTCTGACACCGCAGGAGACAAGAAAACTCTTCTCAGTACTCAGAACGATGCGAGATGACGGAAAAGCAATCATCATCATCACACACAAACTAAATGAAGTAATGGAAATTTCAGATGTTGTTGCCGTTCTCAGAAAGGGCGAACACATCGCTACGGTAAGAACACCGGAGACAAACGAAACCGAACTTACCGAAATGATGGTAGGACATAAGGTTTCCCTTAATATCGACCGGCCGGAGCCGGTAAATCCGAAACCACGCCTTACGATCGCAGGTCTTACCTGCCGTGACAGCGAAGGTGTTACAAAACTGGATGATGTTGGATTCATCGCATACAGCGGTGAAATTTTGGGAATCGCGGGAATCGCGGGAAGCGGACAGAAGGAACTTCTGGAAGCAATCGCAGGACTCCGCCACGCGACACACGGTTCCATCATCTATTCACCGGAAGGCAAGGCACCGGAAGAACTCGTAGGCAAGAGCCCGATGGAAATCAAGGATGCCGGTGTTGCCTTGGCATTTGTTCCGGAAGACAGGCTGGGCATGGGGCTTGTAGGCGGAATGGGAATGACCGGAAACATGATGCTCCGTTCCTGGAATAAGGGAAAAGGCATTTTCATAGACCGTAAGGCTCCGGAAAAACTCGCAGAAAGTGTTCTCGAAAACCTTCAGGTTAAGACACCTGGAATCGATTATCCGGTAAGAAAGCTTTCCGGCGGAAATGTTCAGAAGGTACTGGTAGGACGCGAAATCGCGTCCGCACCGTCGGTTCTGATGAGTGCCTATGCGGTAAGAGGTCTTGATATCAATACATCATACACGATTTACAATTTGATGACCGAGCAAAAAATGAAAGGCGTTGCCGTAATCTTCGTCGGCGAAGACCTTGATGTCTTGCTCGAACTTTGCGATAAGATTCTCGTTCTATGCGCCGGTAAAGTATCGGGTCTTGTGGACGCAAGAACAACCACGAAAGAAGAAGTCGGAATGCTGATGACGCGTCTTGGCGGAAAGGAGGAAAACTAAATGAACGAAAAAACTCCTTTCATCAGAATTGCGAAAAGAGAGGACCTGCCTAAATCCAGAATTTGGATGATAAGAGCGATCGCATTTGCTGTCGCAATCCTCCTTGGTGCATTGATTTTCCTTATTGCCGGAACAAATCCGTTCACGGCATACGGAACCATTATCGCAAGTTCACTCGGCAAAATCACAGGAATCAGACAGGTAATAAAAATTGCCGTTCCGCTTCTTGGAACCGCACTCGCGCTTGCTCCGTGTTTTGCAATGAGATTCTGGAACATTGGCGGCGAGGGTCAGATTACAATGGGAGCTGTTGCGGCAAGTTTCTTTGCACTCAACTTTGCAAAAACCATTCCTTCACCGATACTGCTCCTGCTCATGGGAATTTTCGCTATGGTATTCGGTGCAATGTGGGCGGCGATTCCTGCGGCTTTTAAGGCACGCTGGGGAACCAACGAAACTTTATTTACACTTATGATGAACTACATAGCAATCGGCATCGTAGGCTGGCTTCAGGGCGGACCTTGGGAAGGAAAGCCGGGTTCGCAGATTATTCCGCTGTTTGACTCCGCTGCGGTGCTTCCGCAGGTGCTCGGCGTACATTGCGGATGGATCATCGTATTGCTTTTGACCGCATTTATGTTTGTATATATGAACTACACCAAGCAGGGATACGAAATCGCTGTTTTGGGTGAATCCGAGAACACCGCACGCTATGCAGGAATGAATGTGACCAGAGTTACGCTCAGAACTGCATGCATTTCGGGAGCAATCTGCGGACTTGTGGGATTCATGGTATGTTCGGGAGCGAACATGACTCTGTACTCGGATGTTGCAGACGGAGTCGGATTTACGGCAATCGTTGTATGCTGGCTCGCACAGTTCAATCCTTTTGCGATGATAGCAATTTCACTGCTTCTTGCGGTGTTGGACAAGGGAGCAAGCGGACTGCAGACAAGCCTTAGGGTTCCTGCTTCGATTTCGGACATCATTACAGGCATCATACTTCTTTGCATGCTTGCCTGCGAATTCTTCATAAATTATAAATTGATTCTTCGCGAGCACAGCGGGAAGGAGGTGTGCTGATGGACTTTAATATTATCGGCTTGATAAGAGCTGCTGTTTTGAACGGCACCCCGCTTTTGTTCGGTACATCCGGAGAAATCCTGACGGAAAAATCCGGAAACCTCAACCTCGGAGTGGAAGGCCTCATGTTCATGGGTGGCGCGTTCGGCCTTTGCGGAGCGTTCCTGTACGGACATGCTGCAGGTGACAATGCAATCGGTGCTGTTGCTGTGATCATTGCGCTGCTTACATCGTTTGCGGCAGGAGTTATAGGATCCCTGATTTTCAGCTTCTTGACGATTACATTGAGAGCAAATCAAAATGTAACCGGTCTTGCGCTTACGATTTTCGGAACCGGCGTCGGACAGTTCGTAGGCGAACTGATGAGAATCAAAGTCGGCGGCAATGTTACCGTAAGCAATGCACTCAAGGATGCGTTTGCAAACTCGGTACTTCCGGAATTCCTGCAAAACATCCCGGTTATCGGACCAATCTTGTTCAGCTACAACTTCTTTGTATATCTTGGATTTGCGATTGCCGTCGCAATGGCGTATTTCATGAGCAAAACTAGATCAGGACTGAGCCTTTGTGCAGTAGGCGAATCGCCGGCAACGGCTGATGCTGCGGGAATTAACATTACAAAATACAGATACCTTGCCACTACAATCGGCGGCGGAATATCCGCAGTCGGCGGAATGGTATATACGATGACAATCGCGGGAAGCGTTTGGAACCACAACGGACTTTCCGGAGAGGGCTGGGTTGCGGTAGCACTCGTAATCTTCTGCCTCTGGAAACCTATGAACGCACTTTGGGGTTCCGTTCTCTTCGGAGGACTTCTGATCCTTTATCTCAGGCTTCCGATTCCGTTCCTGCCTACGCAGATTTACAAGGTTGTGCCGTATATCGTAACGGCAATCGTTCTTGTAATCGTATCTATGAGACAGAGACGAGAGGACCAGCCTCCGCAGAATCTTGGACTGAACTACTTCCGTGAAGAGCGGTAGTTTCAAATAAACAAACAAAAGAGAGAGGAAAAGCACAATGGACAAATTTTTTAAAATCACAGAGCACGGTTCAACAGTAAAAACTGAAATTATCGCCGGACTCACAACATTCTTCGCAATGGCTTACATTATCTTTGTTAATCCTAACCAGGTAACCGGTTTCACGGAAGGTTTGGGAAATATATGGAACGCAGTATATGTAGCATCCATATTGGTTGCAACAATCGGCACACTGCTCATGTCACTGTATGCGAAAATGCCTTTTGCACAGGCTTGCGGAATGGGACTGAACTCCTTCTTCTTCGTAAGCTTCGTTCTTCCGCAGGTGATTTCCGGCGGCGACTGCGTGCAAGGCTATCAGGCAGGTCTTGTTATCATCCTGCTTTCCGGTATCATATTCTTGTTCCTTTCCATTACAGGTGCAAGACAGTATATCGCAAAGGCAATGCCGGAATGCCTCAAAAAAGCAATTCCCGCAGGCATCGGTCTTTTCATTACGTTTATCGGATTCCAGAATGTAGGAATCATTCAGGCAAATCAGTACACTTTAACACAGTTCGTTGACATTCACGGTGCAATCAACGGAGAAGGCGGAATCATGTCCGTCCTTCCTGCACTTCTTGCCCTTCTTGGCTTCCTGATTATCGTTGTTCTCGGAAAGCTGAATGTAAAGGGAAACGTACTTCTTGGAATTATTGCAACGGCAATTCTTTACTACCTTGTAAGCGGTACGACTCCTTCCTTTGACATCACGCAGATCGGACAGTCGTTCAAAGACTTTACTGAGATTGGTGTTGTGGGAGTATTCAAAGCTTCTTCATGGGAACACGCATTCAGCCCGCAGTTCGTAGGCGGAGTTTTCAGTGCTATCATGTACATCATCACTTTCTGCCTTGTTGATATGTTCGACACGATTGGAACCTTATACGGAACCGCTTCCCAGGCTGACCTCATGGACGAAAACGGCGACCCAATCAACCTTGACCAGTGCATGGCATGCGACTCCATCGCAACCGTTACAGGTGCAGTTCTCGGAACATCCACTTGTACGACATTCGTTGAATCCGCATCCGGCGTTGCTGCAGGAGGAAGAACCGGTCTTACATCCCTTGTTGTTGCATGCTGCTTCTTCGTATGTCTTTTCCTGACACCGCTTGCAAGCATCGTTCCTGCATGTGCAACAGCACCTGCCCTCATTTATGTAGGTGTTCTCATGCTCGGAAACTTCAAGAATGTTGAAATGACAGATTTAAAGTCGGCAGCACCTGCATTTCTTACACTGATTATGATGCCTCTTACATACTCCATCGCAAACGGTATCGGTATCGGCTCCATCGCTTATACTTTAATCGCTGTTTTTACAGGTGAATTTAAGAAGAATGACATCATGGTTGCAATTATCGGATTGTTATTCTGCATGAAGTTCATCTTCATCACGATGTAGAAATTCTCTTTGAAAAAAATATATTACCAAACGAAGCGAGCGTCCCTTTCCGGGGCGCTTGTTTCTTGTTGAAATCCTTTTTCGGAAAGTGTATAATAAGGGGAGAACAGACATAGAAAGGAAGACGCATATGTTTTACGAAATGACGATAGCAGGACACAAAAGACAGCTGCCTTTGTTCAAAGTAACCGATGACTTATATATCGGAGCATTCATTATGTTCAGCGATGTTGAAATTACAGTTGCATCTGCAGGTGAACTTCTCAAGAAAGCTCCGGAATTTGATATTCTGGTGACCGCAGAAGCAAAGAGCATTCCGCTGATTCACGAAATGGCAAGACAGGCGGGAGTCAACGATTATGTGGTTGCACGCAAAGGCCCGAAGATTTATATGGATAACATCATTACAACGGAAGTTGATTCTATCACAACCGATCACATTCAGACACTTTGCATCGGTCAGAAGGAAATTGACTTAATCAAGGGAAGAAGGGTTCTTATCGTGGACGATGTAATCAGCACGGGCGAATCCCTGAAGTCCATTGAGAATCTGGTTGAAAGAGCCGGAGGAAACATTATCGGCAAGATGGCAGTTCTCGCAGAAGGCGCGGCGGCTGACAGAGACGATATTATTTTCCTCGAAAAACTTCCTGTATTTAATGCGGACGGAACGGTTAAGGAATAAAAAATGTTTTTATATATCCCTTTTATATGCATCACGCTCGGTGCGGTGATAAACTGGAAAGGGCTGCCTGACAAGGCACTTAAGGTCTCCGACATTTTGATGAATGTCGCACTTTTTGCGCTCATGGCGGTGATAGGCCTTAATATCGGGCTGTCCGATACGGTTATGAAGAATTTGGGAAGCATTGGTGTTAAATGCCTCCTTATTTCGTTTGCCGCAATTTGGTGCAGTGTGGGTTTAACCGTACTTTGCGAGAAGACGGTTATGCCGCTTGAGAAAATCAGGCTGCAGCTCCTGGCGGAAAAGAATTCGGAGGATGTCCTTGAAGAGGCAGCCTCCGAGGAAAAAGGAGGGCTTCCTACCCTGCTTATTACCATGCCGGCATTTATAGCGGTGGGCATTTTGGCAGGGTATTACCTGGTGCCGAAGGGCGAGAATGCCTGGCTTGACACCGCACTTACGGTTTCGCTGATTTTCCTTTATACAGGGGCGGGCGTTATGCTCGCATCGAATAAGAGCGTGTTCGTGTACATAAAAAAGCTGGGGCTTAGGATTCTGTTCCTGCCGCTTTCGATTTTTATCGGCTGTATTCTCGGTGGATTTATAGGAGGAATGCTTCTCCATGTACCGCTGAAGTGGTCGGTTCTTTCGGCAAGCGGAATGGGATACTACAGCCTGACCGGGGCATTCCTGACCGAAGCCTACGGCATTGAGGCCGGCGTTTACGGCTTTATTGTGAATGTCTCACGGGATGTGTTCACAGTTGCACTTTTGCCGCTCCTCATGAAGATAAGCAAAGGCAGTGCAATCGCATCGGGAGCGGGCGGATGCATGGACACCATGCTGATTCCCGTAAGCAAGGCAGTCGGCCCGGAGCTTGGGCTTGTCGCCTTGATAAGCGGAACCATTACAACCCTCGCGGTACCGTTTATTCTCCCTATCGGGGTTTCATTGTTTGGATAAGGATGCACTAGATGCCCGAAACTTACGAAAATGTAAGGATCGGGCTGTTTTTGTAAGGAAAGAACTGTTTTGAGATGAGAGAAGATGTGTTACAATAAAGAAAAGGGGGGAGATGAGATGATGAAAAAAGTCGTACGAAGAATCATACTGCTGATACTGATGCTTGCGGCTGTCACCGGAGGGGTGGTGGTAGTAAGCGGATATGAAATATACAAAGACGCGGTCGGCAAGGTGCCGGTCAGCGATAAAATCGCACAGATACAGGAAAAGGAACACTACACGAAGTTTGATCAACTTCCTCAGCGGTACATAGATGCGGTTATTGCAGCGGAGGACCGCCGTTTTTTTAAACACCACGGGTTTGATATTCTGGCGACCGGAAGGGCCATGTGGCATAACATGGAGGCAGGAAGCCTTATCGAAGGGGGAAGTACGATCACGCAGCAGCTCGCCAAGAACATGTACTTTTCGCAGGAAAAGAAGTTTACGCGCAAGGTAGCCGAGGTGTTCGTATCAAACGATATCGAGAATCTCTGTGACAAGGAAACGATTTTTGAACTTTATATAAATTCCATCTACTTCGGCTCCGGGTACTATACCGTGTACGACGCAGCACATGGATATTACGGAAAAGATCCGGCAGACTTGAATGATTATGAATGTACGATGCTCGCAGGCGTTCCAAACGCTCCGTCGGTATATTCGCCCGATGTAAACCCAAAACTTGCCGAAGAGAGAAGGCAGCAGGTTCTGGAATGCATGGTGGAAAACGGATATATTGAAGAAGGGGAGCTTCAGTAGAAAAGCCGTCATGCAGCCCGGACTTTCGGCATAGAATATGTCAGGGAGGTCGGGAAATGGCTGAATACATTGTAAACGGGTATGCGTATCCGTCAATTTCAAAGGAGACTTTAGAATGGTGGCTGCCCAGACTTTCGTGGGTGGCTGCTTTCAGTTATGGGTTTACTGAGGACGGGAACTTGATTAATCTCGAGGATGCAAATCTGATAATACCCGCAACCGAGGCAGGGGTAAGACCAATGATGGTTTTGACGCCTTTGGATGCGGATGGAAATTTTAACGACAACATAGCAATTCGCGTCTTTGAAAATCCGGATGCACAGCAAAATCTCATAGATAATATTGAAGCAAATATCAAAAACAAAAATATGGGCGGTGTTGATTTTGATTTTGAATATCTCGCGGCCGATTATGCGGATGACTATGTGGAACTTGTAGGCCGCACAAGAGGAAGACTTCGCCCTCAGGGTTATTTGACAACGGTCGCACTTGCACCGAAGGTCAGCACGGATCAGCCCGGGTTATTGTATCAGGGACACGATTATGCGGGCATGGGGCAGGCCGCCGACTACTGCCTGCTCATGACATACGAATGGGGTTATACCTACGGACCCCCGCTTCCTGTATCGCCGATTAACAGCGTACGCAGAGTGCTTGATTACGGGGTTACGCAAATTCCACCGGAAAAAATCCTCATGGGAATGAGTAATTACGGGTACGACTGGAGGCTTCCGTTCGTGCAAGGCGAGTCTAAGGCGGAAAAACTCACAAACTATCAGGCACTCGCCCGGGCGGAATATTACGGTGTGGATGTTCAATACGATGAAGAGGCGCAGGCACCGTTTTTTACCTATACGTCCCCGGACGGAAGCGAACACATCGTATGGTTCGAAGATGAAAGAAGCTGGCGGGCAAGACTTGCTTTGGTTGAGGAATACGGCCTTGCCGGTATAAGCATTTGGAACATTATGCATATCTTTTACGGTGGGATTTGACTTTACAAAGCCGCTAAATGAGGGTAGAATAGTAAAAAATGAGATTACAGAGGATAATTATGGACAACAAACCGGAGAATAAATTTAAAGAGAACATTATTTTAGTTGTATTGGGAGTGACCCTGCTTGTTGCGCTATTGAACATAAAGACGGTAGCAAGTGCGGCAGGGACGCTGATAGGGTTGGTTATGCCGCTGATTGCAGGGGGAATAATAGCATTTATATTGAATGTGCCGATGAATTTTTTCGAGCGCAAGATCGACTGGCTGGATGACAAATATCACTGCAAGCCGCTGAGACGCGCCAAAACCGCGGTAAGCCTGATTGTGACGCTCATCCTTTTCGTCCTTTGTGCCACTTTTATCGGAAACGTTATTTTCCCGAATCTGGTTGACTCGGGCAAAAAGATTGCCGAAATCGTCAAGGACAATTATCAGTCCTGGATTGCGATTGCGGAGGGTTACGGATTCGACATGAGCTATATCAGCAGCTGGATGGATAAGCTGGACTGGGACAGCATGCTTACAAGCCTTAAAGAACACAGTGGGGAAATCCTTTCTACTGCAGGACAGGCGGCAAACAGCGTATTTGGCATGGTTGCAAACATCCTGTTTGGATTGATTTTTGCGATTTACATTCTGCTCAACAAGAAAAAACTAGGCAAGCAGTCAAAACAGCTCGCCTATGCTTATTTGAAGAAGCCTTGGGCAGATGAAGCATGCGATATCGCGAGCCTTTCCTATAAGACATTCTCGAACTTCTTGTCGGGGCAATGCCTTGAAGCGGTTATTTTGGGCATGATGTTCTTTGTAACGCTTTTCGTTGGAGGATTCCCTTACGCCGGCACGATTTCAGTCGTTATCGGATGCATGTCGCTGATTCCGTTTGTGGGAGCGTTTATCGGGCTTGTTTTCGGGGCTCTTCTGCTTGCGGTTGTGAACATCAAGCAGGCGTTTTGGTTCATTGTCATCTTCTTCATTATACAGCAGATTGAAGGACACATCGTATATCCGAAAGTAGTGGGAAGCTCTGTGGGACTTCCGGCACTGTGGACACTGCTTGCGGTTGTTGTGGGCGGTAAGGTGTCCGGCGTGTTCGGAATCATCCTGTTCATACCGCTGTTTTCTGTTATATATGCACTCGTCAGACGGAGCGTGTACAGCAGACTCAGAAGGAAGGGAATCACCATATCGGAGTGATACCGGATGACTTTGTGAAACTCCTTGGTGCATTTTCTGCTATTTTGCCGGCATTTTGCGAATCTTTTCGTTGCAATTGTGCAGAAGATGTTGTATAATATTGAATGTTCGATAGGCGGAAATGCTTGACGCTTTCTGAACATCCGATTCGCGGTCGTGGCGGAATTGGCAGACGCGCACGGTTCAGGTCCGTGTGGGAAACCATGGGGGTTCGAATCCCTTCGACCGCACCAAATCAAAGGGGCTGTCGCATTAACGGAAAATAACCGTTAGGGCGCAGCCCTCTTTCTA
>ERZ827168.1114-NODE-1114-length-39054-cov-4.248160_pt1 | contig 39054 bp, 29 predicted proteins | sample MGYA00519868_ERZ827168 | MGnify/ENA primary metagenome ERZ827168 (study PRJEB31778, sample SAMEA3449271) | human gut metagenome | biome: human gut; feature: human-associated habitat; material: faeces | place: United Kingdom | collected 2010/2012 ...
GGATGACATCAATCTGACTATCCGCCCCGGAGAGACGCTGGTGCTGGTCGGGCTGAATGGTGCGGGCAAAACCACGCTGCTCAAGCTGCTGACCCGCCTCTACGACCCGACCGAAGGACGCATCCTGCTGGACGGCTATGACCTGCGGGAGTATGACGTCAAGCAACTGTACGCCATGTTCGGCATCATCTTCCAGGATTTTGGAAAATACGCGGAATCGGTGTCCGAGAACATCCGCTTCGGCGACATCCGCAAGAGCAGCTCCGCAGAAGCCATCCGGCAGGCGGCAGAGGACGCAGACGCAGCCGAGTACATCAGCCGTCTGCCCAACGGGTTTGACACGCCACTGATGCGGGTGTTTGAGGAGAATGGCATCGAGCTGTCCATCGGGCAGTGGCAGAAGCTGTCTATCGCGCGGGCGTTCTACAGTGATTCCGAGGTGCTGATCCTGGATGAGCCCACCGCCTCGCTGGATCCCATGGCGGAGCAGGAGATATTCAACCAGTTCGACCGCCTGCGGCAGGATAAAACCACCATCTTCGTTTCGCACCGCCTGTCCAGCGCCACCGTCGCCTCCAAGATTGCCGTGCTGGAGTATGGCAGGCTGATTGAGGAGGGCGACCACAAGACTCTGATGGCGATGCGCGGGCGCTACTTTGAGCTGTTCTCCACGCAGGCAAGGCGCTACGTCATGGAGGACGACGAGCGCGCAGACGCCGGCATGGAACAGCCGGAACCGACGTCCCCCACACCCGGGCAGACGCATCGGGCTCCGCCGGACGGAGCCGCGCCGCGTCGCGGGATGCCGCCCCCGTCGGGACATATTCCGCCACCGGACGACCCCGCACGCCGGAGGAGCAGCACGAGGCGTGTCTGAAGCGGACGCTGCCTTGTGATTCCCGGCGGCACCGACTTTCATCTTTAGCTTAACAAGAAATACGCAACAGAAGGGAGCTTTCGCTTTGCGAAAGCGGCTTTTGCAAGGCAAAAGCCGGGCATACATATGGCAGTCAAGGTAGTCAAATTCGGCGGCAGTTCACTGGCAGATGCCGATCATTTCCGGCAGGTCGCCGCAATCATCAAAGCAGACCCCGCCCGGCGGTACGTCGTTCCCTCCGCCCCCGGCAAGCGTGGCAAGGGAGACACCAAGGTCACGGATCTGCTGTACCGTTGCTACGAGCTGATCCGCGCACGCGAGTCGCGCGACGTCATTGATTCCGCCTATGAGGAGGTCGTTCGTCGGTACCACGAGATCATCGCGGATCTCGGGCTGTCCTTCGACATGGACGGCGAGCTGGAATACGTCCGTAACGCCATGCTTCACGCCTCCGGTCGGGACTACGCCGCCAGTCGCGGCGAATATCTCAACGCGCTGATCCTGGCAAAATATCTCGGGTTCGACTTTGTGGATGCCGAAAACGTCATTTTCTTCAAGGAAAACGGCACACTTGACGAGGGCAGGACAAACGAGGCGGTCGCCGCCGAGCTGTCCCGTCACCGGACGGCAGTCATTCCCGGCTTTTACGGTGCCATGCCCAACGGCACCGTCAAGACCTTCTCGCGCGGCGGATCGGATGTAACCGGCTCCATCGTGGCACGGGCGATCCGCGCGGATATGTACGAGAACTGGACAGACGTGTCCGGGTTCATGATGGCGGATCCCCGCATCGTGCCGAACCCCTGCGTCATCAAGGAAATCACCTATCGGGAACTGCGGGAGCTGTCCTACATGGGCGCAACGGTTCTGCATGAGGATGCCGTGTTCCCCGTACGTACAGCGGGCATTCCCATCAACATCCGCAACACGAACCGCCCCTCCGACCCCGGCACTATGATTGTCGCGCATCCCGCCGGCTTTGACACCGAGCGCGTCATCACGGGTATCGCAGGCAAAAAGGGATTCTCGGTGCTGACCATCGAGAAGGATCTGATGAATGCCGAAATCGGGTTCGGGCGCAAGGTGCTGGAGGTGTTTGAGGACAATGACCTGTCCTTTGAGCATCTGCCCTCCGGCATCGACACCATGAGTCTGGTCATCTCCTCTGCCGCACTGGAGGGACGGAGAGACAAGCTGATGCAGTCCGTTGCGCGCGCGGTACACCCGGACAGCGTGTTCATTGAGGACGGACTGGCGCTGGTCGCCGTCGTGGGACGCGGCATGATCAAGGCAAAGGGAACCGCCGCGCGGGTCTGTGACGCGCTGGCACGCGCCGATGTCAACATCCGCATGATCGACCAGGGATCCTCCGAGCTGAACATCATTGTCGGCGTGGACGAGGACGAATACGAGACAGCCGTCGCGGCAATATACGGCGAGTTCGTGCGCTCCTGACAAAAAAACTGGCACCCCTGTGGTGTCAGTTTTTTTGTCAGTTCTATGCGGCGCCGCCCGGTTATTCTGCGCGCGTCCGGATGGTCGCGCTGTTCCCGTCGGTCGAAAAGCAGACCGTACCGTCATAGGTGAAGTAGCGCCCGGCACCGACCGATTTCATGTTGGTGACAATCGCCCAGGATACCGACGCGGCAGAATCCGTGCAAACCACACAGTAGCGGGGCTTCCAGGCGCGAATTGCCTCCAGCAGTCCCCGGTCAGCCGAAGCGCCGTGGTGCGGGATTTTGAACAGAGTGCAGGAGGTAAACCCGCGCGCCTCTGCCAGCGGCAGGTACTCCGTCATGCGCTCACCCTCGGCATCGCCGCCGAAAATCAGTTTGATATTGCCGAAGGTAACGGCGGTCACGAGCGAGAAGTTGTTCTCATCGGTGTCCTCGTTGTCCGCGTCGGCACCCACGACCTTGCCCGGCTCGTAGCCCTCCATGGCTGTCGCGTTGATCCAGAGCTTACCGTACCCCATATCCGGCTCGACATCGGTCGCGTGCAGGCGACGCACGACGGTCCCGGCGGACTGTGCCGCCTCTATCGCCGTCATCATGCTTCGGTAGAGCTTGGAATCCCGCACGTAGTCGGGCATATACACCTCTCCGACGGCATACCCCTCCAGCACCGCCGCGGCGGCGCCGATATGGTCGTTATCGTAATGCGTCAGTATCAGGCAGTCAATACGCCGGATGCCGTAGCCGTCCAGCGTGCGCCGGATAAGCGCAGCGTCCGCCTTCTCGCCCGTGTCAATCAGAATGACCCGGTCGTCCATGCGCAGAAGGATGCAATCTGCCTTGCCAACGCTGAGAAAATCCACGTACAGCCGATGCGCCGCGCCGGCATAGGGATCGTCGGTCGGATCCAGGATCATGGAACCGGACGTCGCAGAGCCGGTCGCCGGCGTCAGCGTCATGTCACCGGCAGTACTGCCGGTGCCGGTCGGATCCGTGACACCGGTACCATTGTCCAACGTCATGGTTCCGGGACGGCTGATGCTGCCGTCCGGGTTCAGGATCATATCCGAGCAGGCGGGCAGGCACAGCAGGACACACAGCACCAGCAATGCCGCGGAAAGCAGCAGATGCGTCCGCCTCCCGTACCGTTTTCTTTGTTTCATATGCCAACCTCCCGTTTTTGATAGGGACAGTATAGCATGGAATTGTTGCGGGTATGCGAGGTTTTTATGAATTTTCTGCGGATATCCGCTATCGGACGGGGTTTCCCCATACCGACACCGTCAGTCCTCACGGTCGGCATCCCATAGGGCATCCCGTAGGGCTTCATGCACCGTGTCGGAATCGTAGCCGAGCCGCATCATGGCAGCAATCAGCCTGCCGCACGCGGCGCGGTCAGCGGTCAGCGCCGCATCCCGCCCCAACTTCACCCGCAGGACACTGCGGCACACCGCATCAAAGTCCACATAAGCCGGATCCTCCGGATCATGCAGTGCGTCCAATGCCGCGTCGGCGGCTTCGGAGGGGTACCCGTGTGCCAGCAGATCCTGCCGGATGCGCCGAGGTCCCCACCCCTTGCGGACATCCGCGACGGCGCGCGCCAGCGCGGACGCATCCTCCCGGAGCATCCCCCGCGCCGCCAGCCAGTCAGCCGCCTCATCCGCCACGGCGCGGTCAATGCCCCGCGCAGTCAGCTTGCGCACGAGCGTGCGGGCGGACATATCGCCGTAACCCAGCAATTCGCCCGCCTTGCGGATCGCCAGGCACAGCCGCCCGGCGTGCTCCAGCCGATCCGCCTCCTCCGCGGACAGTCTGCCGGGCTGAACCTTCAGCGCGGCGTACTGCTCCACGGTCAGCGGAATCTTTCGCCGCAGGCGGGCACCATCCTCCCCCTGCGTTTCCAATGTAACGGTCAGCGTCTCACCGTCCGCGTCGGTCACGACGCGCAGGATCCGGGCGCCCTGTTCCCTATCCTCAGTCTCCGGATGCGGTTGCGGGCGCGTCTGCGGACACGCTTCCGGGCGCGATCCCCCTGCGCCGCGGCGCCCCTGCCGCGGCGCAGGCATATCCGACAACCGGAACGCCCGATTGCCGCCCGCCGCACTATCTTCCTCGGAAGCGGCATAGTCGTCGTAGCGTCCGTACAGGGTTTTTCTCTTACCGGACGGGGAGTTTTCAGCCATGCGGATCACTCGTCCGCGCCGTCATCCTTGACAGTGCGGATGTCAAACTCATCGTCCAGCAACCCGGCATCTCCGTCCCCGTCTCCGTCCTCGTCCAGCTCAAAGGTCTGCACATCCTGCCCGTCATTCTCCTGCATGGCGGCACGGACTTTCTCCTCCAGCTCTGTCAGCATGGCAGGATTCTCCTCAATGAGCTTCTGCACGGCTTCCTTGCCCTGTCCCAGTCGCTCGCCGTTGTAGGAGAACCACGAACCACTCTTCTTGACAATATCATACTTGACGGCAAAGTCCAGAATCTCGCTCATGCGCGAAATGCCCTGCCCGTACAGGATATCGAATTCCGCAACGCGGAAGGGCGGTGCGACCTTGTTCTTGACGATCTTGCACCGGACATGGTTGCCGTACACCTCGCCGCCGCGCTTGAGCTGCTCGGTACGGCGCACATCAATGCGCACGGAGGAATAGAATTTCAACGCGCGACCGCCGGGCGTGGTCTCCGGGTTCCCGTACAGCACGCCGACCTTCTCACGCAGCTGGTTGATAAAAATAACCACCGTCTGGCTTTTTGAGATTACGGCGGACAGCTTGCGCATCGCCTGCGACATCAGGCGCGCCTGCATACCGACCGTTGCCGCGCCCATGTTGCCCTCAATCTCCTGCCGGGGCACCAGCGCCGCCACCGAGTCCACAACCACCACATCAATGGCGCCGGAGCGCACCAGTGACTCGCAGATAGACAGCGCGTCCTCGCCGCAGTCCGGCTGGGAAACCAGCAGATTGTCGGTGTCCACGCCCAGCGCCTTGGCGTACACGGGATCCAGCGCGTGCTCTGCATCTATGAAAGCCGCGTCACCGCCCGCCTTCTGCACCTCGGCAACGATATGCAGAGCAACGGTAGTCTTACCGGAGGATTCCGGCCCGAATATCTCGATAATACGTCCGCGCGGCACGCCGCCGATGCCCAGTGCCGCGTCCAGCGACAGCGAGCCGGTATGCACCGCCTGCACCGCCATGTGCTGGTTCTCGCCCAGCTTCATGATGGCGCCCTCGCCGAAGTCGCGCTCGATCTGCTTCATCGCCGTCCGGAGTGCCTCGCGCTTTGCCTCCCGATCCGCCTCGTATGCCACCATGGGTGCCAGGGGTTTCTTTGTCTGCTGCTTTGCCGCCATATCTGCTGCCAGCCTTTCTGTCTTTGATGCTCCTATTATACACGTTGCCGCACGGTTTGTCAAGTGGTTTTGAAAATTTCTGTTCCTTTTTTGGCAAAAATATTTACGCTAATTTCTTTGCACAGAAATTCTGTTCCGCTTTTGGAATTGTAGCAGACGTTGCCACACCGGTGTGCGACAGGCACGCAAAGCAAAAGGATCCCCGCAGAGAGCGTGATCCGCTCCGCAAGGATCCTTTGTTGAGAAATCCGGAAGGCTCGTCCGGGGAGTTCCCCGGAGGTCTCACACGCCGATCCGTCCCCCGCCGACGTCGCTTTCCGCAAGCCGTTCCTCCAGCCATGCGGCAGCCTGCTCAAGTCCCGCCGGCGTTCCGGGAAAATCCGCCTTCTGCGCGTCTGCCCAGACCGCGCCGTCCGGCCATGGGCGACGGATACCGCAGGCAACGTGCAGGGTCACGGTTTTCCGTTTCCCGCCGTCCGCGTCCTGCTCCTCGGTTCGGCACATGACGGCATTGTACTCAAAGAGAGTCCGCCCCAGGCTTCCGGTACTGCCGTCTGTCCCGACAGAGCCGGAGTACCGGTTGCCAAGTCCGGTTTGGAAATCAAAGTCCGCCGTGAACCACTCGTGAATAGGCAGTGTAATCGGCATCGGTGCGCCCTCTTTTACCGCGCGCCCGCTGCCTTATCCAGCAGGTTGCCGACAGCGATGCGCAGAGCGGTAAACAGCTCCTCATCGGTGCTGTACTGCGAAATGGAGGTCGTCAGGCGGCAGATCAGGGCGTTCACGGTCTCGGTGCCGTACACGTCCGCCAGCATGGTCAGGTACTCGAAGTCCTCGATGCCGTCCCGCACGCACTCCAGCCGCAGGGAGCCGACCGGTCCGTACTCATCAAACGGTGCGCCGCAGTAGAGCAGGACGCCGTTTCCGTACACGTCGTAGGGGAAATCCGGATTGATCTCATGCTTGCTGTTGAGCCCCTGGTTTTCGGAGATCTCGTACCAGTCGTTTACCAGGTAGTACAGGAATCCGTCCACGCCGTACAGCTTCTGCTGCCAGAACAGGATACGGTAGCGCACCGCCTGCGTCTCCATCAGCAGGGTGATCTCCGGCGACTCGGGATTGCGGGTGACGTACCACCACAGCTCGTCGCCGCCCTCCTTCTCCGCCTTCATGCGGTCGGCAAAGGTGCCGAGATTGCGCTCCAGCATGGGCGTATTCCAGTAGGTCAGCTTCTGCCCCGGCGTATAGGAGGAGTAGCGGTACTCGGCGAAGGTTGTGTAGAAGTAGGGCTTGTAGCACCAGACGTTGATGCAGTTCTGCACTGCTGAGAAGTTGTCAGCCGTCGAATCCTTGTTGAGCGCGTAGTTGACGTGCTCGGGCGCCATCATCTTGTAGCCGGGGAAGTTCTCCTTCAGCACCTCGCCCACCGCGTTGACACGATCCAGCGATGCCTTGTCGGTCGGCTCGTCCACTACGTAGAAGTAGGACTTTTCCATCCACGCGGGATTCTGCGAAAGAAATTTATAGGCGGCACGCACGCGGTCTGCGTCGGCATCCTTCTTCCATGCGATGGGGTTGAACGCCACCACGCGGGGATTGTTCAGATACTGGAGGATGCGCTCGTCGGTGTAGTAGCCTGCCGTGTCGTAGGGGAGCGTGTACGCGCAGATGCGGTTCTCCAGCAAGTAGTCGTAGTAATTCTTGTACAGCAGGCTGTCGTCACCCTCAAAGCACTTGTGCGCCACGTAAATATTATACCAGCCCAGATCCATCTGCGTCTTGCAGGAGGTATTCTCCGGCAGGGCAAAATTCCAGACGTATGCCGAAACGCGGGCACGCTTGACCTCATTGCCGGAGGCGTCCTTCACGGTCACGGTCGCCTCGTACAGTCCGGCGGCGCTGTCGGCAGTCGTGTGCACCTTGATGATGAACATCCGGCTCTTCCCGGCAGGCAGGTCAAACGTCATGCCGTCCCTTACCCACGGGGTCGGATCGGGAATGGTCTCGCCGTCCACATCCGCAAAGTAGTAGGCATACATCAGATCGGTGCGCAGGGTAGCGCCGTTTGCGTTGGTGAAATCCGACACAGACACGGTCAGTCCCGTGCGCCCGTCGGCGGCGGAAAGCAGGAGATGGCAGTCCTCAATCTCATTTTTCGCCAGCCGCATCAGATAGGTATTGCGTCCCGTGGACTTCGTGTCCTCGGCGGCAGTCTTGGTGTAGGAATGATTGAACCACAGCGAAATGCCGCTGTCCTCCGCCTCCGCCCGCACGGGCGTATTGTCCGGCTCCGGCGCAGGATCGGACACCTCCAGCATGCTGTCCACGCGGGACTCCAGCACCGGATCGGTCACGACCTCGCGGGGATCCTTCGGGTTGCCGATACCCGCCAGCATTTCGTCCGCCGTCCGGGCAAAGAGGATGGAGGAAATGTACATGGTCTCCCCGGGGCCCTCCGCCTGCAACTCATAGTCAAAGCGCAGGGCATTGAGCTTACCCGCCCACTCGCCGTTGCCGCTCATATTGAACACGATATACTGCCAGCTCTCGTCCGCGTTATCGAACGGCATCTGAATCCGCTTGGAGCTGCTCATGCCCGACTGCGTGCCGGATGCCCAGAACAGCTCAAAGGTCGCGCTGGTGCAGCCCACGCACCTGACCTTGAGCATCAGGAAGGGATACTCAGACAGGTCAATGGCGTCCCCCAGCTGCCGGCGCACCGCCTGCGCGTAGGACAGTTCAACGTGGGGATCGGTAAACTTTTTACCGGACGTTTCCATCTTCAGGACGGTTCCCTCAATCGGGTCATCCGCCATGCTCACGGTACACTGGTTCTGCAGCTTGATGAACTTGAGGATATCCCCATCGTTCAGCCGCATGCCGACCTGGGGTGCGGGCGGCTCCGTTGCAGGCTCGGTGGACGTCCCGGACTGTCCGGAATCGGAGGATGTATCGGTTGCAGGCGCAACCGTACTTTCGGACTGTGTTCCGGCAGTTCCGGAAGCAGTTGCGGACGTCTCGGCTTGCGTCGGCGTGCCGTGCTCGGTGCCGGTGGAATCCCCGTTCCCGTCACCCGTGCAGGCGGCGACTGCCACAACGAGCAGAATCAGAAGCAGGATTGCCGGCAACGTCAGCAAGCGCCAGCCTTTGTTCTTCGGTTTCAGCATGAGATAAGCTCCTTTGCATAGTTTTAGCACAATAAGTATACCACAGTGCGGCGCGCCTGTCAAGGCAAAAAATACCGCGAGTGGGAACGTCCCCTCGCGGCATCGGCTTGCCTTGCCCCTGTGACACCCGGAGAGAAGGCTTCCCGGCGGCGCCGGCTCAACAATGTCCGGAACCGGGCGTCAACTATACTTCCAATCAAATGATAAATCGGGAAAAGTTCTTGGGGGTTTGGGGGCTTCTTTCAAGAAGCCCCCAACATTTCTCCGTTTCTTCGTTTCTTCGTTTCTCCGCCCCGCCGGATTACGCTTCGAACTGGCTGTTGTAGAGTTGGGCGTAGAATCCGTTGCGTCTGAGAAGCGTTTCGTGGTCGCCCTGCTCGACGATGTGCCCGTCGCGCATGACGAGGATGATGTCCGCTTCCTTGATGGTAGACAGGCGGTGGGCAACGATGAAGGAGGTACGTCCCTGCATCAGCTTGGCAAAAGCGTTCTGAATCTTCATTTCGGTGCGCGTATCAATGGAGGAGGTCGCCTCGTCCAGAATCAGCATGGGCGGCAGACACAGGAACACACGCGCGATGCAGAGCAGCTGCTTCTGCCCCTGCGAAAGCGACCCGCCGTCATCGCCAATGACGGTCTGATAGCCGTCAGGCAGACGCCGGATGAAGCTGTCGGCATGGGCGGCACGGGCGGCGGCAATGACTTCCTCATCGGTGGCATCGGGGCGCCCGAAGGCGATATTCTCCCGCACCGTTCCGCCGCTGAGCCAGGTTTCCTGCAGAACCATGCCCCATGCGCCGCGCAGAGAGTGCCGCGTCAGGTCGCGGATGTCGTGCCCGCTGACCGACACAGACCCGCTGTCCACATCGTAGAACCGCATGAGCAGGTTGATGACGGTGGTCTTGCCGCAACCGGTCGGTCCGACGATGGCAACGCGCTGCCCGTTCTTCACAGACAGCGTGAAGTCCCGGATCAGCTCGCGGTCGGGCGAATAGGAGAACGCTACGCGATCCAGTTCCACACTGCCGTTTACATCGGCGGGGGACAGCCTGACCGCGTCCGGCGCATCCGGCTCCTCCGCCGGCGCCTCGATCAGCTCAAACAGGCGGGCGGCACACGCCAGCGCGTTCTGCAGCTCCGTGATGACGCTGGAAATCTCGTTGAAGGGCTTGGTATACTGGCTGGCGTAGGACAGGAAACTGGACAGCATACCGACGGACAGCGTCATGCCGCTGACCGGGTGCAGGCAGACCAAAGCTCCGAACAGCGCGGCACCGGCATACACCAGATTGTTGACAAAGCGGGTAAAGGGATTGGTCAGGGAGGAGTAGAAGGTCGCGCGGCGGGATACGGTCTCCAGCCGCCCGTTGACTTCATCAAAATCCGATACCGCCTCGTCCTCGTGCGAAAAGGCGGTGACCACCTTGTGACTGCCGATTAACTCGTCCACAAGGGCGGTCTGCTCGGCGCGGATACGGGATTGCTCGGTAAACAGCACGCTGGTGCGCCGCGCCACAAAGGACGCAACAAACAGCGACAGCGGCGTTATCAGCACAACCCACGCCGTCACAAGCGGATTGATGGTCAGCATGAATACCAGCGTTCCGAGTATGGTCAGGATGCCGGTGAACAGCTGGGTAAACCCGATGAGCAGTCCGTCCGTGACCTGATCCGCATCGGCTATGACACGGCTGACAATATCCCCCACCGGACGGCGGTCGAGATAGGACAGCGGAAGCCGTTGCAGATGGACAAAGGCATCCTGCCGCAGGCGGCGCACCACACCGAACGTAATATGGTTGTTGACGATGTTCATCAGCCACTGGCACACCGCCGTCACCAGAATGACGATACCGGCGGTCAGCAGAATGCCGGGCAGCCTGCCGTCCGGATCGACCTCACCCTGACCAACCAGCAGATCAATGGCACGTCCGGTCAGGATGGGCAGGTACAGCGTCAGCACTACGACAACCGCCGCAAGCAGCAGCGACAGGACAAACAGCACCCGATAGGCGGCCAGATAGTGCAGAACCTTTTTCATGGTCGCCAAAGACTCTCCCCTGTCCAGCTTCTGCTTCTTTCCGTTTGCATTTCGCTTGCTCATTGTGCCTCACCTCCCTTGAACTGGGACTCATGGATCTCCCGGTACAGCGGGCAGGTCTCCAACAGCTCCGTATGCGTGCCCATGCCCGCCACGTGACCGTCCTCCAGCACCAGTATCAGATCGCAGGCGTGGATGGAGGAGGTGCGCTGGGAAATGATGAATACAGTCGGATTGCCCGGCAGTGCCCGCACTGCCTTGCGCAGAGCGGCATCGGTGGCGAAATCCAGTGCCGAAGCGCTGTCGTCCAGAATCAGGATGTCCGGCGCTCCCACCAGCGCCCGCGCAATGGTCAGGCGCTGCTTCTGTCCGCCGGAGAAATTGCGTCCCTTCTGCTCGACCGGTGCGTCCAGCCCGCCCTGCTTTGCCCGGATGAAATCCGCCGCCTGCGCCGTCTCCAACGCCGCCCAGAGCCTGGCATCGTCCGCCTGTCCGTCCGCCGTGCCCCAAAGCAGGTTGGAGCGGACAGTGCCGCGGAACAGCTCGGCTTTCTGCGGCACAATGCCGATGCGCGCCCGCAACGCCTCGGGATCAAGCTCCCGGACATCGCGCCCGAATACCCGGACACTGCCGCCGGTCGCCTCGTAGAAGCGCGGGATCAGATTGACCAGCGAGGTCTTGCCGGATCCCGTCCCACCGATGATGCCCACCGTCTGCCCCGGCATCGCCGTGAAGGTTATATCCGTCAGCGACGGGGCACCGCCGCCGGGGTAGGTCAGCTCCACGTGCCGGAAAGCAACTGCCGGTACCGCCGCCGAACCCTCGCACGCCGCGTCCTGCTCTGCCGTTCCCGCCTCCGGGAGGATCTCCATGCCGGCAGGCATATCCAACACAGCCGCCACGCGGTTTCCGCACGCAACGCCCTTGGTAATGAGGAAAATGGTGTTCGCCAGCTTGACAAGCTCCACCAGAATCTGCGCCATGTAATTGACCAGCGCGACCACCTGTCCCTGCGTGAGCGTCCCCGCGTTCACGGGCGCACCGCTCTGCCGGATGATAAGCACGACTGCCAGATTGACCAGCACATAGGTCAGCGGATTCATGAGTGCGGACAGCCTGCCTGCCTTGTCCTGCAGGGCGGTCTGCTCGCGGTTCACCTTTCCGAATTTTTCAATCTCCTGCTCCTCCTTGCGGAAAGCACGGATAACCCGCACGCCGCCGAGGTTTTCGCGGGTTGCGGCGGTCACGCCGTCCAGCTTGCCCTGCACGCGGCGGTACAGCGGAATGCCGCCCAGCATAACCCCGAACACCACCAGCGCAAGAAGCGGTATGGCAGCGGCGAAGATCAGTGCCAGATGCGCATCAATGGTGAACGCCATGATCATGGCACCGAACACGATGATGGGCGAACGCAGTGTCAGCCGCAGTGTCATGTTGATACCGGACTGGATCTGGTTGATGTCGCTGGTCATGCGCGTGATCATGGCAGCGGTTCCGACGCGATCCGTCTGGGCATAGGTGAACGCCTGCATATGCGCAAACAGATCGTGGCGCAGGTTGGTCGCGGTGCCCACCGCCGCCTTGGCTGAAAAATACTGCGCGATGATCGTACAGGTCAGCCCCACAACGGCAAGCAGTACCAGCACGCCCGCGCGGCGCCAGATGAACCCGTCACCCTGCCCGCCCCGGATGCCGCCGTCAATGATCTGCGCCACCACGATAGGCACCAGCAGGTCAAAGCACGCCTCCAGCAGTTTGAACAGCGGCGCCAGAATGCTCTCACGCGGGTAGTCGCGGAAAAACCGAAAGAAAACCTTCATGTCTGTGTCTCCTGTGTATGCGGAAGCCGCCGGTTCCGGCGGTCCTTCCGGAATGATCTACGCAGAAAAGCACCCCGGAGGAGTGCTTTCCGCAGTATGAATATCAGAGTGCGCGCCGGATAGCGGCAAGCAGATCGCCGAACTCCTCAAAGGCAAGCAGATCGGGGTTGTCCACCTTGATCCTGTCGGTAGACCTGAACAGGAAGCCCGCCTTGGATGCCCGGATCATGCCGAGGTCGTTATAGCTGTCCCCAGCGGCGACTGTCTCGTACCCGATGGACTGCAGCGCCCGGACGGTCGTCAGTTTGGACTGTGCGATGCGCATGGCAAAGCCGGTAATCTCGCCGCTGGGTGCCACCTGCAGGGTGTTGCAGAACAGCGTCGGCATCCCCAGCTTTTCCATCAGCGGCATGGCAAACTGCTCAAAGGTATCACTCAGGATGATGACCTGCGTCTCGCGGCGGAGCGCATCCAGGAAATCCTTCGCGCCCGGCAACGGATCAATCGTTGCAATGACACGCTGTATTTCGGCAAGCCCCAGTCCGTGCTCACGCAGAACCCCCAGCCGCCAGTGCATCAGCTTATCGTAATCCGGCTCGTCGCGCGTTGTGCGGCGCAACTCCGGGATGCCGCTCGCCTCTGCGAATGCGATCCATATCTCGGGGACCAGTACCCCTTCCATATCAAGGCAAACAATGTTCATTTCCCTGTTTCACTGTCCTTTCTTTGATCCGCGCCTCTGCGCTCAATCGTACAGAAATTCCCGTACCTTCCGCTCCGTGTAGGTCAGATCCATCTGCTTCGTCGGGTCATTCGGGTCGAGGAGCTTCAGAATTGACATGCCCTTGTAGGAAGCGAACCGATACTCCTTGCCCTGCTGGCTCCGGTTGGGCACACTCATAGACTTGACACCGGAGGAAAAATTGGTGACGATCGACAGTCCCACCGAGAGGAAGTCCGTCGCCTTGATATTGGTACGGATAATATCCAGCACGAAATCCAGCGTGCTGTCCATTTGAGTCAGGCTCTGCCCCAGCACCTGATTCAGCATGGCGATCATCACATCGCGCTGCCTGCGCGTCCGCTCAAAATCCGTCCCCAGCGTCCGGTTGCGAAGATGTGCCAGCGCCTGGTCGCCGTTCATGTGGATGCTTCCGGCGCTCAGATTATTACCGAACAGAACCGAGTGCTTATTGCTGTAATACTGCGCCTCCGCAGCCGTCAGCGTAATATCAATCCCGCCGATATGGTCGATCAGCTCGATCACGCCGTTGAAATCCACTACAATGAACTCCTGGATATCCAGTCCGAACGCTTCATTGACCGTGTTCACGGCAAGGCCTGCGCCCTCCAGCCGGTAGGCGGCGTTGATGCGGTTCCAGTCATGCCCCTCAATGGGTACCAGCACATCGCGCAGAACCGAGATCATCCTGACCTCTTTCGTCTTTTTATTGATGGACAGAACAATCATGACATCGCTGTTCCCGCGCTCCTTGCTCACGTCGCGGGAATCGGTTCCCAGCACCAGAATGTTCCGGATGTTGGGATCACGCTGTGTCTCGCGGTAGATCGGCACGTTGCCGAACACATCCACCTCATCGGTGCTGTAATGGAAGCTGTTGACCGACTGCTCGTTGCCGGCACGGCGGACGACAGCGCCCTGCGCGTTAAACACGTAGTATCCGGGAGGAATCATGTTCTTCCCGTCCTCGATGTAATAGGTCGTGTTCCGCACCACATCGCCGGACGGCTTGACGTAGTAGTAGTTTCCGTCCAGTCGGATCAGTCCCGCGCCGACCTTCTTTCCGTTTTCATAGTAGAACAGCTTGCCGTTCTCCTTGACAATGCCGTTTTTGATCGGTTCCGGCTCCGTGTCCGGCTCCGGCGGACGGGTCGTGGTCGGTTCTGTGGGCTTACCGGTCGGATCTTCCGGTCTTGTTGTCGGGTTCTCCGGCTTGCTTGTCGGTTCTTCCGGCTTGCTTGTCGGTTCCTCCGGTTTGCTTGTCGGTTCCTCCGGCTTACCTGTCGGTTCCTCCGGCTTACTTGTCGGGTTCTCCGGCTTTCTGGTTGGTTCCTCCGGTTTGCCTGTCGGTTCTTCCCGCTCTGTCGGTGCATCGGTCGGTTCCCCGGCGGTCGTTTCGTCAGGCGGGAAGGTATACTCCTTGTCCGGGTCAAAATCCGTGGGGAACTCGATATCCACAATCGGCTCCTGCGTTTCCGGGCGGCTGTAGCTTTCCGGACGTTCTACCGGGGGACGGTCGATGAGTCCCTGATTCCGGTCGTTGAACTTCTTCATTTTCAGACCGATATATGTGCCGATGAGCGCTGCCGCCAGCAGAAGCAGTGCCGCCAGCACGATCAGGATCGTGGTCACCACGCGCAATACTTTGGAACGTTTTTTGCCGCCGGGGCGGTCTTTTGCATTTCGTTTCCGCATTTTTTGCACCACCCGCCTGCACGGGATTCCTTTCCGGGGGCGTACCCCCCATTCGGCGCATAGGCACCTCTTATCCGATTTATTATACCACATCCTGCCAGCCTGCGCAATGGGGTTCCGAAAAAGTTTACAAGTTTGCCGGCGCAGGAGTGTGAAACTGTCCCGGCTTGCCGGAACGGCTGTCGCCCCGACTGCCAAGGCACAAAACCATCTGCCCGAAAAATTATTTTCAGACTTGCGTTCTCTACTTGTTTTCGGGGGAAAAGTATGCTATAATAGCTACAGCAAGGGTAACCGCAGAACGGGCGAAATCAGGAGGATTTTCCGATGGCAGTATTGGGACTGGTCATAAACGTGCTGACCGTGATCGTGGCAGGCAACGCGGGCGTCATGTTCCGCGGGAAGCTGCGCACGCGGTATCAGGAAATCATCGTGCTGGCATGCGGGCTGGTCATGGGCGTGGCAGGATTTGCCGGCGGACTGCGCTCGCTGTTTTCGCTGTCGGACGGCAAGTTGGAAATCGCCGGCTCGGTACTGATTGTGGTGTCCCTGATCATCGGCGGAATGCTCGGCTCCTCGCTGAACCCGGAGGAGGGGCTGGACAGGCTCGGCAGGTTCTTCCGGCGCTTGACTGCGCCGTCCGAAAGCGCTGCCGCCAAGCGCAAGCCCGTGAAAGCCAATGCAGTACCCGCCCCGGAAGCGGGGGAGAGCGCGGAAAGCGCGGACGGCGGCAAAAAGCCGCGGCGTCGGCTGGAAGAGATGCCGGTGTACAATCTGCCCTCCGCCCGGTCGGGACACCGGTTCGTGGACGGATTCGTCATCGCCACGCTGTTCCTGTGCCTGAACCCCTTCACACTGACCGCCGCACAGCAGGCGGGACTGACCGGCTCACCGACGCTGTACTACTACGTGTCGGTTCTGGATTTCATCGTCATCGCGGCACTTGCCACGGTGTACGGCACGGGCGTGTCCTTTGCCGCCGCACCTCTGCTGGCAACCGAGGGCGTAACGATGCTGCTGTACAAACTGCAAAATCTTTATCAGACAAGCAATTTCGGACACAGCACCGCCGCAGATCCGGCGCGGCAGAAAGCGGTCAACGCACTGCTGGACGGGTTCTGGGGCACCACCTTCCCGACCATACAGGCGCAGTTCTGCGTGATCGCCGGCGTGATCCTGATTGCGCTGGGACTGAATCTGGCGTTCGGCAAAAAATACCGGGTCGGCAATCTCGCGCCCGCCATGCTGATTCCGGTTCTGTACTACGGGGTAACACTGCTTGTCCAGCTGGCTGTCTGAGCGGCACGCCTGAATCTGCTGAAGCAGTACGGAATCATTCGGCAGCCCCGCACCTGAAAAAAGCAGGAGCCTTCCCACAGCGGAAAGCCCCTGCTTTTTTCGCGCTCCGGAGGAGAGGTGCCTGTCCGCGCCGCTAATCCCCGAGCTTGCGCCGCGCCTGCCAGTCCGGCAGATAACGCTCCACCTCGCGCCAGAAGTCGGCGGAATGATTGCCGTGCAGGAAATGGCACAGCTCATGCACCACGACGTACTCGATGAACGCATGCGGCCGCTCGCACAGCCGCGCATTGAAACTGAGCGAATGCGTTCTGCCCGAACAACTACCCCAACGGCTTTGCATAATCCGGAAGCGGACGGCGGCGGGCGCCGCCACGCCGCGTTCCGCAAACAACGGAAGGTATTGCCGCAGGTATTCCTGCACCAGCTCCTGCGTCCTTTGCTTTTCAAAGGACTGCAACGCACCGATGCGCCAGCTGTCCGATGTCGGGTCGGGCAGCTCCACACGCAAAAGTCCCGCCGGCTCGTCCAACGACCAGTGCCCCTTTCGACTGTTGCAGGCGGCATACTGCACGCGCAGACTGCCGCCGAGGTACGGCACACTGTCCCGCTGTGCCAGCACGGGCAGGTCCGGATAAGCGTCAGTCCTGTCCGTTACCCGTTCAAGCGCACGCAGAATCCACTTCTCACGCGCAATCAGAAAAGACTCAATACTTTCCTGTGGAGTCCGCGACGGAGCAGACACGTATATGCTCCCGTCCGGCCGCACCCGCAGATTGATGTTCCCGACCGCCTTGCGCTCCAATTCATAGGACAGCCTTTTTCCGCTATCCGGCAGACGCAGGATCATCTTATTCCCCCACACGCCGGTTACCGCTGAAGTCCGCGCATGAACGCCTGCTTGTTCTCCCGCGCAGTCGTGGTAGGTCTGCCGAGATCGGCACGTGCGCCCAGCGCACAGCGCACCTCCAGCAATATCAGTTCTCCGGACTGACGCGCCTCCGCCAGTGTCGCATCCAATTCATCCTCCCGCTCGACGCACAGCGTGCGCGGGTAGCCGCATCCGCGTGCGATCATGCCGATATCCAGTCCGGATGCAACGGTCGGCATCCCGCCCACCGTCTCGTGTGCACCGTTGTTGATGATTACGTGGACGAAATTGCGCGGCTTTTCCGTCCCGATCAGTGCCATGGCGCCCATATGCATGAGCATGGCACCGTCCCCGTCTATGCACCAGACACGGCGCTCCGGCATCTGCAAAGCAAGCTCCAGCGCGATGGAGGAGCTGTGCCCCATGGAGCCGACGGTCAGGAAATCGTGCCCGTGCCCCTCGCCGCGTGCCTCGCGGATTTCGAACAGCTCCCGTGATGCCTTGCCGGTCGTGCAGACGATCGGATCGTCCCCGGCGGCGGCACTGATGCGGCGGATGACCTCCTCCCGCCGCAGGGTATACCCGTTGCGGTAATCCGGCTTTCCGTCGCAGGTCAGCGCACCCTTGCGCACCACAAACGCCGCCTGCCCGCCCGATGCGAACAGCGGCTTCCATTCCTCCAGCCGGGCATACACTTCGTCCTCGGTCGTCTCCTTGCCGATAACGAAGGTGCGTATATCCATATCCTCCAGCAGGCGGACGGTCACCTCCCCCTGGAAGATGTGCTGCGGCTCGTCATGAACGCCCGGTTCCCCGCGCCAACCCACGACAAACAGGCACGGGATGCCGTACACCTTGCCGTTGAGCAGGGAGGCAACCGGGTTCACGATATTCCCGATGCCGCTGTTCTGCATATATACGACCGGCACCTTGCCGGTAGCAAGGTGGTAGCCAGCCGCCAACGCCACACAGTTGCCCTCGTTGGCGGCAATGATGTGATCCTTCCCCAGCCCGTACTCCTGCATCAGCCACGTACACAGCGGTGCCAGCAGGGAGTCCGGCACGCCGGTGAAAAATTCAAACGATCTGAGAAAATCCGGTTTCACGGTGCGCCTCCTTACAGCTCGTCGATCAGCGAAATGATCTGCTTGATGGGCATCAGCCGCGCATCCACTTCCTGCGCACGATGGTAGCGCAGAATGTCCGTCGCCGTGCTTTGCATGGCAGGGAACGCACTGCGCGTGAGCTGGTTGGCATAGATCACGATGTTCACGCCGTGCCGCGCCAGCTCCTCCTCCGTCACGCTGTTGAAGGAGGTCGGCACAACCACGATGGGCGTAACCGGATCCTTCTGCCGGAAAGTATCGCAGAACGTGAATATCTCCGTCGGATCCTTCCGGCGGCTGTGGATCATGATGCCGTCTGCACCTGCCTCCACGTATGCGAACGCGCGTGTCAGCGCATCCTCCATGCCCCGCTCCAGAATCAGGCTCTCAATGCGCGCGATAATCATGAAATCGTCCGTCAGCTGGGCACGCTTGCCCGCCGTGATCTTCGCGCAGAAATGCTCCACGCTGTCCTGCGTCTGCTCTACCTCCGTGCCGAACAGGGAGTTTTTCTTAAGTCCCGTCTTGTCCTCGATGATGACAGCCGAAACGCCCAGCCGCTCCAGCGTCCGCACGTTATACACGAAATGCTCGATCATGCCGCCCGTGTCGCCGTCCAGAATGATCGGCTTGGTCGTCACCTCCATGATATCGTTCAGCGTCTGGATGCGGGAGGACATATCCACCAGTTCAATGTCCGGCTTGCCCTTGGCAGTGCTGTCACACAGCGAGGACACCCACATGGCGTCAAACTGATCCAGCTTGCCGTCCGCCTCGACCACGGTCTTTTCCGCAATCAGCCCGGTCAGTCCGTTGTGCGCCTCGATGGTCTTGACGATAGGGCACATTTCGACCAGCTGGCGCAGGCGCCGCCGCCGGAATTCCGGCATGGCGAGTTTTTCCTTGAGCCGCAGGTCGATCTTGCGCACCTCCTCGTTGACCGTATAGGACGCCTCGATCAGCTCGCCGCCGTACTGCGCCAGCGCCCGGATCGCGCTCTCGCGGAGCACGGCTTCGGGTCCCGTGCGCCAGTTGTCGCCGTGGATAACATAATCCGGTTTCAGTTCGGCAAGTATATCGTCATACAGCATATCGTCCTGCACCACCACGCGATCCACGCCGTCAAGACCTTCATACAGCCGGACGCGCTCCTCAAACGGGATGGTCGGAAACCGCATACAGCGGATCAGTGCGCGGTCACTCAGCGCACCCACGATAACGGCGCCGTATTTGTGCGCCTCCTCTATGATATGCAGGTGCCCCTCGTGGATGACATCCGTGCAGAAGCAGGTGTAAATGGTTTTCATAATTTGATGCTCCTTGTCTTTTGGCGGAGTTTCCGAATATCCGCCGGGCTTTCGCGCGGCGCCCTTCGGATTCTCCGTTTGTGGATCAGTCCCGGTACATGACCGGGATGCGGACACCGGTCACGCGCAGTGCGTCGGTAAACACGGCGAAAAAGTCCCGGATATCCGCCTCGTCAATGGCGCCCAGCGCGCACAGCCGGAAGGTATTGGTTGTAGAGATTTTGCCGGGGTATATGGTAAAGCCACGCTCATAGCAATAGTCGTGAACCTTTTCAAAGTCCCAGTTGGGATCGTCCGGATAAATGGCAGACACCACGAGCCCAGCCTGCCATTCCCGGCGGATGACATCCCGGAAGCCCAGCCTGTCCAATCCCTCATGAATGGCTTCAAACACCCGCGTGTGGCGTGCCCACTTTGCCTGCTCGCCCTCGGCGAAATACTCCTTCAGTCCCTGCACGGCGGCGTAAACCGTCTGCACGGGCGGGGTGAAGTGCATCTGCCCGGTGCGCTCAAAGAAGTCATACTGCAACCAGAGATTGCAGTAGTAGGAACGGCGGGGATAGTCGCGGCTCGCCTCGATGACGTCCCGCCGTCCGATGACAAAAGAAAGCCCTGTCATCGCCATCAGTCCCTTCTGCGCCGACGCCATGCAGAAATCAATGTTATCCGCCTGCACGTTGATGGGGCGCATGGCAAGCGTGGAGGTAGTATCCACCGTGAACACCGCCCCGTAGCGATGCGCCAGAGCGCCGATCTCACGGATGGGGTTCAGGATGCCGGTCCCCGTCTCGTTATGTGTAGTATGCACCAGTGCGATGTCCGGATTCTCACGCAGTACCTGTTCCACCCGGTCAAGGTCGGGAAGTTCATCAATCGGGAAGGACAGATCAATGTGCGGCAGTCCGTAGAATTGGCAGATCTCCACTGCGCGGGTACTGTAAGCGCCGTTGTTGACCACCAGCACCTTGCCGCCCGCAGGCAGGAGGGAGTTGAGGCAGACGTCGATATTGAGCGTTCCGGAGCCGCAGAACAGCACGGCGGTGTACACGTCCGGATCGGCGTGAACAACCCGAAGCAGATCACGGCGGAAATCCGCCATCACATCGGCAAACTCGCGCTCGCGCGGGCAGATATCCGGCACCACCTGCGCCAGCTTGACCGTGTCGGTCGTGGTGGAGGGTCCGGGGTTGAGCAGTATATTCCGCTTTATTTTCATATCCATGGCATATCCTCTCCGGCGCGGCTTCTGCGCGCCACCAGTATTGCAAATACACGGCTTATTATACATGAAATTGCCTCGCTTGTCAAGGCGGTTTTGGTGAATATGCAGGGAAACTGCCTCGGGTTGCTCCGGCGGGGACGGCGGTCTGAACCCTAAGAGCTTTCCTGCCTGCTGTGTCAGCCTTCCCCGCCGTTTCCGGTAACCGCAGACGGCAGGTCACACGCGGGTACCGGGACAGCAAAAGCCGCCCGGCGGTAGAAGGGACAAGCCCCCGCCGGGCGCATGGTTCGCTTCCCTGCTCCGATTTCGCCGAATCAATCAGCGGCGCTCTTATATGCTCCCCAGCACCGTTCTGCTGTCCGACAACCCGCGCGTTACGTCGGAGAGCGTGGGCAGAATGTCCGATGGAAGCATCCCGTACTCACCCCGTACAGCCGCGCATCGGTCGCCCGCCGCCCCATGCAGATACACGCCGGCGGCGGCGACCGCGGCAACCGACAGACTTCCGTCCCGCAAGCGATCGCGCGCCTGCACCAGCAGGGAGCCGATGACGCCCGCCAGCAGATCACCGGAGCCGCCCCGCGCCATGCCTGCGTTGCCCGCGACCGAGAGCCATGTCGCCCCGTCCGGTGCGGCAATCACCGTGTGTGCATCCTTGAGGACGACCGTAACACCGTGCAGCCTTGCAAAATCAGCCGCGATGCCCGGCAGATCCGCGAGTACCGCGGATACGGGCAGCCCGGTCAGACGTGCCATCTCCGCCGGATGCGGGGTAAGCACAACGGCGCGGCTCGGATTGCGGAGCATCGGTGCGTCCCACAGCTGCGGATGTGCGGCAAGCAGATTGAGCGCATCCGCATCCAGCACGGCGGGGCAAGGCACCGGCGCGGACGCTTCCGCCGCTTGCAGAACCTCCTCCAGTACCCGGTACGCGGACGCCGAAGTGCCCAGCCCACAACCTACGACATACCCGTCGGCGTGCGGCAGGGCGGGCGGATCTGCGCAGTACGGCGTCAGAATCGCCTCCGGCAGGGCTGCCTGCAGGACGGCGCGGTTGCCTTCCGGCGTCACGATATGCGCCAGTCCCGCTCCGGTACGCAGTGCCGCCGACGCCGACAGCAACGCCGCACCCGCCATTCCCGTCGAGCCGCAAACCAGCGCCAATCTGCCGTAGCTGCCCTTATTGGTGCGGCGTTGCCGGGGGGGCAGTACAGTGCGCAGCAGCTCGCCGTCTGCGAGACGCGCCCACGGAGTTTCCTCCTGCGCGGTGGCAATGCCGAGATCGGCAACCAGCACCTCTCCGCACAGATCGGCGCCCGGGTACAGCAGCAGTCCCGGCTTGAGTGCCTGCATGGTCACGGTCACCGCAGCCCGGATTGCATCACCCGGCACTGCCCCCGTGTCTGCCATGACGCCGGACGGAATATCCGCTGCCAGCACGGGCAATCCGGCTGCATTGACCGCGCGGAACACATCGGCGGCAGCACCTTCCGCCGCGCGGTCAAGTCCGATGCCGAACACCGCATCCAGCACGGCGGTGCTGACCGGGAGAAGGCGATCCAGCGCCTCGGGCGTACAGACCGGGACGCCAGCCGCTGTCGCAAGCGCGTACTGCCGGGCGCATTCCCCGCTCATGCGGGTCGGATCCGGCGTGCCGTCCACGCCCGGTTGCCCCAGGTACAGCACCGCAACCGGACGTGCCGTGCAGTCCTGCCCGGTCGCAAGCCTTCGCGCGGCGGCAAAGCCGTCCCCGCCGTTGTTGCCGCCTCCGCACAGAATCAGCACCTGCCCTGCCGGAAACAGCGCCGGGCGACTGTCTATGCAACGCACCAGTGCCGCCGCCGCGCGCTCCATCAGAATATGGGAGGGAACGCCTGTTTCCCGGATGGTATACGCATCGCACCGGCGCATCTGCCGGGCGGTCAGGATGGGTGTAAATGCGCGCATGGGGGCACTTCCTTTCGCTTTTTTATTCGTTTATTCGACGTTTTCTAAAAGCGGGGCGGGCAGGCGGTCAAAGTCGCCGCATCCGCCGGCGGCAGTATATCGTGACAGACCGGCGTGTAAAACAGCCGGCGGCGAACGGCAGGATCGTCTGATTCTGCCAGTATCCACATGAGCTTGGTAAAGCACGCCTCCGGCGTCATGTCGAATGCCTCAAGAACGCCCATGTCCGTCAGTCCGCTTCCGACGCTGTAAACAGACAGGTCGGTTCCCTCGCTCTGTACCTGCGTAGTCAGCGCAACCAGCCTGCCGGCAGCCGTCGCGCGCTGTATCTCCGCCCGAAAGGCGCCGCCGCGATCGGGCAGCCCGCCCACGCCGAAGGACTCAATCACCAATGCCCGGTAGCGCCCCAGCATGAAGTGCAGCAGTTCCGTGTCCGTGCCGGGTGTCAGCTTGAGAAGCCCCACCGAGGGATCCAGCGACCGGCAGAAGTGCGTCTCCCCCTCGGTCGGATCAAAATACAGCGCCATGCGTCCGTTCTGAACCGTTGCCAGCGGCGGATAATTCGGGCTGGAGAAGGCGGAAAAGCTCTTGCTGCGCGTTTTGCGTGCACGGGTCCCGAGCAGAACCTGCCCGCCAAAGACCACCAGCACCCCCGCCATTCCCGATGCGGCGCACAGGAAGCTGTCGGACAGGTTCTGCTTGGAATCGGTCGTTTCAAAGCCGATCGGCTTCTGTGCGCCGGTCAGCACAATCGGCTTGCGGCTGTTCTGGATCAGGTAGGACAGCGCCGAAGCGGTATAAGCCATGGTATCGGTGCCGTGCGCGATGACAAATCCGTCATAGTCATCATACCGCCGGATGATTTCGTCCGCGATGCGGATCCAATGTTCCGGCATGATATCCGTGCTGTCCAGCTCGAACAGCTGCACCGCGTCCGCATCGCACATACGCGACACGTCCGGGACAAGACGAAGCAGCTGCTCCGCTCCCAGTGCCGGAGAGAGTGCGCCCTCGGACAGTTCCGAAGCAATGGTACCGCCTGTGCCGATAAACAAGAGCTTTTTTCTGGCTGTATTTGACTGCATACTTTCAATATCGTTCCTTCTGCGGAACGCCTTTCCTGCCTGTATTCCGTGTCGGAGAGGTCTGCTACATGGTATCACAAAGCGGGGCGGTTGTCAAGGGGGCATAAAGAAGCACAGAGCAAGAACATTTACTTTTGACGACTCATTTTATGTCGAAATTGTGCAAAGAAACAGCACTTACAGATGGTTGAGACGATATGATTTCTGCGACGATTTGGAAAGTGCGATGATATTTGATGCAGAAGCACCGTATTGGGCAACCATCCAGGCTCATGATTCGTTAGTTTTTTGTTCACGAAAAGGATACAAAAAGTAAATGCTGTTGCCCTGAGAATCATCTCTTATCCTCTTGACACAATTATTGAAATATGCTATAATCACGTTGGTTGGTAGTCCTTCAAATGGGTGCTGATGCACCACATTCTTTGTGTAAGGAGAAAAACCATGCCGAACAATGTCGAAGGCTACAAATTTATCTTTGATTTGATTTCTGAACTTGCAGCTGCTGTTAGCAGAGTGCTTGGCAGGCACAACTTGGCGTTTCTTGATGATCATCCGGAATGTCGATACACCGACACGCCGGGCTTCATTGAGAGTAGCGAAGATGACAAAGACAAAGATAAATAGCAACCAGAGGGATACTCCGTTAGATAAACGGGTATCCCTCACTCTTGATCATTTCAGGAAAGGAGGGATATATAATGACCGGATTTTCAAGTGAAGAATATGAAGTTCAAATCAATGCCATTTTCCAAAGAATACGGGAAGAGCACAATGATTCCAAGTTAGCTGCCATTCGTAAGTATTTGGAAATTGTTGTTCGTAGATTGATGGATTATCCTTCCAGTAGAGCACTTAATCTCGGGACTGAAAAAGACCATTTGAAAAGTAAGGGATATACTGAGAAATGGTTTTGGAATGCCTATGATAAAATTCAAAAAAACGGAAATGTCGCCGTCCATACACAAAGTGCCATAACCGCTGACAGCAACGTTGTAAGTGATTGTCTAAATGCGTTATATACTATCTATTCCTACCTATTCTACCTTTATTTTCGAAAATATCAGTTTGGCTCCAACAAAGATGTCATGTCCGGTTTCAGCCATCTTCCCCCAATCATTCGGTTGATAACTTTAGAAAAATTGTTTGTTGATTATCCTCAAAACGGCTATATAGCGGAAAAACTGGTTTTGGCATCAATAAAAGCCAAAAGCTACGACTATGCGCTACAATGGATTGAAAAAAACAGGGCACAACTGAGTTCAATCCCCAATCATTGTGTTTGGGCACATGAAGAAAAAGAGGGGCAAGATGTTTGTTATTATATACCTATTAGTTGGCTAGGGTACAAATCGATGTATCCATTCTGCTTGAATAAGGCTAAGTGCATCAAGAATTTGACTAAACGAATAATGTACCATAATTTTGATGAAGCGGTAAAATATTATCGCGAATTCGGAATTGTTAATGGCGATACTGCTGAAGTGCAAGAATTCAATGATCTGATGAAATTTACATTCATGGGGAAAGATAAAATTTACAATGAATCCACTGTCATTAGCGTTTGACATATAAATCTCATTGAAAAACACCGTGCCATCCCGCACGGTGTTTTTTCGTCCGGCAAGGCAAAGAATACGGCACCCCAGCTCACAGCACAATCCAAAGCCCCAGCAGGGCTGCCGTCAGCGCCGGGATCGCCACGGCGGCGCCGTAGCGGACAAACGAGCCAAAGGGGAACGGTACGCCGTGGTCGCGGAGCTGACCGGTCCACATGATGCCGGCAAGCGCTCCCATAGGCGTGAAAAAGGCGCCCAGATTGGAACCGACCACCGCCGCGTACAGTGCGGCTGTCCCGTTCCCCGTCCCGGCGGGCAACGCCGAAATAACCGAGCGGTACAGCACACTCATCGGAATGTTGTTGACCAGATTCGCCGCCAGAAACGAGGAGCCGCCAAAGCTCAGAAGCGTTCCTGCCACCGTGCGCGGGGACGTCAGGACGTCCCCCAATGCCGCCGTCACACCGTGCTTCTCCAGCGCCAGAACCAGCACGAACATGGAAAGCACGAAGGGAGCAAGATCCCACGGCGCACGCACAAAGCAACGCCCGATCAGATAGGGCGCGCGGTGACGGAAAAAGCTGATGCCCATGGTGAACAGCACAAGACTGCCGAAAAAGCAGCAGGTAATCAGCCACATGGGCAGATTCAGGAAGGACGAAACAGACAAAAGAAGAATGCACCCGCCCAGATGGCACAGCCCGATGATCTCGGTCGGACGGTCTATGCGCGGGAGCGACTCTTCCCGCGCGTCCAGCGGGGCGCGCAACCGCCGCCGGAACAGCAGGTACAGGACGCCGCAGGACACGGCTCCTGCCAATCCCGTCGGCAGAAGCATCCGCAGCGTATACTGCCAGAAGGATATGCCCGCGCCGCTCATCAGGTATATGTTGGTCGGGTTGCCGATAATCAGCGCCATGCTCCATGTGTTGGCAGCGACAAACTCCGAAACCAGATACGGAACCGGGTCGATCCGCGCGCTGGCGGCAAAATGACAGATAAAGGGCGTAAAGGTCAGCACGATGATGTCGTTGGAGGTAAACACGGTCAGCACCGACACCAGCCCATACAGCAAAAAGAACAGCATCCGCTGACTCCCGCCGGCACGCCGCAGGATGCGGACTGCCAGCAGACGGAAAAAGCCCAGCTCGTCAAGATACACCGACATCATGGTCATGGAGAAGAACAGCACCAGTATCTTGAGCGGATTGACCTCGCCCGCGCCGGTCAGCCCCTCGGCTACTTCGCCGGGGCTGATCTGCCCGGTCAGAATCATGCACAGCGCCCCCGCCAGCGGCGCCGTCCAGAAAATGCTCACCCGTCTGCCCCGCACGGACACCGCCGGTTTACAGAACACCAGCAGGAGCAGTCCGCCACAGCTCAGCAGAAAGATGACAAGAACAGCCGTCACGCGCTCACCTCTTCACCGCGACGCCCTGACGTCGGGTGCGGCAAGCCAACAGCCCGGCGAACAGCAGTGCCGGGAACACCAGCGCCGGAAGCAGTCCGGACCGGACGGTATCCCCCGCCATTCTGCCCACCAGCCACGGTCCGGCGGTACAGCCGAAATCCCCTGCCAACGCCAGCAAAGCAAACATTGCGGTCCCGCCGCCGGGGCACGCACGAGTGGACAGACTGAAGGTCCCGGGCCACATGATGCCCACCGACAGCCCGCACAGTCCGCAGCCAGCCAGTGCGGCAAGCGGCGAGGGGGCAAGCGCGGCAAGCAGGTAACTGCCCATGCAGGTGACGCAGCAGACCAGCATCATCCGGCGCATATCGTGCCTGTGCGAAAGGCGGGCGGACACGACCCGCGCCGTTCCCATGAGCAGGGCGAACAGGCAGGGACCTGCCAGATCCGAGAGCGTCTTGCGGGTAGCCGCGCTGAGCGAGCCAAACGTACTCAGTCCCTGCTCGGCAAAGGCGGATGACCACTGGCTCATCGCCTGCTCGCTGGCTCCCGCGCACAGCATCAGCACCACGAACAGCCAGAAAACGGGACGGCAGAGCAGCTGCCGGATGGTCAGCGGCGCGGTGCCCTCCGCCTCGTCCAGCCGCCTCAGGGGGACAAGCGAAAAGTATACCGCATTGAGCAGCGGCAGTGCCGCCCAGGCAAACGACATATACCGCCAGTTCTCTATGCCGAACAAGGCAAAATAAGCGGTCGATACCAGAATGACGAACACGTGCCCCCAGCAGTAAAAGGAGTGAAGCAGGCTCATTGCCGCGTCCTTATGGTCGGTCGGGCACGCCTCCACGATGGGGCTGATGAGCACCTCCGTCAGACCGCCTCCGACCGCGTACAGCATGATGGACAGCAGGATCCCGACAAACGGATCGGGCAGGCAGAAGGGCAGGATGCCGAGACATATCAGTCCGACACCAGCCATAATGTGTGCCGTGACGATGCAGGGGCGGTAACCGATGCGGTCTACGAAGCGGGCACCCGCCAGGTCAACCAGCAGTTGGATGCCGAAATTCACGGACACCAGTGTTGCCAGGCGGGACAGCGAGATGCCCCACGTGCTCTGGAAGGTGAGCAGCAGGAGGGGGACAAAGTTATTCACGACCGCCTGCGTGACATAACCCAGGTAGCTGGCATACAGCGTATGCCTGTATGAAGTGCGGATATTCATGATACCGTATCCTTTCGGGCAAACATAATATAAAGGAAGTGCCGATCAGCCTTAAAAACCTTCGCATTATAGCACAGCCGGGCGGCATTGTCAAGCGGGTTTATTGCTTTTTTCGGGGGAGAGGAGGTCTCCGCATCACCGGACGCAATCAAAACTGACGAAACAGACAAACTTTTTTCGGATTATCTATTTACTTTTTACAAGATATCTGCTATAATGGAGACAACCGTAATTTACAGAAAGGAACCACGCCATGAAAAACCGTCTACCGCACCTGATCGCCATGCTCCTCGCCTGCCTGATGCTGCTCAGCTCCGTTTCAATCCTGGCAGGATGCGTAAAAGAGGACGCCCCCGCCACGGAAACCGCCTCCGGGCAGAACGGCACTGCCGGGGAAACAAGCACAGAGTACGTACCCGACATTGCCAAAAAGAACTACAATACCACTTTCAATGTTGTCGCCATCGGATTCAACCAAGACCTCCTTATCCTCGACGAGGACAAGAAGCGGGACGGCAACAGCTTAGACGAAGCCGTGTACGAGCGCGGCGTGCTTGTCAAGGAGCAGCTGGGCGTGGAATGCGAATTTGCAGACGCAGGGGACTGGATATCCTACTCCGGCAAAATCGCAAACACGGTGCAAACCGGCGACGATGCCTACCAGCTGGTGCTCACGCACGTCTACCAGGGCGTCACCGATCTTGTCACCTCCAACAGTCTGATGAACTTCACCGACCTGCCCTCCGTCAATCTGGATGCGCCCTACTGGAACCGCAACCTGATGGAAAGCCTGAAGGTCGATGACAGGTACCTGCTGGGCTACAGCGACTTCTGCCTCTCCAGCACGCACTGCGTGGTCTTCAATAAGGATATGCTGCAGAACTACCGTTTGGAAGACCCCTACGCACTGGTCAACAACAAAAAGTGGACGGTGGATAAGCTGTTCTCGCTGGCATCCGCCGTTTCGGAGGATAACGGAGACGGCAAGTGGACGGTGGATGATTACTACGGCATTTCCGGCTGGGGCTGGGTGCCGCTCATCACGTTCATCACCTCCTGCGACATGAAAATCGTGGACAGGGACGAGGATACCGGACGCTACTACGTTGCCTATGAGGACAACACCGAGAAGATGCTCTCGCTCATCGACAAGGTGACCACCATGTACAAGGCAAACTACTCCTATATGTGGCCCTCCGTGAACTATACCGCGCTGAAGTTTGCCGAAGGTCACTCGCTGTTCCAGCTGTACTCCACGACAGGACTTATCAGTCTTGCCACCGAGAAAATCCGCTTCGGCGTGCTTCCCTACCCCAAGTTTGACGAGAAGCAGGAGAATTACCGCTCGCTCAACTGGAACGGTCTGATGGGCGTTCCGGCCTCCGTCAGCAAGGCGGGCAATCCCCAGATGGTAGGCGAGGTGCTGGAGCTGTTGGGTTACTACACCGGCACAGTCAAGACCGCATACTACGAGCTTCAGCTGGGTGCCAAGGTCTCCGAAGCGCAGGAGGACGCGGATATGCTGGATATCATCTGGAAATCGCTGGTCAGCGATATCGGGCTGGTCTGCTGCAACAGCAGTGGCAGCATGGACAACCTGGTGTATATGCTGCCCATGATCTGCGAGTCCCCGAAGAAGAATTTCTCCTCCTTCATGAGAAGCAATAAGGACAGTGCCCAGAAGGGGCTGGACAAAGTCTTCAAACAGTAAAGGACACATCTAAAAACAAAATGGCGGGCACAGACGAGGTGCCCGCCGTTCCTGTTTATCTGCAGCCGTTACACCTGCTCCGCCGCGGTAAGACGGGTCAGATTGTCGCCCTTCTCGGTCACACAGCCCTTCTCGAACCGGCGCCGCAGAGCGGGGGAAACCGTGCTGGTTCCGTTCACCACGTTGCGCGCAAAGGCAATGCTCCCGCGCCCCGGGATGCGGAAGCAATCCACGCCTTCCGCCTCGGTCACGATGTTATCAAAGAAGAAGTACGGTCCGCTGTTCACACTCTGCTCCAGGAATATGCCCGCTTCGCTCTGCCCGCTGATGCGGTTCTCCCGGACGTGTGCGCGGATGATTCCCAGCGGGTCATACAGCCCGTACTGCCCGCCGCTCAGCGTGTTGTTGTTGATATTCACGGAGGAGATGTAGCTTCCCGTGTCCTCCACGGTTGTGATGCACGCCAGTGCACCGTCGCCCATGCGGATGCGGTTGTCGTTGATATACACGCCGTCCGCCCCGCTGCCTCTCTGCGTCAGCACAATGGCACTGCCGGTACAGCCGTACAGCGTGTTGTGCGCAATGCTGACGTGCAGGATTTCGGCGACACGCACCTGCTCCGCGCCGGTGTTGTAGAAATAGTTCCCGTTGATTTTGAGTCCCTCACAGCGTCCGTCACCCACGGTGCCGCCGTTGCCGACCAGCACGCCCTTCCCGATGCCGCGGAACACGTTGTCCACAACATGGTTGTTGATGGATATCTCGTCCTGCGTCTTGACGTAGGACAGCGCGAAAACATTCGGGTCGTTGACGTCAAAGGAGCATTCCGTAAAGCGGCAGTTGGAGCCGTGGAACACAGCAACATCTGCCCCGCCGGACGCGGCGGAACCGGTAAAGCGGCACCACTTTGCCTGAATGAACAGGGCATCCACACAGTTGCCACGCCCCTTGTGCGTAATATCCAGGTTGTAAAGGAAGAAATTATACTTCATGTTCACCTGCAGAACCGTGCCGTCAAGCCCTTCGTCGCCCAGCAGGACTGCGCCCGTCGCGCCGATAACCCGGAGCACGCGGGAGTCGTCGGCAGGCAGAGTCAGCGTCTGCGTGATGCGGTAGGTGCCTGCCGGGAAGTATGCCACGCCGGATTTCTTAAAGGCTTCACGCAGACAGCGGCTCACGGCATCGGTGTCATCGGTCTGCCCGTCGCCCGTTGCGCCATAGTCCCGCACGTTGCAGTAGGACGCGCTCAGCTCCGGACGGAACTCCGGCTTGCTGATGTCGTAAACCGTTTCCGGCTCGGTTTCAGCTTCGGTCTCCGGCTCGGTTGCGGTCACAGTCTCTGTGCCGGGATCCGTGCCGGTGGCGGGCACCGTGGTCGGTTCACTCTCCGACGCCGTCCCGGTCTCCGGGCGGCTGTCGGAGGCGGTTGCCGTTCCCGTCGCGCTTTCCGTCCCGTTACAGCCCGCAAGCAACGCCAGCACTGCCAGCACCGCGGCACAGCAAGCCAACCCGAGGAGGCGCGCTTTTCTTGTTTTTCCTGTCACAATCATTGTCATGCCGTTTTCCTCCGTCACATACTGTTCTGGGCGGCGAAGCGGGTACTCCATTCCGGCACCTCGATCCCGTTGCCCCATGCGTTGCCCTGTATCACGGTCATCTCGTCCACAGCCTCCAGCCTCAGCGGGCACTGCCCGCCGATGTTGGCGACCACGTTGCCCTCCATGTACGCGCCGACAGCCGCCGCCATGTACACCGCATCACCGCCTGTCAGGACGAAGTAGTTGTCGGTCAGCGAAAAGCCGGTATACTCCGGCAGAACGACGCGCACCGCGTTCGGACACCAGAAGTAGTTGGCGGATACGATGACGTTTTCCAGCGTGCCGCCATAGGCACTCTCGGTGCGCACACCGCCCGTCCGCGCTCCGCCGGTGGACGCGCCGCAGTAGTTATCGGTTATCTGCACGCCCCGCACGCCGGCAGGCAGCGGATCAAGCAGGACGCAGACACCCGCCGCATCCAGCATATTGTCGGTGATATACAGATTCCGTGCCGCGCGCACCTCCACCTGATCGCACCCGACCACAAGGAACACATTGCGCCGGATCGTCAGTTGCTCCGGTACGCCGTTGTCGTCCTCGCTCGTGACCAGCACGCACTTGCCTGCCATGCCGCCGAAGTGACAATCCTCCAGCACATTGCCGACCGCATCCAATCCCGGCATCTTGCTGAACACCACCATATACTGCGTGTCGGACACATACCCGACACCGCAGTTCCGGAGCGTATCATAGGAGCCGTACACCAGAAAGCCGGGCTGCGTGTTGCCTGCCGTCATGCGTGCCGTGACCGAATCCAGCGTGACATGGCTGCCCGTCACCAGCACGGCAGGCTGATCCTCGGTCGTGCCGAGGATGATATCCAGCCCGAACAGCGTCACGCCCGACCGCTCGATCCAAACGGCAGGGCCGTTCACGGAAGCATCCGCCACCAGGACAGTCTGTCCGGTCGGGTCAGCCCGCAAGGTAAGGAGGGCGGAGTCGTCGCCTGTCAGCATCAGCGTGTCCGTGAGCCGGTAGGTTCCGGCGGGCAGGTACACCGTCCCGCCGCCTGCCTCCAGCACAGCGGAAACGGCATTCCGCAGCGCTGCCGTATCATCGGCTTGTCCGTTGCCGGCGGCGCCGAAATCGGCGAGATTCAGCGTCACGGGCGCGCCTCCGGCATCGGCGGCGGCATCCGGCTTATCCGGGACGTTTGCCGGGGCAACCGGCGCCTGCACCCCGCTCGGGGCAGAGGTTGTCTCCGGCGGTACGGCACAGCCGCACAGCCCCAGAAGCAGGGCTGTCAGCCCTGTCAGCATTCGCACATACCGTTTATTGTTCAACATATGTTTTCGACACCTCCAGTCACACGGTTTCCAGAACCTCCAGCAGCGCCTCGGCAAACAGGCGGTGCATGGGGCGGGTCGGATGGTTGATGTAGTTGGCAAGGCAGGCGGTAGTGTCCTCCCCTGCGGCAGCCAGCGACTTCCAGCGGCGGTAGGTGTCCGCCACGGGAATATCCCGCTCGGCGGCAAGCGCCCGCGCCGCATCCACGTAGGCATCCATGCGCCCGCTGTTCTGGTAGTCGGCAGTCACGGCGGCATACGCGCGGTACATGGGGATGGTATCCGGGTGGACATACGTGTTCATCATATTCGGTGTCAGCAGGATGACCGGGATTCCCGCCGCCGCAAGGCGGTCGAACACCTCGCCCAGCGAGGCGCGGTAGACCTCCAGCGGATCGTTGACATCATTGAGCGCGAAATTGACCACGCACAGATCCGGACGGCGGGCAATCACGTCCCGGTCGATGCGCGACAGAGCGCACTTGGCGCTGTCGCCAGCCACACCCGCATTGAGAATGCTCACCGGGAGCCAGTTGTTAATCCGGCGCAGCTCGCGTGCCAGCACGGCATGATACACGGCGTCAAAATCGAAATTGCAGTTTTCCCCGGCACCCTGCAGGCACTCAAACGCGCCGTGCGTCACGCTGTCACCCAGAAATGCCACCAGCGGCGTGCCGGTCACAGGGTAGCTTGCCTCTTTCAGGTATTGAATCAAATGCAGTCCGTTCATAACGGAACCCCTCCTTGCTTGTTCTGTTCGGATGAACACATATTGCCCCGGCATCCGGGAGCATTCCGATTATTTGAGTTCCACCACCGTCACGCCGCCGTCACCCTCGCCGTAGCGTCCGATGCGGAAGGAAGCGATCCGTCGATCGCCCCGGAGGTACTTCCAGATCGCCGTGCGCAGGGCGCCGGTTCCTTTGCCATGGATCAGGCGGACGCTCTCACAGCCGTTCATGACTGCCTCGTCCAGATACTGATCCACCGCAAGGCACGCTTCATCGCCCATCATGCCGCGCAGGTCGATCTCGTTCCGGAACCCGCCGGAACGCTCCACCGTGACCGTGGATTTCGGTTGCTTTTCCTTTTTCTTTACGTCTGCGTCGGTCAGCAGGCGCAGGTCGGCAACGCGCGCCCGGACGCGCAGAACGCCCGCCTGAAACGTCACCATGCCGTTCTTCGGCTCATCGGTCAGCTCGCCTTCCTTGTTGACCGTCACCAGCCGGACGCGGTCGCCCTTATGGAGCGGGCGCGGCAGAACGTAGTCCCCGTCCTCCTCGACCGGCTCCTCAATCGGATCATAGGTGTCGCCCGTGGCGCGCAGGTGATCCCGCACCGCCCTGCGTGCCGCCTCCAGCTCCTCCGCCGCCTTGGCGGATTCCTGTGCCCGGCGCATCTTCTCCATCTGATCGTACAGGAAATCGCAGGATGCCTTTGCCGATGCGACCATGGCGGCGGCGCGCTTGCGCGCCTTTTCCGCCTCCTGCTCGGCGGCGGCGGTCTTTTTGCGTATCTCCGCCTCGGCGTCCGCTTTGAAGCGCTCGAATTCCTCCCGCAGGCGCTTTGCCTCCTCGCGCTCCTTCTCCATCTGCACGCGGCTGGTCTCCAGCTTCTCAATGACGTTTTCAAAGCTCTTGTTCTCGGTGCTGACCAGCGTCTGTGCCCGGCGGATGATGTCCGGAGACAGCCCCAGCTTCTCGGAAATCGCAAACGCATTGGATTTACCCGGCGCACCGATAATCAGCCGATAGGTCGGTTTTAGCGTATCCACGTCAAACTCACAGCAGGCATTGCACACGCCGGGCGTGTCCAGCGCGTATGCCTTCAGCTCGGCATAATGCGTTGTGGCAACGCACGCGGCACCCGCCTGCCGCACTGCTTCAATGACAGCCACCGCCAGCGCCGCCCCCTCAACCGGGTCGGTACCTCCGCCCAACTCGTCAAACAGCACCAGCGAACCCGGTCCGATCTCATGCATAATGGACACAATGTTGACCATGTGTGAGGAGAAAGTGGACAGCGACTGCTCAATACTCTGCTCGTCTCCCAGATCCACCTGAATGTCATCGTACAGGCAGATGCAGGACGTCTCGTCGCACGGGATATGCAGCCCAGCCTGCGTCATCAGGGCAAACAGCCCCAGCGTCTTGAGCGACACTGTCTTGCCGCCGGTGTTGGGACCCGTGATGACCAGCGTATCAAAATCCTGCCCCAGCGACAGGTGAATGGGCACGACCTTCTCCTTGTCAATCAGCGGATGGCGTGCCTGCACCAGATCCACCTCCCGCCCCTCGGACAGGTGCGGCGCCACGCCCTTCATGCGCGTGGACAGCTCCCCGCAGGCAAACGCGAATGCGAGATCGTTGATGTTCCGGTAGTTCAGCCAGATCGCGTCCGCCGAATCGCCGACCAGTGCCGACAGCTCGGCAAGGATGCGCTCCACCTCGCGCTCCTCCCGCGTCTGAAGCAGGCGTATCTCGTTGTTGGCATCCACCACTGCCATCGGCTCAACGAATATGGTCGCACCGGTGGAGGAGGTGTCATGGATCAGTCCCTTGACCTCATTCTTGCACTCCGCCTTGACCGGAATGACATACCGCCCGCCGCGCATGGTCACGATGTTCTCCTGCAGATACTTGGGACTGCCGGAGATCATCTTTTGCAGCACCTCGCGGATGCGGGCGTTCTCGTTGCGGATCTTGCGGCGGATGTCCGCCAGCGTGGGGGAAGCCTCATCCGCCATCATGTCCTCGGAGAGGATGGCGTGCGTGATGCGCTCCTCCAGCCGCCGGTCAGGCAAAAGGCGCGCGAACACCTCGTCCAGCACGGTGTCGAACGGGTGATTCCCGGTACTGTAATCGGTCAGCGTCCGCGCCGTGCGCAGAACGGACGCAATATCCAGCAGGTCGCGCATGGACAGCACCGCGCCCTTTTCTGCCCGTTCACAGGCGGAGGATATATCCCGGATTTTGCCGAAGGACGGCGCGCCCTTGGCGTCCGCCAGGCGGCGGGCGTCGGTCGTGCGATCCAGCCGGCGGCGAACCGTCACGCGATCCGCCGAGGGACGCAGGTTCTGCGCCATAGCACACGCGCCCTCGGTCTCGGCGCAGTCTGCCAGCATGGCACACACCTTGTCAAATTCCAGCGTCCGTATGGTCTTTTCGGAAAAACTCACGTTGTTTCAGTCTCCTTTCCGCGCAGTCTGCCGCGCAGACCGCGTGCAAGCCGGACGCCGATCCGTATCAGCGTCCGCATATTCAGGGCAAACAGGGCAACAGACGCAGCGCCGGTCAGCACCCAGCCCCACACGGAAGGCATATGCCCCTCGCCGGTGGCGGTCATAAAGCCCGCCTGCGCGGTCAGGAACAGGATGTTCAGTGCCAGCCGCACGCGCCCCTGCCGGAAGCGGATGAGCCGCCGCGTTGTGACCATGCGCAGAACCAGCACGCAAAGGTAGCTGATCAGCGTGGCGACCGACGCGCCCATGGCGCCGAAGCGGGGAATCAGCAGGGTGTTGAGCAGCAGATTCAGAAGTGCGCCGCTCAGTGCCGAGCCCATCGACCACCCGGTACGCCGGGCGGTAAAGTACACCGAATCCAGAAACGTATCCAGTCCTGCCAGCACGGTGGCAACCGTCAGCACCGGAATATACAGCCACGCCGCGCGGTAGCTCTCCGCGTACAAGAGTCCCGCAAACAGGCGCGAGGTCAGAATCAGACAGCCGCCTCCCGCAAACGCCACAGCCGTATACCCCTGCCACGAGCGGGTGTAGTGCCGTTTCCAGACGGCGGGATCGTCGTCCTCGGCACTGATGGATCCTTTCCACGCAACCGAAAAAATGCTGACGGCGTAAGTCAGGATAGTTGGCACCTTGTAGGCTGCGGTGTACAGCCCGTTCTCCGCCGCCGAGCGCATATAGTAGATCATATAGCGGTCGGACACGCTGGTGATCCACCAGCACAGAGTCGCCGGAACCAGCGGAAGGCAGAAGCACAGCATGGGCTTGGCTGTTGCCCACAGCTCCCGCAGGGACATCCGCCGCACCGAACGCCACAGGCGGGTATACAGGATAAGCAACAGCGTGGTCAGTCCGTCCGCGATGAAGGTTGACATGACGTACCCCGTCACGCCCAGCTTCAGCACCGGAAGGAACAGGATATTCAGCACAATGATGAGCACCGTATTGAGTACGCCCTGCCCGGCAAACAGCCGCACCCGCCCGACTGCGAACAGGTACTGCGACACGACAGCGTGCAGGTTGGCAAGCAGGACATACAACACGATCAGCCAAGCCGTACCCGTAAACAGCGGGATGCAGGTCAACAGCGGCGACAGGAGCAGGAAAGCCAGACTTCCGGCACCCAGCACGGCAAGTCCCGCCGTGAGGTACGCCTCCTTATCGCGGTTTCTGTTGGCGGCGTTGCGGAATATGCCCTCGCTCACACCCAGTGATGCCAGCGGGATAAGCAGGTTTGCCATATCCACGATCAGATCGGCGGCACTGTACTCCGCGGGCGACAGGCAGGCGGTATACAGGCGCACCATGAAGAAAACCAGCAGCTTGGAAACAAAGCGCCCCACCGTCAGAAGCGCGGTACGTCTCGCTACGTCCCGTGAAAAAGAAGTCCGTTCCGCTTTCCCGGACACGGTACCACCGCCTTTCTGGTCGATTTCGGTTTATGGGCGGCATTCCCCGCTCGTGTTAAGGGCGCCTCTAAAAACAGGGAAAGCCCGGTCGGATACCCAGGCTTCCCCGGTAAAAGAGGTTCGGCTCAGCGGTCGCAGTTCTCCCAGTTGTGGTAGACGTCCAGCACGTCGTCGTCCTCATCCAGCTTATCCAGCAGAAGCCCCATGAACCGCTGATCCTCCTCGCCGTCAATGTTGACGTAAGTAGAAGGAACTTTTGTCACCTCGGCAGAGGTGATATTGTAGCCCAGTGCCTTGAGCGCGTCGGCAACGGCGTACACGTCATCCGGCTCGGTCGTGATCTCATACACGCCCTCGTCTGCGGAGAAATCCTCCGCGCCTGCCTCCAGCGCCTGCTCCATGAGCTTGTCCTCATCGTAGTCCTCGTCCTCATCCGTGATGACGATCATGCCCTTGTTGGCAAACAGGTAGCCGACACAGCCGGTCTGCCCCATGTTGCCGTGGAACTTCGCAAAGTACGCGCGGACATTGCCGGCAGTACGGTTGCGGTTGTCCGTCGTGGCGGTCACGATGACGGCAACACCGGCGGGACCGTAGCCCTCGTAGGTGACTTCCTCAAAGTTATCGCCCTGCGCTCCCTGCGCCTTCTTGATGGTGCGCTCGATATTGTCATTCGGGACGTTGTTCGCTTTCGCCTTCTGAATCAGATCGCGCAGCTTGGAGTTGGAAGCCGGATCGGGACCGCCCTCCCGCACGGCGATGGTCAGCTCCTTGCCGATCTTGGTAAATATCTTGGCACGGGCGGAGTCTGTCTTTTCCTTCTTATGCTTGATATTCGCCCATTTGCTGTGTCCGGACATAGTATATACCTCTCAGTTCAATTTTATTTTTCGGTGGAATCGCGGAATACCCGCCTGCAGAGGGCGTCCCCGTCAGATTTTTTCCGTCTTGCGCAGGCAGATAAGCCCGAACGCGCGCCCCAGCACGTACTTGGTCGCCCGCGTCAGGGCAAGGCGCGTCTCACGTACCGCCGCATCCTCGGCGGTCACGATGGCGCAATCATGGTAGAAGCGGTTAAAGGCTGTCGCCACATCCAGGATATAGCGCGTGATGTAGGACGGCTCGTAGTCGCGGAGTGCCATACGCACCCGCTCCTCAAATTCGGACAGCGTGACGCACAGCACCTTCTCCAGCGGGTCGGTCAGCGTCAACTCTGCCGGCGCCTGCGTCCCGTCCGTTACGCCCGCCTTCTCCAGAATGGAGCAGGCGCGGGCATAGGTGTACTGCACGTAGGGTCCGGTGTTACCGTCGAACGACAGGGCTTCCTCCATGCTGAAGTTGATGTCCTTGATGCGGTTGTTGGACAGGTAGTAGAACACGATGGCTCCTACGCCCACCGCCTCGGCAACGTCCGTGCGCCCCTTGAGTGCCGGGTTCTTGGTCTCCATGATCTCGGTCACTTTCTCAATCGCCGCACCGAACAGATCGCGCAGCAACACAACGTTGCCTGTCCTGGTCGCCAGCTTGGCGCCGTTGACGGACACCGTACCGTAGGGCACGTGTACCAGCTCATCATACCAGTCATAGCCCATCAGCTCAACAACCTTGAACCATTGTGCAAAGTGCAGGCTC
>ERZ827168.1116-NODE-1116-length-38998-cov-11.421796_pt1 | contig 38998 bp, 41 predicted proteins | sample MGYA00519868_ERZ827168 | MGnify/ENA primary metagenome ERZ827168 (study PRJEB31778, sample SAMEA3449271) | human gut metagenome | biome: human gut; feature: human-associated habitat; material: faeces | place: United Kingdom | collected 2010/2012 ...
CCTGTGGCACAGGTCAGCTATCCTTTCCCTTGTCTCCGTATGTCCGGTTGTGGGAGGCCACCGATGCCTCTTCCAAAATGATTGCGGAGGCGAAGAAACAGACCGGATCTTCCCGGCTTCATTTCTCGGTACAGGATGCTTCCCGGTTGCCGTATGCCTCGGAAACCTTTGACGCGGTGGTAATCGCCAATGCCCTGCATATCTTACCGGAGCCGGAAAAGGTTTTGCGGGAAGCTCGGAGAGTCCTAAAGCCGGGCGGGTGGCTATTCGCTCCTACCTTTATCCACGCTGGGGGGAAACTTGCCAGCCTGCGGACCTGGGGTATGGAGCGGACCGGCTTTCGTGTCTACCACGCCTGGAACGCCGGGGAATTCATTGCTTATCTTTCGTCTCACGATTTCTGGGTGACGGAACACTCCCTGCTCGGGGGGCGTGTACTGCCTGTGTGCTATGTGGCGGGCAGGAAGTAACTGCCCAGAATGGGGGTCGAAGGCGGGCCATCGGCGCTGTATGACGGTGGCCCGCCTTCTGATAATCAATGAATGCGGGCTTTTTGTGTAGAGGGCAAATACAAACAGCAAATAATATAACAACAAAACTAATTAACTTACCAGAAGAAATATGGAACGCAATAAAAGATAATCATCAAACACCAGATGGAAGAAATACAGAGGCAGCACTAGGAGAATATCTATTAAATGCATATTATTATAGTATTTCGTCAACAGAAGCAACAGACGCAAGAAAAAATTTAATTCTAGCATCAAATACACCATATTGGCTGGCTTCTCGTGGTGTCAGTGCGTATGCTAATCGCGGTTATGCTATCTTTGGCCCAGGGGCTGTGCGTGGAGGCATTGCGTACTCTTGCGGCGGCGCCTTCCGCTCTGATGGCTATGTGCGCGACAATGAGCTTGGGCTTCGTGCTGTAGTTTCTCTAACATCTCAAATCCCAGAAGTTGGAGAAATAATCTAAGAATAAAGTAAAAAAATCTTACCATGCCCAGTGTAGTGTGACTGTGTAGGTTACACTACACTATCAATACAACGCAAAATAATCTACAGCCCATTCTGTAAAAATTATTGCTAAATATGGATAAATATGTTATAATATGAAATGAAGTAGCAAAGGAAAAAGAGAGGGTGCCCTAAATGTTATTAATGGGAATAATATATATATTAATAATTGTAATATTTATATTAATGATGTTTGCTTATGTACAGATAAAAATAGCAGGTATGAATGTAAAGGATTTTTACAGTTTTATAGAAGCAAACCAAATGTTGGATAAGTTATATAAGTTTTCAAAAAAGTATGAAAAATTAAGTAGTCAAGATCAAATAATCTTCTTAGCAGAGGCAGAAAAGGTGTTTAGTGCTTTTGATAAGGTGCCAGATGCTTTGTGGGAAGAGGAGTATCAAAAGTATATGGATGTATTGGATAGATACAAAAATATTAAAATTGTTAGATGGGAACAAAGCTAAAAATTAGTAAGCAAAAGCGTTTACTAATTTTTTTTTATGTGATAAAATGTATGTGAAAGTGAAGGTGAAAGCCAGATGGCTTGGACTAAGGAACAGGAAAAGGCAATATACCAAAAAGGTAATAATATATTAGTTGCAGCAGCTGCTGGTAGTGGAAAAACGGCAGTATTGGTTGAGAGAATAATAAATAAAATTACAAATGAAAATATAGATGTAGATAAACTCTTGGTTGTAACTTTTACCAATGCAGCAGCTACTGAAATGAGAGAACGTATATTGGACGCTATATATAGTAAGTTAGAAAAAAATCCAAATGATTTAAGACTACAAAGGCAAATTGTTTTACTTAATAAATCTCATATATCAACAATTCATGCTTTTTGTTTGGAGGTTATAAAAAATAATTTCTATAAAACAAATATATCTCCAAACTTTAGGTTAGCAAATACTCCAGAAATTGAATTGTTGAGAATGGAAGTTTTAGAAGATGTATTTAATGATTTATATGAAGAGAATAATGAGGATTTTAAAAAGCTAATTGATACATATTGTGGCTATAGAGATGATGATAATTTAAAAGATATAATAATGAAAATATATAAATTTATACAAAGTATGCCATACCCTGAAGAGTGGCTAAAAACTCAAGTTGAAAAGTTTAATTTAACTACTGATCAAGACTTTTCTAATACATTATGGGGGAAAATAATAATTGAAGAGGCAAAAAAACAAGTAACAAACTATATTTGTTCCTTGAAGAGTATAAGTAATGAACTAAAACAAGATGAAGAGCTTGAAAAATGGTATATATGTATTGCTGAGGATATAGATAAAATAGAAAAAATCTTTCAATTTGATAAATGGGATGATATATATGAATACCTTAATCAATTATCTTTTGATACTTGGCCAACTAAAAGAAATTTTGTTTCAGAAGTAAAAGATAAAGCTAAAATTATAAGAGATAAGGCAAAAGAAAGCATTTTAACAGGTCCAAGTTCAATAAAAAATAAAATATTTATATATAAATCTCATCAGGCAAATTTAGATATTTATGCAATGTACCAAATACTAAAAGAAATACAAGAGATTATTATAAAATTTTCAAATGAATATAGGAAAAGTAAATTAGAAAAAAATATTATAGACTTTAATGATATTGAGCATTTAGCTCTTCAAATATTAGTAGAAAAAAACAAAGAGGGAGAATATATACCAACAGATGTTGCAAAAAGCTACCAAAAAATGTTTGAAGAAATTGCCATTGATGAGTACCAAGATAGTAACTCTATACAGGAAGAAATTTTAAAACAGGTTTCAAGAGAAAACAACATTTTTATGGTTGGAGATGTTAAGCAATGTATATATAAATTTAGACAAGCAAAGCCAGAAATGTTTTTGGAAAAATATAACACATACGAAGAAAATAAAATTCAGCTATTTGCAAACTTTAGAAGTAGAAAAAATATATTGGACTTAACAAATACAATTTTTGAGAATATTATGAGCAAAGATTTTGGAAGTATTGAATATAATAAAAACGAATTTTTAAATGTTGGTGTTCCATATTTAGAAACAGATAAAAAGATTTTTGAAAAAGCAGAATTACATATAATAGATGGAAATGAAGAGAGAAATAATGAAGAAGAGGAACAAGACCAGCAAGAGGAAGTGCTTGAAAAAACTGAAATAGAAGCAAAACTTGTTGCAAAAAGAATTAAAGAACTTATGCAAGGAGACTACTTTGTGTTTGACAAAAAGAAAGGGTATAGAAAATTACAATTTAAAGATATTGTAATATTACTTAGAAAAACTTCAAAAACTGCACCAATATATGAAAAAGAATTAACAGATATAGGCTATCCTGTTTTTAGTGATATAGGAACAAATTATTTTGAAACAATAGAAATACAAACAATAATGAGCCTGCTAAAAATAATTAGTAATCCAGATAATGATATTGCACTTGTAACAGTATTAAGGAGCCCAATAGGTAAGTTTACAGATAATGACTTAATAGAAATAAGAATGGAAAACCAAAATTTATCATTTTACAATGCAATGCTTACAAGCAATGTGCATAAAGAAAAAATTAATAACTTTTTAGAAATGATAGAAGATTTTAGAACAAAAGAAGAATATTTAAAACTTGATGAACTAATTTGGTACATTTATAACAAAACAGGCTACTATAACTATGTAAGTCTCATGACAAATGGTGAAATTAAAACAGCTAATTTAAAAATGCTATTTGAAAAAGCAAAAGATTATGAAAAGGGAAGTTTTAAAGGATTATATAACTTTATAAACTTTATAGATAAAGTAACCAAAAACAATAATGATATGGGAGCTCCAAAGTTATTAGGAGAAAATGAAGATGTAATAAGAATAATGAGTATACATAAAAGTAAAGGACTAGAGTTCCCAGTAGTATTTTTATGTGGAACAGGAAATTGGTTTAACTTAACAGATTTAAACAACAGCATATTAATACATTCAGAGTTAGGATTAGGACCTAAATACATAAATTATGAAAGAAGAATTGCATATAATACTTTAGCTAAAGAGGCAATAAAGTGTGAAGCAAGAAAAGAAATGAAAGAAGAGGAAATGAGGCTTTTGTATGTAGCACTAACAAGAGCAAGAGAAAAGCTAATTATTACAGGTATAGATAGAAATTTAGAAAAGTCTATTCAAGACAAAAAAAGAATTTTGGATACAAATAATGGAAAACCAACAGATGCAATGCTCCAAGGGGCGAAAGCTCTAATAGATTGGCTTGAAATTGTAAATTTATCATCAGACAAAATGAAAGACCTAATAGATGTATATGAATACAAGAAAAATGATAATTTTGAAATTGAAAAAGTTAAAACAAATGATGAAAAAATAGAAATAGAAAAACGAAAAATAAATCCAAAAATAAATGAAATACTAACCTGGAAATATCCAAACATACAAGATACAGTAATAGAAGGAAAAAGCTCAGTAAGTAAACTTTCAAAGAAAGAAGAAACAGAGTTAAATGCTCAAATGAAAAAGCCAAAATTTCTAAGCGAAGAATTGAGTTTAAGCAAAGCAGAAATAGGAACAACAGTACACTTGATAATGCAAAAACTAGATTTTAATGAACAATACACAATGGAAAAAATAGAAGAACTATTGGAAGAATTAAAACAAAAAGAAATAATCACAGAAAAACAAAAACAAGCAATACCAAAACAAAATATATTAAAGTTTACTCAAAGTGATTTGTTTTGCGAAATATCTAAGGCTAGTAAAGTATATAAAGAACAACCATTTTATATCAACATACCAGTAAAAGAAATATACAACAATTCTTCAAAAGAAAATGTACTCGTACAAGGAATAATTGACTTATACTTTGAAACAAAAGAAAATCAGATTATATTAGTGGACTACAAAACAGATTTTGTGCCAGAAAATGATGAAAATTACCTAAAAGAAAAATATAAAGACCAACTACAACTATACAAAAAAGCACTAGAACAAGCTTTAAATAAACCAGTAAGCAAAACATATATTTATTCAACATATTTAGGAAAAAAGATAAAGATGTGAGTATAAAAACAAAGCATATGAATAAAATATTATTGTCAATATTGACAAGTTAAATATTATTTGCTATAATAAATTTAACTTTCCCACTACTTTAAAGTAGTCGGGCGTCAGAAGATTTTGGAGAACTCTTTGCAGTTCTCCTTTTTTATTTTGTAAAAAATCTTATAATATTTTTATCTAATAAATCTAAACTGTCATTTGAAAGACGAATACGCCTCAACACAGCATCATCAAAGATTCTTTGTTTGCTTATGGTAGTAATCTGATTTATAAGTGCAATGCTTCCAATTTTCATTTTTGAAATTTCATTTTTCATTTTTTTTACATACTCAAAATCTGCTGTAAATTGACCAACCTTTTCAGTAGGAAGACTCCATATATCTTTATATTTATTAGATAACTTTTTTATTTCATTTGAGTATAAAGAATTTAAACACTCATATATTTCACTCCCTAAGTCTACTGCTGAAGATGGGTATTTTTTGTTTTTCTTTGAGGTTAGTGGAATTACATTTAAAGTACCATTTTTCGGGTTATCAAATTTATCTAAAACTATACAATAATGTAATCCACCTAATTCGTGCCCAATATTGAAACCAAGATTGACTTTTATGATGCTTCCACGTCTAAATGAAATTAACTTAGAGGTATCAAATGTTTTTTCGTCGTCGTGATAATTTGAAAAGTCTGTAATCCAATAAGCTAAGAGATGGCTTGTTTTGTATTCTTTTGAATCAATATGCTTCATAAAAGATAGGTCTAATCGATTTAATGAATTATCCTTATGAATAGTTGCTTCGGTTTTTTGACTATTATTATTTTCCATATTACTTAATCTCTCCTTGCATAAGTATTTGAATATTTATTAGAAGTATCATACCATGCATTTTACAAAAAGTCAATAACACAAAACCTAAAAATAGTTGTATACAAACTCTAATTCTTATGATAAAATATATCGTAAGAATTGGAGTTTTATTTATGGTAGCAGAAATTATAGTAAATAGATTAGCAAAGGATTTAAATAGAATATTTGATTATCTTGTTCCAAGAGATATGGAAAATGCCATAAAAATTGGGGCAAGAGTTTTTGTGCCATTTGGACCTAAAAATTCCCAAATTGAGGGGTTTGTTATTGGCTTTAAAAAGTCATCAGAATTTGCAAATAAGGAAATTACAAAAATTGAAGATTTTCCTTTAACAGAGGAAAATGTTGAGCTTGCTCGTATTATGACTAGAAGATATTTTTGCAATATTTCAGAATGTATAAAGTTAATGCTTCCACCAGGTGAAAAAACAACAAATTTGGAAAATAGAATAAAAGATAAAGTTGCTAATTTTGTATACTTAAAAAAGGATGAAGACGAAATTGAATTAGATATTGAAATAGGCAAACTTAAAAATGCAAAACATATTAAGATTTTGCGTTTCCTAGAGGAAAATGATGGAACGTATAAAGCAGATTTAGAAATGCTTATGGAGGTTTCAAGCTCTGTTTTAAAAACACTTGAGAAAAATGGGTACATTGAAATAATTGAACAAAAAATTGAGAGAAATCCATTTAAAGATAGAAAAATAAAAAGGGATAAACCTCTGCCATTAACAGAAGAACAACAGCAGGCTTTTGATAAAATAGATAAAAGCGGCTTTAATGAGTTTTTACTTTATGGTGTTACAGGCTCAGGAAAAACAGAAGTATATTTGCAACTTATCCAAAGTACCATTAACAAAGGCAAAAAAGCAATAGTACTTGTACCAGAAATTTCACTTACACCACAGATGGTAGATAGATTTTCTGCAAGATTTGGGGACTGTATATGTGTTATACATAGCAAATTATCTACAGGAGAAAGAAACGACCAATGGAAAAACATTAAAGAACGGAAAATGCAAAATAGTAATAGGAGCAAGGTCTGCAATATTTGCACCAATAGATAATTTGGGAATAATAATAATTGATGAAGAACATGATACATCATATAAATCGGACATGGCACCTAGATTTAACGCAAAGGATATTGCAAAATATTTGGCAAAAAAATATGATATTCCAGTTGTTTTAGGAAGTGCAACACCAGATATTTCAACATATTATAAATCTAAAAATATTATAAGACTTACTCGAAGAGCAAATAACTCAAACTTGCCAGAAGTAGAAGTGGTAGATTTAAGAAAAGAACTTGCAAATGGAAATCGCTCAATAATAAGTGAAAAGTTAAAAGAAGACATAGAAAAAAATTTAAGTAATAAAAAACAAACAATACTTTTTCTAAATAGAAGAGGTTTTTCAACATTTGTAATGTGCAGAGACTGTGGCTATACTGTAAAATGCAAAAGATGTGATATTAGTTTAACATACCACATAAAAGAGGATAAGCTAAAATGCCATTATTGTGGATATGAAATGAACAATATTAAAATATGCCCAAAATGCAAGAGCAAAAACATCAAGCACTTTGGAAGCGGTACACAGAAATTAGAAGAGCTTATAAACAAAATGTATCCTAATGCAACTACAATTAGAATGGATATAGATACAGTTAGCAAGAAAAATTCACATGAACAAATTTTAAACAAATTCAAAAACGAAAATATTGACATTTTAATTGGAACACAAATGGTAGTAAAAGGTCACCATTTTCCAAATGTAACATTAGTAGGAGTTATTGCAGCAGACAGTAGTTTGAATACAGGAGATTTTAGAGCAAATGAAAGAACATTTGACTTATTAGTGCAAGTAGCTCGGTAGAGCAGGAAGAGAAAAACTACCAGGTAAAGTAATAATACAAACATATTCACCAGAAAACTTTTGCATTGAATGTAGCAAAGAACAAGACTATGACAAGTTTTATGAAACAGAAATTGAATTAAGAAAAGAATTGAAATATCCGCCATTTTGCGATATAATATTATTTGGTATAAATTCTACTGATAAAGATGAGATAAAAAAAGCATCAGAAAAGTTATATAGAATACTAAAAAAATATGGACAAGAACAATTACAAATAATGCCACCATTACCAGCACCAATAGATAGAATAAAGTATAGGTATAGGTGGAGAATTATTGCAAAATGTAAATTAAATAATAAAATAATAGGTATTATAAATGAGTCATTAGAGGAATACTATAAGCAGAAGTTCAAAAAAACAAGAGTTATTGTAGATGTTAATCCTAATAATATGACTTAAATTAAAGAAGGGAGAATGGAATAATGGCAATTAGAACAATTAGAACAGAAGGAGACGAGATTTTAAAGAAAAAATCAAAAAAAGTCGAAGTAATTGATGAAAAAATAATAGAATTAATAAACGATATGATAGAAACATTGCATAAATATGAAGGAGTTGGGTTGGCTGCTGTTCAAGTTGGAATATTAAAACAAATTGTTGTAATACAAGAAGCGGAAGACAAACCAATACATGTAATAATTAATCCTGAAATAATATCACAAAGTGGAACACAAATAGTTGAAGAAGGATGCCTAAGTTTTCCAAATAAATTTGCAAAAATAGAAAGACCAGAAAATATTAAAATTAGAGCAATTAATGAAAAAGGCAAAAAAATAGAAATTTCAGGCAAAGGACTTTTAGCACAAGCAATAAGCCATGAAATAGACCACTTAAATGGAAAAGTATTTATAGATAAAATAATACCAGGAACACTAGAAATAATTAAACCAGAGAAGTAAGGAGATAAAAAATGTTAAACATAATTTTTATGGGAACTCCAGATTTTGCAAAAGAATCCTTGGAGGCAATATATAATGCAGGACACAACATAATTGCAGTTATAACAAATCCAGATAGACCAAAGGGAAGAGGAATGAAGATGATTTCATCCCCAGTAAAAGAATTTGCAGTAGAAAAAAATATTCCTGTTCTTCAACCAGAAAAAATAAGGGAAATAAAAGACACATTGCTACAATTAAATCCAGATTTATTCTGTGTTGTGGCTTATGGAAAAATCTTACCAAAAGATATATTAGACATTCCAAAAAAAGGTTCAATAAATGTACATGGCTCTCTTCTTCCTAAATATAGGGGAGCAGCACCAATACAATGGTCTGTTTTAAATGGAGATAAGAAAACAGGAATAACAACAATGTATATGGATGAAGGAATGGATACAGGAGACATGATTTTGCAAGAAGAAGTTGAAATAGGTGAAAATGAAACAACAGGAGAATTGTGGGAAAGATTATCTAAAATTGGAGCAAATCTTCTAGTAGAAACACTTAAAAAAATAGAAAATGGAACAGCTCCAAGAAAAAAACAACCTTCAGATTTCACAATGGCACCAATGTTAAATAAAGAAATGGCAAGAATAGACTGGGAAAATAAAACAGCAAAAGAAATTAAAAATCTAGTAAGAGGATTAAACCCAATAATGGGAGCATATACAACATACAAAGGTAAAAAAATTAAAATATGGAGAGCCGGATGTATAGAATTAAACGACTTTATAGAAGACCACCCAGAATTTAGTGAGTATGTTTCAAACTTAGAAAACATGGCAGAAGGAGCCGTAATATACTCAGACATAAAAAATGGACTATTTGTAAAAGCTAAAGAAGGAATACTTATATTGCAAGAAGTTCAAGCTGAAAATGCAAAGAAAATGTCAGTGCAAGATTTTCTAAGAGGAACTTTAATTCAAACAGGAGAAATTTTTGAATAAAAATAGGTAAAAAGTATGGAAGAAATTTGTGAAAAAATAGTAAGAAACTTAGAAAAACAAAATAAAACAATATCATTTATGGAATCATGTACAGGTGGTTTTTTAGCAAATAGCATAACAAACATATCTGGAGCTTCAAATGTATTAAAAGTAAGCTTGGTAACCTACTCAACTGTATATAAAGAAAAGTTTGGTGTTGACAAAAATATTATAAAAAATTATACTGTATATAGTATGGAAACTGCAAAGGAAATGGCAAAGAATGTAGCAAAATTTGCAGATAGCAACATTGGAGTGGGAATAACGGGAGAACTTGGAAATACAATTAATAAAGAACCAAAGGTATATTATTCAATTTATTTTAAAGACAAAAATGAGTATACTGACAGAATAGTATCACCCACAGGTAAAGAAAGATGTCAAATGAAAAAAGAAGTTGCAGAAAATGTTTTATTAGATATTCTAAAACTTTTATAAAAGCTTTTTCATGAAAGGAAAACAAATATGAATTATATAAATGAAAAATTGGAAGAATTTAATAATTGGCTTAAAAATAAAAAAGTTGCTATAATCGGCTTAGGAGTAAGCAATGGACCACTTATAGAATATATGCAAGAAAAACAAGCCATTGTTACAGTATTTGATAAGAGAAATGAAGAAAAAATAGATAATGATATTTTAAGAAAAATTGAAAAATACAAAATAGAAAAACATTTTGGCGAGAATTACTTGTCAAACTTAAAAGAATTTGATATAATCTTTAAATCACCATCATGTAGACCAGATTTACCAGAAATAGAAGCAGAAGTAAAAAGAGGAGCACGTCTTACATCAGAGATAGAATTAGTTTTAGAATTAGCACCTTGCAAAATAATTGCAGTAACTGGAAGTGATGGAAAAACAACTACAACATCATTAATATATGAAATTCTAAAAAGTAAATATAAGTGTTATTTAGGAGGAAATATAGGAAATCCGTTGTTTACACAAATTAAGGAGATGAGACCTGAAGATATTGTAGTATTAGAATTAAGTAGTTTTCAGTTAATGACAATGAAAAAAAGTCCAAATGTTGCAGTTATAACAAATGTAACACCAAATCATTTAGATATACATAAGTCTTATGAAGAATATATAAATGCGAAAGCAAACATATTCAAAAATCAAGATGAAAACGATAAACTTATATTAAATTATGACAATGATATAACTAGAAATTTTGCAAAAACAGCAAAATCAAGGATTACATTTTTTAGCAGCAAAGAAAAATTAGATAATGGGGTAATTTTTGATAATGGAATTGTTAAAATGGCAGAAGATGGACTTAGAAGACACATACTAAAACTAAAAGATACAAAATTAAGAGGAATACATAATGCTGAAAATATATGTGCAGCAATAGCAGCAACGAATGAGCTTGTAGATATTGAAACTCAAACAAAAGCCATATTAGGATTTGAAGGAGTAAAACACAGATTAGAATTTGTAAGACAAATAAATGGAAACAAGTGGTATAATGATTCAATAGCATCAAGCCCAACAAGAACAATAGCAGGTTTAAACTCTTTTGAAGAAGACATTGTATTAATAGCAGGAGGATATGATAAACATTTAGACTATGAACCAATTGCTGAACCAATACTAAAAAAAGTAAAAACACTAATTTTAATTGGGCAAACATCAACAAAGATATTTAATGCAGTTAAGCAAAAGGAAGAAGAGCAAAATGTTAAAATAGATATATATAAAGCAAATACCTTAGAAGACGCAGTACAAAAAGCCAAAGAATACGCAAAGCCAAATCAAGTAATACTATTTTCACCAGCAAGTGCAAGTTTTGATATGTTTAAAAATTTTGAGGAAAGAGGAAATAAATTTAAAGAATTAGTAAAAAATTTGTAAAGGAGGAATGAACATGGTAATTGATTCAAAAGGAAAAATGTTTGAAGAGAGAAGAAAAAAAGACAGAAGATCAGGAGAAGATAGAAGAAAAGAAAACGAAAAAGTAATTGAGAATAAAAGAAAAGAAGACAGAAGAAAAAATGATAGAAGAGATCCAAAAAATTCTTACAAAGTATAACAGGGCTTAAAAATAGCCCTAAACATCCCGATGTGGCGGAACTGGCAGACGCACACGACTCAAAATCGTGCGGGAAACCATGTGGGTTCGAGTCCCACCGTCGGGACCATAATAAAAAGTCAAAGTTTTGCTTTGACTTTTTTAGAGAAACACAAAAGTGGGACTCGAAAAGGAACGTGCCAAGTTTAGGCTGGTTAAGGCCAGCCTAAACGCAGGTAAAAATAGTCCGGTGGACTATTTTTGTGACGCGAGGGCGAGTGGTCCCACCGTCGGGACCAGAATAAAAAAATGCAATTTTTTTGAAAAAATTAAAAAAATTTTCAAAAAACTATTGCATTTTTATTTTTTATAGTATACAATGGTAGCGAAGTGGGGAAAAGTGGTAGAAAGTGGTAACCGAAAAAAGAGGTGAAAAGTTTTGTTAATAGGTGAATATGCACACTCAATCGATACAAAAGGTAGATTAATAATGCCAGCAAAGTTAAAAGACGACATAGGAGAGAATTTTGTAATTACCAAAGGTTTAGATGGATGTTTGTTTGTGTATTCAAAAAAAGAATGGCAAAACTTTGAAGAAAAATTAAGAACTTTTCCACTTACCAACAAAGATGCTAGAGCTTTAATGAGATTTTTCTTAGCAGGAGCAATGGAATGTGAGATAGATAAGCAAGGAAGATTTCTAATAGCAAGCAATTTAAGAGAGTTTGCAGGGCTTGAAAAAGAAGTAGTCATAATAGGTGTTCTAAATAAAATAGAAATTTGGAGCAAAGAAAAATGGCTAGAATATAGTGAAAAAGAAAATAATGAAGCAGATGACATTGCAGAAAAAATGGCAAACTTAGATTTAGGTATATAACTTGCAAAAGTTTATATAGAAAACTAAAGATAAAGTATTAATAAACAAAAGAACTATTTAAAACTAAAGAGTAAAAAAACAAAAGATTGAAAATAAACAAAGAAGAACAAAAGATATTATTAAAAAACGAAAAAAGCGATAGCACATATTAAACAACCAACAAAAACAAAAGATAAAAGTTTTAACAATACAAAAGAAAAGAAGAAACAAAAGAAAAAAGTATTTTTAAGGAAATAATACAAATGAGTAAAAAATATCTACAAAAGCCAAACCGTTACAAACTAAAGATTTTAATTAGCATACAATAGGCAGCAGTTGGTATAAGCATTTGCCAACTGCTAAAGTGTTGTTAAAAAACAATGAATTAGAGGTTGAAGGTAAATGAAAGAATTTGAGCATATTCCTGTATTACTGAATGAATGTATTGAGGGATTAAACATAAGAAAAAATGGAATATATGTAGATGGTACTTTAGGAGGAGCAGGACATAGTAAAAAAATAGCAACAGCTTTAGAAAATACTGGAACTCTTATAGGAATAGACAGAGATGAAGAAGCAATAAAAAAAGCAAAAGATACACTAAAACAATTTACTAATGTTATATATGTTCAAGATAATCATGATAATATTAAGGAAATAATAGAAAAACTTAATATAGATAAAGTTGATGGAATTTTATTAGATTTAGGAGTTTCATCATATCAAATAGATGAAGAAACAAGAGGATTTAGCTACATTAAGAATAGTCCACTAGACATGAGAATGGATAGAACTCAAGAATTAACAGCAGAAAAGGTAGTAAATGAATATCCGGAAGAAAAACTTGCAGATATAATTTACAAATACGGAGAAGAAAAATTTTCAAGGGTAATAGCAAGAAAAATTTGCGAATATAGAAAAACAAAACGAATAGAAACAACAGCAGAACTAGTGGAAATAATAGAAAAATGTGTTCCAAAACAAGCTCAGGTAGGACATCCAGCAAAAAGAACATTTCAAGCAATTAGAATAGAAGTAAACAATGAAATAGAACCATTATACAACACAGTAATTAATGCAATAGATACATTAAAAGCAGGTGGAAGATTATGTGTAATAACATTTCATTCTTTAGAAGACAGAGCAGTTAAAGAAGCTTACCAAGATAGCATAGGAAAATGTACATGCCCACCAGATTTACCATACTGTGTATGTGGAAACAAGCCAAAAGGAAAAATAATTACTAAAAAACCAATTTTACCTACACAAGAGGAAATGGAAAATAATTCAAGAAGCAGAAGTGCAAAATTAAGAATATTTGAAAAATTTTAAAAGGAGGTGCAAATAATGGCTAGAGGTTATAGCAGATATGAATATGAAACAAGTCCAAGAAAACTAGAGCCTTATTATGCATCTAAGAAAAAAGAAACAGACAATAAAAAGCAAAAAGATAAAAAAGCAAAAGCTACGAAAAAACAACAAGAAGAAGCAAAATTAAAAGCAAAAATTATGATGTTTTTATCTATCACATTTGCAATTCTTTTTGCAATAACATATAGAAACGCTCAAATTGATGAAAACTTTGAAAAAGTACAGTCTTTAAAATCAGAACTTGCAACAGTAGAAAAGGAAAATGCACAACTAGAAGTATCAATAGAAAGTAGCTTAAACCTTACAAACTTAGAACAGCAAGCAAGAAGTATATTAGGAATGCAAAAGCTAACAAACAAGCAAACAGAGTATGTTTCACTTCCAAAAACTGACTATATTGAAGCAGCAACAGAACAAGTAGTTATTGAAGAAAACAACGGAATACTAAAAACAATAGGAAATTACTTAACCAAGCTTTTTAAATAGTTATAAAACACACCATTTTGAATAAAATCAAAAGAGGTGTTTTTTTATGTGGTTTTCGGATGTTGGAAGAAAAAGAAGATTAAGAAATATGCTCTTTGTTATACTCATTGTTCAAATTGCATTAATTACAAGAATAGGTTTTATACAAATAGTTCAAGGCTCAGAGCTTCAAGCAATGGCATATAGCCAGCAAACATTAAATAGAGCTATTAATCCAAAACGTGGTAGAATACTCGATAGAAGTGGAAATATAGAATTAGCTGTAAGTGCAAGCACAGAAACAGTTTCAATTAATCCAACTAATATATCAAAAGATAACAAAGAAAAAGTTGCAAGAGCTATGGCTGATATTTTTGAGCTAGATTATGAGAAAATTTTAAAAAAAGTAAATAGAAGAACATCAATAGAAATAATAGTAAAAAAAGTTGATAAGGAAAAAACAGATAAATTAAGAATTTGGCTGAATGAAAATAACATAAGTGCAGGTGTTAACATAGATGAAGATACTAAAAGATATTACCCATATAGTACGCTAGCTTCAAATATTATAGGATTTACAGGTAGTGATAATCAAGGATTGGAAGGATTAGAGAGCTACTACGATGATACATTAAGAGGATCACAAGGAAAAATTTTAAAACTTACGGATGCAACTGGAACAGATATGGGAATAGAGGGAGAAGATTACATTGCAGCAGAAAACGGTGATGACATTGTACTTACAATAGATATGACAATTCAATCAATAGCAGAAAAATATTTAAAACAAGCATGTATAGATAATGTTTGTACAGATGGTGGAAATGTTATAATAATGAACCCTAAAAATGGAGATATTCTAGCAATGGCAACATATCCAAATTACGACTTAAACTCTCCATATCAAATAAATAATGAGGAATTAAAAGCTGTTTGGGATACTTTAAGCGGAGGAGAAAGAAGCAATTATTTACTTCAAATGTGGAGAAATAAAGCAATATCAGATACTTATGAACCTGGTTCAACATTCAAATTAGTTACATCTTCAGCTGCTTTGCAAGAGGGAATTACTGATACAGATAAAGCAGGAGAATTTAATTGTTCAGGTTCAATAACAATAGCAGGAGCAAGAATAAAATGCTGGAGATATTATAGACCACACGGAAGCCAAAGCTTAAGACAGGCGTTAATGAATTCTTGCAACCCAGTATTTATAGGCATTGGGCAAAAACTTGGAATTCATACATATTATAATTATTTGGAAAAATTTGGACTTCTATCAAGAACTGGAATAGACATACCTGGAGAAGCAAACAGCATTTTCCTAAAAGAAGAAAAAGTAGGACCAGTAGAACTTGCAACAATTAGCTTTGGGCAGAGATTTGAAATAACTCCAATACAGATGGCAAAAATTGTAGGAACGATTGCAAATGGTGGAACAGCAGTGCATCCAAGACTTGTAAAGTCTATAATAGATTCTAAAACTGGAGAAAAAAAGGATATAACAATAGAAGAAGGAGAGCAAGTTATATCAAAAGAAAATGCAGAAAAAGTATTAAGCATGATGCAATCAGTTGTAGACGAAGGAACAGGAAAAAATGCTCGAGTTGAAGGATATAATGTAGGAGGAAAAACGGGAACTTCAGAAGATGGGGTAAATACAGGAAAACGTATTGCTTCATTTGTAGGAGTAGCAGATATAACAAACCCTGAGGTAGTAATTGTTGTTATATTATACAACCCAACAGGAGAGGGCGGACATCAAGGAGGTGGTGTTGCAGCACCAGTTGCAGGAGAAATTTTAGGAGAAGTTTTACCATATCTTGAAATTACCAAAAAAACGGAAGAAGTGGACGAAAAAATTAGCATGCCTAATGTAACAGGATTAACATTTAAAGAGGCAAAAAATATTTTGAAAGAATCAGAAATTGAAACAGATTCTCAGCTTGAAGATGAAAGCACTATTACAGAGCAATTACCAAAAGCAGGTATTGAAATAACAACAGGAACTAAAGTAAAACTTTATAGCAATTAGAGAAGTTGCAATATGGTATTTAGGCGTGATATAATTATATATGTCGTAAGACTTTAGGCCAATCAAAAAAATTAAGTGAAAGGGGTTTATTTAAAATGGCTAGCAATTCTTTCTTCTTTGAAGATGGCAAAAACTTGTACGGAGAGAGATTTGGCAGTGCACTTGAGTATGAACTTGAAAAAGACACTGCTACAGGCATACCCGAATTGCGGATAAAACCGCATCTGCTTCAACCGGAAAGCATTTATTTCCCTATGCAAAGCAAGTTTGACCTTGTGTGCGAATGTGCGGCAAAAATTGCTGTTACTTTCGGTGATTTTTACCTTGTAATATATGGCAAAAAGCTACTCATTTTGGGAAGTGATTCAAAATCCATAATTGCAAGCAAAATTAAAGAAACACAAATGTCATTTATCCAAATTGATGATAATTTGAATAAGAGAGTTCAAGGAGAAATAATAAGAGGCATCAAAAACTTCTTACCAACACTTGACATCTTTTGACAGGCAATAGCTTACGAATGTAAGCTATAAAGTAGGTGGGCTATAGCCCGCCTTTTTTATTAAAAAAACAAACAAAATATTAGGAAAATATTGTAAAATAAGCAAATTTGTGATATTCTATATAGTATGTAAAAATGGAGAGTGAAATATATGAAAGACCAAATTTTAAAAATTGAAGAAAATGCAAAACTAGAAATTGAAAAAGCTGAAACTTTGCAAGCTTTAAATGAGGCAAGAGTTAAATTTTTGGGCAAAAAAGGTGAGCTAACAGCCGTTTTAAGAGGCATGGGAGCATTATCTGCAGAAGAAAGGCCTATTATTGGAAGCTTTGTAAATGAAACTAGAGATGTTATTGAAAATCTTATTGAAGAAAAAGAAAATAAACTTAAACAAAAAGCATTAAATGAAAAACTTAGCAAAGAAAAAATAGATATAACAATGCCAAGTAAAAAAACTGAAATTGGTTCAATTCACCCAATTACAGGTGTTATAGATGATATTAAAGAAATCTTTTTAGGTTTAGGATATGAAATTGCAAGTGGACCAGATATTGAAAAAACTTACTATGTTTTTGACCAGTTAAATACACCAATAGACCACCCAGCAAGGGATTTACAAGATACTTTTTATATAAATGAAAATATTGTATTAAGGTCACAAACTTCATCAGTTCAAATTAGAGTAATGGAAAATCAAAAACCACCAATCAAAATAATCTGTCCAGGTGCAGTATATAGGTCAGATAGTGTTGACCCAACACACTCACCAGTGTTCCACCAAATAGAAGGACTAGTTGTTGATAAAGGAATAACAATGTCAGACTTAAAAGGAACACTTGAAACATTTGCTAAAAGATGTTTAGGAGAAAATACTGAAATTAGATTTAGACCACACCATTTCCCATATACAGAACCAAGTGCAGAAGTAGATGTATCATGCTTCGTATGTAAAGGAAAAGGATGCAGAGTATGTAAAAATGAAGGTTGGATAGAACTTTTAGGATGTGGAATGGTTCATCCAGTAGTTTTACAAAACTGTGGAATAGATCCAAATGTATATTCAGGTTTCGCTTTTGGATTTGGAGCAGAAAGAATAGCAATGGCAAAATACGGAATAGATGATATGAGATTATTATATGAAAACGATGTTCGTTTCTTAAGACAATTTTAATATAAATAAAAATTGAAGGAGAAAATTATGAAAACTAGTGTAGAATGGTTAAGAGAATATGCTGATGTAAATGTAGATGTAAAAACATTAGCAGATAGATTAACAATGACAGGTTCAAAAGTTGAGACAATTGAACAAAAAGGAAATGATATAAAAAATGTTGTTGTAGGTAAAATATTAGAAATAACAAAACATCCAGATGCTGATAAATTAATAGTTACAAAAGTTGATGTAGGAACAGAAACTGTGCAAATTGTAACAGGAGCAAACAATGTAAAAGTTGGAGACATAGTTCCAATTGCAAAAGATGGCTCAGAACTTCCAGGAGATGTTAAAATTAAAACTGGAAAATTAAGAGGTGTAGAATCTTGCGGAATGATGTGTGCTGTAACAGAGTTAGGTCTTGACTTAGCCGATTATCCAGGACAAATTGAACATGGAATAATGATTTTACCAAAAGACTATGAAAAATTCTTAGGAAAAGATATAGTAGAAGTTTTAAATCTAAAAGAAGATATTTTGGATTTTGAAATAACATCAAACAGACCAGACTGTTTCTCAATAGAAGGTTTAGGCCGTGAAACAGCAATTGCATTAAATGAAAATTTTAGAAATCCACATAAGGACTTAAATAAAGAAGTAAAAACCGTAGAATCAATTGAAGGACTTAAAGTTGATGTTGAAGCAAAAGACCTTTGCTATAGATACATTGCAAGAGTTTTAAAAGATGTTAAGATAGAACCATCACCAGAATGGATGAAAAGAAGACTAAAAGCTTGTGGAGTAAGAGCAATAAACAACATAGTAGATATAACAAACTATGTCATGCTAGAATTAGGACAACCAATGCATGCATTTGATATAGAAAATGTAGCAGGAAAACATATAATTGTAAGACGTGCTAAAGAAAACGAAAAGATTACAACATTAGATGAAATAGAAAGAACCTTAAATACAGATAACTTAGTAATAGCAGACGAAGAAAAACCAGTTGCAGTAGCAGGTGTAATGGGAGGAGCAAATTCTGGAATTACAGACGAAACAAAAATAGTAGTGTTTGAAGCTGCAACATTTAATAGAGGAAGTGTTCGTTTAACTGCTAAAAAACTAGGATTAAGAACAGAAAGTTCAAGCCGTTTCGAAAAAGGATTATCTCCAGAAATAGCAATCCGTGCAATAAATAGAGCAGTAGAGCTTGCAGAACTAATTGGAGCAGGAAAAGCAGTTGAGGAAAAAATTGATATATATCCAGAAAAAGAACCACAAAAAGTTATTCCATTTGAACCAGAAAAGGTAAATAAATTACTGGGAATGAATATATCTAGTGAAGAAATGGTAGATATATTAACAAAATTAGGAATAAATGTTAAAGGCGACAAATTAGAGATACCATTCTTTAGAGTAGACTTAAACCTAACAGCAGATATTGCAGAAGAAATTATTAGAATACATGGATATAACACATTAAACAGTACTTTAATAAATGCAGAAAGCACAGTAGGAGCAAAAACAAAGGTACAAAAGCTACAAGACAGAGTAAAAGATTTACTTGTAGAAAAAGGCTTCTCAGAAATGTATGCATTCAGCTTTATAGGACATAAAGATTTTGAAAAATGTAAATTAGATAGCCAAAAAGCTATTAAAATAACAAATCCATTAGGAGAAGAATTCTCACTTATGAGAACATCTATGATGCCAACAGTAATGCAATCTATATCAACAAACTACAATAAGAAAAACAAAGATGTAGCATTATTTGAAATTGGAAAAACATATACAGATGAAAACGGAAACATTGCAAAAGGCGAAGTTGCAACAGAAACAGAGCAAATTGCATTTGCACTATATGGAAAAAATGCAGATTTTTATGTAGTTAAAGGAATAATTGAAAATATACTTCAAATATCAAATATTGCAAAATATCAACTTGCAAGAGAAACAGAAGTAAACTTACACCCAGGAAGAAGTGCAAAAATATTAATTGGAAAAGATAGAATTGCAAGCTTTGGAGAAGTTCATCCAGAAGTACTTGAAAACTATGGAATAGGAGAAAAAGTATATTATGCAGTAATAGACATAGAAAAATTTGCAAAATACGGAAAAAATAACAAAAAATACACGCCAATACCAAAATATCCAGCAGTAGAAAGAGATATAGCATTAGTAGTAGATGAAGATGTTGAAGTTGGTCAAATCGAAAGTGTAATTTCTAAAAAAGCAAAGAACATCCTAGAAAGAGCAGAGCTTTTTGATGTGTACAGAAGCGATAAATTAGGTGAAAACAAAAAGAGTGTAGCGTATGAGTTAATTTTCAGAGCACAAGATAGAACCTTAACAGATGACGAAATTAAAAACACAATGGAAGCAATTACTAAGGAATTACAAACAATTTTAGGAGCAGAATTAAGAGCATAAAAATATATTAAAAATTTTCCAAAAAATAGTTGTAAAATCAAGCATAAATTGATATACTTGTATAGATGAGAAGTATATCAATTTTTTAATTGAAGGAGGTACAAAAGTGGAAGAAGAAAAAAACTTAAGCACAGAAAATAATACAGAAATTGTTGCAGAAAATGATGAAAGCATAAAAATAGCAAATGATGTTGTAGCTTCAATCGCAGGAGTTGCAGTTTCAGAAGTACCAGGAGTTTATGGTATGGCAGGAGGAATTACAGAAATCTTTGGTAAAAAAGGCTTAACAAAAGGAATTAAAGTTGAAGTAGGAGATAAGGAAACAAAAATAGATGTAAACATTATAGCCGAATATGGAGTAAGAATTCCAGATGTAGCTTTTGAAATTCAAAACAGAGTAAAAAAAGCAGTAGAAACAATGACAGGACTAAATGTATCAAGCGTAAATATTCATATACAAGGAATTAATATAGCAGAAAAAAGAAAAGCTGATGAGGAAAATACAACAAATGAATAATATTATAGAGGTTGGGAACACCCAACCTACTAAATAAAAAAAGAAAGGATAAGGTAATATATGAAAATTTTAGATAAAATAGGATTAGTATTATTTTCAAGTTTAATTTTATTAGGAGGACTAGCTGTATTATTTGCAATATCAGGATGGCTAGAATTAGGCATAGTGCTAGATGCAATACAGTTTATTATAACAGGAGAAGTTGCAGCAAGAGTAACATTTGTAATAACAGTTATATTAATATTATTAGCAATAAAATGTATCTTTTTAAATTCAGACTCAAAAAGTACAAGCAATTTAAAAGATGGAGTACTATTAGAAAATGATAATGGAAAACTACTAGTAACAAAGGATACAATAGAAAGCTTAGCAAATGCAGTAGTAAAGAACTATGAAACAGCACAAAATGCAGTAACAAAAGTAGAATTAGATAACGAAAGCAATGTAAGTATTTTTATAACATTATTTGTATATCCAGATGCAGTAATAAAAGACTTAACAGTAAGCTTACAAAAGGATATAAAAGAAACAATAAAAAAATCCTTAGACTTAGAAGTAAAAGACGTAAATGTTAGAATTAAAAATATTACACCTAAAAAAGAAATTAAAGAATAATATATATAGGAACAGTATTTATCTGTCCTTATGATAAGGAGAATAGCTATGGAACAATTCAAAAATTTTCTTATTAAATATAGGGGTGCTATAATTGGTGGAATTGTAGCAATAATTGCACTAATATTAAAAATCTATAAAATCCTATTAGGAGGATTAGTTATAGTTGCTGGAATTTTCTTAGGAAATTATATTCAGCAAAATAAAGAAATTGTAAAAGAAAAAATAAAGAACATAATAGAAAGATGGTAAAAAAATGAATATATCAAAAATGAGAGAATATGCTTTTATGCTTTTGTATGAATTAGAAATTCAAAAAGAATTTAGTGAAGAAAGTATAGAAATATTTTTAGAAAACAATGAAATAGTAGATAAGGATGCAAAAAAATATATAAGAAAAATAGTAAAAGGCGTAAAAGAAAATGAAGAAGAGCTAGAAAAGAAAATAGCAGAAAAATTAAAACCAAAATGGAAATTAGAAAGAATTTCCAAAATAAATATAGCATTACTAAAATTATCTATTTATGAAATGTTATATGCAAATGTACCATATAAAATAGCAATAAATGAAATTATAGAGCTAGCTAAAACTTATGGTGAGGATAATTCAGCTTCATTTATAAATGGTGTTTTAGCAAATGTGGTTAAGGAGAACTTATGAGACCAGTAGCAATAACTGTAAGTGAATTAAATAAGTATATAAAAGACAAAGTAGATACAGATGAGTTTTTAAACTATGTATATGTGAAAGGAGAAATTTCAAATTTTAAACATCACTATACAGGTCACTTATATTTTACATTAAAAGATGAAAAATCTTTGATAAAATGTGTTATGTTTAAATCATCGACATCTACTTTAAATTTTGCACCAAAAGACGGAATGAAGGTTTTAGTTTTTGGAACAGTTGCAGTATATGAAGCAGGGCGGAGTATATCAAATATATTGCAAAGCTATTCAAGAAGATGGCGTAGGAGATTTATATAAAAAATATGAAGAATTAAAAGCAAAACTTGAAAAAGAGGGACTATTTGACGAATCACATAAAAAGAAAATTCCAATTCTTCCAAAAACAATAGGAGTTATTACATCACGGAACTGGTGCAGTAATAAGAGACATAATAAATGTATCAACAAGAAGAAATCCAAATGTAAATATAAAACTTCTTCCAGTACCAGTACAGGGGAAAGGTGCAGAGGATAAAATTGCAGAGGCAATAAGGATAATGAATGAAAATAAGGTTGCTGATGTACTAATTTTAGCAAGAGGAGGAGGCTCAATAGAGGACTTATGGCCATTTAATGAGGAAATTGTTGCAAGAGCTATTTATGAATCTCAAATACCAATAATTTCAGCTGTAGGGCATGAAACAGATTTCACAATAGCAGACTTTGTAGCAGATTTAAGAGCACCAACACCTTCGGCAGCAGCTGAGCTAGCACAAGCAGATATATATGAGGTAACAAAGAAATTAAATACATATCAAGATAGACTAAGACAAGCTTTAAAGAGAAAAGTTGAGGTAATGCGTTTAAGATATGAAAAAATAATGGCTTCACGTGTGTTTACAGATTCAACTAAAAGCATAAAGGAAAAGTATTTATATATAGATAGTAAAACCAAAGAATTAGAGGATGCAATACAGAAAAAATTTAAAGAAAGTCAAAACAAGGCAATTAATAGTATTACAAAATTGGATGCTTTAAGTCCATTAAAAACTCTTACAAGAGGATATAGTGTAGTAGAATTTACGGGAAAAGCTGTAAAAAGTATTAATGAAGTTAAAAAAGATGACAATATATCTATAAGACTAGAAGATGGCTATTTAGGAGCAAAAATAACAGATGTAATAAAAAATTAAGGAGGTAATATTAATGAAAAAAACATTAATTATAATAATTGCAGTAATGTTAGTTGTTTTAGTAGGAATAATAGTTGGAAGAAGCATAAATGAGGCTAATAACTCTGTTCAAACTGATTCAGGGAAAATTGAGAATAACATAAATAAAGTTTCAAATAAGGATGTGGATAAAAAAACAGAAAATAAAGCAGAGAATGCAAGTAGCAATGAGGCAAATAACACCATAGATAATACAGAAAAAGAAGAAAAGCCAGCGGTAAAAACAGATTTAGATAAAGCTATTGATTTAGTAAAAAAAGACTGGGGAGACGATGATACAGTATATTTTGCACAAGATGGAAAAACAGATAATGGAGAGTTTATTATTTGTGTAAGAGATAATGCAACAACAGGGGCAAGAGCGTGGTACTCAGTAAATGTAGAGGCAGGAACAGCTGAAAAGTGGGAATAGGAAGGAGAAAATTATGAGTTTTGAAGAAAATGTGGAACAATTAGAGAAAATCGTTCAAGAATTAGAAAAAGGCGATTTGAATTTAGATGAATCTATAAAAAAATTTGAAGAGGGAATGAATTTGTCTAAAAAATGCAATGAAATATTGGAAGAGGCTGAGAAAAAAATAACGGTTTTAATAAAGAAAGATGATGGATTGCAGGAGGAAAATTTGATTTAAAACGACTAAGATAACAAAACTATGGAAAAAACATAGCCACGTAGGTAACAACACTCCCAAGCCGGCTTTTGTGGTCTTGGCAAGTGTGTAAATGTCAATATTTTTGTGTATAAAAACCACCTTTTGAGCAAATAATATCAAAAGGTGGTAAATTTTATGTTAAAAAGAAAAATTATTCCAGTGATTTTATTAATAATTTCAATTATTTCATTTATTTTTTATAATATTTATTTTAGAACTGATTTGAATAATGTAGAAGCTTTGTCTAAGTATGGTTCTAGAGGGGATGAGGTTAAGCAAATTCAAACAAAGTTAAAAAGATGGGGCTATTATTATGGTAGTGTAGATGGTATCTATGGTTCGCAGACTATGTCTGCTGTTAAGTGGTTTCAGTCTAAGAATGGTTTAACTGTTGATGGAATTGCTGGGCCTAAAACTTTAGCTGCTATGGGAATAACTGGAACATCAAATAGTACGGGTGGTACAGCTTCAAATTCGGATCTTAATTTGTTGGCTCATTTAGTATATGCGGAGGCTAGAGGGGAGCCTTATTCTGGCCAGGTGGCAGTTGCTGCTGTTGTTTTAAATAGAGTGAAGAGTAATTCTTTTCCAAATACAGTGGCTGGTGTAATATATGAAAGAGGTGCGTTTTCTGTAGTTGCAGATGGGCAAATTAATCTGCAACCAAATCAAACTGCTATTTCTGCGGCTAGAGATGCATTAAATGGTTGGGATCCAACTTATGGGGCAATATATTATTTTAACCCTAATACTGCTACAAATGGGTGGATTTGGTCAAGACCTGTAACTGTTGTAATAGGAAATCATAGATTTTGTAAATAATGTGTTGAAATTTTTAGGGTTTTGTAATATAATTGTAACAAATTTGTAACAAAATAGTTGAAAGGAAGATAAGAATGTTTGGATTTGGTCAAGATATAGGTATAGATTTAGGAACTGCAACGGTAATTGAATATGTAAAAGGTAAGGGAATAGTGCTAAGAGAGCCTTCAGTTGTTGCTGTTAATAATCAAACAGGAGATGTATTAGCAGTTGGGGCTGAAGCTAGGAGAATGCTTGGTAGAACGCCAGGAAACATAGTTGCAACAAGACCTTTAAAAGACGGGGTAATTTCAAATTATACAGTTACAGAAAAAATGTTAAAACACTTTATATCAAAGGCTACTGGCAAGTCTATATTTTCACCAAGAATTATGATTTGTATTCCTTCACAGGTAACAGAGGTTGAGAAAAAGGCTGTAATAGATGCAGCAACACAAGCTCGGGGCAAGAAGAGTTTATTTAATAGAAGAACCAATAGCAGCAGCGATTGGAGCAGGAATTGATATATCAAAACCTTCTGGAAATATGGTAGTAGATATTGGAGGAGGAACAGCTGATATAGCAGTAATTTCGCTTGGTGGTTCAGTAGTAAGCACATCAATTAAAGTTGCTGGAGATAAATTTGACGAGGCAATAGTAAAATATATAAAAAAGAAACATAACATGATGATAGGAGAAAGAACAGCCGAGGATTTAAAGGTTAATATTGGGTGTGTTTATCCAAAGGTTCAAGATGTTAAAATGGAAGTAAAAGGTAGAGATTTAATGACAGGACTTCCCAAAATGGCAACTATTTATTCAAGTGAAATGCTAGAAGCTTTGGCAGAACCAGCAATGGCAATAGTTGAAGCTGTACATTCAGTATTAGAAAAAACACCTCCAGAATTAGCTGCTGATATAAGTGATAGGGGAATATATATGACAGGTGGAGGATGCCTAATTGATGGATTAGATAAATTGCTACAAGAAGAAACCGGAATAAATGTAAATGTAGCAGAAGACGCTGTATCTTGTGTTGCATTAGGAACAGGAAAAGCATTAGATAACTTAGATATGTTAGATGGAAAGGCAAGAAAATAAAATAAAGGGCTAAGAAAAATCTTAGCCCTAATTTTTTATTTTATATTTTTACTGTTTTCATAGTATTTTTTTAATTTTTCATAAACTAAATGATTTATTGTCCCAGCAGGGTATTTTCCGTCTTTGTTTTGCTTTCCAGCAGGAACTCCTGTTAGTATTTCAATTCCTTCATCAATAGTAGATACAGCATAAATATGAAACTTTTTCTCTTTTACATTTTCAATAATTTCATCTGTTAAATGCAAGTTTCTTACATTTTGAATAGGTATTATTACACCTTGTTTGCCTGTTAAACCACGTTTTTTACAGATATTATAGAAACCTTCAATTTTCTCATTAACACCACCAATAGGTTGAATAAATCCTTTTTGGTTTACAGAACCAGTAACTGCAATAGATTGAGTTATAGGTACATTTGAAAGGCTTGAAAGTATTGCATAACATTCTGTACTTGAGGCACTATCACCATCAACACCATTGTATAATTGCTCAAAACACAAGCTAGCTGTAAGTGATAAAGGAAAATCCTGTGCAAATTTTTCACCTAAATATCCTCTTAGAATAAGAACACCTTTTGAATGTGTTGGGCCAGACATATCAGTTTCTCTTTCTACATTTATAACTCCGGTTTTTCCCATAAATGTGTTTGCTGTTATTTTTGCAGGCTTTCCAAATGTATAGTCTCCAATAGTCATAACAGTTAAACCATTTATTTCGCCTACTTTGTAGCCATCAGTATCTATAAGCAATGAGTTTTCTTCAATTAATTCAGCATACTTTTGATCATATTTTTTTACTCTTTCAATTCTCTTTTTTAAAGCTTTATCAACATAATCAGCAGTTACAATTTTCTTTTTAGAAAGTCTTGCCCATGTTGATGATTCTGAAACAATTTCACCAATTTCATTAAAATGTGTTGAAAGTTTTTCTTTATCATCAGATAATCTAGAAGCATATTCTACAACCTTTGCCATAGCTGATTTATCTAAAGGCAAGCATTTTTCCTTTTCGCAGTAACTATGAACAAATTTGGCTAATCTTAAAATATTATCATTGTTTCTAGGAGCTGATTCTTCAAATTCTACTTTAATTTTAAATAGTTTCTTGAAATCTGGGTCTAATGATAATAGCGTATGGTAAATGTTTGCGTCACCTAAAAGTAAAACCTTAACATTTAATGGTATAGGTTCAGGCTTTAGTGAAATCATAACTAAACTAGAACGTTGTTCCATATTATTTTCAATATTAGCTTCTTTTATTAATAAAGACTTTTTTAAAGTATCATAGCAAAGCTGGTTTGTAAGTAAATCTTGAGCTTGTAAAATTAAGTATCCACCATTTGCTTTATGAAGAATTCCTGATTTTAGCATTGTGTAATCAGTTCTAAGCATACCATATTGATTTTCGTATTCTAATTTACCAAATAAATTTTGGTAAGAATAGTTAGAATCCATAATAACAGGGCTACCTTCAGTATTACTATTATCAACAAATAGGTTAACTCTGTAATTTAGCCAAGGTTTAACAACCTCAGGCTTTGGAGACTGTGGAGTAGGCTGAGTGCATGTTTCTTCAATAATAAAGTTAGAGATATTTTTAAGAATATCTTTTTTAATATTATCTAAGAATGTTATAATTTTTTGGTTTTTCTTATATGCAGCTCTAATTGGATTAATATAAGAATTTATAGTCAATAGAGCAATATTAGATTGCCATTCTTCAACCTTTTTTTCAGATTCTTTTTCAATTAATTTTAGCTGGCCAATAACTTGCATAATTTGCTCTTGAACTATGCTAGATTTTTCTTCATATCCAGCTTTTATACTGTCATCTAGCTTTTCGAATTCTGCTTCATCAAGAGCTTTTCCTTTATACACAGGTAGCATATATATGCCATTTGGTGCAGCTTTTACTTGAAAGTTATTTTTTAGGGTTTCTTTATTTAAGTTTTCTAATAACTTTGTACGTTTTTCTTCATACTTTTGTTTAATTAAACTTTTTTCTTTTTCAAAATCATCATTGTTAAAAGTTCTTTTTAAATATTTTCTAATATCCTCAACAAATGCTCCCATTGTTGAAGCAAAATTTTTACCTTCACCTGCTGGAAGAGATACTGCAATAGGTTCATTTGGGTTATCAAAGTTATAAATATAGCACCAATCATCAGGTGTTTTTTGTTTTGAAGCAATTTCTGAAACATACTGTTTTGTATACATTGTTTTACCAACACCTGAAGGACCTTCAATATAAAGGTTATAGCCTTTAGCATTAATACTAAGCCCAAATTGCAAAGCAGCAATTCCTCTTTCTTGACCATAAACCAACCCATTTGTTTCTAATTCATCGGTTGTTTCAAAATTAAAAATATTTGGATTACACAAATTTTTTAAATCTTTATAAGTTAATTCATTATTTTTCATTAGTATTCCTTCTTTCTCAAAATATTTATTTTATTATTTATTATAGTAAAGTGTCATAATATAGGCATCTTGTGTGCCACCATAATACTTTTTACGAACTCCTAAATTTTCAAATCCATATTTCAAATATAGCTTTTGAGCAATTTCATTTTGAGTATTTACCTCTAAAGTAAGAGATTCTTTTGCTTTACCAAGTTCAATAAGAACTTTAAGCAAAGCATTTCCAATACCTTTGTGCCTATAAGACTTACGCACAACAATATTTGTAATATGTGCGTCATCTACTGAAAACCATATTCCAGCAAAACCAACAACTAAGCCATTTTCTTTTGCAACAATATATTTAGAATTAAGATTTTTAAGTTCAGATTTTAAATTTTCCGGCTTCCAAAAGTCATCAAATTCAGTTATAAATACTGGTTCGATCTGGTAAAAATCTTCTAAAGTCATATTTGAAATTTCCATTACTTTTTCCTCATTCTTTCCGCTTGAGAAGGTCTTAAATACATAACAGATAAATTATCAGCATCTGTAGATTGACCGTTTAAAAACTTTTTATATCCGGCTAAACCAATATTCTTACTATAAATATTATTGTCAAAATTATCAAAATTATTTAAAAGGCAAGAACCGTCTCCAACGTAAGCTATGTTATTATATTGTTTTAAAACGTTCGTCAAATTATTAATATCATCAGCATAATAGTCTGAAACTAAATTGTAATTTTTATCAAAAATTGCCATGTATACTTGGTTATTTCGAGCATCAAGTATTGAGCAGATATAATCAAACCCTGCAACATTATAAGCTAATCCTTCTAGTGAAGAAACACCTACAACAGGTATGTTGTAAACAACTGCCAAAGCCTTAACAGTTGAAACACCAATTCTAATGCCAGTAAAAGAACCGTGGCCCAATATCGCAAGCAATTAAGTCAATATCAGTAAGCGAAAAGCCTGTAACTTCAAATAGTTCTTGAATAAGAGGCATAAGCTTTTCAGAGTGTGTTTTTTCATTAATAATATTAAGCTCTTTAATTAATTTATCATCCTCAAGTAAAGCCACAGAACATGAATTACTTGATGTTGAAATTGCTAAAATCTTCATTAAAATCTCCTTTAAATTCTATTGTAATATATCTTTTTTCTAAATCATTAGTATCCTTAGAAATATTTATTTTAATATATCTAGATAAAATAGGCTCAATAAGTTCGCCCCATTCAATCAAGCAAATACCTTTATCAAAATATTCAGGACCACCAATGGCGTAAAATTCATCTAAATCCTCTAATCTGTAAACATCAAAATGATAGATGTTAGTATCATCTTTTGAATATTCATTAACAATGGTAAAAGTAGGACTTGAAATCTCATCTTCTAAGCCAAAATAGCTTAAAAACCCTTCAGTAAACTTAGTCTTACCACTACCCAAATCACCTGATAAAACAACAACATCTTTTTTATTTAATTTTGAGGCTAAATTAAAACCAATAGCCTTTGTTTCATTTTCGTTATTTGATATAAATTTAAGCATAATTCACCACATACATATTGTATATTAAAGAAGAAAATTTGTAAAGAAAAAATAGAAAAATTTAGAATTTTTTTTTAGAACGCAAATATTACAATTAAAGTGAATTTTCTAAAGAGTCTATTATTTTAGATATTATTGTTTTATTATCCATTTTGGAATGTATAACTGTTAAGATATAAATGTTAGAATTAATAATGATATAGATAATCTTGTGACTTTTAAAAACTATTTGACGAATATGTAAATCATTAGAAAATAAATGTAATTGTTTGCCTAAATAAGGCATTTGATTTAAGATTTCGATATAGTTTATTAACTTGAGAAAGTATTTCTTGATAGTATTTTGAGAACCGAATCGAGCAGTATTTATAAACTCCATTACATCTTCTTTAGCTGGTTTGGTCCAGATTAACATTTTAAAATCAACTCTCTCATTTCATCATTTGTGAAAACATCGCCATTTTCGATGGCTTTTAAACCTTCATGAACTTTACAGTAAATCAAAAAATTATTCAAAGTACTTCTGCTAGATAAATAGCTTTTTGAATTTGTTATAGGTTTTATTAGTTTTTGTTTTTCTTCCAAAGGGCATCACTTCCTTATAAAAATATTTAAGAAATAACAGCATTTATAAATACTACATATTAATAGTATAACAAATAACAACCCGAATATCAACCAATTAGTAAAAAAATATTAATTTGGCTTTTAGCGTACATAAAGTATTTACAAATACCAATTTTTAGTATATAATATTTAAGAAAAATTAGAAGGAGTGGACGCTTATGGAAGAAGTATTAGACGAAAATCATTTAATAGCAATTAGAAAAGAAAAATTAAAGGAATTGCAAACACAAGGGAAAGACCCTTTTCAAGTAACAAAATATAATAGAACACATTTAAGTCAAGAAATAAAAGACAATTATGAAGAATTAGAAGGAAAAGATGTTTCTATAGCAGGAAGAATAATGGCAAAGAGAATAATGGGAAAAGCATCTTTTTGCACTATTCAAGACGCAAGAGGAAAAATCCAAAGTTATGTTAGTATAAATGACTTAGGGGAAGAAAGTTATTCTTTATTTAAAACTTATGATATAGGAGATATAATTGGAATTAAAGGATTTGTATTTAAAACAAGAACTGAAGAAATTTCAATTCATGCAAAAGAAGTTGTACTTCTTACAAAATCTTTAAGACCACTTCCAGAGAAATTTCATGGTTTAACAGATAAAGAAGAAAGATATAGAAGAAGATATGTAGATTTAATAATGAACGAAGATGCTAAAAGAGTTGCATTTTTACGTCCTAAAATCATTAGATGTATACAAAACTTTATGGATGGAGAAGGATTTACTGAAGTTGAAACTCCAGTATTAACAACACTTTTAACAGGTGCTTCAGCAAGACCATTTGTAACACATCATAATGCGCAAAACTTAGATATGTATCTTCGTATAGCTTTGGAGTTACCACTAAAAAGACTATTAGTTGGTGGAATGGAAGCTGTATACGAAATAGGTAGAGTTTTTAGAAACGAGGGAATGGACTTAAAACATAACCCAGAATTCACATTAATGGAAGCTTACTTAGCATATTCTAACCTAGAAGGAATGATGGACTTAACAGAGAAAATGTTCCAAAGAATTGCAAAAGATGTAACAGGAAAAATGGTATATAATTGGAGCGGAAATGAAATAAATCTTGAAGGACCATGGAAAAGAATTAGCATGACAGACGCAATTAAAGAACAAACAGGAATAGACTTTAAGAAAATAACAGATATTAATGAATGTTTAAAATTAGCAGCAGAACATAGCATAGAGCTAGAAGAACACGAAAAAACTTATGGACATATAATAAATGCATTCTTTGAAAAATATGTTGAAGAAACATTAATTCAACCAACATTCTTATATGGCCATCCACTAGAAATATCACCACTTACAAAGAAAAATCCAGAGGATCCAAGATTTGTAGATAGATTTGAATTATTCATAGCAGGCAAAGAATTTGCAAATGCCTATACAGAACTTAATGATCCAATAGACCAATTAGAAAGATTTGAAGCACAATTAAAAGAAAGAGAACTTGGAAATGATGAAGCAAACGATATAGATATGGACTTTATTGAAGCCCTAGAATACGGTATGCCACCAGCAGGAGGAATTGGATACGGAATAGATAGATTATGCATGCTATTTACAGAAAGCGAATCAATAAGAGATGTAATTCTATTCCCAACAATGAAACCATTAACCGAATAAGTATTTGAAACAAAATGATTTATAAAAGGAAAGGAAGATATAATGTACAGTTTTGACAAAAAAACATTATTTATAATACTGTTGATAATGGCAATATCAAGCATAGTAGGAGGACAGCGAACAATAGAAGGAATAATTTATTCCTTACCAGGAGTTATAGTTGCAATGACATTCCACGAATTTGCACATGCTTGGGCAGCTACAAAACTTGGTGATGATACCCCAAGACTACAAGGAAGATTAAACTTAAATCCATTAAGCCATATAGATCCTATTGGACTGTTATGTTTAATATTTCTAGGATTTGGCTGGGGAAAGCCAGTTGAAATAAATCCAAGAAATTTTGATGGCAAATATTCCTTATCAAAAGCAGAAGCAATAGTTGCAGCGGCAGGACCGATAATGAACTTTATACTAGCACTTTTGTTTATAATAATATATGCTATAATAATAAAATTAAATCTTTCATTTAATACATGGTATATAATTTCAAGGTTGTTTATGTCAATTATACTAGTAAACATAAGTTTAGGCGTTTTTAACTTGATACCAATATATCCATTAGATGGCTCAAAAGTATTAAACCATTTTTTACCATATAAAGCGAGAGAATGGATAGCAAATAATAATTTTATTTTAACAATAGCTCTATTTGTAATAGTATATTTTACAGACTTAACATCATATATTTCATTATTTATATATAATGGTATGATAAGTCTTGTAAGCCTATTATTTGGATTATAAATGAAAAAAGAACTTTACCTCAAACAAAATTTTAGAAGTGAAGTTCTTTTATTTTTTTTATTTAATTAAATATATTGACAAAAAAATAAGTATAATATAGAATATACACAGGAAAACAAAAGGAGAAAAAAATTGGAAAAAGAAAAATTTATTTTAAAATTGAATATAAAAGATTACAATAATCAATTAGAAAAAATTTTATCTAAAAAGACTTTTTCTGAGGATACTAAAAATTTATTATTAAGCATGCTCTACAAGGTTGAAAACTCTTATACTGACTATAGTTTAGCAAATGGAGATACAAAAAACAAAAAGGAAATATTAGAAGAAATATTAAAAATAATAGAACAAGATTGTGAAAAAATAGAGATAGTAAAAACTAAAGAAAGTAAAAGCATTTTAGAAGAAAACAAAATAATAACATACTTAAATGCAAGAAAAATGCTTTATGAAATATATCAAATAAAGCATGAAAAATTTGTAATTCCTACAGAATATGAAATCATTAAGCCTGCTTTAGAAGAAACGCTAAATCAAGGATATAGTATAGCTTCAAATGAAATTATTAGAGACTTTGATGGATGGTCTTGGAATATTGCAGTAGATGAAATTGAAAATATAAAAGCAAATTTTGTATATCAAATCCTAAAAATATTGATAGGAACTGCAAACCTAGATAAATGGCAAAAAGGCGAAATAAATATAGAAGACATAAAAGAAATTTTACAAAACAATTATAACATTGAGCTTGCAGAAAAGCTATTTAAGGCAATTTGCCAAATTGCAATATTAAATGTTGCAAGCACAAATGAAGAAGAAAAAAATAGGCTAATAGAAAGACAAGAACAATTACAAAGTGAATTTGAGGAAATAGATGACAAGAAAAAATATCTAAGTAATTTAGGAAGCGAAAAGAAAAAAATTGTTGAAGCAATAAAAAAAATTGATGATGCAATAAATAATGATAAAAAACTTAAAAATGAATTCATCGACAGAAATCAAAATTTAGATATGAACCATAGAATATTTAGTCTAAGCGATTTAGTAGAAATACTTGAAAAAGAAAGAGAAGACCTAATAAACAAATTAGATATTTACAACAAAAAAATGGAACCAATGAATTTTCTAAAAACAAAAACAGAAATTGAAGAGAAATTAATATTACTAAAAGAAATAGACCTTAAAAATTTAGACGAAAAAACATATATTACAAAAGCAAAAGAACTTCTAAAACTAGTATGTGAAGCAATAGAAATAAGAATAAACAAAACAAATGAAAAAGAAAGTTTGATTAAGTTACTATATATAATTAGATATTATAGTTTAATCTATATAACAAATAGAAAACAAATTAAAAACACAGTTGATTTAAATTCAATTCAGAAAATGATAATAACAAAAGCATGTAAAGAAAAAGTAATAACAATTTTCAGTAAAAATATTAAAGAAAACTATGAAATATTAAAAAATATCTTAAATACTGATATAATAGAACTCGAAAAAATATATTTAAAAATACAAAGCAAAGATGAAAATACAATACTAGAAATATATGATGAAGAAAATGATTACAAAACATTAGAACTTCCAAAGGTGGAAGACCTAAATGTTAAATTAAATAAAAAAATAAAAGTATTTATTTAGAAAGGATGAAATTATATGAATATTACATTTTTAGGAGCTACAAAAACAGTTACAGGTTCAAATTTTTTGCTTGAAGGAGCAGGAAAAAAGATACTAGTTGATTGTGGACTTTATCAGGGCAAAGCAAAGGAGGAAAGAGAAAACTATGAGGATTTTGCGTATGATGTACATGATATAGATTTTATGTTGCTTACACATGCACATATAGACCATTCAGGAAGAATACCAAAACTATATGTAGCTGGGTATCGTGGCCCAATTTATGCAACAAAAGCAACATGTGATTTATGTGCAATAATGCTTCCAGATAGTGGACACATTCAAGAAATGGAAAATGTATGGCAAAATAAAAAAAGAGCAAGAGTAGGAAAAAAAGAACTTCCACCACTATATACAGCACAAGATGCAATAGACTGTTTGGAAATATTCAGACCAGTTTCTTATGATGAGATTATTGATTTAGATGAAAATATAAGTGTAAGATTTAATGATGCAGGACACATGTTAGGCTCAAGTATTATTGAAGTGTGGGTAAAAGAGGATGGAGAAACAAAGAAAATTGTATTTACAGGAGATTTAGGTAACAATGATATTCCTCTATTAGATTCACCAACAATGATAGAAACAGCAGATTACTTAGTAATGGAATCAACCTATGGAGGAAGGCTTCATAATAGAAATGATGATAAAGCAGAATTATTCTTAAATATAGTTGCAGAAACCTTAGATAATGGCGGAAATGTTATAATTCCATCATTTGCGGTAGGAAGAACACAAGAAATACTATATGAACTAAATAAACTAAAAGAACAAAAAAATGATGAAGAATTTTTGAAAAAATACGATACATTAATGAAAGCACCAGTTTATGTAGATAGTCCTTTGGCAATTTCTGCAACAGAAGTTTTCAAACAAAATATGAATTTGTTTGATGAAGAAGTAAGACAAGAAATACAAAAAGGAGACAATCCACTTGAATTTCCAGGGCTTAAATTCACACAAACTGTTGAAGAATCAAGAGCATTAAATGACGATCCACATCCACACATAATAATATCTGCAAGTGGTATGTGCGAAGTTGGTAGAATAAAACATCACTTGAAACATAACTTGTGGAATCCAAAAAATACAATCCTTTTTGTTGGTTACCAAGCACCAGGAACACTAGGAGCAAAAATAGTATCAGGAGAAAAAAAGGTAAAAATATTTGGTGAAGAAATTGTAGTAAATGCTAGAATTGAATATATTGAAGGATATTCTGGTCATGCAGACCAAGAATGGTTATTAAACTTTGTATATTCTTTCATTACAAAGCCAAAACATATATTCCTAGTACATGGTGAACCAGAAGGTCAAAAAATTCTAAAAGAAAAACTTTTAGAAACAACAGACATACCAGTAACAATACCAGATTATGGAGAAGACTATAACTTAGATAAAACAATAAAAGTAGTATCAAAAGTAGAAGAACGTAATAAATATAGATTCTTAAGATTAGAAGTAATAGATAGACTATCAACATTAAAAGAAGAACTAGATGAAATGTCTGACATTATTAAAGAAGACATATTTGATGAAGATACTAAAGATGAAGAAATAGAAGCAATAAATGCAAAAATAAAGGAACTAGAACAACAAATAGTTCGAGTAATTTCATAAGATAATACTTAAAATTGTAGAAAGAATTCTACAACAAGAGGTAAAGGCTTAAATAATAGGAGAGAAAAACATGGAAAAATATTATAATGATGCAATTATAGGAAATACAAATATAGTCGCAAGTTATACCAAACAAGGCGAACTTTTGAGAATGTATTATCCTAATAGAGACTACAAGCAAATTATCGATTTCTTCCATACAGGGCTAAAAATTAATGATTCTGCAGTTGTATATTTACATCAAGATATAAATAACATGTATAACCAGTATTATGAAGAAGAAACCAATATATTAAACACAGAAATATTTAACACTTATTTCAATTTAAAAATATTACAAACAGATTATGTAGCAATAAAAGAAAACATATTAGTAAAAAAATATAAGCTAACAAATGAAAATACAATAGATTTAAACTTGAATTTTCTTGTACATTCAGGAGTAGTATCATCTCCAAATAATAGAGCAAGCGGTTTATGTAAGAATGATACATTAATGCAATATAACCATGATTACACAATGTGCATATTCTCAAAGGAAAAACTTTTAAGCTCACAGATAAACAATACAAAGGCTAATATTCAAGAAGGATATGTAAAAGATAAAGACTATGTAGGAATGTCTGCGGACTCTGGAATAAGCTATGATTTAGGAGTACTAAAACCAAAACAAACAAGAGAATTTGAATTGTATATTTATATAGATGATAGTAAAAATGGATTAGACAGCTTAGAAAAAACTGTAGATAGAATAAGAAAATTAGATTTCAAAACAGAACAGGAAGCGGTAAAAAAATATTGGAAAAAATATTTACGAGAACATAATGGTTTACAACTAAACTTAGCAGAGACACCAAAAAATAGAAAAATAATGGAAATATACGAAAGAACAATACTTCTATATTCATTACTTGTAAACAATGAAACTGGTGGAATTTCCGCAGCAGTAGAAATAGATGAAGAACTAAAAAAATGTGGTGGATATGATTACTGTTGGCCAAGAGACGCCGTGTTTATTACTTATGCAATGGATATTTTAAAAATGAAAAAAGAAGTAGAAAAATTCTATAAAACATTTTGCAAAAATACACAAAGCAGAAATGGAATGTGGGAACAACGTTTTTACACAGATGGAAGATTAGCTCCTTGCTGGGGATACCAAATAGACGAAACTGCATCAGTAATATTTGGTGTGTACAATCATTATCAAATTACAGAAGATAAAAAGTTTTTAAAAGATAATTTGAAAATGTGTGAAAAAGCACTTACATTATTAAAAAAATACATTTTAGATATATTAGAAGAAAAGAACAAAATGCCTGTAAGCTATGATTTATGGGAAATGCATGAAGGTACAAATCTATATTCAATAGCAAGTATATTTGCAAGTTTTACATCAATGATAAAAATATATGAGGAATTGAAAGAAGAATTTACCAAAAATAGAGTAAAGCAAGAAAATGTAAATAAAGAAAAAGAAGAGCTAAGAGAACTAAATGTAAAAATAAGAGAATTTGTTTTAACAAAATTTTATGATGAAAGTAAAAAGAGCTTTGTAAGAAACTTGGAGGATAAGCGAACAGATATAAGTATAATAGGAGCGGTTACACCATTTGAGCTATTTACGGCAACAGAAAAGAAAATACAAAATACAGTAGAAAGAATAAATATGACATTGAGAACATATACAGGTGGATATAAACGCTTTGAAGAGGATCATTACAATGGAGGCAAACCATGGGTAATAGCAACACTTTGGATGGCAAATTACTATATAGAAATTGGAGAAACGAAAAAAGCCAAGGAATGTTTTGATTTTGTAGTAAAAACAAGTAGTATGCATGGGTTTTTAGCAGAGCAAATAAATAATGAAACGATGACAGCAGATTGGGTAATAGGCTTAGGATGGTCTCATGCAATGTTTGTGATGGTATTAAAGAAAATGATAGAAAATGGAATAGTAAAATAGCAAAGGAGGAAAAAATGAACGAAGTCACTGTAAGCCTTGAGGCTGTATATATATATATATATATATCGTAAGTTCATTAATAAATAAAATTAGCATATTTACATATGCTTTATTAAACATACACGCAAGAGATGGATAAGTCTGTCTCTTTTTTGCATGTAAAAAATTAGTTTTAAGTGTATTTATATATTTTTTCTCAAATGGAAAGTCAAGGCACGAGGGTCTTAGCCGCAGAAGAAACGGGTATTCCCCAAGGTGCCAGAAGCCTCATTGACTTTTCATTTTCGAAATAAATATATAAAAACAAGCACAAAGTAGCCAAACGCAGGAGCTTTTGTATTTAGAAAAAAATCGAAGACCCCCGAAAAACATCGTAGGCGTATCAAACGTGGGTTCGATTTTAAATAAATACAAAACTCCGACGAGATTTGGCGGACTAAAAAGAGAAAAATAAAAGAAGGAGAGAAAGAAAAATGAGAAAACAAAAAGGTATAACATTAGTAGCGTTAATAATAACAATAGTAGTAATGCTAATACTAGTGGCAGTAAGTG
>ERZ827168.1119-NODE-1119-length-38969-cov-13.123709_pt1 | contig 38969 bp, 49 predicted proteins | sample MGYA00519868_ERZ827168 | MGnify/ENA primary metagenome ERZ827168 (study PRJEB31778, sample SAMEA3449271) | human gut metagenome | biome: human gut; feature: human-associated habitat; material: faeces | place: United Kingdom | collected 2010/2012 ...
ATCAGGGTTTTAATGAATCATTTTATAAACTGTCTACTTTTACTTGACTAGTTCATGTCAAATCACTTTTTTTATTTTCATTAACCACATTATCTTTCTTAACTTCATCTTTTTTATTTTCTTCTACTAATTTAATAGAAACATCGAAATCGTTAACTATAGTATCAACATCAATATCATAAGTTATAGTAAATTTCTCATTTTTTAAAACCAAAGTTTTATTATTTACAGCACACAACGAAGTATCATTATTAATATAACAATATTCACCATTTTTATTAGTCGCTTCACTTTTTAAACTAAGATCATTTATATATCCTAAAAACAAAAATCTATCATCAATACCAGAAACAATATAATTACCATTATATAAAACATACTCATCATCTACTAAAATATACTTATTTATATAATTAGTAAAATAACTTGTCTCCTTTCCATTTTCAGTTTTACGAATTAAATACTTATTACCATAATTCTTAATATTTAATAAAACTATTTCACCATTCTTATCGATTTTAACATCATAAAAATAATTCATAGTACTCTTAGTATTAAATAAAACATTACACTTCTTACCATCATCTTTTACGTTCTTACTTTTAAATCCATTAACAACCAAAAAAGAAATTATAACTAACAAAGCAATGAAAAAGAAAATCGTACTATTTTTTTCATTAAAATCTCGTAATTTCTTAAACATTACATCACCTACTATTCAAACATTCTTCCTACAAGCAATTCCTTATTTACTACACCATTCATAAACTCATTAGCAAGCATTCTTCTCTTACCTTCTAATTGAAGTTCCGTAATAATTATCTCACCATTAGAAGTTTTAACACCAATTCCATCTTTATACAACTCAACAATTTGTCCATTCAAAACTTCCTCATTAAAGAATTTATCACCATATCTAGAAGCCCATATTTTTATAATTCTTCCACTTAATATAGCATAAGCCCCTGGCCAAGGATTAAGCCCTCTAATTTGATTATATATCTCTCTTGTTGTTTTACTAAAATCAATCTTCTCATCTTCTCTTTTAATATTCCAAGCAAAAGTTGCTTCCTCCTCATTTTGTCTAACCAAATTTATATTACCACTTATAATATTTGGAATAGTAGATAAAAGCAAATCCCTAGCAAGAACGCTTAATTTATCATGAAGAGTACCAACCGTATCATCATCCAATATCTCAGTTTTAACTTGTGATATTATATCTCCTGCATCCATTTTCTCTTTCATTTTCATAATTGTTATGCCAGTTTCCTTATGTCCCTCTATTATTGCTCTATGTATAGGTGCACCACCCCTTAACTTAGGTAAAAGCGATGCATGAACATTTATACATCCATACTTTGGATAATCAAGAATTTCCTTAGGTATTATCTGACCATATGCACAAGTGACAATTAAATCTGGTTTTTCACTCAATATTTCATGATATTCATTTTTTACATTAACTGGTTGAAAAACCTTTATATTATTCTTAATAGCAAAATCCTTAACAGGAGAATACTGTACTACCCCCCTATTTGATGGTTTATCTGGTTGACACACAACCATAACAACGTTATATTTTGAATTTAGTCCTTCTAAAACAGGAAGAGAAAACTCAGGAGTTCCCATAAAAATTACTTTCAAATTATTCATTATATCCACCTTGTATTAGTTACCACTACATTCGCCTCTTCATCATATTTATCAGAAAAAGCAGATACATATTCAAGCACTGGTTCACATAAATCAACACCACTATTTACAATAGATGAAACATCAATTGATGACTGTAATTTACGAGAAAAATTATAATCTTCAATATATCTCCTAACCATCCTATCAAATCTAGCAGTTTTCCTTAATTCAGCTTCATTATCTAACTTAACATTAGAAACATGTTTCTTATAAAACTCCACCAATTTCTTACTAAACAAATCATCATCTAAAAATTCACAATTACAAATAACATCATAACTTTTACAAACATTTCTTAATTTATTATTCATAAATTCCTCCACTAAAACAACTTAATTATATCATTTACAGTAATTACTAATACTAATATCATAAGTAGTATAAACCCAATTGAATGAATTGTATTTTCAGTTTTCTGACTAATTGGTTTCTTTCTAATTTTTTCAATTATCAAAAACAATGCTCTTCCTCCATCAAATGCAGGAAAAGGTATTAAATTAACAAATCCAACATTTATTGATAGAAATGCAATCAAATAAATTAAATTAGCAAAACCAGTCTTCGCTTGTTCACCAACTACTGAATATATACCAACAGGTCCAGATAAACTATTTATGCCCAAATGTCCTGTAAACAAATTTAATATTATATTTACCATTGATCTATATATTGACGCAAACTTCGTAAACATATACTTTAACGAATTAACAAATCCTGTATTTCTCTTATTAGAAAATGATATTCCATACACATAAGTATCAACATCATCAATCTTCTCTTTAGTAGGAATAACAGAAACATCCTTAATATTTCCCTTTTCATCTCTTAAAGAAAGTTTAATAGGATCCCCTTTCTTTATCAACTCAAATTCCAAAAGTACATCATCAATAGTACTTACCTTTTTACCATTTATTTTTAATATTAAATCATTTTCCCTAATACCAACCTTATAAGCATTATAATCCTTTGAAGTTTCACTAATATATGGTTTAGTTTCAGGACTACCATATATTAAAGCCATTAAAAACAACAAAAACAATCCAAGTAAAAAGTTATTAAATGCACCAGCAACAACTATCTTAAACCTTTGCCATGTTGTTTTTGATTGCATTCTTTTTTCCTTAGGAATATCATCATCACAATCAATTTCTTCACCAGCCATTTGAACAAATCCACCAATAGGAAATGCTCTTATTGAATAAGTAGTTTCATCATTTTTTCTCCTAAAAGAATATATTTTAGGACCCATGCCCAAAGAAAATTCATAGCAATAAACACCCGCTTTCTTTGCAAAAATAAAGTGTCCCAATTCATGTATAAAAACTATTAAACCTAAAATCAATATAAAATAAATAAGTGCTAACATATTACCTCCTAAAAATATTTAATCAAAATTATAAAAACCATTAAAACAAATATTATACTATCCAATCTATCTAGTATTCCACCATGCCCTGGCATTATATTAGAAAAATCCTTCAATTTATAATGCCTCTTAATTGCTGAAAATACCAAATCGCCAAACTGTCCTACAATAGAAAGAACAGCAGTAAGAATTATAAGTAACACAACATTAGTATTGCCTATCGCAAAATAGTAAAATAATGTTGATACTAAAGTGCCAAGAGTAAGACCAATAGCAAAACCCTCAACAGTTTTATTTGGCGAAATACTTGGTAAAAGTTTGTTCTTCCCAAATTTAGAACCACCAAAATACGCAAAAGTATCTGTCATAGTAGTAATTAAAAACAAATATATAATCAAATACAAACTCATTTCACGAACGATTACAAATAGATTAAAGACAATCGACAAAAATATAATTGAACTAAATAAATAAAATGCATCTTCAATATTATATTTCCTATCATTATGAAACATCAATAAAGGAAATAAAGAAACAAGTAAAGTCAACAATACCAAATTTAAATTAACAGAAAACTCATTACTTACCAAAAATATCCCATCTATAATAAATAAAGAATAAAGTAAATAAGATATATATTTAATATAAACAGGTATTGAACCCTTAGCATCCAATAATTCTTTTAGTCCAAGAATGCCAATAACTAAAACAAAAAATTTAAAATATATCCCTCCAAGCAAAACCAGCGGAACTGATATCAAAAGTGCAATGACAGCACTTATTACTCTTTGCCTCATCTACTATCACCTATTAAGATTATATTACAATTAAAAAAAGATAGCAATAAAATTTAAAAAAAAGATAAAAAAAAAAAGATAATAATAAAAACTGCATTTTTGCATTTTTTGTACTTATTATTGCAATTATGCAGTTTGATATAAATTATTAAAAGATTAAATTAATCAATACAACATGACTAATAATACATTAGATTATGCTATTGGTCTTACCGATAAGAAAGAATATCTAAAAGAGAAAATTAAGATAAATATATCATTAATTGAAAATAACATAAAAAATTTAAGATTTAAAAGCAATTTATCGCAAGAAGAGTTTGCTAAATCAATAAATACAACAGAATCTGTTATCTCTGCATATGAAAATGGTCATACTTTAATTCAAACTTCATTCTTGTATGACATATGTAATAGATATAAAATCTCTGCTGATAAAATTCTATATTAAAAGATTAAACTTTTTTGATGTGGACTTAGTTAAGTCCTTTTTTATTTAAAATAATTATTACTTACCATACTATATTTGTTAAAATCACATTCAGTAAAATCCATTATTCAATTTTTTTCCACATAAAAAGAGCAATTACGATCTGCTCTTTAAATAAGTTTCTACAACATTTGATATTCTAAAAAATTCCAATTCTAGTTCATGAAAATTATTAAGTACATATTCTTGATCATTTTCTTTACTTTTCATTTCGTGATTGTAAGATAATTCAGCAAGTTTACCAAATCCAAAATATTTTGAATCACTTTTTAATGCATGAACTGCTATTGCATAATTTGGCATATCATGTCTTAATTTAAACAATTTTAATTGTTCAAATTTATTTTGAGATTCTTTAAACCAATCAGATAACATATCATTATACGTTTCTAAATCGCCCAAAAGTTCTATACCTTTTTTATAATTAACACCATTTTCTAGTAAATAATTCTCATCAATCAATTTATTTGATGTTTCATCAGAAATAATTTCAACTTCTTCTTTTTGATCTGCAATTGAATTATTAACTTGATTTTCTTCTTTTTCACTTTTTGTCAACATATCACTTTTGTTAAACACAATATCTAATTTTTGTTTTATTTGTTCTTTATTAAATGGTTTTGCTATATAATCAACAAATCCTTCACTCACATATTTTTCTTTAGCCCCAGCTACTGCATCTGCCGTAAGTGCTATTACAGGAATTTTAAAATTAGGATTTTCTTTTAATCTTTTTATTGCTGTTTCACCACTCATATTAGGCATCATTATATCCATTAAAATCAAATCATATTCATTTCCAACAACGACTTTATTCAAACATTCAAGTCCATCATAACATTCATCAATTTCAAAATCAAAATCTGAAATTGCTCTTCTTGCTACTTTAATATTTAATTTATTATCATCTACTATTAATATTTTTCTATGTCCATAATCAATATTATATGTTTTACTTTCTTCAACTTTATTATTTAATAATTTTGATGCTGTATCCATTATTTCTTTTTCAGTCATTGGTCTTTGAAATTTACTAACTTTTTGTGGAAGATTTATTACAAAAATTGATCCTTTTCCAAATTGACTACTTACATTAATTGTTCCACCCATCATTTCAGTTAATGCTTTAGTTATTGCAAGTCCTAGTCCTGTTCCTTCAGTAGTAGTATTTTTTTCAATGTCTAATCTTTCAAATTTTGTAAATAATTTTGATATATACTCTTTCTTTATCCCTCTTCCTGTATCTTGACACGTAATTATTAAATTAGATAATCTCTTATTATAATCATTAACACATTTAACATTTAAATTAATTTCACCTTGTTCTGTATATTTAATTGCATTTGTTAAAATATTATTAACAATTTCTTTTACATGAACTTTATCGCCTATTAATTCATAAGGCAAATCATCTGCTATGCTTAAATTAAATTTAATATTCTTCTCACCAATTCGAGTTGAAGTAACCTTACACATACTAGTAATACTTTCTCTAAAATCGTAAGGATTTTCTACAATTTCTAGTTTTTCAGATTCTATCTTATTTATATCAAGTATGTTTCCAACTATCTCTAGTAAAGTTTGTGATGCATTCATAATATCATGTGAATTTTCTATTACTTCAGGAGGGCATTTTTCTTCATAAGATAAATTATCTTCTGATAATCCAACTATTGCATTTAATGGAGTTCTTATTTCATGAGACATACTAGATAAGAAATCACTTTTAGCACGATTTGCTTTTTCTGCTCGATCTTTTGCAAGTTCTAATTTTGCAATCATTTTTAAATCCGGATTTTCTATTGTAAAATACATTATCAAACAAGTAATAACCATAGATGGGTTGATTATAAAATTAGCACTTGGAATATAGAATTGAATTATAGTAATTGCAATTCCTTCTAATATTAATAAAATAATCGGAATATACTTTTTATTTTTTAAATGTTTAAAATCAATTAAACAAAAAATTATAAGCATTGTATAAATTATACCAAATAACAAAGATGTATAATCCATTGCTAATCCTTTTGTCATCACTCCTGTATCATCCATAAATGTATTTAGTGGCAATAATGATATGACTATAATATTGAAAGCAATAAAAATCGAATATATAATCATATTTCTACTTCGTTTTTCTTCTTTATAAAATCTTGATATATTATATGTATAAAAAACAAACATAGATAATGTAGTAATTAATCCTACCAAATATAATTTATTAAATATTATTATCATCATATTCTGATTAACTATATTAGCATCTAATAAAAATCCTAATGTAATACCTGTAGAAATAGTGAAAAAAGACACTATCAATAACCAACCATATGTATTGTCCTCAATATTGTGCAATCTTTTTTTACTGAAAAATATTACCATAAGTATTATCAAAATTATTAAAGCAAAAATATTTAACATACTATAAGCAACATTCATCATATCATCTCCAATTATATACATTATACCACGAAGTTGAATTGATTATATAATTTTATTAATATATACTGTTTTTTATTAATATGTAGTTGCAAAATTTAGTAATAGAATAATTTTAATAAAAAAAATCTACAAAATAAGCCGTTTTAATTTGTAGATTTTTTTATTATCTGTTCTTTATCATTTTTTTATTTTTTGGTGGAAGTATTTGAATATCACCTATTGAAATATTTGTTTCTTCTAAAACAACTTCTACTTCATCTCCCGTAATTCCCTCATTAATTATTGCATTATAATCTATTTTTGCCATTTTTGTTTGTGGTAGCTCATCTTTAAATTTAAACATTGTTGGAATTTGTCTTGATGAAACATTAGAGTTTTTAATAAAATATTTATTTAAAATTTCATTAACAAATTCACATTTTTCACTATCAGAAAGTTCTTCTTTTGAGTTTAAAACGATTGTAGCCATACTCATATTTCCCATTTTTTCTTCATCAAAATATGGAGATACTACACAATATTTTATTCTTGGATCTTGTTTTAACATATTTTCTAATTCATGTGGTTTAACCTTGAAACCATCAAATCTTGTAAACGATCTATCTTTTCTTTCTAAAAATTCCATTATTCCATCACGATTCATTTTTGCTATATCTCTTGTCAAAATAAAATCCATATCATCATACTCATAATGTGGTACAATTACTTTTCCATCTAAAACACCAGATGTTACTGTAGGGCCAGAAATTATTAACTCACCTTCAATTTCATCTTGTCCATCTTCAAATTTAATTAATTTTTTTGTTTCAGGATCAACAATTCCATAAGTCATACTTGGCATTGGAATACCCATAGTGCGTGGAATATTATAATCATTAATAGCAAATGATGCACAACCACATGTTTCTGACATTCCATGTCCCTTTGTAATTTTACTATTACAATTATGAGTTTTTAAGAATTCATTTACAGCAATTTCATCTTGATATTCCATAGTATCTCCACCATAGGTAATCATTTTTAAAAATTCTAAGTCTACATTTTTTATATTTTTATCTTTCATTAAATTTAAAAACCAAGTAGGAGTTCCAATTATTATTTGAGGTTTATATATTTTTATTAATTTTCCTAAATTAGCTGGAGAAAACTCAGGTATCTGTATTAAATTATTACCATGACACAATCCTGAATGTGTAACATCAACTACTCCATAAGCAGCAAAATAAGGTAACATGTGTAATGCCTTATCGCCTTCATTCATAACCATATTAGCACCAAATGTTTGATGCACATATGAATTTAAATTATCATTGGTTAAAGGAATTGCCTTTGGTTTAGGACTACTTGTTCCAGATGTATGTACTATTAAATCTAATTTATTTGGTTCATATCCCATTTTTTCAAAACTAACGTATCTGGAATCGCGTACAAGATTTTTATAATCTATAACTTTAATAATGGAATCTTTTCTTGCTTCTTTAATTAGTTCGTCCATTTTCTTCATATTTGCTAATTTATTTTTTAAACCTTTTAAACCTTCAAAATTTGCTGTCTCTAACATATAATTTGCTGTTGCTTTTAAATCCATAGAATCAGATGCTGAAACTACAACTATATTTTCAATTCCTAATTCTTTTAATTCTTTTTCAATTGGCTTTATCATAGCAAGATAACATTGATCTAAAGCAATTATATAATTTGATTTTTCCTCAACAAATAAATCTAAAATCTTTTTTGCACTAATTTTTAAATCTACACTATCTGGTCTAGGATCTACATAATCTGCTACTGCTCCTATTTGAGTTGTACCATACATTAAATATGCTGTTTCTGGAATATTTGGCATTAAATACATTATTCTATCATTCTTTTTTACACCTAAAGCTGTTAATGCTCTAGAAGCATAATCAATATTTTCATATAATTCACCATATAACACTTTTTTACAAAAATAACTTAATGCAGTATAATCTTGAATATTCTTTGTTTTTTCTTTCATATAATCATATATTCCAGTACATGGATTTTCTCTTTTTAAAAACTCACTATCATAATATTTTAACCACATTTTATCTTTATGTGGGTACCCAGTTTTTAATTCTTCCTTCATATATATTTTCACCCCTTAAATTTAAGGCATATAATAGCATAAAAAGTTAATTTTGTCAAAATCCGACTTATATATATATATACATACAATTTATGATTAATTAAAAAAAAAGATAATAATAAATTATTATCAATTGGCTGCCTCGGTAAGATTCGAACTTACGCATGCCTGAGTCAGAGTCAGGGGCCTTACCGCTTGGCTACGAGGCAATAAAAAGAATTAAAAACTATCTATATTAATCTTAACTCTCTTATTTCCATTTAAATATGAACTTGCTTGTACTATTGTCCTAATAGAATTAGCAATCTTACCACCTTTTCCTATTACAGAACCAATAACAGATGAATCTACCAATACTTGTATTAGAACACTATCATCCTCAGTTTCAAACTCCTTAACAGAAACACTATCAGAATCCTTAACCAAAGATTTAACAAGATATTCAGTTAATTCCACTAAATTCATTATTACTTACCTTTTTTAGCATCATGAATTTTCTTTAGTACGCCAGATTTACTTAATACATTCTTTGCAGTATCAGTCATTTGTGCACCTTCTTTAATTCTTGCTATAGTCCTTTCCTCATCAACTTTGATGGTAGCTGGAATAGTTAATGGATTATAATATCCTAACTCCTCTATAACCTTTCCATCCCTTGGACTCCTAGAATCTGCTACAACAATTCTATAAAATGGTGCCTTCTTTGCTCCCATTCTCTTTAATCTAATTTTAACTGCCATAATATTCCCTCCTCAATTAAATTCTATCACTTAATAATATTCTTGTCAACCAAAAAAGATAACAGTATTAATATATTCACTAACTCTCTTATAAAAATATATAAAATAATTATTTTTAAATTATGAACACACATATTCTATGTTATCTACATTATTAATAAAATATATATTATTTAAACACTCATACACATATAACCCACTATCCAATAAAATAAATACATTTCTTTCCTCATAAAAAGTAAAACTACTTTCTAACAATATTTCATTAAAATTATCACTTGTTATAAAACCAACTTTAAATGCATCCTCAATACTCATTTCAGTTCCATTAACATTTAGATAATTTGCATTAACACACTTAAAATTTAAAACTAACTCACCTATAGTAACACTTGTTTCACCCTCACAATTTTCATTCTCCATCAAATATATTTTTTTACTAGCAACAATATTGTCACCATTATAATTATTATCTATTAACACATACACTAAAATAAAAGAAAATAACAAAATTAAAGAAAACACCAAAATATAAATACAGAGTTTCATATTATGCCTTATATTAAAATCACTATTAAAAACATTTATAATCTTTTGTGTAACATTTAACTTATTTATTAAAAGAATAAATAATATTGGCCCCAAAACATTTAATATATAATCATCTATATCAAAACTACCAGCACTAAATAATAAATGAAAAAACTCAATCATAAAACTAGATATACTTAAAAATAAAAATTGTTTTTTTATACTTTTATTTTACTCGTCTTTTAACAATATAATAATTGATAAAGGTATTAACGCAACTAAATTACCAACTATATTATATAAAAACAACTTAAAATTACTAATTGATAAAACATACAAAATTATTGTCTTAAATGGAATAAGATTAATTTTTTTAATATAATAATTAAAATATTCTCTATCAATTAAACCAATATCAGTTCTACCTAAAAGCATCGTAAAAACAATTAAAAATAAAACATATGAAACAAAATACAAAATTACATTCTTTTTATATATTAACTTATCATTTTTCAAACAACCAAAAGAAAATATTAATAGAAATAATAGCAAATAATATAATAAAGTAAATACAATTGATACACTATATGTTTGGATATAACTCATAACTAAAATCACTATATTAAATAATAAACAAAAAATTAAATTAAAAAGCCATTTCCTTCTCACAACAACCGCCTTATATTTATAATAACATATATTATCATATTTAACTAAAGGTACCTTTAGTTATCAAAAATCAACATATAAGGATTACTTTCACTACCATTTCCACTTTCTATTAAAACATTAGATTTTAGATAGATTGAGGGTGCAACAAAATACGACATGTAAGCATAAGTATGCAATTCATTTTTATCAACTTTTACCATTTTAGGTGCTTGAGGATGAAGTTGACATTGTCTTCCAGAAGCTTGTACATATTTTTCCATTTACTGTCCACCCTTTCTAAATCATAAAAACCAAGCATATCTGCACTAGCCGTAATATCAGCAGCACCTATATTTCTTGTTTGGTACAAATGACAAATCTTTAAATTTATACTCCGTACCAATTTTTAGAACAAATCTTATAGTATTAGGATTGATATTACCATCTCTATCTTTTTCGCCTATAATTATTTTTTCTACTAAATTCTCAAATTTAACATCATCAAATATTTCCATTGGCTGTTCTTCTTCATTTATGATTTTCTCAATGTCTTTAAGTCTTTTAGATATATCTTTATTTTGTTTATCATTATATTCTAACTGTTCAATTTGTTCATTCAGCATTTTTATTTTATTAGAAATTTCTTTTTCTTTTTCATTATAGACATCTTTGTTTTCTATGTTATCAAGTTTTAAATCAATTAAATTAGATAGTCTTTTTTGTAAAGTTTGTACTTCACTATAAAGTTTACTCAATTCCTTCTTATTATCTTCGTTAGTTATAATTTCTTTTATTGCATTTAATAATTTATCTCTTGTTTTATGCTTTTGAGTGGTAATTGAGTTATAAACCTCGATAAACATTTCTTTTAATATATCTTCTCTAATTGTTAATGATTCGGGGCATTTTTCCTTTAAAGAAACTTTATTATAACAAGACCAATAAAAATATTGCTTTCCTTTTTGATTACCACTTATTCTATGGACATAATTTGAGCCACATATACCGCATTCAATTTTAGAACTAAATGTATATCTATAGCAATAATGTTTAGAATGATGTTCTTTCCCTGATATTTCATTTCTTCTTTTGTTTAATATTTCTTGGCATTTATTCCAAAGTTCTCTTGATATAATTGGAATATGATGATCTTTAACATAGTATTTTTCTTTTTCTCCAAAATTCCTATTTCTTTTATGTGTTAAAGGACTAACTATATAAGTTTTCTGTCCTAGATAATCACCAACGTATTTTTCATTTTTTATAATATTTCCTACTTGATTATATCTAAAATCATTACCTCTAGAAGTTTTATATTCTAATTTTTTTAACTTATTAGCAATAGTTCTACATCCTAGTCCATCAGCATACCAATTAAATATCTTTCTAACAACTTCTGCTTCTTCTTCATTAATTTCCAATTCTTTTGTCTGTTTATTCCAATTATAACCATAACATTCAGGACAACCTACAAACTCACCACGATTCATTTTTGATTTTAAACCCATTTTGACGTTTTGAGATATTGATTCACTTTCTGCTTGAGCAAATGCACTATAAAGAGTTAAAAACATTTCACTATCCAACTCTAAAGTGTGAATATTTTCTTTTTCAAAGAATACATCTACATTATGTTCTCTTAACAGTCTAACATTATTTAGTGTATCAACCGTATTTCTAGCAAATCTTGATATTGATTTTGCAATAATTATATCTATCTTATCATTTAATGCATCATCAATCATTCTTTGAAATTCACATCTGTTTTTTATTTGAGTTCCTGTAATTCCTTCATCTGCATATATACCTACAAACTTCCAATCAGGGTTAGATTTGATTTTTTCAGTATAATATTTTATTTGTGATGAATAACTTGTTAATTGTTCTTCAGAATCAGTACTTACCCTTGCATAAGCACAAACTTTTTTTAATTTTTTGTCAGTATTGATTTCTTCGGCTATGAGATTATTTGCTTTAATAATCTCTACCTTTGGCATTTTACCTCTCTTTCTTTTTTTATTTGACATTTATTTTATGGCATGTCCTCATATATAATTATACCTTATTTTTCACTAAATCTGTAGTTTTTTAATAGAATTTGCTAATTTTTTCTTTTAAAATATAAAACTGTTTTTCAGTAATTAGTTTCAAATCTAATAATTTTTTTACAATTGATAAATTAATTGTTTCATCTAATATATTATCTATTTCTAATTCAGTTAATTGTTTTGTATCACTCATAATCTAACTTCCCCCTTTCTTAATATTTTTAATAATAACTTTTCATAAATAATCTCATTCCTTTCATTCAATACTATTTAAATTCTTCTAATAATTTTTTCATTTTCAAATGATCTTTTTCAGTAGGTATTTTTGATTCGCATCTTTTCCCATTCCAAACCATAACACCATCCGAATCATATCTAATGTTTGGATACTTTCTTCCTTTTGTAATATCTTCTAGTTTATTTGAGATGTCTATAACTGTTATAAAGTTTTGTATTTTATTATCTGTTTTATAAGAATTTAGATAACCTTTAATAAATACTTTGCTATCTTTATAAAAAAAATCAAGATACTTATAATATAGTTCTCTTGATATATTTAAACTTACATAAACGTTATTATTTAAGCTAGTTGTATATTTTTTAGATATAATACTAAACTTAACATACTTATCATCATCTTTAATATTACCTATAACATTTATTATTCCAGACACTATTACTTCATTTAAAATTTCATCCATTTATCAAATCCTTTCTATTTAAACTATTTATAATATTTTAAATATATTTATACTAATCATTTATTAATATTATTTATTATATTATTTATTCTGTTAGAATTTATTTTCTATACTTAATAGAAATATTTTACTATTAACCCTAGAAAATATTTGTTAAATATATTTTTCTAATATTATCTTTGCTTTCAACATTTATATATTTTTTATTTCTTAAGGAAGAAATACAACTGGTAATTGTTCTTTTTGATATTTTCATGATATTACTTAAATACTTATTACTTGCGTAGCAATAACCCTCTTGCATTGATAACGTTGTTATTAACCCCATTAATAGTTTGCTAGTAGTAGATAAATCATTATCTAATAAAACTATTAATGGAACTTCTACATATTTTAAATTTGTAATTTCTTTATTCATAATATCGCTCCTTTCTTTTTTTGACAAACAAAAAACTTGTAAAAACTTCTTACAAGCACCTATTTAAAAACAGACAATAAAACCTAAAAAATATTATATAGATAGAAGAATTTTAGTTTGGAACAAACATATTAATTAATTTAATAGTAGTTCTTTGAATTATGTTTATTTCAAACCGAATCTATAAAGACTTGTAGAATTAGCACATATAGTTCTTGCAAAGTATCGTGCTGCTTTAAGTACATTGTACTTAATTTATTCTATAGTATTTATAGAATAGGTACTAACATAGGTCTCTCATCCTACTGTACCTTTACTTATCCTAGTGTCTTTTAACTGCTAGGTAAGTCTTATTGTAAACATTCCTTTGTCGTATTCTTTAAATACGATATATTTACAATGTTCTAATCGTTCAAGATTTTTAATTAAACCTTGCTTTTTGATTGGAACGGTCTGCTGGATTTCCCCAACATTTAAGTCTATAAGTTCTCGATCAAATCCTTTAGCTAAGATATATCCGTAGATTATCTTACCCTCGTATCTGATTCTCTTATCAGACCACATTTGCTGAGGAATTTCTAGTTTTTTATTCCTCAATCTTTTTCCTCCTTTCTTTGTTTATTAACGTTCAAGATTGAATTGTTAATTTTTGTTAACATCATCAGTATATATTATAATTACTAACTTGTCAATAGTTTAATTAACATTTTCTTTATTTTTGTTGACTTTTGTTAACAATTGTAGTATTATTATGTCGTGAGGTGATATTGCATGCAAGAAAAGAGGATTGGCGAAGTTATTGCTGAAGCCAGAGAAAAAGCTGGATTTTCTCAAAGACAACTTGCTAAAATTGCTAATGTTAGTAATGCTGAAATATCTAAAATAGAATCTGGAGAAAGAGAAATACCTAATCCTAAAACATTAAGAAAAATTAGTAATTACATTGATGTCAATTATAATGAAATGATGTACATGATAGGTCTAGGCATTGAAGTTAGTCCATTAAACCCTTTTATAAAAGATTATTACTCTTCTCTAAAGGGTGAAGAATTAAATAGTGCTGAAATAAACGTTTTAGGTAGTATTGAAAATTCTGAGAAATTAGTTTTATCTTGTCAAGAAAATCTAAAGAAAAAAGATATTACAGAAGAAGAAAAAGAACTATTAACTAATACAATTAAAGATACAGAGTATCAGATCAATTCTTCAAAAGAAATAATTAAGTTAATTCAAAGTATTAAAGTAAAGGAGAGAAATAAAAATGTTAAAAAATAATTTGACTAGAATAATGTTAACAATAATATCAAATGTAATTCTAATTATAAGTTTAATCTTAGTTTTGATATTTAAAAATGATTATGGTTATTCACTTTATTGGTTTGTATCACCAATATTAATGATTATAGGTTTACTATATATTAATCGTTTTAGTGTTAGAGGATTAAATGCTGATACTAAAGAATCATTAGTTATTCAAAGAAGTTTTGATGATTCAAGCACCTTAATTACATTTTTCTATGGATTGGTTTATTTAATTATTCAAGGTATTGATATGTTTAATGAAGGAATAATAAATAATCCTTATGTAATAGTTGGTTTCTTTATTATAACAATTCTTTATGAGCTGTTTACGTATTTAACAATTAATAATGCTAAAAAAGAGACAAGAGCATTATTAGAAAAAAAATATAATAAGAAAAAATAAATTTATTTATCAATACTTTTGCAAAGCAAAAGAAAAAATAATCTTATTAACGTTTAATTAAATTAGGTATTAAGATTATTTTTATATAAAGAATACGTGGCACGTTTTGTCAGCTTGCTGATGAAAGTGGCGATAGTATTCTTTCTTTTTATTTAAACTTGATTTAAATAAAAAGGCAACAATATTACATTATGAAATTTTGTAATATGTTGCTTTAGGGTTTCCAAAGGGAGTTCCCTTGGCACACTTATCCTAGTTGGCTCTGCCAACTTGGTAGTGTGTTACCTAGTTGTCAAGAACTAGGTTTTTAGCCGAGCCATTAGTTATGAAATTTCTTTTGGCTCGGCTTCCGGTTATTTAATATACTTATATCACTTATCAATAACTATTGTGGATAAATATTCGTTAATACTATCTTCACTAGGGTTGAAATTTTCATAAGGTTTTATTTCAATAGTAGTCATTGTTGAATAATCATCTTTTGCATACAATCTAACATTAATGTTATTATGTTTACAAAAATCTATCATTTCTTTTAAAGAAAATGATATATCTTTAATTTTGTTTAAATCAGTAAAAGTTGTAAATATTTCACTTTCATCACTAAATAAATCACCATCTTGATTTACTACTTCCTTGCAAAAAGCAGAATTAATAAAATCTATATAAAAATTATCTCCCCATCTCTGATAAATACTTTTAACATCACCAAGTCTATTAAATCCATTTATGTTAGTAAATACAATATCCAATGTATAACCCATTACCTCTTGATTTTCATTTACTATTTTGTTTTTATATACACTCATTAACGTATTTAGAATTAATTCAGTATCATGTCTATTTAATCCCAATTTTTCTTTTCTTATACTTTCAATTTCATTTTTGATACTCATATCACATCAACTCTTCCTTTCAATATCCATATCTATTAACTTCATACCGAGTTTTTTCTTCTTAACTCGTATCTTTTCTTCTATCTTATCTTTTTCTTTATTCATCTTTGAAAGTGCATCTAAATTTTCATCAGTTTGTTCATGCATCATTCTTATAATTTTATCGTAATCATAGCCATTATCATTTTTTCTAAAGCAAAATATCAATAAACACATACCACCTAAAGCAGCTATAAAAAAGAATAAAATCGGAATTACTAATTTTTCTTCCATACAAAAATCCTCCTTAATATTACCAAAACGCTCAAGAAAAACAATTCTACTCTCTTTTTAAATATCACAATTCTCATTTTTTTAACCATATCAATGTATAAAAAATAATCTATTTCATAATAAAGTGTATATTTAAAAAACTCTCTTTTTTGCCATTTCTTTCTTTCATCAATAATTATATAAACAGCATATATTATTGATAATATTATTTGTATGATTAGCAAAACTATATAAAATCTTACATCATCATTTCCTCTCACACTAACCACCACACTTTAACACTTACAAATTAATTTTATAAATGGAATTCTTTTTAATATTTTTCCTAAATAATATACGCCAATACTTTCAAAAACAAACAAAGTAAAAGTCATTCCAAATATAAAGGGAACTCCACTAACTGGTAATAAAAAGTACAATGGAATATTATTTTTATTACAATAACTCACTCCTAAATTGTAATCAAATTTCAAAATCATAAAAACTATTAATAACAGTGAAAAAACAAGTAAACTAATTGCTATAGTTTTAATATAATCACCCAAACTATATTTCACTTTGCACCTCCTAACTTTTAAAAATTTGTACTGCTAATACTATTATACCACTTTTTCTCGTATTTTGTTCGGTTTTCTTCATATTTAAAAATTAAATGTAAAAATTATTATTAGGTGATGTACTATGAATAATAATTTAGAAGAATTAAGAGAAAAAAATGATTTAACTAAAACTGAATTAGCAAATAAGCTAGGAGTAAGTGATTCTATTTACATTAGATGGGAAAAAGGAAAAGATATTATTCCAACGGAAAGACTATATCAAATAGCAAATTACTACAAAATTAATATGGATTATATCTTAGGATTAACAAATTCTAAAAAGTTTATTGAATCTTCAGAAAAAATCAATTTAGAAATAGTTTCAAAAAGGACTAGGGAAATAAGAAAAGATTTTAATGAAACATTGGTGGAATTTTCCAGAAGATTAAACACATCAAATTCTACTTGGAGTGCTTATGAAAACGGAAAAGTATTAATTCTTTGTGCCTTTCTTATTGAAGTTTGTAAATTAGGAAATTATTCTGCTGACTGGATATTAGGTCGTTCTGAAGAAAAATATAGAAATTAGGCATTTATATGGTTTTTAAAAGAATTAAACAATTAAGAATAAAACATAATTTAAGTCAAAAAGAAATTTCCAAAGAATTAAATGTTAAAAGATCAACTTATGCTGGTTGGGAATTAGGAACTAATACAATTCCATTAAGAAAATTATATTTGTTAAGTAATTACTATAAGTATAGTATTGATTATATAACTGGACTATCAAAAATCAATAATTTTGAATATTCAAGTAATAACTTTAAACTTGAAGTCATTGGAAATAATTTGCGTTTATTGAGAAAAAAGGCTAATTTAACTCAAAAAGATGTTGCTACTTTTTTAGGAATAGCAACATCAACTTATACTTTATATGAATTAGGAACAATATTAATACCTACTGCTTATATATATAAAATAGCAAAGAAATTAAATTATTCAATAGACTTAATATTAAAAAAACAACTATAACTGATTAAATAATCATTATATATAGTTGTTTTTTCGCCTTTTTAATTTAAATTTTTTCTTTTCATACAATCACTTTTAAAGTCCATCTTTTTTACCAATGTTTTTGCATATTCTTTATCTATTCCACTTTCTATTGTTTCTGGTAACATGCTAGTCCATTCATCTCTTTTTATTTGTTGATGATTAATTTTTTTACCAACAGATCCGAAACAACAAGAACAAGAATTTAAATAATAATTATTTTCTAAAAATGCCAACAAATCATAAATGTTTGATAGTTTGCTAATACAAATACTGTCCGAAAAATCATTATTTTTTTCAGAATATATCATTGATTGAGGACATCTATACAATCTGTCATTATCAACTGTTATACATCTCCAATTATGTGCTACTTGACAAGTTTCATAAATAAGTTGTTTTAACTCTTGATTATCTGTACTATATTGTGATATTGATTCTCTAAAGTCACTATATTCTAAAATTCTAACTTTAACTCCCTTTTCTGACAATCTTAAAGCATTGTTTTTAATTTTTTGAAGCATGTTTTTATTTAAAGGATACATAGATATTTCAATTTTATCAATATATTTAAGCATTTCATCTGATATATTATCAAGTAATAATCCATTAGTAACTAAACATATTTTATCAGATATATTAGTTCTTTTTATTGCCTTTAATACTTCTAAAAGATTTGAATGTAATAATGGCTCTCCTCCTAATAATCTTACAAATTCACTATGTAAATATTGTGATATTTTCAATAAATCTCTTTCTATATCTTCAGGGTTATATTCATTACAAGGTGCAATTGGAGAAGAATGAGAGCAACTTCTACAAGATAAATTACAATGTCTAACAGCATTAACTTCAATTGCTCTTGTATAAACTATGTTATTGTTAACACGGTAATTATCTGGTCCATTCAAAGGTAAATCTTTTCTATCTTCTAACTTTTCTAACTTTTCGTAAAGCATTTCCTAACACCTCTTCTGAACTCTTACTATCAGTATCAATTATATAATTTTCAATTCCTGTCTTATGAATTAGTTCATTAAAATAATAATATTCTGCCTCTACCTCTTCAACAACTTCTTGTAGTGTTTTATTTCGAATAAGTGTACCATCATTTAAATGTCTTTGATATGCTCTCTCAAACAATATTTCTGGAGACGCCTTTAAATATATTAATAAAGTCTTAATTTGATTTTCTGAAAGTTTATCGAATAAATTATAATCGATTGTAGAAATATATGGCTCATCTGGGAAAACAGTATCAAAATTACGTGAAGCCAACATTGAATCCTTGTAATGTTGCATAGCTAGATGTTGATCTCCAATAACTATTTCATGTTGATTACATATTTCACAAAAATAGTCAGTTGCCATATCACGAGTTATATCAAAAAAAGCTCTATCAATTGGAATGCCATTATTTTTTGCCAATTCAACATAAGCTAATGATGGCTTAAAAACGAATCCATTTAGTGCATCTTTCATTTTATAAACTAATGTACTTTTCCCAGAAGCAGCTGGACCACTTATCATAATAAAATTATTATTCATAACAAAACCTCCCTTTTTTATTTTATAATTTTTTTTGATTTTATTCTTTGTATTTCATCGTTGTATATTTTTTTGTATTGCTCATCAATTTCAATACTTGATATTTCTCCTGATATCAGTGAATCTAATAGTTTCATTTTATATTCATAATATATTTTTTCAAAATGAGCCGGATGTGGACCACCAAATCTGTGATTTATATCTAATACAGGTTCGTAATTTGAACATAAGATCTTACAGCTTGGTAATAATCTTAAAAATATCTCTTCAACTCTTTTTATGAAAGTTAACCTATTATATATAAAACAATCATATATCTTTTTTTCAACATTATTTTCATAATATACATTATTCATCTGTACCCTATTTAAGATAATATTATTTGGATTATATGCACTTAATAAAATTGCAATAAATTTTTTTAACTCGATTTCGATTTGTTCATCAGTATAATTTCTAACATCATAAACTTCATATTCTAATTTTCTATCTTTACTCAAACAATCTAATGTGTATATAATGTCTTGTGTAGAAATGACACTAACATTACTTGGAACGCTAAATTTTAATATATTTCTACCAACATCTGCCAAATCTATTACTAGATATTTTGCATGATTTTTTAACAAATTATCTAATCCTATTTTGTTTAATTCATAATACAACATTCTATTTTTAAAATTATAATTATCATGACTTTTTATTTCACTTTTGTCAACATACAATGGTTTTGAAAACAATGTAAATATTGATTGTTGCATCAAATAATTATTTACTGCATATTCTTCTGTGGTATTAAAAAGTTCTCTTGTAAGGCAAGTTCCAAATATATCAACATTTTTCATATTAATCTATCTCATATTCATAAAGAACAGAATTTTTTGGATTAAATGATAAAAAATCAGTATTTTCATCATACCCAATTAAATTGAAATGAAGTGCTTTAATAAAACTTCCATGTGAAATTATTAAAATTGTTTTATTTGGATACTCTTTTTTTATTTTATCTATAAATTTTTCTGCTCTCAACAAACAATCTTGAATACTTTCAATATTATGAGAACTATCATTTAGTTTATAATCCCATTGAGGTACAATTAAATCAAAATTTATTGGTTTACCCTCATAATCACCAAATCCTCTTTCTACTATCATATCATCATAAATTACTTTAACTTTATCTCCAAGTAAAATATTTGCAGTCTGTCTTGTTCTTTTTAATGGAGAACAAAAGCAAATATCGATTTTATCTAAATCCAATTTTTTAGAAAGTTCTTTTGCTTGTTTGATGCCCTCCTCATTTAATTCAATATCAGTAGCACCTTGCAATAATTTTTTTACATTCCAATCTGTTTGTCCATGTCTAACAATATATAATTTACTCATTTTTTTCCTCCTTGAATTCTATAAAGATTATATCACATTTATTTACTTTCTTTTAATGCATTTAACTGATTTTTTCTTTTTGTTATTTCATCTTTATATTTTTGGCAGTTATAACTTACTAGTTCTTGTAATTTAGGGGTTAATTTTTCCTTATATTTTGACAATGCAATTAGCATATCAGTTCTTCTTTCATATTGAAAAATATCTACTCTAGAAAACCAATGTCCTTCAATTAATTCGTGTTGATTAGTAAATACTTCAGGATATTGATTTGTATAATCAGAAGCAACGAAAGCAACCTCTCTCTTTGCACATGATGAACAATTTTGACAATCGCCATTATTACTATAACAACTTACTGTTTCTTTTGCATTTAAATATTTATCCCATTTTGCTTTCCATACACACAAAACTTCTGTTTTAGTCATGTTTACAAAAGGAGAATATAGTGGTATTTCAAAATATTTAATAAATTCCTCATACATTCTCAACGACTTATCTGGAACAACAAGTTCATCACATAATCCTGCTAAAACTATCTCTTTTGGCTTAAAACATAATCCTATTGAAGCTATCATTAAATTTCTTGCAGGAAAAACATGACCGAATTTTTTTCCACCAATAGCAATTAAATCAGTTAAATCTAATACTGCTTCTATTAATGGAATATTAAGTTTTTTACAAATTCTTTCAACCGCTTTTCTTTCTGGTTCTTTATATGGTTGTCCATAGTCACACCAAAATGCAACGGGATTTTTTTCTTCATCTAATAGTTTTAAAAGTGCACCAGTAGAATCAACACCACCAGAAAAGCATACTAGTGTCCTATCAGCAAACTCGTCATAATAATTATTATTTGAGTTAATATGTTCTTCACTTACAATTACCTTTGGTGTTTCAATACCTTTTGGATATGCCAAAATATAAGTCAAAAAATCACTTAATTCCTTATTGTCAGCATTTGTTGGATTTTTAACATGTATTTCTTTGGCTTCTAAATATGTTTGTTTTATAATTTCATAAATAGTATCAATCAAATCAGAAGATACTACTATATCTTTTTCTAAATTATTATTTATTATTTTTGTTTTTATTTCCATTTTTCTTAATTCTCTCCTTCCAATATCCATATTTATATGTTGGTCTCCATATAAAGAAATGATATATTCCTGCCATTATACTATTTGTCATTTTAGTACATCCATGTGCGTTTTTTATTTCGGTAATAATTGACAAATCTTTCCAAATACTTCTTTTTGCATTAATACCATTTATCTCTTGAATATAAGTACCTTCACCTAGTCTAATAGAAGATTTTGCATCTTCTTTAATGGTAAGAACCTTATGAGTAACAAAAGACTTTGAAATTGCATACTCTAATCCTTTTTCTTTCATTCTCTTTCGCTGATCACTATCTTCTCCCCAAGATAACTTATCATTAAATAGCTTTCCAATTTTATTTTGAATATCTAGTCTAAATGCAAATGGCATATATAATAATTTATCAGGTGTAGTATATTTTCTACATAATGATACAATTTTTGTTGATGAATTATTATAATCAAAATGTAATGGTATATTTACAGCATAGTAATCCTCTAATTCTTCTTCAACAATAGATATTGTATCCTTCTCTGCAACACAATCAGAGTCTATAAAGCAAATTGCAGGAGTTTTGCATTTATCAACAGCTAATTGTCTCAATTTTCCTAAGTTTCTTTCATCATGTCTATAAACTTTTACTCTCTTGTCATTCTCAACTACATTTAACACATAATCATCAGGATAGTTCAAAATTACAATTACAGGTGTTTTTTTTGGAATACTATCAAGACATCTTTGTATCAAACGATCATTAGAACAAATAATTGCTACAGTAAGTTTCATTTATTATAATCACTTCCTTCTTTTAAAAGTTGTTTTTGAATTTCAAAATTCCATTCACTTAAAAATTCGCATTTAGCAGTTTTGCATATATTTAGCATTTCTTGCACATCAACATTACATAAAGCTATTTTAGCACAATAAATTGCAAAATCAGATATTGTATTTAATTCTTCCTTATTATATGGCATCTTGTTACTTGACTCTATAACGGGTAACTTTGTAATTTTGCCTGTTAAAAATGCTATTGGATATAATATCATGTAAAGTATTTGTTTTTCTGTGTCGGTTGCATCATCATTTTCTAAAATGTTAATCAAGTCAAGAATTGAATAATTATTTTCTAGAACATTTCTTGATATATCATTATAAGGAATTACCTCTTTATTATATTGTTTTAAATACTTAAATCTGTTTGTCATATCACTATTACCTAAAATTGCTCTCCAAATTTGAAAACCATCTAATATTTTTGAAGTGTTTGGTCTGTGTCTAACATTTTCAACTTCTACAAATGCAGAATTAATCTTCATATTATGATTTATTGCAATTGATATTATATCCCATTCTCCTCCCCAATCGAAATGATAATTTTCATCATTAACAATAACGTGTAGTTTAGAGGTTTTAGCTACAACAGAACCCGGAAATGCAGTAACAATAACATCTAAAAAATCTGGATAAAATAAAGAAATAGCAGTCTTTCCAACTAATATATTACTTCTTCCAGAGGCATTACCAATGTTTGGAATTATAATATCATAATCGCTTTTAATCAATGTTAATAATATATTTTCTATAAAAGAATAGTTTTCTTTTATGCTCCAATCAGAATCAACAATAGCAACATAATCTGCCATTAAGTCAAATGCCTTATTAGATATTAATGCAACTCCATAATTTTTATTTGGAAATATATTTATATTATTTTTAATAATTATAACATCATCAATATTATTAGTAATGTAACTCAGATCTTCATTATTGTTTTTATCATATTTTGCATCAAATATTACAGGAATAACTTTAAAGTTCATTTTTTGTAATGACTTTATTGATGACTTATAAAATTCAACTAATGTTTCTATTGATTCATTGAACCAACATGTTCCCCATACAATACTTTTTCTCATATATTAATCCCCAAATTTTTCTTCATAATTTTTTACTTTTTTTACACAAACAGTAGTAACTGGCAAACAAATAATTTCATATAAGGTTTTAAATATAACTTGTATTAGAATCATTGATATTATTTGTATAAATGGTATTTTTCCAATAAAAGCTATAAAAACAAATATTAAAGAATCTGTAAATTCTCCAAATATTGTTGAAACGATAGCTCTTATGCCAAATTTACCTTTTGCATTTTTCTTCATTTTTACTAAAACTTTTGCATTGACTAATGAGCCAAATAAATATGCCATTAAACTAGCTAAACAAGTTCTAGGAGTAGAACCTAATATTGTCTTAAATGCCTCATTATTTTCAAACCAAACTGGTGCCGGTAAAATAATAGCAAGACTTAAAACTAAAACCATAAATACATTCATAATTAACCCAAATATAATTACTTTTTTTGTTTTTTCATAACCATAAACTTCTGAAAATATATCATTTATGATATATGATATCGGAAAAACTAATACGCCAGCAGTTACGGAATAATTACCTATTTTTAATAATTTAGCTGCTAAAATATTAGAAACTAACAAACATACTACAAAAACAATTGACATATACATAAACAAGTCAGAATATGTTGTTTCTTTTTTTAACAATTTTCTTTTTTTCTTCATAAATACCGCCTTTCTTATTTTATTATGACTATCGTACTCCTATAAGTCATAATAGTTATTTAAGTTTTGTTGCAAAAAATAAGAGAACAAAAGTAAACAAGTTTACCCATGTTCTCTTATTTAAAATGACACCAATTTTTTGCAACTATGGGTAATTTCCCCAAAACTTGTTCAATATTTTATATTATTTTTGGAATAATGTCAATACATTTTAAGTAAAAAGTGTCGATTATTTCAACATTTTTTTTAAAAACTACAAACTTAATTCAAACTCTTTTTCATCTTTTTCCTTACTATCATAATCTAATTCCGAATGTTTCATTCGAACATATTCTTTTTCAACTCCAACATAATTAAATAACTCATCTTCCTTTGTAGTATCTAATGATATATTAACTACATCTTTTCTAGTAAAGTTTTTATTATCATAATGTGCCATTATTTCGTTAGTAGTTGCTTCTTTTGCCTTATCATTACCAAATAATAGTATCTGTCTAAAAAACGTTTTTATTGCCTTTAAAATGGCTTTTATTTTATTTTTTAAAGTTCTATTTTCGTTTTCTAACTTTTCATTCTTATATTGCAAATATTCTATCTCATTTTCTAAATTGTTTTTCTGTCTTTCTATACTTCTATAACTATAAGAATAATTATCTATTTCTTTATAAATATAATTTAACTTAGGTTGCATATCCATAACTTTTTTAGACTCTTTGATAACATTATTCATACTATCAAAAGTATCTTTCTTTATTTTTACATACTCTTTATTTAGTAAGACTTCTTTACTTGTTTTCATTTTCTCATTAAAAACCTCGAGCGATTTATTTAATCTTTCATTTTTAACATTTAGTTCATTATTTAATTTTCTAGTTATCTTTTTGAACTCTTTTAAATTAATATTTTCATTATCAGAATTTTTAATTCCTCTTTCTAAATCATATCCTTTACTAATTAATCTCTTATGATACTTATCTTGCAACTCGGATAAATGATTTTTGTCTTTAATATATTGTTTCTTTGAAATAGTATATCTTTCAGAATTACTCCTTTTATCTAACTTTTTTACAATTGGGATTACTACACAATGAATATGTGGAGTTTTCTCATCCAAGTGTACTGTTGCATGTAATATCTGATCTTTCGTATAACCTAAATCATTATAGACAAAATCCATACAAGTATCAGCCCAAACTTTTATATCTTCTCTTGTCATATCTTTAAAGAAAGTATTAGTTGCAGTAAATAAAAGTTCATCCGCAACTACATTTTTGCTTTTATCTAACATTTCTCTAAATGTTCTTTTTCTATCTTCCCTCTCTGTTTTCATTCTTTCTTCAAATTCTTTTTTATAGTCAATTGTCTTATTATAAAAACCTCTAACATATTTTTCTGTTAGAGGTACTAATTCTATATTATTACTAGATAATTCTTTTTTAATATCTGGATTAGATTTATATGACTGTTTTTCTCTCTTGTTATGAGAACCTATTCCAGCCAAATCATTTATAGTCATAATTGGCTGACTTCTAAATATTGCATAATTTAAATTCATTTACCATTCCTCTCTTCCTTAATATGCATAGCAAAAAAGATATGCAACTAAACATATCTTTACTAATTTCATAACCTTTACTTAAAAATACTTAAAAAAATTACTTGTCGTTACAATATCAAACCGAGGACACTACTTATATTATATATTAATTGATATTATAACATTTAGATTATAATCAATATTTTCTTTTCCAGTTAGATTTAAATTAAATAACTTGTTTTTAATTTTTCCTTTAAAACAAAGTAAATCAAGTTGATTAATATTAGTTGTCATTTGTACTAAACTAGATTCCATGAATGATTATCTATTAATGATTTTGATGTTTCATCTAATGTTAAAAAATTACCTTTACCATCTTTTGGACATGTTCTTGTTATATTGTTAGAACCATTACAACATATTACTGTTGTATCCCCTCCATAATACATCTTATTTAAGTATACTTGTAAATCTGCTCCTTCATACAAGCTTCCATCTTCATATGTACTTTCTCCACATTGGTTTATTCCATATCCATTTTTAATTGCTGACTCCCCTTTACTCCACGACAATCTATATTACTATAGTAATTAAAACATACTTAATAAAAGAAATTTGACATATAATTAAAATAGTTATAAAATTAAACGTGGAAAAGGAAGAATAATATGGCAAATTACACAAGTCATGCAATAATGAGCGAAAAATTATATAATAATTTAAAGTCAAAAAACATGTTAAAAGTTAATATAGATATAAATCATTTAAAGTTGTTTTCATTAGGTCAAGATCTTACCTTTGTAGGAAGAGAAACCTTTTTGGATACACATTTAAATAACTCAAGAAAATTTTTTATAGATACAATTAAATATATAAGAGATAATCATTTAGAAAATGATCCTTTAATAATGTCTTATTTATATGGTCATATTGCACATTATGCACTAGATATAACTATTCATCCATTAATAGGAAAAATAATTAAAGATGAAAAGATTAAATCTGTTATAAAGCCACATACAGTAATTGAATGTGAATTGGATAAATATTTACTAAATAAATATTATTGTGATAGCTATGATTATTCATTTTTAAGAGTTAAATATATAAAAGATAAAAAGATAAGAAATATTATAAATAATACATATAGAAACGTTTACAAATCTTTTGATGCCCAATTTTTATACAAATATTCTATCTTACTTATAAGAACATCCAATGTATTTATACAAAAACTATATAAAAATAATAATATGTTTAATAAATTATCAAGAATTGAATCTTATTCGCATAATAATAAGTTTTATAAATACATAAATATTGATAAGTATAACTTTAAAAAAGATATGGATAAAATAATAAATAAATCAATTGATTTATCATCAAAATTGATTAAAACCGCAAATAATTATTTATATGAAAATAAAAAAGTAAAAATTTTGTATTATGCTTTTGACAATACACCTTATGATATAGGTACAATTGAAGAAGAATTTAAATATAATAATATACCTATATATTCAAAAACAAATTTAGAAATTAAAAAAGTTTAGAAAATTAATTTAAATCTAAACTTTTTTTATATTAATGAATCTCTTAATATATTATCATTATCTAAAACTTCTACAAGTTTATCTATATCCTCTTTTGTATTATAAAAATATAAACTTATTCTACAAGTATTAGTAACACCTATCTCATCTTTTAATATTTTTGCACAATGATTACCAGCCCTCACACATATACCATGCTTATTTAAATATGTAGATGTATCCTGACTATGTACTCCTCTTACATTAAAAATTATTGTAGATGATTTAATATCTTTATTATATATATCTATATTTTTCAATTTACTTAATTTATCTATAGCATAACTTCTTAAATTAGATACATAGTTTTCTATATTATTAATACCTATACTATTTATATAGTCAATTGCACTACCAAGTCCTATAACACCTTCTATATTAGGAGTACCAGCTTCTAAACGATATGGTAATTCTTTATATCTATATGTCATGTTACTCTCAAAATCATTATTCATTCCACCACCCACATTTTGCGGATTAAGTTTATTCAATAACTCATATTTTCCATACAATACACCAATTCCTGTTGGACCACACATTTTATGTCCAGAAAATCCCATAAAATCTACACCAAGATTTTCTACATCAATTTTAACATGAGGTGCACTTTGAGCAGCATCCAATACAACTAAAATATTATGTTTATGTGCATAATCAGTTATTTCTTTTATAGGTCTTTCATCTCCTATTACATTAGTTATATGTGCAAGAGATATAACTTTAGTATTAGGTGTAATGCTTTTAATAACATTATCTAAAGTAACAAGTTCATTATCAAGTTCAATATATTTAATCTTTATATCTTTTTCTATATTAAACCAAGGAAGTATATTAGAAGCATGCTCTGCTTTAGTTAACAATACTTCATCCCCATCATTTAAATAATTCTTAAAAAAGCCATTTACTATCATATTTAATGATTGAGTAGTACCACTAGTAAATACTATTTCTTCATCTTTTTTCGCATTAATAAACTCTTTTACCTTTTTTCTTACACCTTCATACTTAGTATCAACTTCATAACTAATATCATAATCTCCCCTATGAGCATTTGCAGTATAATTTGAATAATAATCAATTACACTATTAATTACTTGATTTGGCTTAAAAGTTGTAGCAGCATTATCAAAATATATCAAAGATTTTTCTAACATCTTAAAATCCTTTGTATTCAGTTTAATCACCTCCTATATGACTTTTCAAAAATCCCTTTACTAATAATTCATTTGCTTTATCATAACTAATACCCTTCATCATTAAATAAAATATTTCATTTTTATCAAACTTACCTATAATTGCTGAATGCCTTGCTTCTACATCAAACTCATCAATATATAAATTAGGTCTTATTTCACTATTATTATCTCCCATAGTAATAATTTTATTTTCTTGATTCAAAACAGAACCACTATTCCCCTTTTCAACACTTGCATTTACTTCAAACATAATTCTAGAATCATTTAAAACAACAGCCCTATTTATAACATTACTAATAGTATTTTTATTATTATGATTAACATTAATAATATATTTTTGATTACTCGAAGAAAGAGTTCTAAAATTATATAAAACTTGGCTATTTATACCATTTAAATTTATAGTAACTTCTTCATTAACTTCACCTAAATTATATATTTTATTTATTTCTAAATACGCATTTTCTTCCAAATTAAACTCATAATTACTAAAATCACTACTATCTAAATAAATCACTTTTCTTTCATTTCTTAATACATTTATTACATTATCTTTAAGTTTATCAAACCTTATACCATCTATTACTTCATTCATTAATATCTTATTCATACTTCTATATTTCCTTCATAATGCTTGCCTCATATCCATTTTTTTCTATAGAAAGAGCAAGTGAATAATCACCAGTTTTTACTATAGAACCATTATTCATAATATGAACATAATCTGGTTTTATATAATTTAAAATATGTGGATAATGAGTAATTATTAAAATCGATGCATTATTTTCTTCTTTATACTTCTTTATATTTTCAGCTATTACCTTTAAATTATCTACATCAACACCAGAATCAATCTCATCTAATATTATAAGTTTTGGTTTTAATAAATTCATTTGTATAATTTCATTTTTCTTTCTTTCGCCACCTGAAAACCCTTCATTTATAGATGAATGAATAGTAGATTTATCAAACTTTAACTCATCATAACATTTTTCTAAATCCGTAATAAACTTAAACAAATTAATTTGCTTATTTTCTTTTATACTAAGAGCCGTCCTTAACATATCTGCATTACTAACTCCTTCTATAGAAGTAGGATATTGCATTGCAAGAAATATTCCTAACCTAGCAACCTCATCTGTAGATAACTTTAATAAATCATTATTGCAAAAATCTATACTACCACTAGTTACTTTATAATCATCACTTCTTAATATAACCTTTGATAAAGTTGATTTACCAGTACCATTAGGACCCATAATAGCATGTATCTCTCCATCTCTTATATTTAAATTAAAATTCTTTAGTATTTCTTTATCCAAAACTTTTACACATAAATTTTTTATCTCTAGCATAAAACTCCTCCAAACATAAATATTCTACCACAATAGAAGAAAAAAATATCATTTTTGATATTCTTTTTTAGAAATAGTTTTATATAAATCTAGCCATTTTTTATATATACCATATTCATCATACATATTTCTTATATTATTACTCTTTTTTACATATTCATCATATAACTTTTTATTATCTTTTAAATCTCTAATTATTTTAATAAATTCCTCATTAGTATTTCCACTTAAATAATTATTTTTATATACAGTTTTATAAACATCCAAATCTCTTAGTACAAGTGGTTTTAAAGTAAATGCCGCTTCAAGTGCAACCAAACCAAAAGACTCATAAAAAGACGGAAAAAAGAATACATCTGATATATTACATAGCACATTCACTTCTTCTCTATCAACAACCCCTACAAAATGTAAATTTCTTGGAGGATTATCATAAATCCTTTTAATATCATCATAGCCCTCCATCCATTTTCCAAAAGTAAATCCGCCAACCCACAAAAACTCTATATCAGGATTTTTTTCTGCTATATCAATAAATTCAAATATTCCTTTACCTTTATGTAATTGACCAACAGATATCACTATAAAATCAGATTTCTTAAAGCCATATCTTTTTCTATTTCTATTTTTTTCTTCATTACTCATTACATAAAACTTAGAAGAAGACACAAAATTAGGTATAAAAAATATTCTTTCTTTAGGATATCCCATTTTAGCAATTTCATCTATATAAAGCGGATTAACAACCACTAAATAATCAGATTTTAAATAACATCTTTTAGTCCACCATGCATATACATTCATATAAAACTTAGGTAGTTTTAAACTTCCTACAAGTGAATTTGGCAAAAAATGTACATAAGTTAGAGAAACACCCTTAGAAAATCTTTGCTTAAAATAACTAGCAGGATTAACAGTATGCATATGCATCACATCATAACCTAACCCCTTATTAACCACATATTTTATGTCATCTTTACCATATTTATCTAAAAGATTAGTAAGCTCATTATAAGCAGTTTCTACTCCTTGACCCTTTACAGTATTAGCTATAGAAAGCATATTAACTGTTAACTTTTTCATGCTACCACCAAAACAATTATAACACTATTTATTATTGAATACAATTTGTATTTTTGCTACAATAATAATAGGAGGTTAAATATGGAATGCATATTTTGTAAAATTGTTAATAATGAAAGTCCATCTTACACCATTTACGAAGATGAAATAGTAAAAGTATTCTTAAATATTAATCCAAGTTCAGATGGACATCTACTTATAATACCAAAAAAACACTTTACTAATTTATCAGATATCGACTTAGATACACTAAATCACATAAATAAAGTATCAAAAAATATGTATAAATTACTAAAAGAAAAATTAAAGATTGATGGACTTACAATTACTCAGAACAATGACTATGGACAAGAAATAAAACATTATCATATGCATCTAACACCTAGATACAAAAATGATAATGTAGAAATTATTTATCCAAATAAAAAAGAAAGTTTAGAAAAAATATACGAAATATTAAAATAGTATATTTTTTTTTACTAAATTTACTAGTTATAACTGTTTTCCACTTGATAAAACACTTTCATAATCACTAAATATATTTATTCTTGAATTAAGTTTATAAGTATTAATAATAAATTTATATAAATTTAAAAGTGCTAATTTTTCTTCACTAGTAGCATTTATCTTACTAAGATTATCCAAATTATCAATCAATATTTGTGTAGGAATAACTAATTCTTGTTCTCTAAAAAACTTTGTAAAATCACTTGGTGCGATTAACGTTTCAGGTATAAAATGGCCACACTGTTCATCATACTTAAGTCCCATCATAAAATAAGGAGCAACTGCTTCATTACTTTGCGTAAATAAAAACTTAGTTGATTGTGGTCCAAATAAATTAGAATCAAATGATTCATATGTTTTCTTATCAAAGTTAATACAGCCAAAATTAAATTTATCAAACTTAGACAACTTCAAAAACATTTCACTTTTAGTTAAAGATTTATAATAATTCATAATCTTATAATTGCTAGGAATAGAATCATTTTCAATAACATCATCAGCCCTATCAATTATACGCGCCAAAACATCAAAAGAAGTTTTACGTTCATCTTTATTAAAGCCAAGAACATCTTGCATAGTTTCACTAGCATCATCATTAGTTAAATCTTTAAAATCTATACCTAATAAATGGCATAAATTCTTATTTAGCAATGCGAAATTAATCTCTTCACCATCAGAGAAAATAAAACTAAATGTTTTGTTTGAATATACATCTTTATAAACTTCCAAACATTTTTTTAAATATTCCATTACAGAAATAGCATAATTTTTTCCTGGAAAAGGCACCTTATTAGGATATCCTCCAACATATTGCAACTCCTTTTTACTTATCATAAAATCCCTCCTAAAAAAACATGTTTTTTATAATATCACATTTATACATGCTTGTCAAAAATAACAATCAATTATTTTGGAGATAGGAAAAAATAAGTATGCTAGTACAGATATTTTTAAAATAGAAGTAAGAAAGCGATGAGTAAAATGAATACAGAGGTTAAAGAAAAAAACATTTTCCCGTTAAGGGGAAAATCGTAAAATCCGGTCAACAAAAGAGGTAATAGATTATAAATTAAGCATTCCATAAATTATGATACAAAAGATTCAAATTTTTTTCAGTACTACAAAAACAAAATCATCCCAAAGAAAACTTGATGTTTCACCAAAATTAATTAAAGAAATTGAAAATTATAAGAAATACATTGAACAAAAATTAAAGGTAACTATCAACCCTGAGTTACCTATATTATTTAATTATTTAACAAACAAGCCATATTCGGACACATGCTTGAGAAAAAAATTCAATTATTACATCGAAAAAGCAAATGTAAAACAAATAAGAATACATGACTTTAGGCATAGTTGTGCATCACTATTAATTAATAATGGCACCAGCATTGTTCTAGTAGCAAAATATTTAAGACATAGTCAACTGCATTAATAATTTATAAAACTATCAAAATTGGTATATAAATGGTATATAAAATATCAAGATATAATAAAAACCCTTATAAAATAAGGGTTAATTATCTAATGGTGGAGAATAAGGGACTCGAACCCTTGACCCTCTGCGTGCAAGGCAGATGCTCTAGCCAACTGAGCTAATTCCCCAAGACAAGATAAATTATAGCATAGTACAATTTTACTGTCAATAATTTTTCTTTTTTTTATGATTTTTTTCTATTACTATTATCTACTCTATCATATAAATCTCCAATATCAACAAAGTTTTCTTCATGATAATGAACCATTTCAGATACATTATTATACTTATCTAACAACCTCAAATGCTGTCTTTCTCTTACACTATGTATTTCATTAAACACTTGATATAAATCCTCTAAAGATAACCTATCATATAAAGCTATTATACCATGAGTATCCGCATACTTACTCGTATACCTTTCTGAAATATCAACTTTTAATTCATCCCTCACTTTAACCATATCAATTTTAATAAATCCATTTTTTAATTCTTTTAATCTCTGCTTCAATTCTTTTTTTCTTTTGTCAAACATTTTCAATTCATCTAATTCTTGTTCAATAGTTCCAATCTCTTTTTTCGTTTTAATATTATTATTTTGAAACATTAACAAATCATCTATCTTATTAATAAAACTCTCTAATACCTTAAGTTCCTCTACTTTTTCATTTATTTCTATATTTAATTTACTTAATAATTCCAAATTATTCTCATATTCATAAGTAGATGTACTATCATAAACATTCATATTAAAATCTTTCTTTATTTCACAAGAAACATCATCATAATCCAATATAGATTTTCTTCTTTTTCCTAAGTAAGATCCTACTATTGAATCTGGTATCTTATGGCTATTAAAATATAATTCTAAAAAATGAGCATATTTCACATGTTCTTTTGTATCTTTCTTCATACTCATATATTCTTCATAAATGTTCTTTAATTCAAGTTCACTACTATTATTCATTTTTCTTCTTAAAACAGCAGTTATTTTATCATTTAAAGTAACTTCTTTGCCATCAAACACTCCAATGAACCTAGAATTTTCATATAATATATAATCAATATTATCCATTAAATAAGATATCATTTTACTAATCTCATCATTACTCAAAACCTTAGGAAGCAATCCATAAAAATCACCCAAATAAACAACACTTCCGTTCTTTTTTGTAACTACAACTTCCAAGATTGACAATTCCTTATTATCACCATCTATATCTAAACACAACTTATTTATAACACTAATATCTATTTTATAATCATTATAACTTAACTTATACTTACTTAAATCGTTCATATAATCCACCACATTATAATAATATCTTAAAATGAGTATTTTGTAAACTACGTAAGCAAACTATCTATAATTTTAAACATACCATCTATTCCTTTTTTTATATATTTACTAGTTACATTAGAAAAATCAGTTCCCATTTTAGAAACACTATTTGAATAATCTTTTACACCATCCTTTAAATAATCATTTAAATCAATTTTTTCATTATTCTTAACATCATTTTCAAACTTTTTTATTTGTTCCTTTGTTAATTCTGCTTTCTTATGAAGTTTATACTCATAATAGCCAGTTGCCTGTGATATATAAATAGTTAAAAAACATATAAACAGCAAAATAAATACAGTTTTTACAGCAGATTCTTTATTCATATAATACCTCTTTAAATATATTCGAAAACACATCTACAGTATTAATTACCTCATCATAATCATTAAAAATATTGCCAAATTCAATTCTAATCCCATCATAATCACTATTCTCATCTTTACTTATTCCTCTTGTTATACCTGGATAAATTTCATTCAATCTAGAATTCAATTTCAAAACAAGTTCTAAATTATCACTATAATTAGTGCTTCTTTTATTTATCATAAATAATATTCTAGCATAGTTCTTATTATCTATTTTAATACTTTTAACATTAGAATCTATACTATCACGACTAATATCAATAAAATATTTTAAACTAGGATATTCCTTTTTCTTATCTGCTAATATTTTATTAGTTACTTTCATATAATCACTATCATTTAAACTATCTAAATTTATATCCAAAACTATATTACTTATACCCAAATTATTTAATTTCTCACTTAATATATATGAAGTCATCATTACATTAGGCGTAATATCAAATATATTATCTTTACTATTATATTCTTCATATTGATAAGTATTATAAATATATAATACTGGATCAGTAATAATCTTTTTATTAGGATTACTAACAAATTTGTTTTTTATCTTAACTTCCTTATTTTCAGGAATATTAAGCATTTCCTTCGGATTAAATTTATCAGTAAAAAAACTAATCACATTATAATAAAAATTACCATCTTTGCTCTTATAAGAATCACTAAGTAATAACCGAACATATTCCTCATTAGATATTTCTATATTATTACTTAAATATTCTATTGTCATATAACAAATAAAAAACATAAATACTAAAACTAATAATGGTTTTAATAAAATATATTTTCTTCCCTTTAACTTCATAAAATCACCCAATTAAATAATATATAAATCATATTATAAAATTTGTCGATTATAGATTATAATCATGTAAAACTTCATTTATACCTATACTTATTAAATCACTTAATTTATCTATTATAAAATCTATTTCCTTAGGTGTTACCATTAAATTATAATTCGTTTTCAAAAGAACCTCGTATATTAAAGCTTTTCTATCTTCATAAGAAAGAGTTCCTATTAATCCAGATAATTTCTCTTTCTCATCTTTATTTAATGGAGTATAATTATCAACTTTTATACTAGATAATGGTGTCATTTTAAATACTGGATTATTTATACTTTTAGTAGTTATTGCAAAATGCTTATATACCTCTTCTATCGTATCATTTACTATTGTAACTGCATCACAAACAGTAGGTATACCTATAGCTATAACAGGAATAGATATTGTATCTTTACTCAACTCTTCTCTCTTATTACCTACACCACTGCCAGGATGTATACCAGTATCAGTAAGTTGTATTGTCTTATTTATCCTTGATATAGAACTACTAGCAAGAGAATCAATAGCAATAATAAAATCCGGTTTTATTACATCTATTATTCCCTTTATTATATCCTTAGTTTCTATACCAGTTTCCCCCTTTACACCTGGTTTTATTGCACTTACAGTTCTCATATTATTATATCCAAGTTCCTCTAAATGCCTTGTTACTATTATATTATCTATCACCAAAGGACCCAAACTATCGGCAGTACTTTTTGCATTACCAAGACCAATAACTAAAACACTACTATCCTTCATTATATTATTGATTTTAAACAAATACTCAAGCGACTTTCTTAACTCAATCTTAAGATTTTCTTTATCACTATTTATATCATTAAACTCAATAGTAATATATTTTCCCTTCTTTTTTTTAGTAATATCCTCATCAATTACATCTACAGTTGTAATCGTTAAATTATTTTCATTTCTAACATCACTTACTATACCATCAGTATCAATAGACAATGCCTCAATTAATAAATCACTTCTAATATCATATTGCATAATATCACCAATATTAGTATTAACAATATATTTATATATATAACTTATTTCATATTCATTTACACATCTAAAGAAAGTATATACGGATTAGTACTACTACCATTACCACTTTCTATTATGACATTAGTTTTTAGATAGATTGAAGGTATAACAACATGAGAGAGAGCAGAAAAGTTGTGAATGCCATACCCATAACCATACACACGCCAAACAAGGTTGGCACGCGAACGATCGACACTAGGGGCCTGCTCTCTTCAGTTAGAAGAGAACACTACCCCATAAACACGGTGAATTAAGGGCTTGCGAAGTATCTAAAACTCATTTTTTATATTTTTAGTATCTAAATCGTATCTAATTTGTATCTAAATAAATGGAAATAGTTTGTTTATTAAAAATGTGATATAATTTAATTAGAGGTGATTAGATGGATTCGAATGAAATATTACAAAAATATCCATGGATATGTAAAGAAAATCAAAAATTGATTATTAGTCCAGATAGCGATGGTTTTTTAAGTGCTTTATTATATATTAATTACTTTGGTGGTGAAGTAGTTGGATATTATGATGGTAAGGTAATGTTGTGCCCTGAAAACATAGATCCAAAAGACTGTTTATTTCTAGATATGGATGTTTATTGTAATAAAATTAAAAGTGTTGGGCATCATATGGTATGCTTTAATAAAAACAATCTCCCATCAAACTGGAGTAATTATGATAATTGCATTCAAATTAATAATTTAAGGGGATTTGATAAAACTCATGATTTTCAAAGAAAATATCCATTTGCTACAATACATTTTCTTTTAGTTTTATTAAGTAAAGTTAAAAATATAAAACTTAGTGATGATGCAGTTGTTCCTTTATTATTTAGTGATGGTGTTTGGAACGTTTTATTTGGATATACAGAAAACTGTTTAGATTGGTTTGAATGGTTACATATAAAAGATAATGATTCAATTCTTCATGACATTTTCTGTGGTGATAATTCTTTTTATACTGTAATGGAAGAAATAAATTCCTTTTTACGAGAAAGGGATAAATTAAATTCAAATGAAACATATAATTTTGTTACATTAGAAACAACAGAAAAACATCGTTCAAGAACTGGTGACAAATTAATGATTTCAAATTCAAAAGGACAACCAATTAATATAAAGCTTAATGATAATAATCTATTTGATATTACAGATAAAGAACAAGAAAGGGTAAAACAGTTTATCAATTTATTAGCTTCATTAATGGGTTGGAAATCAAAGTTAGAAAAATGGAATTTTAATAACTTTAAATTAAGAAAATTCTCTAAAGGAATTTTAGATGGTAAAGGAGAACACAAAGCATTTAACCAACAAAATTATACAGAAATGGTAGAAGGAAAATGTTTTTCAATGGCAATTACCTCAGGTCAAGCAATTGAATATACAATTGATGAAGAAGGATTTTTCAATTAAAAAGAATAGTGCTATGAAATGCACCCTTTAGAGTAGACATTATAAAAAAAGACTTTTAAAAATATGTTAGAATACACTTCCGAAATGGAGTGATACGATAAAAGTAGACAAAGAGTAAAAAACACTCTAGTCTACTTTTTTCT
>ERZ827168.1121-NODE-1121-length-38931-cov-4.809831_pt1 | contig 38931 bp, 31 predicted proteins | sample MGYA00519868_ERZ827168 | MGnify/ENA primary metagenome ERZ827168 (study PRJEB31778, sample SAMEA3449271) | human gut metagenome | biome: human gut; feature: human-associated habitat; material: faeces | place: United Kingdom | collected 2010/2012 ...
TTATTATCTTCGGCGGCTCGCCCCTTCGGTGCCCCCCCCCCCAGCCGCCGAAGATAAATTATTCGAGAGGAATGAGGTGTGTTCCGATTGGTTTTAGTACATTTGACAATTAAAAAATAGGCATTATGAAAGTTTCCATCATAGGTGCAGGCAACATGGGCGGCGCCATAGCGTGCGGACTGGCGGCGAGCGGCCGTTTCGGAGCGGGTGAGATAATTTGTTCGAATCCCTCGGCGGGTAAGTTGGAGCGTCTGCGCGAACGATACGGCATTATCGACGTCACGGCGGACAACAGGGAGGCGGCCGCGCGTGCGGACGTCGTAATAATAGCGGTGAAACCTTGGTATGCCGAAGCCGTGGTGCGCGAGATAGGCGAGGTGTTCGATCCCGCGCGTCAGATGCTGGTGTCGGTTGCGGCAGGTGTGTCAGCCGCGCAGCTGGCCGAATGGACGGGGCACGAGGCGGAATCGCCTGCCGTGTTTCAGGTCATACCCAATACTGCGGCGAGCATTGGCAAGAGCATGACCTTCATATCGGCGGCGAATGCCGACGAGGGGCAGGTGGCGACGGTGAAATCGCTGTTCGATACGATAGGGGCCACGATGGTGGTCGACGAGAAGATGCTCGAAACGGGGATGATACTCGCCTCGTGCGGCATAGCTTTCGCCTTGCGTTACGTGCGATCTGCGGCCGAGGGCGGTGTGGAACTGGGCTGCACGGCGTCGCAGGCGACCGAGATCGTGGCCCGCACCATGATCGGCGCGGGGGAGCTGCTGTTGCATGGCGGGACGCATCCCGAGCAGGAGATCGATCGCGTGACCACCGCGGGCGGCATCACCATCCGCGGCCTGAACGAAATGGAGCATGCGGGATTCACCTCGGCGGTTATAAGAGGGTTGAAGGCGTGCAAGTAAAGTTCGGCTCGTAGAGCCGTGCGGGCCGCAGCCTCGCCCCGCGAAGGCCCGCAAATTTCGCTTATGCTCGTTTGCGGTCTTCGCAGGCTGCGGCCCGACAGCTATTTCTTCCTCCTTTTTACCCCCGCCGTAACCGCTGCCGACATGGCGACGGCAGCCGCTGCCCACCAAATCCATGCGGGCACGCCTTTCGTCGGTGCGGCGTCGGCCTCGGCAAACGGATTTTCGCCCAAATACTCTCCGTCGGCTATGGCTTTCAGAGAGCGGTTGAGTATGGCGTCGCCGTCGGTGAAAGTCACCTCGTCGCAGGTGAGAGGCACGTGTATGTCGGGCACCACTCCGCGGCCGTAGGGTATGCGGGGCGACTCGGTGTCGTCGAAAACGCACTTTACCAGCGGTATGCGCCACGTCACGCGCGAATTGGGCAGGCATATGTCCGCGAATTTCAGAGCGGTCATGTAGTGATAGGCCGTGCGGGTCTCGCGCCCGATTATCAGTCCGCGGTGCGAGCGCATCACCACTGCGGGGAAGAGTGTCGCGGCCGAGCTCGACAGCTCGTTGGTCAGCACATAGAGCTTGCCGCCGTAATGCGCCGTCGAGTCGGGCAGTATGCACAACGCCTCGCCGCGGGCGTACAGCCCGTCGCGTCCATCCTCGGCCTTGTATTCCTCGCCGAAAATATCGTCCATGTCGGCGCTGTAATTGCGGCTGTGCCCGAACGACTTGAAATCTCCGTGACGGCACACCTTGCTGTATCCTTTTATCGCCGCGTAGGGCTTGTCGGTGCAGTACGACAGCAGCTTTTTGGTAACTTCGTCGTGTCCGCCGCCGTTGTTGCGCACATCGAATATCAGATGGGGCACGTCGTGATGTTCGGCTATGAAATCCCTTATTTGCTCTGTCTCCACCTCGTCGAGCTGGAATGTGGAGAGACCTATGTAGGCCGTTGAGTCGTCGAGCATCCTGAGGTCGAAGTTGCGGCCCTCGTGGCGGTTGATGCTGTTGAACCCTACGATAGACGGCTTGAATGTCAGCTTCTCGCCTTTCCACACGTGGCGGGCCGCTTTCAGCGTACTGCCGTCATCGAATGTCACCGTGCAGTCGCGGTCGGCGTCCGCGCTGCGGAAGTCGTCGAGATACATCGTGTTCAGGCGGGCGATCTGTACGAATTTCACATAATCCTCGACCCGCGCATCGTAACCCGATACGCGCCGCGCCGTGCGCTTCAGCACCGAATCGGCGGGTATGCCGTCCACGGCGGTCACCTTGCGGTTCAGATACTCTTCGAATCCCGCGGTCACGCGCCAGATCCTTATCTCGTCGCCGAAACGGCCCATCTCTATGTCCCAGTATTCGGGTGCCGTCGCGATGCTCGTTTCCGCCCAATACGCCACGTGCGAGTCGTGCAGCAGGGCGCACGCGCGCGACATCGCCATCATGAAATTGCCGATAGGTATGGTCTCGGTTATCGCCTCCGTCTCCTTGCGGCGCCACGCCTCCAGTTCCTCGCGTGAGATGAGGTCGTCGAGCGAGGGATAGCATTCGATGAACGCGTCGACCAGAACGTTTATGTCGTCGCGCACCTGCTGTGGCGTAAGCTCCGTCACAGGTTTCAGCTCTTCGGGCGGAATGAACGAACTCTCGATGCCGAAGGGCGACATGGGGTCCGCGACGGTTCCGCGCGGCGTCGCTACCGATATCTTTATCGACGGCTCATCGATGGCATGGTAGGAGTAACGGACGGTTCCCAGTTTCTCGCCCCGACTTACGGTTTCGCCCGTCTTGAACGGCCGCGCGAGCTTTATGCCTCCGATGTGCAAAGTCCGTCCGTCGTCGGTGCGCAGGCTTATGAAGTGGGATACGTATTTCGATTTATATCGCGGGCCTCCGCCTTCGGCGAACTCTTTTGCCGCTTCGTCGAAATCCTTGTCGAAATCGACCGATCCGCTGCGGCTGCTTGTAAGCGATTCCTGGTATCCCAGACCTATCCATGTCACCCTGCCGTCGACGGGCGCCACCACCTCGGCGTCGAGCGGGGCTGCGATGAACAGATCGGAGAAGTTGAGCTGCTGCCCGATGTAGGTCTGCGGCTTGTAGAGAATGCCGTCGCCCGCTTCGGTGCCTGCTACGGGCCACAGCCATATGCCTCCGTCGGCGCGGGCCGCGAGGATCGATACCGATGCGAGCAGTGTCGCGAGGATGATTTTTGGTTTCATTTCTTTTTGATTTACAGCGTTAAACTATCGTTCACCCTGCAAATATACGAAATTACCCCCCCCCGCAAATTTTCGGAGCAAAAAAAATCTATTTTTTTAGTAGTTCGTGCTCTCCGCCTATGAAATCCGCTATATTTTGTGCCACGCACTCTATAAGTCGGTCGATGGCCTCCACCGACGACCATGCGTTGTGGGGCGAGGCGAGCAGCTTGTAAGGATCTTTCAGCGAGTAGAGCGGCGACGTGCGCAGCGGCTCCGAGGTGAATACGTCGAGCGCCGCGCCGCGGATCACACCGTCGTCGAGCGCCGCTGCCAATGCCGTTTCGTCTATGATGCCTCCGCGCGCCACGTTGATTATAATGGCCGAAGGCTTCATCGAGGCGAGCTCGGCCGCGCCGATCAACCCCCGCGTGCGGTCGTTCAGCGGGCAGTGCACCGACACCACGTCCGATTCGGCCAGCAGTTCGGCTATCGGCAGGGCGGGGTAGTTCTCCTTGCGCTCCACGCCCGATGTGGAGGCGTATGCGACCCTGCACCCGAATGCCGACGCCAGATCGGCCACTCGGCGGCCTATGTTGCCCATGCCGATCACACCCCAGCGTCTGCCGCACAGCTGTGCTGTGGGGCGGTCGAAGCAGAATATGCGGTCGGCTGTGGCGTAGCGTCCCGACTTGAAGAATTCGTCGTAATATGCCGTTTCGCGCAGCAGTGCCAGCGCGGCGCCCATAGTTGCCTCGGCCACGGAGTCGGTGGAGTAGCCCACGGCGTTGCGTACCGATATGCCGCGTTCGGCCGCGGCCGCGAGATCGACGTTGTTCATGCCCGTGGCGGCCACGCATATCAGGCGCAGGTCGGGCAGTCGGCCGATGGTCGCGGCGTCGAGGACGGTTTTGTTGGCTATTACTATCTCCGCGCCCCGACAGCGCTCCGCGATCTGCTGGGGCGCGGTGGTGTCGTAACCCGTGTAGTCGCCCAGAGCCTTTACGGCCGACATGTCGCCGCCGCATATCGAATATTCGTCGAGAAAAACTATCTTTTTCATAATTTCAAAATTGATATTATATATATTTTGCCGTCGCTGCGCGGAGTGGCGGCGGACAGCGGCTATCCGCGGGTTACAACTCCTTCACCAAATCGCGTATCACCACCGATGCGCAACCTATGCCGAACAGGGCGGGAATGTAGGATACGGTGCCCATGTTCGATTTCTTGTTCTGCTCATCGCACAGCACTACGGCGCCTTCGCGCACGGGCTCGGGCGAGAACACGGCGCGGAATCCCGAGCGTATGCCCAGCTTGTGCAGCCGCTTGCGCAGCATGTGGGCCAGCGGGCAGTGGTGCGTTTTCGATATGTCGGCTATCTCCATCCGTGTGGGATCGGTCTTGGCTCCCGCGCCCATCGAGCTGACTAACGGGATGCTGCGGTCGAGCGCTCCCTTTATCAGGGCCAGCTTGGGCGACAGTGTGTCGATGGCGTCCACCACGTAGTCGAACCGCGCCGAGTCGAGCAGCGCGTAGGTCTCGTCGTCCTTGATGAAGCGGTCGACGGCCCGCAGCTCCATGTCGGGATTGATGTCGAGCAGACGTTCGGCCATAAGCTCGGCTTTCGACCGTCCGACGGTGGAGTGCAGCGCTATGAGCTGGCGGTTTATATTCGACGCCGACACCGTGTCGGCATCGGCTATGGTCATGCTGCCCACGCCCGCGCGGGCTATCATCTCGGCGGCATAGGCTCCCACGCCGCCGAGTCCCACCACGAGTACTCGGGCATCGCGCAGCATCTGCAATTTCTCATCGCCGAAAAGCAGGGCGGTACGTTCCGTCCAGTTGTCGTTAATCATCGTCGAAAAATTCTTTCGTAGTTCTCGTTTATCGCTCTTTTCAGGTCCCCGATCTCCATGCCCCTTATTTCGGCTATCATGTCGTACACCCGTCCGATGTCGGCTCCGCTGTCGTCGGTCTCGGCGAACAGACGCTCGGCGGGTGTCGAGCGCAGTGCGGCGACGGTCTTGGGCGATCGGGGCGTCATGACCCCGAACGATAGATAATATCCCTTGTCGACGGCGCGGCGGGCCATCTGCGGCGACCCGATGAATCCGTGGAATATCACCGCCGCGGGCGAGTATTCGGCGAGGATCTTCATCGTGGGTTCGAATGCCCTGACGCAGTGTATCACCACGGGCATGCGGCGCCGTTCGGCGATCTCCAACTGGAGGCGGAACAGCCTCTCCTGCGCCCCGCGGTCGACGCCGCACGCGAAATCGAGCCCCGTCTCGCCCACGGCCTGCGCCCCTTCGAACAGCTCGGGAACCAATAGCGATTCGACGTCGGGTTCGGCGGCCCGCCACGGGTGTATTCCCGCCGCGCGCAGCTCCGTGAGGCGGCCCGTGAAACGGTGGGTGTGGATATCTGTGAAGTCGTCGGTCATGTCGTGTCGTAATGCAAAAATAGGGAAAAATAATAAAAATCGGGGGCAAATGAAAAAATACCTCATTCGGTGCCGATAAGTGCAAAAAAAATCGTACCTTCGTGCGCGTTTTTAACGGGGGTGTTGCGCCCCTTGCGAGTGTGCGTAAATTATAAAACATACACATAAAAATATTATTCATTTAATTACAAATCTATGTCGAAAATCATTAAACTACGGAAAGGTCTCGACATCAATCTTCAGGGAAAGGCTGCCGAGTCGTTGGTCGAAGTGCCGATGGCGGGCGAGTATGCCGTTTCTCCGTTGGATTTCGAGGGCGTGATTCCCAAGTTGTTGGTGAAGGCGGGCGACAAGGTCAAGGCGGGTACGCCGTTGTTCTTCGACAAGAAGGACAGCCGCGTTCTCTTCACTTCACCGGTCAGCGGTACCGTGTCGGCCGTGAATCGCGGTGAGAAGCGCAAGGTTCTCAACGTTACGGTGGCTGCCGACGCCACGCAGGAGTACGAGACGTTCCCGACGCTCGATTTGCGCAAGGCGAATCGTTCGGAAGTGATCGAGGTGTTGCTCAAATCGGGTTTGTGGACCATGATCCGTCAGCGTCCCTACGGCATCATCGCCAACCCCGACGATGCTCCCAAGTCGATTTTCGTGTCGGCGTTCGATTCGGCCCCTCTGGCCCCCGACATGAATTTCGTGCTTAAAGGCGAGAAGGATGCCGTGCAGAAGGGCCTCGAGGTGCTGGGCAAACTCACCGACGGCAAGGTGCATCTTTCGATGCGCGCCAAGGCCGAGGGCGATATGGCCTCGATGAAGGGCGTCGAGCTCCATTCGTTCGAGGGCAAGCACCCCGTGGGCAACGTGGGCGTGCAGATTCATCACATCGATCCCATCGCCAAGGGCGACATTGTGTGGACGGCAGGCATCCAGGACGTGGCCGCCATCGGCCGCCTGTTCCTCGGCGGTAAGGTCGACCTTCACAAGACCGTGGCCCTGACGGGCAGCGAGGCGGCTGAGCCCAAGTACTACCGCATCGTGAGCGGTGCATCCGTGGCGTCTGTCGTGAGCGGCAACATCAAACCGCAGGCCGAGGGCGACAAGGTGCGCATAATCTCGGGCAACGTGCTTACGGGCAAGAAAGTCGGCGAGTCGGACTTCATTACCGCCGACGCCAATCAGATAACCATCATCCCCGAGGGCGACAAATACGAGCTGCTGGGCTGGGCTGCGCCCCGTTTCGGCAAGTTCTCGGTGTCGCGCTCGTATTTCTCGTGGCTCTGCCCGCGCAAGGAGTACCGTCTGGATACCAATCTCAACGGCGGCGTGCGTCCTTTCGTGGTCACGGGCCTTTTCGAGGAGTATTTGCCTATGGATATCTATCCCATGTATCTCTTCAAGGCCATCATGGCGAACGACATCGACAAGATGGAGAATCTGGGCATTTACGAGATCGTGGAGGAGGATGTGGCTCTGTGCGAGTTCGTCGATCCTTCGAAGACCGAGTTGCAGCAGCTCGTCCGCGACGGTATTAACTTAATGATTAAGGAGTGTTAAGCTATGGGACTTAGAAAAATAGTAGACAATATGAAGCCTGCCTTCTCGGAGGGCGGCAAGTTGAGTTTCCTCGCATCGACGTTCGATGCTTTCGAAACGTTCCTTTTCGTTCCCAATACCACCACCTCGAAAGGTGCGCATATACGCGACTGCAACGATATGAAGCGTACCATGATCGTGGTGGTGCTGGCTCTTCTGCCCGCATTCCTGTTCGGATGCTTCAACACGGGTCGTCTGGTGGGACTCGAAGGATTCAACGCCTTTGCGTACGGTCTGGTACGCATACTGCCTATGGTGTGCGTGTCGTACATCGTGGGTCTGGGCATCGAGTTCGCATATGCGCAGTCGCGCCGCGAGGAAGTGAACGAGGGTTATCTCGTAACGGGTCTGCTGATCCCGATGATCATGCCCGTGAGCACTCCTTTGTGGATGGTCGCGCTGGGCGTGGCTTTTGCCGTGATATTCGGCAAGGAGGTGTTCGGCGGTACGGGTATGAACGTGTTCAACCCCGCGCTCACGGCCCGCGCTTTCGTGTTCTTCGCATTCACCCCGCAGATGTCGGGCGAGGAAGTGTGGTACTCTAAATGGTCGATGATGGGCGCGCAGGTCGATGGCGTTTCGGGCGCCACGGCTCTGGAGCAGCTCGCCACCAAGGGCGAGATGCAGTGGAGCGCGGCCGACGCTTTCCTCGGTTTCATCCCGGGTTCGTTCGGTGAGACCTCTACGCTCTGTATACTTATAGGTGCGGCTATCCTGCTCTTCACGGGCATCGCGTCGTGGCGTACCATGGCGAGCGTGTTCGTCGGCGGTCTGGCTACGGGATATCTGTTCCAGGCTCTGGGCGTCACGGAGTTCCCCGCATACTATCACCTGCTGGTCGGCGGTTTCGCGTTCGGTGCCGTGTTCATGGCCACCGACCCCGTCACTTCGGCACAGACCAATGCGGGTAAGTATATCGTAGGTTTCATGACGGGTGCGCTGGCCGTGCTCACGCGCGTGGTCAACCCCGCATATCCCGAGGGTATGATGCTCGCCATCCTGTTCATGAACGCATTGGCTCCCACGGTGGACTACTTCGTGGTGGAGGCTAATGTCAAAAGACGTAAAAATCGTATTAAGACTGTTAAATAAAGAGGAGTATGGCAAAGAAATTCAATGTTGACAGCAACGTTTACATCATCCTCTATTCGGTAGTGATGGTCGTTGTCGTGGCCGCGTTGCTGGCCGTGGTGTCGCTCTCGTTGCAGGGCCGCCAGAACGATAACGCGCTCAACGAGAAGAAACAGCAGATCGTAACGGCGCTGGGCGAGAATCCCCTGACTACGGATTACGACAGCGTCATAGCCGAGGCCGTCATGCTCGACGCTTCGGGCAATCCGACCGACGGCGACGTGTTCGCCGCCTTGCAGGATCTGAAGGGTTCGATCGCCGCGGGCAAGTTCCCCCTGTTCAAGGCCAAGAACGGCTGCGTGGTTATTCCCGTCTACGGTGCGGGTCTTTGGGACGCCATCTGGGGCTATGTAGCTCTGGAGTCGGACATGAATACCGTCAAGGGTATCGTGCTCGACCATAAGGGCGAGACCCCGGGTCTGGGCGCCGAGATCGCTACGCCCGCCCACCAGGCCAAGTATGTGGGCAAGACCGTTTTCGAGGGCGACGACTTCGTGTCGATCACGCTCAAGAAGGGCGGTGCGAATCCCTCCGACGCCAATTACGCCCACGAGGTGGACGCCATCACGGGCGGTACCAAGACGAGCGACGGCGTTACCGAGATGATACGCAGCGGACTCGGAAATTATCTGCCTTATCTGAAGGCCAACAAGTCTAACAATTAAAAAAGCGGAACAATGAGTAATTTGAAAAATGTGACAGGCCCGCTGAGTGCAAATAATCCCGTCATTGTACAGATTCTGGGTATTTGTTCGGCTTTGGCGGTAACCGTCAAGATGAAGCCCGCGCTGGTGATGGGCCTCTCGGTTATCGTCGTTACGGCGTTCGCCAACCTCGTTATGTCGTGCCTGCGCAAGGGCATTCCCTCGCGCATCCGCATCATCGTGCAGCTGGTGGTTATCGCTTCGCTGGTTATTCTGGTGGATCAGTTCCTCAAGGCTTACGTCTACGACGTGTCGAAACAGTTGTCGGTCTACGTGGGACTTATCATCACCAACTGTATCATCATGGGTCGCGTGGAGGCTTTCGCGCTGGGCCACAAGCCGTGGGATTCGTTCCTCGACGGCGTGGGCAACGGACTTGGCTATGCCGCGATACTTCTCATCGTGGCGTTCTTCCGCGAACTGTTCGGTTCGGGTACGCTGTTCGGCTTGCGCGTGATTCCCGAGAGCTGGTACATGGCCAACGGCGGATTCTATTCCAACATAGGTCTCATGCTCTTCCCGCCGATGGCGCTTATCCTCGTGGGTTGCATCATCTGGATCCACCGTTCGTTCAACAAGGATTTACAGGAAAAATAGGAGGTAGAATATGGAAACACTGAATCTTTTTATACGTTCGATCTTCATCGACAACATGGTGTTTGCCTTCTTCTTCGGCATGTGTTCCTACATCGCCGTTTCGAAGAACGTGAAGACCGCGCTGGGTCTCGGTGCGGCCGTGACCTTCGTCATGACCATGACCGTGCCTCTGAACTACCTTCTCAACGAGTATGTCCTGAAGGCCGACGCCCTGATCGAGGGCGTGGACCTGAGCTTCCTTACCTTCATCGTCTTCATCGCCGTGATCGCTTCGTTCACGCAGCTGGTGGAGATGATCGTGGAGAAGTTCTCGCCCTCGCTCTACAACCAGCTGGGTATCTTCCTGCCTCTGATCGCCGTCAACTGCGCCATCATGGGCGGTTCGCTGTTCATGCAGCAGAAGGTGGCCGCAGGTGCCATAGCCGACTTCGGACAGAGCGTGGTCTACGGTCTCGGTTCGGGTATGGGCTGGTGGCTGGCGATAGTCATGATGGCCGCCATACGCGAGAGAATGCAGTATTCGCACGTTCCCGCCGCGCTCAAAGGCCCGGGCATAGCCTTTATCATCACGGGCTTGATGGGTATAGCGTTCATGATATTCTCGGGAATCAAGTTGTAACCTTAAAAAGAGATTTTAAGAAATGGATTTATTAACTATTATAGTTGCGATAGTCGCCTTTCTTGCGGTGACGCTCGTTTTGGTGGCGTTGCTTCTCTTTGCAAAGGCGAAACTCACGACGTCGGGCGATGTCACCATCGACATCAACGACGGCAATAAGGTGCTGACGGTGGCGGGAGGCTCTACGCTTCTCAACACGCTTACGGGGCAGGGCATATTCCTTCCCTCGGCATGCGGCGGCAAGGGCGCCTGCGGTCAGTGCAAATGTCAGGTCCTGGAGGGCGGCGGCGACATACTGCCTACCGAGACAGGTTTCTTCAACCGCAAGCAGATCCGCGACCACTGGCGTCTGGGATGCCAGGTGAAGGTGAAGGAGAACATGAAGATCGCGGTTCCCGCTTCGGTACTCAGCATCAAGAAGTGGGAGTGCGAGGTGGTCTCGAACCACAATGTGGCTACTTTTATCAAGGAGTTCGTGGTGAAGCTCCCCGAGGGCGAGGATCTCAATTTCCGCAGCGGCGGTTACATTCAGATCGACGTGCCTGCCATCACGGTGGACTACAAGGATATCGACGTCGATCCCGAGTACCGCGAGGATTGGGAGAAGATGCACGTCTTCGATCTGAAGATGGTCAACCCCGAACCGCAGGTGCGCGCGTACTCTTGCGCTACCTATCCTGCCGAGGGCAATGTGATAAAGCTCAACGTGCGTATAGCCACTCCGCCGTTCGATCGCGCGGCGGGCGGTTTCATGAAGGTGAATCCGGGCGTATGCTCGTCGTACATCTATTCGCTCAAGCCGGGTGACAAGATCACCATCTCGGGCCCTTACGGCGAGTTCTTCCTGCCCGACAATCTGCCCGACGATCAGGAACTGATCTTCATCGGCGGCGGTGCGGGTATGGCTCCCATGCGCAGCCACCTCATGCACCTCTTCAAGACGGAGAAGACCAAGCGTCCCGTTACGTTCTGGTACGGTGCCCGTTCGTTGAAGGAGGCCTTCTATCTCGACGACTTCCACGCCATCGAGAAGGATTTCCCCAACTTCAAGTTCCATCTGGCGCTCGACCGTCCCGATCCCGCAGCCGATGCCGCGGGCGTGGACTACAAGGTGGGCTTCGTACACAACGTGCTGTATGAAAACTATCTGAAGAACCACGAGGAGCCCGAAGGCTGCATCTACCTCATGTGCGGACCTCCGATGATGTCGAATGCCGTGGTGAATATGCTCGACAACCTCGGCGTTCCGCCCGAAAATATCCTCTACGATAACTTCGGCGCATAAACGTCGGTCGAGTTCGACTCGAAACGAAAATATCGGCAAGGTTCGGGATGAACCTTGCCGATATTTTTTTGCATGCAATCAGATATTCATTTTTCTTGTCGCTCTCGACCGATAATTGCCAAGAATGTTTTCGGGCGACGGCCTGTTAAAAAGTTGCGTGTGAAGGGACCGATCGTCGTCGATCTTTGCTCTGCGTGCTTTTGCGTCGACGGGTCGTCGGTCGTGTCGGTCGGTTATGGCATACAAAAAACGGGATGCCGCACGGGCATCCCGTTTTTTGTAAAGTATCCTGTTCGGTTTATTTCTGGAAATCCATTTTATAGACTCTCTTGTTGCCGTCGAGTGATTTGTAAAGTATCTTGACTCCTACATAGTCCTCCAGCGAGATGTTGATCTTCTCGGGCTTTATCTTGTAAGATACGTAAGAGTTGTATTCATACATCTCGGGATCGTTGTTCGAATTGTGGTGCAATTCGAGGTAGAGATAACCGTCATCCTCGTAGAGCGACTGGAATGCGCCTTCGTGTCCCTCCTTCGAGTTGTATACGAGCGCTACCGAATGCTCCGAATTGTTGGTCTGTCCCCACAGGAACTTGATCTGGAGATTGACGTAGTTGCGGGCATAGTATCCCTCCACCACGTCGATTTCGGCGGTGAACTTCTCTATTCCGCCAAGTTCATGGTCGTATATGCTGCGGACGGGATCGACCGACACTCCGTAAACGGCCGAGATGGTGATAACCGAGTCGAACCCCGTGGCGGTCTGGTCCTCTATGGTGTAGTAGATTATGGCGCGCGCCTCGTTGTCGATGGTGGGCTTGAACGTCATGTTGGTCGCGTTGGTTACGTACGCGGTCTTGCCGTCGTCGAAAACGACGTAGAAGTTGCCCGTGCTCCAGCTTCCCTCCACCAGGCTGACGAGACTCGTATATATCTTATCCGTCGATTTGGTGTTGCACGACGTGCCTGCGAAAAGCGCGACGATGGAGATCATTGCAATGGTTAACAGCTTTTTCATTTTATAAAAAATACTTTAAGGTTATTTCTAAATTACAACGCAAATATAAACAAAAAATTATGCACGGTATGTTTTTTCGTCATCTTTCTGCGCATATCTGTCCGTCGGCCGCGGCATGTTGCATCGGACGTGTCCTTTTTCGCTGTCGGGATCAGCCCGTAAATGACGGCGACCGACTTCGCGGGGAAGCCGATCGCCTTGCTTATGCTTTGGTTGGGTTTTGTCTGCTGTGTCGTGCCGTTTCACTCGGCCGTTTTCTTCGGGAATCCTACCACTTGGATCTCGTCGATCGATTTCGGGGTGTTGGGTTTCGTCGGTTCGTCGGTCGCCGCATCGCTCGGAATATTGAACTCCACGGGAATGGTGAATTTCACGTTCACGGCTCGTCCGTCCTGCTCGCCAGGGGTCCATGCGGGCGACTGCGACAGGACCTTGATTACCTGCTCCGACAATATGCGGTCGGGCGTCTGCAATATTTGCACGTCGGTGACCGTGCCCTGCTTGTCGATGACGAATGATGCCACGACTTTGCCAGTTATGTTCTTTTGCATCGCTTCCTCGGGGTAGCGTATTCTGGACATGACGTAGGTGCGGAACTTGTTCAGATCGCCGCCCTGGAATGTGGGCATCTTGTCGGCGAAGATAAAGGCCTCCTCGCTGTTCTTGACCTGCGCCGAACTTTGTCCCGATCCCGTCGATCTCATCGTCATGTTTATCACGTTATGGCCGTCGGATTTGTCGGAAACCATTATTATCTTCAGAGCGATATTGCTGTCGACGTCGGAACCCGACATCGTGAAGTTGTACGAGACGGATTTGTATCCCTCGCGGCTGAGTTCAATATTCATGTTGTTCTTGGGCGACAGCGTGAGTCGGCCGTTCGCGTCGGTAACGTACTCCTTGCCTGCCGCGACGACCTTCACGTCGCCGAGCGGCGAGCCGTTCTCGTCGGTTACGGTCAGGTGCAGGGTGGCGGGGTTCTGATCCGCCGCCGCGGCCGATTCCGTCTGCGGATTGTCGTCCGTCCGATAGTCGGTAGCCTTTGCCGTGAAAGAGAATGTACAGAGCAGTCCCGCGACTACGGGTACGACGGCCAGCGTGCGCAGCAGGGCATACCTGCCGCTTTTCGGTGTTGTCATCATTTTGAAACGTTTTTTTGTTAATGAATCTCTGAGGCCGTTGGCTATGTCCGGACTATATCCAAGCAGACTCTTCAATATGGTTGCAATATAGTTGTTTATGTCGTATCCTCCGCGTAGCACGTCGGCATCGGCCTCGTATTCGTGCACCTCGGCCAGACGTCGCTGCGCTATCCATGCGAACGGATTCCACCACATGGCGGCCTTCATCAGCTCCATGGCCATGCGTTCGGCTGAATGACGGTGGGCTATGTGGCTGCTCTCGTGGGCCAGAATGGCTTGCAGTTCCTCTCCGCGGGTGTCGCGGCCGACGTATACGGTCCCGAAGAACGAGAACGACGATATGTTGTCGGCGGCGCGGACGATGCGCGGTCGGAGGCTGCTTATGACGGTGCCGTTTCGGCGTATGCGCCGTATCTTGAGCAGCTGGTACAATGTGAGCGCGAGCGATAGGGCAGCGCCGAGGAAATACACCGCCAGCAGGATGTTCTTGGGGTCGATCGCCTCGCTCGGTTCCTCGACGACTCGGGCCGTGATGTCGCCCGCGTATATGGCGGGTGCTGCGTCGACCGTCTCGGCCGCCCATACGGGTATGTCGAGCAGCGGGATTATCATCGACGCGGCCGTCGACGCCAGCAGATGGATGCGGCAGATGCGGAACGCCACGCGTCTTTCCAGCAGCAGGTTGTAGGCCAAAAGCAGCAGCCCGCCGCATATGAGCACCTCTATCGTGTATATAACCGTCTCTTTCATTTCGGTTTGTCGTTATGTTGCGTTATGCTCTTTTCGCGCGGTCGATGATTTCGAGTATCTCGTCCATCTCGCGTGTCGAAATGTTCTCGTGCTGCGAGAAGAACGACACCAGATTCGACACCGATCCGCCGAAGTAATCGGTCAGCATGCTCTTCATCACGCTCCTTGCGTGTTCTTCCTTTTCGACGGCGGGGTAGTAGACGAAACTCTTGCCGAGCTGTTCGTGGCGGACGTACTCTTTGTTTTCGAGTATCTTTATGAACGTCGCCACCGTGGTGTACTTGGGTTTCGGGTCGGGCATGAGGGCTATGATGTCGTTCACGGTACCCTTGCCCAACTGCCACAGCAGCTGCATGATCTCCTCTTCGCCTTTGGTAAGTCCTTGTCTCTTTTTCATGGTTATATGTTTTTACATCGATGTATCCCGTGTCGCGGCCGAATTATTCCGACCTCACTATTATCACGCCGTATTTGGCGCGCCTGCCGTAGCGTTTGCAGCCCTCTATCGGCGACAGGAACCGATAGTTGAGCGTCGTGTCCATGTTTATCAGGTTCGGGTCGCACAGCTTTATCCACTGCTTGAGGCGTATGCGCTTGCCGTCGAGGGTAATGAGCGGCAGGCGTCTGTATGTACGGCACCACACCACGCCGTTGGTAGCCGACGGCCCGTACCGCCTGATCTGCCGCTTGCCGAAGCGGATGTCGACGGTTTGCAGGATCGACCCCTCCATGTAGACCAGCGAACTGCAGTCTATGGGGCGGCCGTTGAGTCGGTATACGGCATCGGGTGAGAGTCGGCGCCAATGCTCGTCGCGCAGTATGAGCAATTTGCCGTCGGGTATATGCTCTGCCCTGCGGATGCTGTCGTAGTCTCGGCGCAGCACGTAACCGCCTATGTATTTTCTGTCTATGCCTTCCTCGAACCGCGAGAGCCATGCGATGCCCCCGACGTTGCCTTTGAGGAACTCTTGGTCGAGCCCTTTGGTCTTGACGCGTACCAGTGCGCCCGAGTCGGTGCGTTCGATGCGTATTCGGCGGATGTTCCAGTGGCGGGCGAGTATGTCGGCCGTGTTTTCGTCGACCATGCGCCCGTCGACCATATATCGGTAGTCGATCTCCGCTTCCGCGGCAGCGGCGTCATCCTTGCTGCTGTCGGCGATCGCTTCGCTGCGGGCATTGTCGAAATCGAGCTTCATGGTCACGTTCTGCGCGTGCGTGCCGATGGTCGAAGCAAGCGTCGCCAATGCCGCGACGATATATTTTAACCTTCCTTCGTTTTTCATACTACAAATTTAGTACTATAATTTTAGATAACAAATTTTTCTGCTAAAAATTTAGATGAAGGCGCCGTTTTTTTGTTCCCGACGGTGCGGAAGCGGCTGTTTTTGGAGTTCTCGCGGCTAATGAGTATATTTGTAACCATGAAAAACATAGTTTTTGATCTCGGTCAGGTGGTGTTCGCGCGCGATCTCGGCAAGTGCAGCGAAGAGTTCGTGCGTTTCTTCTCATACGTGACCGAAACGCCCATGCCCCAATTCTGGATCGACTACGATGCGGGTGCGTCGGATTTCGAGAAGATGATCGACGACCTGAGCGCCTACCGCGGTGCCGACAGGGAATATACCCGCGAGATGGTGTTGTTGTCGATCGACAAGCAGGAGACCATCGAGCCTACGGGACGGTTGATACGCGACCTTAAAGCGGCGGGATACAAACTGTACGTTCTCTCCAACATGTCGCGCGAGTTTATAGATTTCCTCCGCAGGACCGATATCTACGAGTGCTTCGACGGCGACGTGATATCGTGCGAGGAGGGTGTGGTGAAGCCCATGCCGCGCATATACGACATTCTGCTGGAGCGTTTCTCGCTCGATCCGTCGCAGACGCTGTTCATCGACGACCGTCGCGAGAATGTGGAGGCCGCCGCAGCGAAAGGTATCGGGGCGTTTTGGTTCGACAAGCACGACCGCGAGGGTAGTTGCGCGCGCCTGAGAGAGATGTTGTTGTAGCATTTGTTTCGGGCAGCAGCCTGCGGAGATTGCAAATGAGCCATGCGAAATTTGCGGGCCTCCGCGGGGCGAGGCTGCGGCCCGCACGGCTCCGCTTCGCAGAGCTGCTTATTTCACTGTCACTGTCGGCAGGTCGTCCCAGTCGGTTGTGTAGCGCGGCGAGCGATGTTCGTGGCGTATCTTTATGTCGCCGAATCCCTGCGATGCTATTATTATCGAATCCCGCCCCATCGATCGGTTGATCGAGTCTATGGTGTGCATCAACGCGTGCTGCCGCGTGCGGTCGCGCGTGTCGAACAGGGCGGTCTGCACTCCTGCGGCGGGAATTATCGCCGAGGCTACGACGCCCGCTTTCTTGTATCCGCAGCCCCTCACGAATATCTCGCGCAGCGCCCCGCACGCCGCCTTCACCATCTCCATCGTGTTGTCCGTCGCCGTCTCGAACGGAACGACTATGCTGCTTCCCTTGCTCGGCTGCTCGTCCTGACGGAATCGGTTGGTCCACGCGAATACCGACAGCTGTCCGCATGCGGAGTTCTGTTTGCGCAGTTTCTCGGCCGTCATGGCGGTGAACTTGGCCACCTGCTCGGCGAGTTCGTCCGAGTCGTATATCTCGGTGGCGAAACTGCGCGACGTGCATATCGACTGCTTGGCCTGGAATCCCGCCTCGAAGTCGATGCACGCCTCACCGTGCAGCTCGCGCCAGGTCCTTACGCCCGACGTACCCATCAGGCTGCGCACCCACTCCCGCGACAGCGATGCGAATTGGTGGGCCGTGAGAATATGCCGTTCGGTGAGTTGTTTCGAGAACCGCCGCCCTATGCCCCACACGTCGGTTACGGGGAATTTGCGCAGAACCTTCTCTATGTCCTGCTCCCGATACATGTAACAGCCTCCGCGCAGTTTGGGGTACTGCTTGCACAGTTTCGACGCTATCTTGGCGAGCGTCTTGGTGGGGGCTATGCCCACCGATACGGGGATGCCCGTGTCGCGCAGGCAGCGGCGCGAAATTTCCTTGGCGAGCGCGTCGAAATCGGTGTCGCGCATTCCCCGCAGATCGAGGAACGCTTCGTCGATGCTGTAACGCTCGATGGCGGGCGCGAACTCCGCCAATGTCTGCTGCACGCGTCGCGACATGTCGCCGTAGAGCTCCATGTTCCCCGAAAATACGGCGACGTCGTGCCGTTTCACCATGTCGCTTATCTTGAAGAACGGCATACCCATCTTTATGCCCAGCGCCTTGGCTTCGTTGCTGCGCGCTATGGCGCACCCGTCGTTGTTCGACAGCACTATTACGGGGCGTCCGTTCAGCTCGGGGCGGAACAGACGCTCGCACGACACGAAGAAGTTGTTGCAGTCGGCAAGGGCATACATGGGGCTATACCTTTTTTATTACGTAGGTCACTATGCCCCAGATGCTGAAATCGTTTTCGGCCGTTATCTCTATGGGGCGGTAGCGCTCGTTGGCAGGCATCAGGCGTATGCCGCCTCTCTCGCGACGGATGCGCTTTACGGTAAACTCGCCGTCGATGAAGCATACGGCTATGCGGCCGTCGTCGGCATCGAGACTGCGGTCTACCACTATTATGTCGCCCTCGTCCAGCCCCGCGTCGGTCATGCTCACGCCGCTCACGCGGAAATAGAACGTCGAGGCGGGATGGCGTATTATGAGCCGCAGCAGGTCGAGCTTGTGGCGCGGGGCATCGTCGGCAGGCGATGGGAACCCCGCCTTCACGTCGCCGCACATCTCGGCCTCGCGGCGGTTGTATTCTATTTGGTATGGTTCGAGTCTGCTCATCTCGGTTGCAATGCGTTTCGTAATACCGTTGCAAATATAAGTCCGCCGCGTCGAAATAGCAACGGCCGTCGGCGGCTTCATAAACAAAAAAAAGGCTGTCCGATATCGGACAGCCCTCGGTTTGTCGTCGCGGTGAGAGATTAGAACGTTACGCGAATGCCGAACTGCATTCTCCAGCGCGACAGGTAATCGTCGAGCGACTTGGTGGTCTCGTAATAAGAGTAGCTCGGATCGTAACCGACTACCACTTCCTTATCCTTTACGGTCTTCTTGACCTCGGTCACGCCCGTTACGGTCAGAGGCGCGAACGAATATACGTTGCCGTAATATTTGCCCCAGTCCTTGTTGAGCAGGTTGGCCACGTTCATCACGGTCCACATGAGGGTGATCTTGCCGCCGCGCTTGAGGCTGTAATAGAAGTCCTGCGAGAAGCTGAAGTCGAACTGGCTCTCGAACGGCATGCGGAGCTTGTTGCGCTCCGACCACTTGCCGCGATTGTCGCGCAGATACTTGTTGCTCTGTATGAAGTGCTCGAAGTTGTTCATGTCGGCATCCGATTTCCAGTTCATGTTCATCACCTCCACTGCGTTGGGGATGTAGAGCAGGTCGTTGCCGTTGTAACCGTCGCCGTTCATCGAATAGCTTCCGTTCGGGAGGTTCTTGTTGAAATAATAGTTGAGCGAGTATGCCTGACCCGAGTGACCCTCGTAGATGAGAGCCAGGTTGCTGCCCCAGCGGCTCTTCTTGCCGTAGCGTACGTTGTAGTTGGCCGAAGCTATGATGCGGTGGGGTACGTCGAAGCTCGATACCGCGAGTTTGGGATCGTTGGTCTCGCGGGCGTAGTTATACTTCCAGTTCGACAGAGCCACCGACGAGGTACCGTCGTAAACGCTGTACGAGTGGCCGAACGTGTAGGCCGCATCGAGCGTGAGGCCGAATGCGAAGCTCTTGCGGAGCTGTGCGGTCAGCGAGTAAGAGTAACCCTTGTTGGTATTCTTCAGGTAGATGATGTCGCTGTACGAAGTCGTGTTCTGGTATACGACGTTGGTGTTGGCCGCGTTGGCCATGTTGCTGCCTGCCGCGTAGAACTTCAGACCGCTGTCTTCGTAGTCGATGTTCTGCACGTACATGTTGTTGAAGGTCTTCGAGTAGAGAGCCTCCAGCGTGGCCTGCCAGCCGTTGCCGAGGTTGAAATCGGCGGCTGCGTTGATACGGAACACCTGCGGATACTTGAACTTCTTGTCCACCACGTTGATCGTAGCCGAACTTGCTCTGAAGCCCATGGCTTTCACGCTCTCGGCGTCAATCTGGCTGCCGAGGGGCGGAACATTGTTCTTATCACCCTCTTTGCTCGGACGGTATGCGGTAACCGATACCTGATCCACGCCCGAGTTAGAGTACTGGTTCGACATCCATACGAAAGGCACGCGACCCGTGAACAGGCCCAGACCGCCGCGGAGCAGGATGTTGTGATCCTCGTCGACATACCAGCGGAATCCCATGCGGGGTGACAGAAGCACACGACCCGAAGCTATGTCGCCCGTGGCTACGCCGTATTTCTCGGCCTGCTCCGACTTGTTGAACTCCTCGTTCACCGAAGGCTTCTTGAACATGACGGGTATGTCGAGGCGCAGACCGTAAGTCCAGGTGAACTTGTCGTTGGCACGCCACTCGTCCTGAAGATAGAATCCCAGCTGCGCGGCACCGAATTTGGCGCCCCAGTTGCCCTTCTCGTCCAGATCGTCATTTTCATAGTAGGTATATTTGAACGTGTTGGCATCGTTGTTCATGAAGTCCTCTATCGAGTTGAATGCCCAGCCGCCCGTCGCGTTCTGCGCGTATACGTTGTACATGCGGTAGAACTCGTTGTGGGTACCGAACGTTACGGTGTGGTTGCCCTTGTACCAGGTGAGGTTGTCGGTCAGCGTGAAGATGTCCTGATCCAGCTGGTTGGCATACGAGCAATACTCGGTGCCGAGATATACGGTGGTCTTGCGATTCTTGGGAGCGCCATTATCGAGATATGAGTTCTCCACCGTCACCGACACGTTGGGCGCTCCGTCGGGAGCGGCAGCCTCGCGCCAGTCGCGTACGCGAGTCCATCCTGCGCGCAGCTCGTTCGATACGCTGTTGCTGAAGCGCGACTGCAACTCGAATACGAGCGAGTGCGTCTCGTTGCGCTGGTCGAACGAAGCGTCGTTGAAGGTGTACGAGCTGTTCGAGGTAGAGTAGCGGTCGAGCGATGCGCCGCCGTAGTTGTAACGGAGCATCATCTTGTTGTTGTCGTTGATGTTCCAGTCGAGGCGTGCCAGAACGTTGGCCGACCAGGTCTCGGGGGTGTGCTGGCCGAAATCGGCGGTGTCGTAACCCGTCAGAGCCTTGTACTGGTTGCGGATCTGCGTGAGCTGCTCCTGCGTGGCGAAGCCCTTGATGTTGTTCGAGTCGTATACGGTCGAGGGAGTCTCGTCCTTGTAGTACTCGCCGCTGACGAAGAAGAACAGCTTGTCCTTCACGATCGGGCCGCCGAGGGTCACACCGTAGGTCTGGGTCGTCTGCTCGGCATATTTCTTGCCCGTTGCGCCCTTGCCCACCAGGTTGTTGTCTTTGTAGTAGCTGTAAGCCGATCCGTGGAAGGTGTTGTTACCCGACTTGGTGACGGCGTTGATACCGCCGCCCGTGAAACCGCTCTGACGTACGTCGTAAGGGGCGATTACCACCTGAACCTCCTCGATGGTCTCCATCGAGATGGGGTTGGTGCCCGTCTGACCGCCGTTGGTACCCGATGCGGTGAGGCCGAATACGTCGTTCGACACGGCACCGTCGATCTGGAACGAGTTGTAGCGGTTGTTGGTTCCTGCGAACGATATGCCGCCCGTAGAGCTTTTGGTCGAGCTGGCCAGGGGGCTGAGGCGTGCGATGTCCGATATGCTGCGGTCGATCGACGGCAGGTTCTCTATCACGCCGCGCGTGAAGTTCGATGCGGCACCCGTCTTGTTGGCGTTGAAGCGGCTGTTGGCCGTGCTTACCACCACGACTGCATCGAGTTCCTGAGTCTCTTTGAGCTGTACGTCGAAGGTACGGGGCTCGCCGAGGTTGAGCGTGATACCCGTCAGCTCGACCGACTGGTATCCCACGAACGAAACGGTAAGCGAATAGGGACCTCCCGTACGCATACCTTGCAGGTTGTAGCGTCCGTCGGCGTTGGTTATGGCGCCGTACTGCGTTCCCGACGGAGTGTGTACGGCGATGACGGTAGCTCCCACCAGCGCCTCTCCATTCTCGTCGGTAACCTTACCGTTCATGCTCGACGTGGTGGTCTGTGCGCTGAGCGAGCAAACCATCACGACCGAAACGATCAATGATAAAAGTTTTTTCATCAGAATTGGATTTAATTAATAAAAAGTATTGTATTGGAATAGCTTACATTTGTCGTATGAATCGAAAAAGAGAGCGTGCCGCGGGCATACTCTCTTTCTTTTTCGTTCAGGCAGATTGCGTTATGCTCGAAAGCATAATATCGGGTCTGCTGTTTATATCGGAACTCGAACGACATGTTGGTAAATTTCAATGTATCTGAACTCGAATTTTTGAATCAACGCCGCAAAGGTAGAAATTTAATGCGAATGGACAAAAAAAGTCGTAATTTTTAATGTTTTTGTAACGAAATGGCGTGATTCCGTCACTTTCGAGTCCGTCGTATGCCCGCCGTCGGCGCCTCTCGGCGGGGTGGCATGCTGCCGACGGCGAAGCGGACCGAAGTCTCGCCGTCGCGCGATTTCATTGCCGAATGGATTTTAATGTTTATCTTCGCGACGGTTACGAGGTGCATTCGTTCAACAGTATAAATATTTTCTATTATGGGATTTTTCAAGGAGTTCAAGGAATTTGCCGTCAAGGGCAACGTGATGGACATGGCCGTCGGCGTTATCATCGGCGGCGCGTTCGGTAAGATCGTGACCTCGCTGGTCAACGATATTCTCATGCCTCCCATCGCGGCGGTGATGGGCAATACCAATTTCTCGGATCTGAGGATCGAGATCTCGCGCGTGCGCGACGTGGTGTCGTCGGGGGCCGAACTGATTACGGGTAGCAAGGCCGCGACCGAAGCCGCCGAGCCTATTTACTGGAACTACGGTGCCTTCATCCAGCAGTGCGTCGATTTCTTCATTCTGGCGTTCTGCGTATTCCTCATGGTGAAGTTCATGAACCGTTTCATGCGCAAGAAGGCCGAGGCTCCCGCGCCCGCGCCTGCACCCTCCAAGGAGGAGACGCTGCTGACCGAGATCCGCGATCTGCTGAAGGAGCAGAACGCGAAGCGGTAGGGCGGCGGCCGAAGTCTCGTCATATTAGAAAAGGCTGTCCCGAGCGGGACAGCCTTTTGTTTGTTGCGTATTGGAAATTATTTGTTCATCCCTGCATTCTTGGCGTCGATCACGGCCTGCACCTGATCGGGATAGTCGGTCGTTACGTAGTCCACGCCCTTGTTCACGGCCCACTGCATGTCGTCGGCATTGTTGATGGTCCATACGTTGACCGTCACACCCAGACTGCGGGCGTCGCGCAGCCACGACGGGTTGGAGGTCATCTTCGACTTCTGGTAGTCGAGTCCCATGATGCCGAGGGCCTTGAGCTCTGCGGGCGACAAGTCGCCGTTGAGATATGCCACCTTGGCATCGGGGTCGAGCCTTACGATCTCCTTGCATACATGGAGGCTGAAAGCGATGTACTCCACCTGCTCCTTCATGTCGGCCTTCTCCACCGCTGTGAGCACGGCCTCCACCACCTGTGTCTCGCGGGCCGACGTGGCGTGGTTCTTTATCTCCACGATCAGCTTGGTACCCTTGTTCTTCGCGCCCTGATCGAGGTATTCGGCAAACGTGGGAGTCGGTTCGCCGTTTTCGAGGGTTTTGGCACGCACGTCGGCGAAATTGGCCGTCTGTACGTTCGATATGCCTTTGTGCGAGGGGCCGTGCAGAACCACGAGTTCGTCGTCGGCAGTCATGTTGACATCCAGCTCCGAACCGTAGGCGCCGAAATCCTGGGCCGCCTTGAGCGATGCTATCGAGTTTTGCGCGCCCTTCGCCTCCGCGGCGTTCCAGTAGCCTCGGTGGGCCACCACTTTAGTGTCGTTGGTCGAGGGGTGGCTTCTGTCTTTGTCGTCGACCGTGTTGTCGTTGTCCGAACATGATACGGCAAGCATGGCGAGGCCGGCCATCAAAATGAATTTTCCGTGTAACATAGTCTGTCAATAAGTTTTATCGTGTTTGGTTTTGTGCAAATGCTCCATAACTTACCGCGATCTGCCGCCCGACGGATGCTGCGGGTTTAGGCTTTGCGCGTGTTACGATAAGACAAATATACGGATATATTTCGAAATTATACGTTTTACTTACAAAATAAAATCGAAAATGTCGAAATAAAAGTTTTGCGCAATTTATTCCGACTCGCTCACGGAGTTGAGTTTTTCGCCCACGATTCTCGCCGCACAGGCCACATACTCCACGCACGGGCGTTTTTTGTAGTACTCGGCCGTGCGCTCCGACGGCGTGGGATCGTCTTTACGTTGCGTAAGTCCCAAAAGTTCGCGGCATACCACGGAACCGTTCTCGGCGCGGAACTTTTCGGCAGCTTCCTGCACTGCGGCATAGGTGTTTTTCTTTGCGGGACCGTCGTTGGGGCGGTCGTTGGGCACTATGAATCCTATCGTCATGGCCATGCCGCTCACGGCGCCGCACACCTCGCGCAGGCGGCTCATGCCTCCGCCGAAGGGGGCCGATACGGTGGCGGCGGTCTTTTCGTCGAATCCCGCCACGTCGCGGTAGGCGAGGAACACCGATTGTGCGCAGTTGTATCCCGATCGGAACAGCTCGCGGGCTGTCGCGACTCTCTCTTCTATGTCTACTTTCATTGTCCTTGAGTTTTGATGTTGTTTGTTCGGGGGACAAAAATAACTATTCCGTGCCTATATTCGACAATATTCCGTATATTTGTCAACCATATAAAACAGCGATATGAGAAGATTCTTTACATTTTGTGCAGTGCTTGTCGCTTCGGCCGCATGCGTTTCTTGCGGCGCAGACAAGAGTTTCAAACCCGCGGAGGTGTGGGTCGACAACAACGGCGTGCCCATCAATGCGCACGGCGGAGGTATCATATTCCACAAGGGCCGTTACTGGTGGTTCGGCGAACATAAGACCGAAGGCGGAGGCGGCAACCGCGCCAACGTGGGCGTTCACTGCTATTCGTCGAAGAATCTTTACGACTGGCGCGACGAGGGCATAGCCCTGGCCGTGGCGCCCGAGGGTTCGGGCAGCCCCATCGAGAAGGGGTGCATTCTGGAGCGTCCTAAGGTCATATACAACGAGAAGACGGGCAAGTTCGTGATGTGGTTCCATCTGGAGCTGAAGGATCAAGGATACGGCGCGGCGCAGAGCGGCGTGGCTGTGAGCGACAACATAGCGGGACCTTACGAGTTCCTGCATGCGGGACGCGTGAACGCGGGCATCTGGCCCATGAACGCGAGCGACGAGGCTAAGGCGGCCGTCGACGCGAAGTTCGAGACGTGGCCCGAGAATCTCAAAAACGACCGTTTCCTTATCCGCGACTTCGCGGGTGGTCAGATGGCGCGCGACATGACGCTTTTCGTCGATGACGACGGCAAGGCCTACCATATTTACGCCTCGGAGGAGAATCAGACTTTGCAGATCGCCGAGCTGACCGACGACTACACCGACCATTCGGGCCGCTACGTACGTGCGTTCGTCGGCCGCTCGATGGAGGCTCCCGCCATCTTCAAGCACGGCGGCCGCTACTATCTCATGATGTCGGGCTGCACGGGATGGGATCCCAATGCGGCGCGTTCGGCCGTGGCCGACAGCGTGATGGGCGAGTGGACCGAGCTGGGCAATCCATGCAAGGGTGACGACGCCGACAAGACGTTTCATTCGCAGAGCACCTACATCCTGCCCGTGGAGGGACGTCGCGACACATTCATCTATATGGGTGACAGATGGAATCCCAAGAACGCCATCGACGGACGTTACATATGGCTGCCCATCGAGCTGACCGACGGCGGTTTCGCGCTGTCGTGGAGCGACGCCTGGGCATTGTAAAATTTTGCGGGCTGTCCGCCGACATTGCCATGCGATGTCGAGATATATGAATCTTATAACGATCGAAAATCATTGATATGCACGATCACGCCTATTTGACAGTGGAGAACCGGAAGCAGCACTGCTTCATGCAGCATCGTATTCACAAGATCCTGCTCGTGTGCTGCCCCTACGACGGCTACATCCTCGAGGAGGACGGCCATATCGAGTCGCAGATCAACCGCGAATACATGGAACTCAACATGAGCAATCCGCCGTCGCTCACGCGCGTGGAGTCCACGGCCGAGGCTTTGGAGCTGCTGTCGCGGCGGCCCGACGGATTCGATTTCGTCCTTACCATGTACAACGTGGGCGAGCCTAACGTGTTCGATTTCGCCCGCCGCGTGAAGGAGTTGCGCTCCGATCTGCCCGTGGTGCTGCTCACTAGCTTTTCGAAGGAGATCTATCGTCAGATCGAGGAGCAGAACTGCACGGCGCTCGATAACATATTCTGCTGGCACGGCAATACCGACCTCATAATAGCCATCATAAAGCTCATGGAGGATCGGCTCAACGCCGAGTCGGATATTACGCAGGGCGGCGTGCAGGCCATTCTGCTGGTGGAGGATTCGGTACGCTTCTATTCCACCTATCTGCCCGAGCTTTATAAGATTCTGCTGGTGCAGAACAGCGAGTTCCTGAAGGATGCCTACAACGAACAGCAGCAGATCAACCGCAAGCGTTCGCGCCCCAAGGTCCTGCTCGCCACCAATTACACCGATGCGGTGGAGCTGTATGCGCGTTACAAGAAGAATCTTCTGGGCGTGATTTCCGATGTGGGCCTCATACTCAAGCAGGGCGACAAGTCGGAGGACGAGAAGAGCGATGCGGGCATCGATATCTGCAAGATGATAAAGGCCGAGACGCCGTGGATGCCCATCATCATGCAGTCGTCGCAGGTGAACTACCGTTCGGTGGCCGAGTCGTTAGGCGTGGGATTCATAGCCAAGACCTCGAAAACGTTGCTGTCCGAGTTGCAGGACGTCATTCTTCGCGAGTTCGGTTTCGGCGAGTTCGTCTTCCGCGACCTTGATACGGGAGCCGTGGTAGGCCGTGCCCGCGACCTGATGCAGATGCAGGAGCTGATCGCCACGGTGCCCGACGACGTGCTGGAGTTCCATCTGTCGCACATGCACCTCTCGAAATGGCTCTATTCGCGCGGCTTGTTCCCGCTGGCGAACGTGCTGCGCAGCATCAACAGCAGCCATTTCAGCTCCACGGCCGAGCACAGGGCGGCGCTGGTGTCGATGTTCAAGGACTATCGCACGATGCTGGGGCAGGGACTGGTGGCGCAGTTCGACGAGGCGACTTACAGCGACGCGATCGGTTTCGCGCGTCTCGGCGAAGGCTCCATCGGCGGCAAGGCACGCGGACTGGCATTCATGAACAGCATGCTGGCCAAGTACAACCAATATTACAAGTATCCCAACGTCCGCGTCATGATCCCGCGCAGTCTGGTCATCGCGACCGACTATTTCGACCAGTTCATCCGCCTGAACGGTCTGAAATATGTGATATCGCAGGAGGTGGACGACGACGGCATATTGTCGGAGTTCCTAAACTCCATGCTGCCCGTGGAGCTGTACTCGAAACTGAAGGTCTTCGTGCAGACGTGCCGCAAGCCGCTGGCCATACGTTCGTCGTCCAAGCTGGAGGACTCGCATTACCAGCCCTTCGCGGGAATCTACTCCACCTACATGATCCCCCGATGCGAGAACGACGACCAGATGCTGCGCATGCTGGTGCGTGCCATAAAGAGCGTCTATGCGTCGGTGTATTTCACCTCGTCGCGAGCCTACATACAGTCGTCGCAGAATCTGCTGTCGGAGGAGAAGATGGCGGTGTTGATCCAGGAGGTGTGCGGCACCGAGCAGAACGGTTATTTCTTCCCCACGCTGTCGGGTGTGGCGCGTTCGCAGAACCTCTATCCGCTGGGCTACGAGAAGGCCGAGGACGGCGTGTGCAACATCGTCATGGGGCTGGGCAAGGCCGTGGTCGACGGCGGCAAGAGCATGCGCTTCTCACCCGCCTATCCCGACAAGGTGTTGCAGACCTCGACGCCCGAACTGGCCGTGCGCGATGCGCAGACCGAGGTCATGGCGCTGAGCCTCAACCCCGACCGTTTCCGTCCCTCGACCGACGATGCGGTGAACATCGAGCGAATACCCGTTTCGCGGATGAACGATTTCCGCAATGCCAAATTCGCGTGTTCGTATTACGATTATCAGAACAACCGCATAAGCGAAAGCCCCATGCTGTCGCGCTATTTCCGCGTTATAACGTTCAACCGTATCCTGAAATACGGTTCGTTCCCGCTGGCCGACATCATACGCGACATGCTGAAGATGGGCGAGGAGGAGATGCGTTGCCCCGTGGAGATAGAGTTCGCTGTGAATATGGATGTTCCCGCGGGCGAGATGCAGATATTCAATCTGTTGCAGATACGTCCCATCATTCGCAACGAGGAAAGCGCCAAACTCGACTGGTCGCAGGTCGACACTTCTGATGCCATCGTCTATTCAGAATGCGCTTTGGGCGTGGGACTTATGCGCGACATACGCCGCATAGTCTACGTGAAGTTCGACAAATTCTCGTCGCTGCATACGCAGCCCATCGCCGACGAACTGTTCGAGCTCAACAAGCGCATGCGCGACGAGGGGTGCGAATATGTGCTCGTCGGCACGGGACGCTGGGGATCGTCGGATCCGAACTTGGGCGTGCCCGTCAAGTGGGCGCACATATCCGAGGCCCGTGTGATAGTCGAGGCCGCATTGCCCGACTTCAACATCGAGTCGAGCCAGGGTACCCACTTCTTCCAGAACGTGACGTCGCTCGGGGTGGGGTATCTGTCGCTCAACCCGTCGCAGGGCGACGGCCTGCTGGATATCGAACGTTTGAACGCCATGCCTGCCGTTTTCGACGGCGAGTATCTGCGGTGCGTGGAGTTCGCGAAGCCGCTCTACATATATGTCGACGGCCGTTCCAAGAAAGGCATAGTGCGCGAGGCCGAGTAGGGCAGGGAGTATTCGGGTCGGATTTTATCCGATTTCGGCCTGTAATCGCGAGACGTAGTCTGCGGAGTGAGCGAATAGCGAGCCTCCGCAGGGCGAGGTTGCGGCTCGCGCGGCTCAGAAGAGCCGCAAAATAGCAGGATCAAATCTGCAAGCCTAAAGTTTGCAAATATTGAAACTGAGTGTTATATTTGCATTCAAAATAGCGGTTCGGAATCCGAAACGGGGGTTGTAGTCCCTCATGTAAGATTCCGACCCGCTTTTTTGTAATGACAATATCGTAGAAATAGGAAATCCCGAAAAATATCTTATCTTTGTTGCGAAGCACGCATCTTCGGTTAATGGGTATCTTATCCTCGCGGGTGGTGGAAACGGAAAAAGACTGGTTTAACCAAAACACAGCGAAGATGTGCTGTCAACCCGAAGCAGCACCATAACACCGGCTATCCAATCCGTTGCGGATACATGGGACGGGATCCCGAGTAAACAACAGTACGGACGGACGCGAGGATATGGTGCTACGCCTTTTTTATAAACAGTCCCCGCCTATACCTGCCAACGAATATCGATCTTCGGATTGCTTGAAATTCAAGCCGTCGTATTACCCGCCGACTACATGGCAATCTTTGTCGCAGTATATTAACTCTACATCAAACCACAACCGACTTTGCCATGTTCTCGTATTTGCTTCCGTTGTATCTTATAAAAATTTTACATCAAACCACAACTTGGGAATAGTTCGCCGCATGCGATGGCTGTTGTATCTTATTAAAAATCTACATCAAACCACAACGGAATCGCCGCTCGGAAGCCTCGCGCTTCAGTTGTATCTTATAAAAATTCTACATCAAACCACAACGAGAACTTTACAGATGTGTAAAGTCTAAATGTTGTATCTTATTAAAATTCTACATCAAACCACAACTACGAAGTTCGCCAAAGTGAAGATATTGCCGTTGTATCTTATTAAAATTCTACATCAAACCACAACTCAGAGTGGTGGCGAACAAAAAGCCAAATCGTTGTATCTTATTAAAATTCTACATCAAACCACAACTATATTTGTCTAACGATTAAACAATTAACAGTTGTATCTTATTAAAATTCTACATCAAACCACAACAAGACGCCTATCTACCTCGGCAAGCATCTGTTGTATCTTATTAAAATTCTACATCAAACCACAACAAAGTAAGACCAAGTCGAACAAGTATAAGAGTTGTATCTTATTAAAATTCTACATCAAACCACAACATTGAGCCACAACGCTGCGAAGAAGGCGATGTTGTATCTTATTAAAATTCTACATCAAACCACAACTTCATTTTTTCCACAAAATAACCCTTTCTGTTGTATCTTATTAAAATTCTACATCAAACCACAACGCTCAGGGCCGCATAATCGACCGCAACTACGTTGTATCTTATTAAAATTCTACATCAAACCACAACGAGAATTTTCTTAAGAGTGTTCATTGTTCGGTTGTATCTTATTAAAATTCTACATCAAACCACAACTGGCCAAACAACCATTCATCTCTCACGTTAGTTGTATCTTATTAAAATTCTACATCAAACCACAACAGAAGTTCTGGGTACTCGTCACATCCGTCGTTGTATCTTATTAAAATTCTACATCAAACCACAACATACTGGTAGATTTTGAGAAATCGCCGCGCGTTGTATCTTATTAAAATTCTACATCAAACCACAACAGTGTATTAGATTAAGAGTTGATATTCATCGTTGTATCTTATTAAAATTCTACATCAAACCACAACTTCCCGCAAGCGGCATATTTACGGACAAATGTTGTATCTTATTAAAATTCTACATCAAACCACAACGCCGGCCATTGTAATGATTGATATCGTGCGATTTACGGCCCGTTTGCCGCCGCAAAAAACACGTCTCAGAACTCCGTCGAAGTCGATTCAATGTATTTTTATCATTTCATAATACAAATATAAGCAAAATCCCTAAAAAAATTCCAACTGCTGGGGCGTGTCGGGCTTTGCCCGTTCGGTCTTGCCCCAGAAATTGAGAATATCCCCGTACTGTTTGTCGGTCACCGCAAGAATGCTCGTATATCCCGACGGCGGCATCGACCGTCGAACCCGATTCATGTGAACCTGCATATTCTCTTTCGAGACGCAATGTCGGACATAAACCGAGTATTGCATCATCGTAAAGCCATCCTTTTCCAGAGCCTTGCGGAATTGGGCGGCATGGCGCCGTTCGGTTTTAGTATTGGTGGGCAGGTCGAAAAATACAAATAGCCACATGATCCGATAAGCATTCAAACGTAACTCCGACATTCGATTATTCCAATAACGGGTATGCAATCTTTTTCCTTATTCCAGCGAAGCATTTGGCCAGCGACGAGGTAGTGAACGTCAGCCCGACTTCGAGAGGCCGCGTCACGTTGTCGAATCGGGTATCCGCGAACAGAACCCGCAGCAGTGCGCTCTTCACCTCGCGTGTCAACTGCTCGTACCCCTGTCGGTAGAGGTCGTAAACCTGCTCGTCGACGTATGGCCGATAGGGTTCCATCAGATCGTCGGCCAGCGGAAATGCGTTGTAACGGTTGCGGTGAAAGATTCCGAATGCGGGAAACAGTCCCGACCCCATGATCGATCGTGCTACGGCCGCCCGCAGGAGCGTGTAACCGTAATTGAGCAGATTGTTGGGCGGGGTACCCTCTCGAAAACGGGTGAAATTCGTGCCGAACAGCTCCGACCAGTAGATCCTTGCCGCTATTCCCTCCCGATTGTCGGCGTCGGCGCTCTTGACATTCATGTAGTACGGTTTCAGTTTGTCGCCGTCGCGCCCCAGTTTCCGCAACAGAGCCGCCTGATTGCGGATCTTTGCCTCGACGATCTGTTTCCAGAGTCCCTTCTTCAGCGGCTCGCTCGCATCGATCTGCGCCCGATAGCTTTCGCCCTGCGTCTTGTTGGAATCCAGATTCATAAGCATGGCGTTCGGCATGCGGTTGTCGCCGCAGAGGATCACGGCCACGTTGTTGTCCGACAGAGCGTTGAGCAGGGGCAGTGTGACGGATGTCTGCTGATCTTCCAGCACTACGAACCCGATATCCTCTATTGGGACGCTTTTCTGCATGTCGGGAGCCTCACGGGTGTGGATTATCATCTGCCCGTTCCGCAGGCTCAGACAATAGGGTGTCGAAAAAAACAAGGCTCGTTTCAGCATGGCATCTCTCGTTTGAATTTCAGTTCTCCCGTTACCGTCAGTTCGAAGTCATAGCCTTCGACATAGGCATTGAGCTGGGTATGCAATAATGATATCACGGGTCTGTACTCCTCACCTGTTTTCCACTCGCCGCTTTTGGCTTTCAAGTCTGCGGCAGGGCGGGCCTCTTGGTGGTGCTTTAGTACTAAAGTTCCGTATTTGTATTTTTGTTGCAATGTTAATGTACTCATTCCCGTTACCTTATACAGCCTTTTCGCCAGCTCCTTGCGCGTGCATTCGTACAGCTCCGCGGGCGAGTTCTCGTAGAAGAGCACCATGGTTCCCGCCTTCAGGATACATTTCAGCGGATATCCGTTCCCATCTGCCGACGGCACCAGATCGGGGCGTCCTTCTCGGTCGGCGCTCCTTTTGAAATACTCGGCAGCCATCGGATTGCTGACGATTTCGAACGTGCGTTTCGTGCGGCCCTTTTTGTCCTGCCCCTCGTAGACGGCCATACAGTAATTGCCGTCGTTTGTGACGTGGTAATCCTGCTTGTACTCCTTGTCCGACAGATCGCGCTGCTTCTTCAGCGATATGGGCTGCGTTACGCTCGGCGTGAATATGCGCACCTTGCGGATGGGTACTCCCTTCTGCTCATTCATCCATATCGTATATTCGTCGGGGTTCATCGCCTTGGCGAAGCCCACCTTATCGACCGCCTCTTTCACACGGGTCTTGACGGCCTCGTCCACGATCTTGTCTATGTCGGATGCCTTGAGATCGCCGAGGGACTTCCGCACCACATATTTTATTTCGTCATCCCGTTTTATGGCGCCGTAGAAAGTGTCCTGATGCAGCCTTCGGCGTGCCGTGTCGCCCTGCATGTATATGGGTTCTCCCGCGGCATTCGATTTCACCTTTCCCCTGGCCCGCATCTTCTTGCGGGTCTGTTTGGCCATGTTGTCGGGTGTGTCGTGCGATACGAGCAGTTCTTCGGCCAGGGTGCCGACATCCTCGGTAAAGGTCGGCCACGGCTTTTCGCAATGGGGTCTGGGACCTTTCCCGCATCTGTAATGTTCTTCGGCGGCGGCATATTGCGCCCACGAGTCATACTCCTTGCGGCCTATGCAGGCTATGGTGATGGCGTCGATGCAGTGGTGCACGTGATTCACGCGCTCCTTTCGTGTGTACTCTTTCTGCAATCCCCACATCGTGCGGAAAGCGGCGGTCGTGTCGCCCTTGACAGTGTATATGCGGTCGAATACCGTTTTCAGATAGAGCCGTGCATAGCGGCCTATGATGCCTATGTCGACCCCTTGTCGGTTGCTGAACCCATCGGGAACCTCGGTCATGGTGAAGCGCTCGTATTTCCCGCGCCAATAGTCGAGCTGCATTTGCAGATAGTGGCGGCGCTGTATGGCGCTGTCCTTTTCGGCTTTTGTTGTGGCGTTCTTTCTGATCTGCGCTTCGATCTGTTTTTGCAGACTCTCCGTCTTCTCCTGCCAGCCGAACGACTCTATGCGGGCCATGATTTCGGCGTGGACGGAGAGCTCGGACGGCATCTTCGCCTGCTTCGTCTCGCGGTTGAAACGGCTGTCGCAAAGCGTCTTGTTCATCTGCGAGTCGTCGCCTCCGCGGGCTCGCGGAACGGTATGCTCGATGTCGAACATCGGCGCCGAACCGATGAAGTCCGCGATGCCTATCTGTCGTCCCGTATACGGACATATGTGCTTCTGTTCCTCCCACAGACGGTATTTCAATATGTCGTCGTCCGAGGGCTCGATCTCCCGACCCGTCTGCGCGGCATATTGCTCCCGTATCGCCTCGGCATATTTGCGGTTCTCGGCCTCGCGCTCGCGTTGATACTGCTCTATGGCCTTGCGGCGGTTGGCGTCGTTCAGGCGTCGGGAAAATTCTATGTTGATCTTCGTGTCGCGGTCGATCTTCCCCTCTAACAGAAGGCGGTTCACAAGCGCCCGCAGCCTGTGCAGCGCCCGCATGGCCATGGGATTGCGGATCGCCGAAGTGCGCGGCGAGCCGAGCAGCACGATCCCCGCCGCATTCGGACGTGCCTTTCGGTAGGTCTCGATCATCGAGGGGTGGTAGAGTTTGCCGAGACGCGATACGTCTATCCCGTTGTCGCTGAAGAAGTCGGCTATGCGGCGTTCCTTGGAGTCGTATCTGTCATACGAGTTCCTTTTGTAGTCCGTAAGTATCGATACTATCCGCCCCTCGATCTCCGCACGGCGCCGTTCGTCGGTATATATATCGTGCGGCAGGGCGGCTTTGAGGTTTGCCAAAAAGACCGCCTCGTCGTAGCGGCAGCCGCGCCGCAGGTAGGGCAGTATCTTGTCGATGGCATTCAGGCTCAGGGCCGCATAATCCTGCGGCATCCGTATGGCCGTGAAATCCTTCGCCTGCCCGTCGGTGAGTTGCAGCCTGTTTTTCGCCCATTCTCCCAGCCGTTCATCGTCGTCGAACGAGAACAGCGCATGCCATACGTCGTTCACGATTTGATCATCCGTCTTTCCTTCCCCAAGCCGATATATGCAGCGGAGCTCCGACAGGTGTCCGATCCCGAGGGACGCGACGAGCGACGCCGTCACGGGACATCCCGATACGGTGGCCGTACGTGAGAAGTTGAAGCGGTAGGGTGCCTCGTTCCGATCCTCCTTGCAGGCATACCTTCCCTTGCCCGCGATCTTGCGCGCTATCTCTTCGAAATCGAAATAGGGCTTGCTCTTGCGCATGAAAAGCGGCATGACGGTCTCTATCTCCGCACGGGTCAGAGGCCGCGGTGCGTCGTCCTGCGGCGATGTGATGCGTATGTTGTTTATGAACGACCACATGCGAAACTCCTCGAACCGTGGGTGCGACACGGGGCAGCGGCTCTTTTTCGGCTCGAAGGTGCATTTGCCCACGAGCCCTTTCTGCGATTTCAGCGGCCGCTGGAAGAATATCGCCCTATGCAGCTCTTCGCGCCACTTTTCGGGAATGTTCTGCCGTTCGCACACGGCGTTGAACTCGGCCAGGTAATGTTCGTTGCGCGATGTGTATTTCCCGCGTATCTTCTCCTTGCGGCGATACAATTCATAGAAATACTCTCCCAAATAGCGGCATCCCGCCTTTTCCATTTCGGTCGACAGATTTCGGATGCTCTCCTTGACCGTGCCGTCTTCTTTATCCTTGCCTGCCTCTTTGCGGTTGCTGAGGAATCCGCGGCGCTGGGCCAGATGGTATATCGCCCGCCCGAGCAGATGCCTGTGCTCGCGGTTTTCGAGGTCGAGAACGCTTGTAAGTGCGACGTAGCGGTCGTGATACGGATTCTTGTCCTCGTTGTCGTCGGTGCGCTGCCATTGCAGGAACTCTTCGTCGAGCGGATAGCGTTTCTCCTTTCGCCATGTGTCCAGCTGCTCGTCGGTCAGCCGCGGGCACAAGTCGTAGCGCACGAGGACTTTCAGCAGCTCGATCTTTCGCAGTCTGCGCCGAAAGTAGTGGCGGCGCAAGGCTCTTGCCTCCGTTCTGTCCTGTACGGCGGGTTTCTCGTTATTCTTGTCGCGGGCGACTCCCTCCTGAAAAATGTCGACGCCTTTGTCATTCAACGCGTATCCGTTTTCGGTATGCTCCACGACGGCCCATCCTATCGAATTGGTGCCCAGATCCAGTCCCAGTGTTTTGGCCATGATTGATAAATTTAGACTGTTTCTACAAAAATATGAAAAAATTTGCAACGATTCGAACTTTTTCGTATATTTGTGACGTAAGAAATTCTACATCTTACCACAATAAGGCTATATGCCGAAGGTTTTCAACCTACCGTCTCCGCGTACTCCGTGGAGACTTTTTTTGCGGCAGTGGGGTCGGGAAAAGAAAAAAGCCTCGACAATCTTTTGATTGTCAAGGCTTTCGGTTAGTCGGGATGACTGGATTCGAACCAGCGACAACACGCCCCCCAGACGTGTACTCTAACCGGGCTGAGCTACACCCCGATGGCGTATGGTGCAAACCCTCGGTCGGTTTTGCGGTGCAAAGATAATTATTTTCTGAAATATTTACTACTTTTGTCCGAATAATTTTCGTAAAAAGTGAAATCCGCCCTCGAAATCCGCCGAGGAATTCTTTTCGGCCTCCTTGCGATCGTCGTCGTCGTGCTCTTCGCCTTCGATCTCGCATCGGGATCGGTCGGCGTGGGCGGCCGCGAGGTGTGGGCCTTGCTGACGGGCGGGCCGTGCGATCCCATGGCGCGCGACATCATTCTGAAAATCCGGTTGATAAAGGCCGTCGTCGCCGTGCTGGCGGGGTTTTCGCTTGCGGCCAGCGGCCTGTTGATGCAGACGTTGTTCCGCAATCCGCTGGCGGGCCCTTTCGTGCTGGGTATCAGCTCGGGCGCGAGTCTCGGCGTGGCGTTGTTTCTGTTGGGGGCGCCGCTGCTGGGCATCGCAGGGCATTCGTTGCTGGCCAGCGTCGGTACGGCGGGCGCCGCATGGATCGGGTCGGCGCTCATCCTGTTGTTGATCATGGCCGTCAGCCGCCGTATCAAGGACATCATGGTAATTCTGATTCTGGGAATGATGTTCGGATCGGCCGTCGGGGCGCTCGTCGAGATTCTCCAATACATGAGCAACGAGGCGGCTCTCAAATCGTTCGTCGTCTGGACGATGGGATCGCTCGGCGACGTGACGATCCCGCAGCTGACGCTGCTCGTGCCGGCCGTGGCGGTCGGTACGGGATTGACGTTCGCCGTTCTTAAACCGTTGAATCTGCTGCTGCTGGGCGAGCGCTACGCCCGCACGATGGGGCTGAATGTCGGCCGTACACGCACGTTGATCTTTCTGGCCACGACGTTGCTGTCGGGAACCGTGACCGCCTTCTGCGGCCCGATCGGTTTCGTGGGGCTGGCCGTGCCGCACCTGGCGCGGATGCTCTTCGCCAGCGCCGACCACCGCGTACTCATGCCCGCCTCGATGCTGCTCGGTGCGGCGATGCTGCTCGTCTGCGATCTCTGTTCGAAACAGCTGGCGCTGCCGGTCAATACGCTGACGGCGCTCATGGGCATTCCGATCGTGGTGTGGGTGGTGGTGCGTAATAAGAATATCGTATGACACACGTCGAATTGCAGCATATCACTATCGGCTACGGGCACCGGGTGCTGCTCGAAGATGTTTCGGCGGCTATCGGCGGCGGACGGCTCGTCGCGTTGCTGGGACGCAACGGCACGGGAAAAAGTACGCTGCTGCGTGCGGTCGCGGGGCTCGAGGCGCCGCTGTCGGGCGGGATACGGCTCTGCGGACGCCTGCTGAGTGCGACGCCGGCGCACGAGCTCGCGCAGGTCGTGAGTTTCGTCACCACCGAGAAGGTGCGCATCGCCAACCTCGCCAGCCGCGACGTGGTAGGGTTGGGGCGGGCTCCCTATACCGACTGGCTGGGGCGTCTGCGGCCCGGAGACCGTGCGGTCGTCGACCGTGCCTTGAATCTGGTGGGGATGGGCGGTTTCGCCGACAAGCCGATGGATCGCCTGTCGGACGGCGAGGCGCAGCGCGTGATGATCGCGCGTGCGCTTGCGCAGGACACACCGGTGATCCTGCTCGACGAGCCGACGGCTTTTCTCGACATGCCCAATCGCTACGAGTTGTGTACGCTGCTGCGCCGGCTGGCGCATGACGAGGGGAAGTGCATCTTCTTTTCGACGCACGAACTGGACATCGCGCTGACGCTGTGCGACGCCGTCGCGCTGATCGATCCGCCGCGGCTGCACCTCCTGCCTACCGACGAAATGATTCGCAGTGGCCATATCGAACGGCTTTTCGACAACGGGACGGTGGCTTTCGATGCCTCGACGCGCACGGTAACGGTGCGGAGGTGACTGCGGAATAGATTGCGTTTGTTCTTGCAGAGCGTTGATTATCGGGAGATTGCAGTTTAAAATGCGTTTATTTCGCAATTTTTTTTATTCCATTTTTTGTTTCGATCGCTTTTTTGCTTATCTTTGCACCGCTAAAGTACGCTGCGAGGCGGAAATAGCGATGAGTAGGCCCATTCGTCTATCGGTTAGGACGCAAGATTTTCATTCTTGAAAGAGCAGTTCGATTCTGCTATGGGCTACAAACGAGAGGCCGCGGGGCTGCCGGCGCCGGAAGCGGGACGGAAGTTTCGCCTAGTACGGATCGGCGGAGTGGGCGGCTTTCACGGGCGATACGTTGCAGGAGCGGGTTTTAGCGACCTATCCGAGGGCGGCTACGGCCGTTTTGCTTATTGACGAAAAGTGAAATAAAATAAAAAAACGAAATTATGGCAAACCATAAGTCATCCAAGAAGCGGATTCGCCAGACCGTTACCAAACGTGCGCACAACCGTCTCTATCACAAGACGGCGCGCAATGCGATGAAGGCGCTGCGCAACACCAGCGAGAAGAGCGCTGCCGAAGCGTTGCTGCCCAAGGTAACGTCGATGCTGGACAAGTTGGCCAAGCACAACATCATCCACAAGAACAAGGCCGGTAACTTGAAAGGCGCGCTCCAACTGCACGTCAACGCGCTCTAAGCCGGATCGGGCGGGATACGCCGCAGAAAAGAAAACGGGAATCGTTTCATAGGAAACGGTTCCCGTTGTTTATCGGGGGGCGTGTGCTCCTTTCGGTATGTCTGTTGCCCTTCGGGATGTCGGGAGGGGCGTGCCGGTCGGAACGGAGCGGGACGGGCGGAAATCTCCTGCTTGAACGAACTTTTCGGGAATTCACGGAGCAACGTGCCATGCAGGCCAGGTTTCGGCCTTGCGAAACCCCACAATCCGGCTTGAAATATTGCGGGCCTTTGCGCCGTGCGGGTTGAAGTCTCCGCCTGCGGAGGCCCGCCACCGTGGGCGTGTCCCGCAGCCTTCGGCCCGCAGATACGACGCAGCCGATCTTGGCGTCGGAATTCTTTCCGGAGAATCGATTTCTTCTGTCGTGCATTTTCTTTCTTCTTGTGCTTTTGTCTTGATCCAAAAGCACCAAAAGATCAAGCACGGCGAAAAGCAGCGGGTGCCGACACCTGCGCTCACTGAGCGGGCACAAAAGACTCCGCTTTTGCGGCGCAAAGGATTGCGCCGCTTCGACTGCGGCGGCTCGGCAAAGTCCGCAAGCGGCCTCTGCGTTCGCCTGCTGAACGTCGTTTTGCACACCCACTCTTGGCGTTCACCCGGTGCCGTCACTTCATCCGCTACTTTCGCAGTGCGATCCGGCAGGCCGGAGACCTGTTAAAACAGGAGACCAGCAAATAATCATCGTTGCGCGCAGCGCACCGCAAATTCCGCATTGCACCGGAGGAGGAATCAGATCGGACGGAGGTTCGAGCGCCCGGAGCGGGCGTGCAAAACAGCGCAGTCTTTTGTGCCCGCTCA
>ERZ827168.1127-NODE-1127-length-38754-cov-3.919326_pt1 | contig 38754 bp, 26 predicted proteins | sample MGYA00519868_ERZ827168 | MGnify/ENA primary metagenome ERZ827168 (study PRJEB31778, sample SAMEA3449271) | human gut metagenome | biome: human gut; feature: human-associated habitat; material: faeces | place: United Kingdom | collected 2010/2012 ...
CCACCTAAAGGTAGTGGGAGAAGCCTATGGCAAACGAAAGGATTTAATTTATGAAATCCAGATCCCCTCGCAGTAACGCCCCTGCTCCTTCGAACACGGTTCGCACTGCTTCGTTGTGAAAGCTGTAATGCTCACTGTCAATAATCTGCACCAGATTAATCCCGTAATCAAAAAACAGTACCTCCGTCCCACAAGGAAATGGTGGCATCATATCCTTCAGGCGAAGTGGGCTATCCCAGCGTTCTTCACCATAATACAGCACTATCGACAGCTGCGGATGCAGCCTGTCTCCTTTGCCGATCCCGGACAGGAACTCTTCCGAAGTCTCCCCCCGTAGTCTGCCTGCCGCCCGATCCTGATTCCGCTTCTTCGCCAGCTCTTTATACTCTGTAAAGCGGACATCCGCAATCCGCAACAGAAATCATTGCCCACAGCAAAAATCCATGCTATTCTATTTCTGACGTGCTTCTCTTACAATAGCACGCCATTTTGCAAAGGAGATTTCTATGACAATTAATGAAATTGCAAAGCTGGCCGGTGTGTCGGCTTCTACGGTATCCAAGATTATTAACAATAAAGATCAAAGCATCAATCCCGAAACAAGGGAACGTGTGCTCCGGATTGTAAAGGAATATAACTATACGCCTTATGGTATGATCAAGAGCACGTCGCAGGCGAAGACCTTTCTGCTCGCCGTGCTGTTCCGTTATACCGGAAAAGCAAATCAGCTTGTCAGTGCGGTCGTTCACACTGCGCAGAAGCACGGCTACAGCGTACTCATTTTCGACAGCCAGAATGATCCGGCAGAAGAGTTGAAGCACATCACTGCCATCTGTCAGAAAAATGTAGATGGAGTCCTCTGGGATCCGGTCAATGCCGACAGCGCCAAGCATGCACACTACTTTGAGGAGCGTGGCATTCAGATCTGTTATCTGAACCGTGCACCGCTCTTTCCCTCCTATCAGATTGACTTCATGCATATGGGCTATACACTTACGCAAAAGCTCATTGATTTTCGGCACAGCCGCATTGCCTGTCTGATGAAAGAAAACAATCCCCGCTCTGAGCTTGTCCGCGAAGGCTACCGCAAGTGTCTCTACGACAATCAGATCCCTTACGATCATCAGCTGGAGCTTTATGTCACAGATGAAGATTGTTGCTCCAAAATGATGACCTACCATGTCACCGGTATCGTAAGCTCACATTATGCCGCCGCACTGACACTTTACGAGCAGCTTGACCAGCTGCATTACAACGTCCCGTCTGATTTTTCTCTTGTCAGCCTGAAAAACGACATCAGTGACACCGGGGCATTTCCACACATTTCAGGGCTGGAAATTCCTTACGGAAAATTCGGATGCTACATCTGTGAGGCCCTGATCCAAAAATGCGAAAAAAAAGAAGACGCTTCCGCATCTCTTTTATTTACTCCTTCTTGTGCGTTCTCACAGGAGGACAGCATTGATCTTCCTCCAACGCTCCGTTCCAGAAAAATCGTCGTTGTCGGAAGTATCAATATCGACAACACCTTCAGTGTCGACGGTGTTCCGCAGGCAGGTGAAACGACCCGCATCCTTGATTCTACCGTTTCCCTCGGCGGAAAAGGAGCCAATCAGGCGATCGGTGCCGCCCGGCTTGGCAGTGAAGTTTCTCTGATCACAAGCATCGGAAGTGATCTCGACTCCAACTTTGCCATTCATGCGCTGACAAGTGAGCAACTTTCCACACAGGGTGTATTCCGCGACATGGGAATGCAGACCGGTAAGGCCTACATTTATATCCAGGGCGACGGTGAAAGTACCATCACTATTTTACCGGGTGCCAATGCCCATTTATCCAGTGAACGCATTCGCCACCGCCGACATTTATTCCAAAACGCCGGCTATTGTCTGCTCTCTACCGAGATCCCTCTGGAGGCAGCAATTGAAGCAGCCCGCATCAGCCACAGCTACGGTGCCAAAAATATCGTGAACCCGGCAGCATTAAAGCTTATGCCGAAGGAGCTCATCCCTTATACCGATATTTTTATTCCGAACCGCAAGGCTGCAGCCGCTCTCTGCCCGGAGCATCACTACATCGAGGATCAGGCGGACTATTTCTTCGAGCTTGGCATTCCGGTCACGATCATCACACTCGGTCATGAGGGCTGTTATCTACGAACAAAAGATGATTCCCGCTTTTTCCCGGCGGCCGATGTCACAGCCATCGACACAACCGGCGGCGCGGACGCTTTTATCTCCGCACTCGCCGTTTATCTGACAGAAGGACTTCCTCTTGAAAAGGCAATCGAAATCGCCACCTGCGCGGCCTCCTTCTGTGTCGCACGGCTCGGCGTCGTCCCTGCACTCGTTGACAAGACAACGCTCGAGGCTTATGTGAGCCGGGTACATCCGGGACTGCTGGAACGCTGATAAAGCAAAGAATCCATACCGGTTTATTGAGCATCCTTGCAAAACAAGGCTATCAGGAACTGTATTTTTGTTCCCGATAGCCTTGTTCTTTTCCGTTATCCCTTTATACCAAGAAGATCTGCTATATTTCCCCCCATAATCCTATCAAAATCCTGCTCGGATTTCGCATACCGTTTTACTTTATTATACTCAAATTCATAATCGCAGAACGGTCCATCGGTTCCCCAAATAACCTTCGAAGCTCCAAGTCGTGTGATCACCTGCTCCGATTCCATTCCCGGGACTCTCGACGTTTCCAAATAAAGATTATCATTCTCAAGAGCTAATTCAATCGCAAGCTCCCATTCCCAGAAGAATCCGCAATGAGCCATAATAAGCGGCACTTTCGGAAAACGCCTTGCCATTCGATCAAACTCCAGCGGACAATTGTATAAATCTGCCGAGCCATGAACAATCACTACGCCACCATATGCTTCTGTAATTTCAAACAATGGATTCACAAGTTTTTTATCACTCAGGCGAAATCCACACAACGTCGGATGTAACTTCACACCTTTAAAACCTGCTTTATAACAACGTTCCAGTTCATCCGCCGCCTCATGTGTATTCCACGGATTTACTGCGGCAAACGGAATCAGGCGATCTGGATACTCTGCTACATATTTCGGAATAAGACTGTTATCAAAATACCCTTCTGTAAACGGGAAAATCACGGTCTTGTCTACTCCCATTGTATCCATTCGCTCAACCACCTGTTTTCCAGACCACACAGCAGCGCCTTCTCCTACGTGCGTATGCGCATCGATTTTTAACATAGTTCGTCCTCCTTTTATCCTGCCTAATCCTTTTTATGCGATCTCGCTGTTCCAAGCATAACCGCAAGAATAATAAATCCACCGTTACACAACTGCTTTATGCCATTGCTCAGACTCATAAGTGTAAAGAAATTACTCATAAATCCAACAAACAAGCATCCGATTACTGTTCCAATTACATTGAATTTTCTTTTTTTTGAAACCAGCGTTCCTATGTACACCGCAACAAAACAGTCATTTAAGTATGACTCTGTCGCTCTCGGCGTTGCACTTCCGGCTCGCGCACAGATCAGTATTCCTGCTATCGCCGCAAGTACCGCACTGATTACGAATGTCGCAGCAAAGGTCTTTCTAATATCCACACCCGAGAGAAACGCTGTTCTCACATTCCCATTAATTGCATCCATGTGTCGACCTAATACCGATTTCTCTTTTATCAAAAAGATAATCGCAATAACAATAATTCCAATAATCATTACGTTCGGTATTCCAGCCACAGTCCCTTGTCCAATATCCAGAAACTTTCCGGTTATTCCGCGCGAAAGGGTAAATAGTACCTGCGGCTGTGCTCCATTGGTTAATATCAACTCAAAGCTTCGTATAACAAACATCGCTCCAAGTGTTCCAATTAAGGCCGGTATTCCAAGATAAGCCATCATCGCCGCATTTACCAAACCAATTATTAAGCCAAAAGCTAATGTGATAACAATCGCCAGCATCGGATCAACATCATGCAAAATTAGATAAGCCGAAATCACTGCTGATGCATCTGCCACCTGGGCAATAGAAAAATCAATCCCTCTTACTGACATGACTAAGGTCATTCCAAGCGCCATCATAATCAAAAACGCACTGGATTTACATACCCCCCATATATTTGCCGGTCTTAAAAAGCGATGATCAAATATCTGAAATACAAATAAGATGATAACAATCCCTATAATCGCTCCGTAATCTTTAATAAATTCTCCTATCTTTTCTCTGGAGAATGCCCCTGTCTCTACCGTCTTTTCCATAAAAACATCCTCCTTAAAAAATAGTAACCTGACCAATGTCACGCTTTTTAATAACAGTCAACAAGATGGATAATATCAGTACAAATCCAAGAACACCCGATACAATCTGATTCGAAAATCCATTCATAATCAGAATATTTGACAGCGCTGCGATAAAAATCCCCGACACAACCGTGCCAATCATACTTAATTCGCCAGTCCTCGAAAACGTACTTCCAAGATAAGCAGACGCAAGCGCTTTTACTAGAAAGTCCATTCCATAGTCCACCGCCGATGCTCCATAGTTGTAAGAGCACTGCAATACGCCGGTCATTCCAAGCAGAGCACCAGACATTACATATCCAAGAACCAAATACTTTCCAGCTTTAATTCCATGTAACTGCGCTGCCGCTTTATTTTCTCCACATGCGTACATTCGCAATCCGGTTTTTGTCCTTTTGAAAAACAAATTCATAACGAAACATACAACCACAACCCAGATAAACATAATTGGAATCCCAAAAATATTCCCCTGTGTCAAAACTGTAAATCCCGGTATCGACTTAATTGCAAGGGCCGATCCACCATTATACAAGGCAGTAACACCATTCATTACATACATTGTTCCCAATGTAGTTACAAACGTTGGTATATGTACAAACACAACCAAGCATGCATTTACCAGTCCAAACAAAGCTCCTACTGCAATACCAGCCACCCAGGAAATCGCCGGATTCGCATAAGAAATCAAAAGGCCTGCTGCCAGATTACATACCAGTTGAACAGAAGCTCCCGCTCCCATGTCAAAACCGCCTACAATCAATACCGTAGTAATACTAATGGCTGTCATGCAAAGTACTCCGCTTTGTTTTAATACCGTCATCAAATTTCCTGGTTTAAAAAACAGAGGCGCTCGTAGACCAAGTATTACAATAATCGCAATCATAGCAATTCCAGTGCTCCGTTTCATCAGAGCTTTACCGATCTCTCTTTTATCCATTTACTTCCTCATCCTCCTGTTCATTACCGCCAGCACTCCAGTATAAAAGTTTCTGTTCTGTCGCCTCTGATGCAGCAAATTCTTTTACGATTTTCCCTTTGCTCATCACTGCGATTCTATCGCAAATGCCAAGCAGTTCTTCGTTTTCAGAAGAAATAAATATAATTCCACATCCCGCCTGTGCCAATTTAATCATCTGCTTATAAATTTCGGCCTTAGCTGCAACATCTACCCCGGTTGTTGGCTGATCAAAAATAAATACATCGTAATTTCCAACCAACCATTTTCCGATTACAACCTTTTGCTGATTGCCTCCAGACAGTTCTCCAATAGGCTGCCCCAGTCCTGCGCAGATCACATCCAACGCTTTTGCAATCCGTGTACTCTCCGCTTTTTCTTTCTTTTTCTGAATAATGCCAAACTTTGACCATAAGCGTGTCGCTGCCAGAGACATATTTTCAGAAATGCTCATCTCCGAAACAATACCTTCATTTCTTCTATCCTCCGGAATAAACGCGATTCCCGCTTTTCCTGCTTTTCTCGGTGATCTCGGCTCATATTTCTTGCCATTTAATATAACAGAACCTGCTGTGGATTTTTCTGCCCCATATAAAGCAAGCATCGACTCAGTACGCCCAGCTCCAACCAGTCCGGCGAGTCCCAGTATTTCTCCCCTTTTTACCTGAAGGTTCACTCCCTTTACCAATTTTCCCGAATGTACATCCTTTAGTTCCAGAACCACCTCGCCAATCTTTGCCGGTTCTTTAGGATATAATTCATTCAGTTCCCGTCCAATCATCATTGTAACAATTCGCTTCGGATCAACATTCTTTGTCTCAACAGTGCCCTGCACTCTACTATCCCGCAATACTGTAATCGCATCTGTTATCTGGAAAATTTCATCCAGATGATGTGAAATATAAATGATTGTAACGCCATTATTTTTCAGTAACTGTATAATTTCAAACAGCTTTTCGATTTCTTTATTACTCAAAGATGCTGTTGGTTCATCCAATATTAAAAGTTTCGGATTTTTTAAAAGCGCAGAAACTATCGCTACCTGCTCTCTTTGTCCCACAGTCAGACTGTTAATTTGTCTGTCGGCGGAAAAATCTGCATTAATCAGCTGCAGCTTTTCTTCTACAAGTCTTTTCATTGTCTTCAAATCCAGCATACCATTTCGGGTGATTTCAGACCCTAAAAAAGCATTCCTTGTCACATCAAAAAAGGGTACCAGTTGCTGATCCTGGTGAATAATTGCAATTCCCATTTTTTCAGAGTCTTGTGGGCTTTTTATATTTGCGACCTCGCCGTCAATTAAAATATCTCCAGAATTTTTTGAATATACTCCCGTAATAATTTTCACTAAAGTAGATTTTCCTGCTCCATTTGTCCCAAGAAGTGCATGAGCTTCTCCTTTTTTTATTTGCAGGTTAATGTCCCGCAAAACTTTGTTTTGGCCAAATGATTTGCAGATATTTCTACATTCCAATAAAATCGGTATCTCTGGCATCCTTTTCTCCTCACAATTATACATTTTAAAGTAAGGCCTTGCGCGCACTATTGCCGCACGCAAAGCCTTTCTCCTATCCTTTACAAACTAGTTTCTTTTTTCACGGTACAGTCGGAGTAACAACTTGCAGAGTATCATCCTGTGAATATGCTGCCTCTACCTCTTCTTTTGTCATTCCGATTTTCTCCCAAATATCCGATCCCCATTTAAGCTCTGCAGCTTCTACACCATTTCTTCTGGTTGCACAATAGCAAGCAGTCGGAACCTTAGACGCTACTGTTTCCGGGTCGATCGTTCCATCAAGCACGCCAAGCACCGTATTCGCTGCTGTCGCTCCTATAGAAGATGCATCCAATACTACAGACACCTGAAACGGACTTCCTTCTGTAAAAAGCATCTGGAAGCTAACCTCATCACCATCAATACCGCCCATTGCAATCTCTGAACGTCCTGCCTGTCTTACTGATTCTACTGCACCAGTAATCAATGAATCATACGTGCCAATAACCGCTGCAATAGAACCTTCTTCTGGATTTGCAGTTAAAAGTTCTTCCATCTGTGTCTGAACTTTTGAAACATTATGTTCTGTCGATACAGGAATAATATTGATATTTGAGTACGCTGCTGCTACACCTTCGATTACCGCTAGCCTGTTCTCAAGCAACGGAGCACCTGGAACGTAGAACACATATACGTCACCGCTATAATCAATAGCAGAAAACATTGCATCCGCGAGCAATACAGCTGCCAGACCATCATCTGCATTTGTATCGCAAATTGTATTATCAATATGCGAACCAATTCCTGCCGTGACAACTGGGATACCCATATCCGTCGCTTTTTCACAAAGAGGTGCTAACTGGTCATTATCTCCCAGTTGAATAATTAACGCATCAATGCCTGAGTTCAATAAGGTTTCAATATTCTCATTATGTTTCTGAAAATCTGCTTCCGCATCGGTCATAGTCACTTCGCAACCAGCTTCCTCCAGAATATCCTGTGCCCCATACGCAATCAGGCGATTGTAGTCATTGGTGATTTCCCGGTTAGCAATTCCCACTTTGTAACCATCTGCCAGAGCCGTGGTGCCCCACAGCATAGTTGCCATCGTAATGGCCGTTGTCGCAAGTACTGCAAATTTCTTTTTCATTCTGTTTCCTCCTTAATTATTTTCTTTAAGTTCACTGTTTTGATGCCTGTATTTTACATGAATTTTTTTAATTTGTAAACATTCTTTATAAAGATTCCTTATTTTCTAACTAACGCACAATTCTCATTCTTCCTTTTTGTATATTCTGACTAATTATTTCATATTCTCCGTTTTATCTTGCATGTGTTTCACTCGTATTATTGAAACTATTTTTCTGTATTCTATATACTTTTCTATATATTTGGAAAATTCGAGTAAATTTAAGTAGGAATATTGCATAATAAACAGCTTCAATTTTCTTGACTTTTATTTCCATATAATATATAGTATTGGTATGTTTATGTACGTGCTATTATATATTTTATAAGGAATTTTTATTAAGTGATTACTCATAGGGAAAAGAGGTTCAGAATGGATTTAACAAGCATAAAAAAACTAAATCGAAGCCGTATCTATCAGCTAGTTTATCAAAAAGAAAAAATTTCAAAGCCTGAAATCTCAAGCCAATTAAAGATTAGCTTACCTACCGTTTCTCAGTGCGTAAATGAATTGATTCAACTTGGTCTTGTCACAAGCGAAGGTTTTTTTGAATCAAACGGCGGACGAAAGGCTGCGATCATCACTTGTAATCGAAATATCAAAGTTGCTCTTGGCGTAGATATCCAGCGAGAAGCTATTCGTATTGTTGCAATCAATATTTACGGAGAAATCCTTCATTCAGAAAAGCATGACATTTCTTTTGAAAATAATGATTTATACTGTGCCCGTGTTGGAAATTTAATCATCAGCTTTTTTATAAGTCTAGAAATCCCTCGTGATGCTCTACTCGGTGTTGGTATTTCTATTCAAGGTTTAGTTGACAACGCCGGAACTCATATTACATTTGGCCCAATTCTTGGCACAGAGGGGTTCAGCGCAGAATCTATCGGAAAATATATTTCCATTGCAGATACACCTATTTTGGTCCATGATACAGAAGCTTCTGCTTCCTATGCATTATGGCAACATCCTCAAATAAAAGATGCTCTGTTTTTGGTTTTAAATCGAAATCTTGGTGGCGCCGTTATTATCAACGGGCAAATTCACCGCGGCATTTCACGCCCAAGCGGTTTAATCGCGCATATGACATTAATTCCAAATGGCAAATTATGTTATTGTGGAAAAAAGGGATGCACGGAATCCTATTGTTCCGCACGTTCATTAGTTGAAGGCTTTGATGAAGATTTTCAAACTTTCTTCCAGCTTCTTCGTTCCGGTGATGAACAGCATCATCAAAGATGGCTTGAATATTTATCTTATTTATCACAAGCTCTTTATAATTACCAAATATTAATGAACACTGAAATTATACTCAGTGGAGAACTCTCTCAATACCTAATACCGGAAGACATTGAAATCCTGACCCAATACGTGATGAACCGTATGGGGATCTTTCAGGAATACCCAAAATTCACAATCAATAAAACAACTCAGGCTGCCCCAGGTGCCGCATTACCTTTTATTATTAAATTTTTGCAAGAATATATGCAAGATGAAAAGATCTACCCTAATGACACTAATTTTTCTATTTAGTAAATATGTCATAATAACCTTCAAAAAAAGAGAGCACAAATACCATTTCTTGGTTCTGTAATCTCTTTTTCCATCTCTCAGATATTATACCACCAGCACCGTCTTCATCCCGCACTCCCGTGCACGCTTTGCCAGATGCTCCATCAGCTCCTGATCCGGCACCTGATAGTGCGCATATTCGCTGCGGACACCCATTGGGCGGTATTTGATGATCTTATAACGAATATCGCCTTTTTCAAGATAACGGGCTGCCAGCGCAGCTACCTGACAGACCGTCTCTTCACAGTCAAAGAGCCCCGGCACGACGACGGTCCGCACCTCATACAGCTTTCCCTGTTCTGCCAGATATTTCATATTCCGGATGACCGGATCATTTGGCTGATCCGTCACGGCAAGATGATCTTTTTCACTCCATGCTTTGATATCGAGCATGACACCGTCCATCTGCGCGAGCAGCTTTGGATATTTGGAAAAGTCCAGCGTCCCGTTGCTGTCTGCGAGGGTTCCGAGGCCATCCTTTTTGCACAGGGTAAACAGCTCCTGCAAAAATTCCGGGTAGAGCGTACACTCGCCGCCGGAAACGGTGATCCCGCGGATGAACGGTACCTGCCTGCAAATTTCCTGATAAACCTCCTGCGCATTCATGTACCGGATACGCGGACTTGCATCAAACCGGCAGGTCTTAATGCACGTATCACAGCCGCAGCACAGCTCCGGGTGAAACAGCACCTTTCCGTTTTCGATATACAACGCCTGCTTCGGACATTTCTCCACACATTCCCCACAGCTTCTGCACAGGGAACGCGTCTCCGGATTGTGACAATACCGGCAGTTAAAATTACAGCCCTGTACAAAGACGGCGGTCCGGTTACCCGGACCGTCGACTGCGCTGAACGGAATGATCTTATTCACAGGGACTCTTCCCTGAAACTGATCTCCCATGTTCGTCTCCTTATTCTGTGAATATCCATCCCCCGCCCGACTCTCATTTCTGTACGCACAGAATCCGGTATTTATAGCCTGACAGAGGACTTCCCTTTTCTGATCCAGACAAGCTTACTGCTTTGCACAATTGGCATAACAGGCTTATCTGATTTTGTTTTACTTACCGTACCTTCCGCTCCAGGATGTGTCCATTGTGCTTCGCTCCCATACCAAGTGCGGTTGTATCCTGCAGGACATTCTCACCCTTCTCGAGCTTTTCGATCTCCGAACGTTTTACCAGATAGCCGGTAATGCGGATGACATCGCTGTCGGTCGCATAGAAGGACAGATAACGGATACCTTCACGGAAGGAACCCTTGATGATATCGAGCAGGAACTCGTTATTCTTATGTACCGTCGTATCGATCGGGAAAATATCACCGGTACCTGACGGGAAATATTTGTGGAACTTCTCGCAATGCTTCAGATGATCGATCAGCTCCTCCGGTTCCTCACCGATCGGAATTCTCGTCCCCGGTGAAATGCCAAGGTCGCTCGCAATGCCGACCTGTGCGTGCAGCAGGAAATGTCCGCCTGTTGCCTCACAGTACGGATTGACATGTGCCTGATTAAACGCATTGATCTGCTCCATGATCTCTACGCCGAGTGCATCCGCCTCTTCGTCATGGCCGTATCTTCCGGTCTTGCCTTCCTTTTTCATCAGATCATTGACGCACTCTGCCATGCCGACCATACCGAACATCGCGGTGAAACGGTCTCTGTGGATGAAGCCTTCCTTTGCGAGGAAATTGTTTTCGAAAAATCCGCTCTCCTCCACAATAAAACGAATGCGCGCATCCATGTAGTCTGCCATTACCTGGCATACATACGGAAGATGATTCTTCTTGAAATCCTCTACATTCTTCGCTCGCTTCGCGATATTGCCGAGAATCAGACGGCATAAAGTATAAGAACCGCCGCCGTACTTCAGTCCATTATAGCAGCTGGCGATGACGTAGTCCTCGTTCAGTTCACTTTTAAACATCTTGTGGTTTGCAAAGCTTGGCTTTGCACAGTGCAGGGCCGTATCAACTGCCAGAAGCGCGAAATCATCCGGCGTGATATCCTCATCGTACTTCATCGTCACATTCGGAACTGCCTGCTGCAGCTCCTTTTCTGCTTCCAGAATCAAACGACCCGCTCTCGTTGCCTTCGGACCGATATTGGCATGAGAAAAAGAATCCAGGATCGTGCGGTCCATATGTGTCAGGAACAGCTTAATCAGCTTCTTTGCCTGTACCTCATCGACATCGTCCATAAACGGCTCGAGCAGCTCATCTAATGCACCGACGTAGACCGGGAAATTCGTCACACTCGGCACATGCTTATAGAAAATAAGCAGGGAATTGATCGCCTCGTAAATGTCCTTTGGCGCATCCAGCTGCAGAAACCTGCTTCCCTCTCTCATAAATTTGGCATAATCCGGCACGATATAGCGTGGACGCAGCGGTGCATGTCCCTCGGAAAGGTCACAGATACACTGCTTATCGATCGGCTGATTCAACAGCTCATCCAGCCCCTCCGGGAGATCAAGTACCTCCAACATGGAATCAGCCAAATTTGCCATCGTAGCTACCTTCTGCTCATGCGTGAGCGTCGGGCTCTTTACAGTATTAAGCATTTCATTGCGCGTCGCATTCACGCGCTCCATACTAATATCTCGCATTTCATTTCCTCCTCTGAAAAGCCAGACAGATAACTGCTGTCTGCCTTCTATTTCAAGAATGTTGTGATCAAAAAATATTTTAATCGCTAATGATACACGGATTGCTTCGCATTTCATGTTTTCGCGATCCTGATGCCTACGGATTGCTCCGCTGCGAAGCAGCTCCCACAATTCTGCAAACATTCGAAATCCGCTGATTTACTACGCAAATCGCTACTTTCTCATGTTTGGCGGGGCCCAAGTTCAAAAGCCTTATCACGCAAACATGAACGGCTTTTTGACCTTTTGATCCTTGTATCATCATAATATAACACGTTTCACACACTTTTTCAGCACTTATTTTTCCTGATGTGCCCCGCCGATCTTCTTCGAAATCAGGTACCTCGGGCGCCCCTTGACTTCCTCATAGATTTTTGCAATATAGTATCCGATGATGCCCAAACTGATCATAATGATACTCCCGATGATCAGAATCAGCAAGATGACCGTCGTAAATCCTTCTACCGCACGTCCGGTAAAATAACGCACGAGCGATTCAATCCCAAGGATTACCGCCAGCAGAAATACGAAGACACCCGCTACCGTCACGCACTGCATAGGAACCGTCGAGAACGATACAATATTCTTCACCGCGTATTTGATCAGCGACGTCGTCGACCACTTTGACTCCCCCTCCGTGCGCTCCTGCACATCAAATTCCACCTGTGTGGTGCGATAGCCGATCCACGAGGACAGTGCCCGAAAGAACAGGTTCCGCTCCGGCATTGCAAGCAGCGCATCGACCGCCTTCCGGTCGAGCAGCTTAAAATCAGAGGCACGTGTCATGTCAATTTTGACCGCACGGGAAATAATCTTATAAAAAAGCCCGGCGGAAGCACGGTGCAGCGCACTCTCCTTTCCGCGGGAATGCTTGACTCCCTCGATTACCTCGTAGCCTTCCTCCCACAGATGATACATCTCGATCAAGGTTTCCGGCGGATGCTGCAGATCGCAGTCCATTACGGCACAGCACTCTCCGGATGCACTTGCAAGACCGGCAAACATTGCTGATTCTTTTCCGAAATTCCGTGAAAAGCAGACACCGGTCACATGCGGATTCTTCTTTGCTGCTGCCTCGATCGCCGCCCAGGTACCATCCCTTGAACCATCATTTACAAATACAAGCTCATATGGAATCTCTGCATCTCCCAGAATCCGATCTAAAGTGTCGGCTGCCTTCTGTATCATTTTTTCCTCATTGTATGCCGGTAATACGACAGAGAGCATAGCGTTCCTTCTTTCTATTTCTTTCTCTATTTTTGTTTCTGCAAACCGCATTTGTGTCACTTCATGATATTACTTCTATTTTTTGCAGATTGCAACTGTCTATTGTGCATTCGAAACGAAAAAAATGCTTATTCTGCGTCCAGATGCCCTTCCGGTAAAATGCTCCGGATCCGTACACGATCCTCCTCTGTCACCTCCGGGAACGGGAATGATGCCTTTGGTGTCGTAAGAATCCCTTCCTCCTGCATCGCAGCCTTAATATATGGAACAAACGGCTTTCCAACCTGATAAATCTGCATCAGTGCATCGATTCTTTCCTGAATTTCCTGCACCCGTTTCAGATCCTCCTTACGGAATGCCTCTGCCCAGCCGCTCGTCAGACGCGGAAATACGTTGGAAAGACCTGCAATGCATCCGTCTCCGCCCGCGAGAATGTTGTGTGCAAAGTTATCATCAAAGCCCGAATAAATTTCAAAATCCGGCCGTATGGCTTTTACCCTGCGGATCAGCTCACGGGTGTGATCCATTCCTGCCTGCGTATCTTTGTAGCCCTTTATATTTTCATACTTCTTCACCAGTTCCACGGTCACATCCGGTGTGATATCGCATCCGGTACGATCCGGAAAGTTGTACAGATACAGCTTTGTCTGAGGCAGCGACTCTGCGATTTTTCCAAAATATGTCACCATCCCGGCTTCGCTGATCGGAAAATAGTATGGCGGCAATACCATTACACCGTCCACGCCTTCCTGATCCGCATACTCGGAGAGTTCCAGGATCTCATCAAAAATCATACTGGTCGTCCCTGCAATCAGACGGACTCTGTGATCGATTGTCTTTACCGCAAAACGGATCAGCTCCTTCTTCTGCTCCATGGACAGCGCAAAAAACTCTCCGATACTGCCAAGGATCAGAATGCCGTCCACACCGCCTGCGATCAGATGCTCATAGACCTTTCCCTGTTCCTCAAAATGAATACTTCCATCTTCCGAAAACACCGTAACTGCCGGTGTAATATACTTTGCCTTCATAAATACCTCTCTTCCTTTATAAAACAAACGCGTGCTATCGATCTCCGCCCGTAAATCTGCCGGTTCATAAACACAGCTTCTGCGCAACAATCAGTAGCCTGCGCCCTTCATTGCCGAATCTGCCATTTCGGTGTACCGCTTCAAAACACCTTTATAGGCTCTCTTTTTCAGAACCATTTCATTTCTTCGCTGCGCCATGACAGTCTCCACTGCCTCAGCCGTGCATTCCTCTCCGGCAATTCCTACGATATTGATCGTCCGCTTTTCCACGTCATACGCCAGAATATCCCCGGTCTTTACATAGGCAATCGGGCCTCCGACCGCGGCCTCCGGAGAGACGTGGCCGATTGCGGCACCTCTTGTGGCACCGGAAAATCGCCCGTCTGTGATCAGCGAAACATGTCCGTTCAGACGATGGTCGCAGACGATTGCCTCTGTCGTCATCAGCATCTCCGGCATGCCGCTGCCGCGCGGACCCTCATACCGAATCACAAGGATTTCACCCGGATTGATCTCATTGTTCACAACCGCCGCATGCGCATCCTCCTCACAGTCAAACACGACCGCACGACCTTTGTGAGACCGCATGCTCTTTTCACAGGCAGAATATTTGACAACGGCTCCTTCCGGAGCCAGATTGCCCTTCAGCACCGCGATACTTCCCATTTCTTCCGTCGTCTCCAAAGGAGTGATGACATCCTCCACCTGCAGACCATAGTTGTGCAGATAACCCTCCCCGATCTCAAAGAATGAATTTTTCTCCAGCTCCTCCAGATTTTCACCAAGCGTCTTTCCGGTCACCGTCATCACATCCAGATCCAGATAATCTGCCAGCATCCGCTGCACGCGCGGAATGCCGCCTGCAAACCAGAAGGATTCCGTCAGGTGCTTCCCGCTCGGATTAATATTTCCGATATGCGGAATCTTTGGATTGATCTCATTAAACAGCTCCGGATCCAGCTCCATCCCCAGCTCCTTCGCGATTGCCGGCAGATGGATCAGGCCGTTGGTCGAACCGCCGATCGCACTGTGTACGATAATTGCATTGCGGAAGGCCTGCGGCGTCAGAATGTCGATTGGACGGATATTTCGTCTGACGAGCTCCATAATCGTGCGCCCGGCTCTTCTTGCAAAAAACTGCAGCTCACTCATCGTTGCCGGTACAAGTGCACTGCCCGGAAGCGCAAGCCCCAGTGCCTCCGCCATACACTGCATCGTGCTTGCCGTACCCATAAAGGTGCAGGCACCCACAGACGGGCAGCCGGTCCGCTTATAATCCCGGATCTCTGCCGCGTCCTTACGCTTCTGGCGCAGAGAAATATCCCCGGCGACAAGAGAGGTCGTCTGATTCGGTCCCGGACGCATGCTTCCTCCCGGCACAAAAACAGCCGGAATATTGACCCGCGCCATTGCTTTTAAATGCGCCGGTATGGATTTGTCACACGAAGAAGAAAGCACCATACCATCCCACGGAACATATCCCGCATGCATCTCGACCATATCGCAGATCACTTCTCTCGATGCCAGAATCAGGTTCATTCCGTCATGTCCCTGTGCGCAGCCGTCGCAGATATCCGTCACATGAAAATGTCCCGGCTTTCCTCCCTTTTCATAAATTCCGTATGCCACCTGCTCACTGACCTGGTTCAGATGGACACTGCCCGGATGGCTGTCCCCAAACACATCCTCGACCAATATCTGCGGCTTTTCGATGTCCTCCTCATCCCATCCGCTCCCCAGCTGCAGGGCATCAAACTGCGCCCACAAAAGGCGCTCCTTACTGCTGCGTATCATATAAAACCCTCCCAATCTGTTTTGTTTCCTGATACCTTTATTATAGCAAAAAGCTGCCGTTTCTTCCATCTATTTCCGGAATGAAACAGCAGCCATAAATCAGATTTTAAAATTCCCATATGCTCCCAGATCTGTGAGCACGATGCTGTGGCTCGTTCTTCTTGCACTGACCGGTATCATCTGCATATAATCGCCGTACAGCCAGGTCAGATACTGATCATACTCCTTCGGAACCGGGAATTTGTACCCCTCAAAGTCCACATATACGGTCTCCATCAGCCAGCTCTTCGGAAATGCGCCACGCTTCAGATTCCGGCCCATGCCGTCGTACAGATAGTCCGTATTGCGATTTTGGAAAAAGGTCAGTGCCTTCTTCTGTGCCCACTCGGCAAACGGCATCGGAATAAGATACTTCACATGGTCGACGATCCTGCAGATCACCGGATGATTGCCGCCGCTCTTGATATCGGTATTCCCCCATTTATTGAACACAATAGAACGGCTGAGCATTGTAAGCATGAGGTGCAGCTTCTGGGACCACCGGTGATTGCCGGTCCGGTCATGTGCGAGCACATCAAAGAAAATACCGTTGTGCATGTCCATGAAGTGCCCGGTAAATTCCGTGGCAAACATCGTATCGTTGATCCGAAGCTTCGTGAACGGATTGTGATTGCCCTTCTCCGTCTCCGGAACCTGTACAAAAATATTTTCCGGAAGCTCCTTCTGTACGACCTGCATAAAGCGATCATAGTCCTCCCGGAGCATCATGACGTCCGCATCGTCGTCCCACGGGATAAAGCCATGGTGGCGGATCGCTCCAAGCAGGGTACCTCCTGCAAGAAAATACCGGATGTCGTATTTCCGGCAGATCCGGTCGATCTCCAGCAAATAGCCGAGCAATATTTCCTGTACCTTCTTCAGCTTGCCCAGATAGGTATTGTCAAAAATAAACACCTCATCTGTATGCTGCAGATACTTTACTAGGATGATCAGCCCATCCTCCATGGAAATCTGCGGCTCATAGCCGTAATGCTCAATCAATTGCGTATTGAGCATGCTCCCACTCTCCTGTGGTTCTTCTACCGGTCTCATTTCTCCGGATCTGACACCATTTTCCGACTCTTCCCCGTGCTCAATCTGATTGATCCGGCACTGCTTTGGGAAGTTCTGATAGAGGAGAATCGCCAGCTGAGCCGGAGACTGATCCGAATCCTTTCCTTTTACGTTGAAAATTTTATTTTCCGGACACACCGTGAGCACAAACTGGATCGCCGTGAGCACATCATGGATGCTCACATAGGAGGAACGGACTGCCGAGAGCATCAGTGGCTGCTCCTTTTCCATTGCCGTATATTTTGCCATCGTAAACGCCGTGTGTTCTTTGAGCGGAAGGCATGCGCCATACATTCGTCCGGTACGCAAAATACTGCAGCTCTTCCCCGCTGCCCTCGCCTTTGATATAAGCAGACTCTCCATCGCCTGCAGCAGATACTGCTCTGAAAATGGTTCTGCTGCGACATCTGTCTTCCCGGCTTCGTATTCTGACGCGGCAAACTCCGGCGGAAGCGCCCCATACACCCGGCCATCTGACAAAAGCAAAATACGCTTACAGTTCAGGCGGCAAACACCATCAGCCAGCGCACCGAACGTCTGCAGATATTCCAGCTGCTCCGGCGGTGTCTGCGGCACCTGCGCACAGCAAAGGCCGGTCAGGATTACATAATCCGCCGTCACGCCTGTAACCGGCTCTGCAGTAAACGAATGCGTCACTGTAAGTGTGCCATCTGCCTGTATCGCCGCCTCTGCGACCTTTACGTCACTGTGCTTCTCATCATTCCAGGCCATAAAAGACCAGGCAATTGCCTCCTGCAGCTCCATCTGGTCTCCTGCAAGCAAGATCCTTGCCCCCTTTAAGGAGCGCTGCGGAATCTGCCCGGAACGCACCGCCGCCTGCGCCCAGTCCAGTTCAAATTCATTTAAAAAATCCCGAAGTAACATAATTCTCCTTACTTTTCCAGATCACATTTAAAGAGTGCTTTCCCGGTATCTGTCACAATCGGCATCGGGGCAAGAACGGATCGATCCCCCGCAGCCGCCGTGCCCGGCTCTGTATAGGTCTTCACCTGCACACCGGATTTCTTCACCTCTGCAGGCTGCACGGTGAGTCGATGCATCGCCTCTGCCTTTTTCTGGAAAGAGACAATCTTCCGGTCTGCTGCCGGACGTACCGGGGTCTCTGAAGCTTTCGTTGTACCCGGCTGTTCAGACACAGGCACCGTGATCTCTCCCGACTCATCTGCCTGATCGGATAGCTGCGAAACAGCTTCCTCAGACAGATCCGGTTGTTCACACGGCAGGTTATAAATTTCCGCATCTGCACCATATAAAAGAATCTTCGCACAGGTTTCCAGAAGTCCCTGCGGCAATTCCTCCGAAAGCTGTCCCATTCTCCCGATTCGAACCGGCAGCCCATCTTGCGCCAGTGCACAGGCAAAATGCTCAGCCGTCCGCATGCACTGTGCCCGGATATCGCTTCCCGCAGTATGGGAAATATAGCCCAGCTCCTCCTCCCGGAGCGCGTGCGGCGTCCCAAAGCATTTGCCGTAAACCTCATTTCCAGAAATTAAAAGCACTGCGGCCGGTCTTGTCTTTGCAAGGCTCTGCAGCTGAGAAAGAAGCTGCAGTGTCTCCTCCCAGTCCTCGCCCGCCTGCTTCCAGAGTCCTGATGGTTTTTCCCATCCGGCAGGATGCTCCGCCTCTTCAAACGGCGTGCTCCAGTCTTTGTTTTCTTTTTTCCCGGCCTCCCGCCGTCTCCTGGCTGCGGCCCCGCTCCGTTTCTTCTGTGCAGACGGCAGATGTTCCGCTATTGTCGGGCGTGCAAACAAAAGCACATAGTCCCCATCCTGCACATTCTCCACGCCATCCAGCACGCGAAAGCCTGCCCTGCTCGTCTGACTGACGCGCACCAGACTCTGAAAAAAAGCCTGATATTCCGGCCCGTCAATTCCGGCCAGCACAATCCCCTTCTCTGAAAAGGATTTCCAGATCGCTTCACCTGTGTTCTCCATCTATACTCCTCGATTCCCTGTTGTTCCTTATTCCTTTTCCCACGCGCGCATGCTTGCAAGCAGCCGCTCAAACATCTGCGGCAGGTCATATTCCGGCACCCAGCCGAGACTGTGCAGCTTTCCGGCATTGATCAGCATCCGCGAGGTCGGCGCATAGCCCAGCTTCGCGACATCCTCCGGAATATCAAATATAAGCTCTGAACCGCTCTTTGGATAATTGCGGACAAGCATTTCCGCCATCTCCCGGATCGTTCCGAAGGTCGCCTCATTTGAAACATTATAAGCCTCTCCCGCCTTTCCTTCAAGCAGGATCGTCAGCAAACCGCGTACGGCATCAGAGGTATAGCAGTAACAATGAGCTTTGCTTCCGTCTGTGTGCAGCACAATATCCTCACCCTTCAGAATACTGCGCGCCATCTGCGCAAAGACACGGTTCTCCTGCCTTGAAATACCGGCACCAAAGGTCTGTGCGAGCCGGGCTGTCTTCACCGGTACGTGATACTCATGCGCATAAGCTCCGCAGAGTCCCTCCGCCATCCGTTTTCCTTCCGAATAGCTGCTTCGCACCTGCAGAGGATCAATATATCCATAATCCGTCTCTTTCACATTCCAGTGCTCCGGATCCACGACTCCATAGACTTCCATGGAAGAAAGATAGACCATACTCCTTACCTGCTTTTCGCGCGCCAGCTCCAGCAGATGCTCTGTCCCTTTTAATGTCGTCAGAATTGTCTCCACCGGATGCTCCACAAAATCCTTCGAAGCTGTCACACTCGCTCCGTGGAAGATATAATCGACCGGCTCTTCCACCGGAAGCGGCGAGAGGACATCCCCGACGATCAGCTCCAGTCCATATTCCAGAAATGCACTCAGCTGCTGCTTTGCCTTCTCCTTACTGCGCACAACTGCCAGCACATGAAGCTTCAGATCACGCGCCTCTCCGGCCGCAATCAGTGCTTTTGCCACGAGTCCGCCGATCAGTCCGGTCGCACCGGTCACGAGAATCCGTGCCCCTCGCAGCTTTTCCCAGTCGATGCTGTCATCTGCGGCGATCCGTTCCAGATCCTGCTGCAGTATTTCATCCTCTGTCCACTGTCTCATGCCAATTTCTCCTTCTTATCCACAATTCGTTTCTGATTCCTGCACATTTCCTGTTCATATCCTGTTCTGACTTTTTATCCATCTGCTACACCTCTTACCTAAATTCACGCGATGCCACAAATGGTTAATTACAATCCTCTGTACTATCCGTATCCTTCTTCTTATATCGGTTCATTTTCGCCGCCAGCCGGTTTGTCAGCCCGAAGCCAAATGCCTGCTCATTTTCCTTATACTGCAAAAGTGCACGGAACATATACACATCCTCCGGCGTCGTCACCTTAATGTTTCCACGGTTGCCCATAACCATATGCGGCTTTTTGCCAAGTGCATTGTAAATCGTGCAGGCATCGACCATATTTTCATAGCCCGGGTTCGTCCTACGGATCGCCTCATGTGCCTCCATAATGTCCTTCAGATAAAAGCTCTGCGGCGCCTGTGCGGAGTAGCTCTCCTTGCGCAATGGCAGATCATCCACACTGCAGCCATCGTGACTGACCAGAATCGTCTCATAGCACTGCGTCGATGTAATCGCGCTTCCGTACCGCTTTACCGATGCAATATTTTCACTGATGACTTCATATTCGACGACCGGGCGGACACCGTCATGAATCAGGACGATCGAATCCATCGGATTCTCTTTTGCTGCCCTCTGAAGCGCATGATAGATGGAATCCTGCGCAGTCGCCCCTCCCGGCACGATCGCCGCCATCTTCGTAATCCGGTAATCCAGCACCAGCTGCTGCGCATACCGGATATAATCCTCATTCATAGCCAGATAAATCCGGTCGATCTCCTCATGCTCCTCAAACAGCTGCAAGGTATGGATCAGAATCGGCTTTCCGTTAATCTCAAGAAACTGCTTCGGGACACCCGCTCCCATCCGCACTCCGCTTCCGCCTGCAAATATAATTGCAATATTCATGTGCGCCTCCTTTTGATTTATCACATTTCCCTTTATCATTACTGAAGATTTCTCAGCATGTCAATCCGATCAGCTTCAAAATCCGCTCTGTCGCCTTTCCGTCGCACGCTCCGGTATAGGTCTGACAAAAGACCTCCTGCTCTGTCCGGTGCGCTTCGGCGTATGCCGCGCTTCCCTCAATCGCTCCGGCAAGCGCCCCGCCATCCTCCACAACCGGAAACGGCATGCTCCGATAATCCAGATAAAAGCCCCGCTTTGCCTCATACTCCGCAAGATCCGGAGAAAACAACACAAGCGGCTTTTTGTAAAGAAGATAATCAAACATCACGGAAGAATAATCGGTAATCAGCACATCTGCCACCGCAAACAGCTCCTCCGTCGGAATCGTACAATTGGATACCCGGCCGTGTGCATCGATGTGCGGATGTGCCTTGATGAGCAGCTGCCAGTCATCTCCGAGTGCAGCCGCCGCCCTTTGAATGTCCGAAAGCCCGATAAGATACGGCTGTGCCGCATTCCCACGGAAGGTCGGCGCCCATACAACAATCTTTTTTCCTACCGCCTCCGGATGCTGCGCATAAAACTGTTCTTGGCAGCGCGCATTCCATTTCGGATCAAAGTAATAATCCGTCCGGCTGATGCCCGTTGCCACGATCCGCTCCTGCGGAATACGCAGAGCATGCGCATGTACCGGGACACAGACCTGCGCACTCATCGTCAGATACGAATAATTTCCAAACATATTTCCCCGATAATTTTTCGGAATGTCCTCCCCGGTATCAAAGGCGATCTTCTTCATCAGGCCACAGGAATGCCAGAGCTGTACCAGCGTCGTCTCCGGACGCTTTTTACAGGACGCCGCCGGGAGAAAGTAGTCACAGATAAACACATACTCCGCAGTCGCATATGCCCGCATAAAACGCACAAGGAAGCGCAGCATCGCACCAAATCCAAGTGTCCCGAAATCCGCCACAAACAGCTCCGGTTCCTTTCCCTCTTTCTTTAGTGTTTCATACATCCGCCGCATAGAAAACGGCATCATTGTGTGATGCGCATCTGCCATCAGTATTTTACCCTTCTGCACCGGGCGTCGCGCCCAGAAGTGATAGAGCATCGGCAGACACACGTTCTGCAGAAGCATTTTGATATATTGTCTGATTCGGAACATAAGTATCCCTGCCTTTCTTACTACCTTCCGACGCAAATCGGTTTTCCACCGGTGCTACCGCTTCCTCTGGTACTCCAACGCATCCTCAAAGATCCGCCGGCAGTTCTCATGATCGTCAAACGCAAAAAATGCATCCTGCCGCGCGCGGTAAAATTCCTTCAGCGCACAGGAGCGCTGCAGATAATCAATCAGCGTATCGACGAGCTGTTCCGTCTCTGTGCAGATCTCTCCGAATCCCATCGTATCATAGAAGAAACCGCCCTCCACGTAATGCGGAGGAAGCTTCGGCGGATGGAAATAGACGACCGGCTTTCGCATATACGCAAAGTCAAACTGGATCCCGGAGTAATCTGTCACCATCAGGCTTGCCTCCGTCAGCAGCTTCTCGTAATTGCTCTCTGCCGCAGAGAGAAGCTCCACATTTCCATGCACCTGAAAATCATCCTTCTGCGCACTGATGACCGGATGCAGTAAAAACATAATCCGGTAACCTGCCTCTTCGGCCGCTTTTTGAAGCCGCTCATTTTCCAGCAGGGACTGAAAAATTTTAAAATAATCCGTCTGTTTAAACTCCGGATTGTACGGCCTCGTGCTTCCCATGACCGGCGGCATCGCAATGTACGCCCTCCACGTCGGCGCGATCAGGATCTGCTTCTGATCACGGTTTACCAGCCCGTCATAGCGCGCCAGTCCGGTCAGCCGCAGCACCTCCGGTGCGTAATCGTAGGCCGGTTTTGACAGATTCTCATATTTAGACGCACAGTAATAGCGCTTGTTGTTATTGATGATCCGGTTGGAGTCCACGGTCAGATCCTGTACCGACAGCCCGTGCTGAATACACGTATTGACTGCACGGATCCGGTCCTGCACGAACCGCACCTCCCATTTGGAAAAACCACAAAAGGAATGCACGGCACTATGTGTGGCAAAGATCATCGACGCATGCAGATACAGCAGCCGCTGCTTCAGGCTCTGATACTCCACCGGCGCACAGCCCTCCCGCACAAGCCGCTCATAATCCGCCACATCCTTCCGGATCACATACACCGGAGTAATCCCGTCCGTCTTCCGCGTCCGCATATATTTATAAAAATATTCGCCACAGTCGCCGCCCTTGTAAAGCTTGTCAAACGTCACCCATATATTTTTATGTCCGTACACCGGGTAGGTCAGCCAGTAAAGTGCACGCACGGCAAACATCCGCTTCGAGCCGTACGGCGCGCGAAGAATTTCCTTCATCAGCCGCAGCTCCTGTGCCATGCGCGATGCCCTGCCCGCGCGTCGGATGCGGATCGAAGAGACAGCCGGAAGCTTCTTTTGCTGCTCATTTCCACAGGGATCCATAATCCCGCCCCGCTCCAGCGTTACCATGTAGCTGCCAAAGCACCAGTAGGAATGCTGAAGGGTTGTTGTAATCTTTGCCTCATAATCGGTTGATACAATTGCAAGCGGAATCTGATTTTTCCCATCGGTAAATACAAAAGAAACGCTCGTTTCCGAAGAAAGTTTCTGTTTTGGTATCTTCACAGCAAAGGTTGCCTTCTTCACCAATGGCTCTCCGAAAAAATCAGCTTCTGAAAATCGCCGGGTTCTCTCCGGCTCGAACATCTGTCCATTATAAAGTGCTTTTAATTCAAACCGATCCGCAAGAAACTGATCGACCGATACATCCACTCTCCAGATCCCATGATCATACTCCATCAGATCCAGCATGACCATCGGGATCAGATCCTTTACTGCCTCGCTCTTCCGTTCATACTTCAGGCACATCAAGGCAGACCAGGTCAGATAAAGAAGCCTTCGCTCTTCCTGCACATGCTCATCCGGCATAATCAGTTCATCTGAAATATTCCAGAGCACCTCTGTGCAGACAGAACAAAACCGCTCTAAATCTGCACCACACAATGCCCCGGTATTGCGGTTCCCTTTATTTGCCATCAGACAGTCCCGAAGCTCCACAAGAAGCTGCGCCTGCACAAAAAGCGGCACCTGATTCTCACCATATTCAGCCAGCACCTGCTTCCAGCGCGCTTCCTGCTGTTCATACCAGGATGCTCTGAACCAGGCATCCGGCAAAGAGCCAAAATCCGGGTATGTGCGATTTCCATGGAAATACGCGTTCTCTACATACAGAACACTCCCGTTTTCTGCAATTTTCCGGCTAAGTGAAAACCTGTCCCAGCGCGCAAGCAGCGTTTTGACATCGAGCACCTCGTCAGGCTCGCTTTTCCACAGCCCCGTTCGGATAATGCTGCCGTTCATGCTCGCCGGAAGCTTCAGGATCTGATTTACTTTTGTCACATTTCTCTTTTTGCCTGTCAGCGACTCAACCCTTTTTACAACGGTATGAGGCGTTACATTTGAAAGCAGCAGGATATTCTCCTGATTCGAATCCTCAAGAAGAGAAAGCAGCTGCCCTAGTGTCTTTCCCTCATAATATTCGCCTGCATCCAGCACGGTGACAAAATCCGCCAAAATCTTTTGATTTCTGTCAAAACTTATATACGGATACTTCCGTTCGTACACAGCTGCCTGCTTTTCTGCTCCTGCGAAATCCGCTGCGATCACAAGCTCACATCCTAGATCCGGCAACGGATTATCCGTCTGACAGGATCGAAGTGTCTGCTCCAGTTTTTCGCACGCTCCGCTCCAGCGAACAATAATCATCATTCTGCTCATAGTTTTCCTTCCGCCTGACAATTACTTTCTGCCAGCTTCATTCACTGCATCCAGTGCAGCCCGGATCACCTTGTCCATATCGTAATATTTATACTGTCCGAGCCGCCCGCCGAAAATGACATCCTTTTCCTTTTTGGCAAGCTCCGCATACTGCTCATACAGTGCGCTGTTCTTTTCATCATTAACCGGATAATACGGCTCAATTCCCGGCTTCCATTCCGTCGAATACTCTCTCGAAATAATTGTAAAATCCTTCGGATGCTCCCGCTCCTCTTCCGGTGCAAAATGCTTGTGTTCAATCACCCGGGTATACGGAACCTCTCGCTCCGTATAATTGACTACCGCATTCCCCTGGTGGTTCTCCTCCTCCAGGCGTTCTGTCTCGAATCGTACTGTCCGATATTCCAGATGTCCGTAGCAATAGTCAAAATATTCATCAATCATACCGGTATAAACGACCTTTTTGAACATCTCCGGATGCTCCTTCCGGTATGTGAAAAAGTCGGTCTCGAGCATTACATCGATATTATCGAGCAGCTTCTCTACCATCTGCGTATAGCCACCGACCGGAATTCCCTGATATCGGTCGTTAAAGTAATTGTTATTATAAGTAAAACGCAGTGGAAGCCTTCGGATAATAAAAGCCGGAAGCTCCCTGCAGTCTCTTCCCCACTGCTTTTCCGTATAACCCTTGATCAGCTTCTCATACACATCGGTTCCGACCAGGGAAAGCGCCTGCTCCTCCAGATTTTGCGGTTCTGTAATATGAAGATCTGCGATCTGTTCCTGAATCTTCGCCTGCACCTCCTTGGGCGTACGCAGATTCCAGAGGCGGCTAAACGTATTCATGTTAAAGGGAAGATTGTAGAGTTCATCCTTGTACACAGCTACCGGTGAGTTGATATAATTATTAAATTCGGTCAGCTTGTTTACATAATTCCACACCTGCTTGTCGCTCGTATGGAAAATATGCGCGCCATACTGATGCACCTGAATGCCGTCGACATCCTTCGTATAAACATTTCCTCCAATATGATCCCGCTTATCAATGACCAGACAGCGTTTTCCCTTTTTGGTCATTTCAGAAGCAAACACCGCACCATACAGTCCGGCGCCCACAATCAGGTAGTCATATGGTTTTTTCGCTTCTCGAAGCTTTCTTCGTTTTTCTTCTTTTTTCTCTTTTGCAATCCGGTCCTGCTCCTCTTTATAGGCGGTGCATACAAGCTCGGACGGGCCTGCCATGCGCACAACACCTTTATCGAGCCATATCGCATTGTCGCAAAGGTTTTTCACGGTCTGAATATTGTGTGAAACGAACAGGAGTGTCGTTCCGCCTGCCAGCATCTGCTGCATTCGCTCCTGACAGCGGCGACGGAAATTGTAATCTCCGACCTCCAGCACTTCATCAACGATCAGGATATCCGGATTTACTACCGTTGCCACTGAAAATCCAAGTCGCGCCTTCATACCAGAGGAAAAATTCTTGATCGGAGAATCCAGAAACTTTTTCAGATTCGCAAACTGTACAATCTCATCAAAATGCTCATCCATAAATTTTCTGGAATGTCCCAGCACCATACCGTTCAGGTAAATGTTCTCCCTGCCTGTCAGATTTCCGTCAAAGCCAGCGCCAAGCTCGATCAGCGGTGCAATGGTTCCTTTTGTCGTCACCGTACCCTTATATGGCTGCAGAATTCCGCTGATCGTCTTGAGCAGCGTGGATTTTCCGGAGCCATTCGTACCGATCAGCCCCCAGGACTCTCCCTTTTTTACCTTCAAAGAAACATCCTGCAGTGCAAGAAACTCCTGAAACATCAGCTCGTGTTTCATCAGTTTGATCGCGTATTCCTTCAGATTGTCGACCTTCTCGCTCGCCAGATTAAAACGTATCGACACACGATCGACGTCTATTACATAGTCGTTCATTTTTTCTCCTTTATTAGATGTACAAAATAAACTTATCCTTCGCCTTCTGGAAGCAGCACACACCAATGCCAAGCATCACAAATGCGATGATCCAGCCACCGAAAAACACTCTTGGTCCCGGAAGCCTTCCATAGTAAATAAGATCCCGAAACTGTGCCACATAGTAGTAAAGCGGATTAAAGCCCTTGATCAGAATCACCAGCGGCTTCACATCTTTCAGGGCATCCAGCGGATACATGATCGGTGTCAGATACAGCCACGCCGTAAGCACCGCGTTATAAATGTACTGCATATCCCTGAAAAAGACTGTAAGTTCTGCCAGCAAAAACCCAAGGCCACAGCAGAAAATATACAGCTGCAAGATGACCACCGGACAGAGCAGAAACTGCCAGTAAAATGGTGCACGTGTCACCACCATAACGATCAGCAGCGCTCCCATCGACAGCACCATGTCAACCATACAGCTCGTCACCTTTGCAAACGTAAAAATATATTTCGGAATATACACCTTTTTCAAGAGCGCCGCATTTCCGGTCACGGATTTCATCGCATTCGTCGTGCTCGCCTTCAGAAAGTCGTAGAGCATACGTCCGGTGAACAGATAGACCGGAAAATTCTTGATCGACTTATTAAATAGATTTGAAAATACGACCGTCAGGACGATCATGATCAGAAGAGGGTTCAGCACACTCCAGAGATATCCGAGAAAGCTTCTTCGATATTTCAGCTTCAGATCTCTTTGTACCAGCTCCCGAACCAGATCCTGATACTTAAAAAAAGTTTTTATTCGATATTTCAGCAGATTCATAATCTCTCCTTTATCTTAAACGTCTTTGCCTCCAACATCTTATCACAAGCTGCTCCGCTCTTCAAACTCTTTTATACGCTTCTTATTTTCTGCCTCCTTCTCTACAAGACGGTTGTAATTGCCATAGGCACGGCGGAATTTTCTGCGCAGCTTTGCCTGATACTCCTCCGGCGAAGTCCCTTCATATGGAATCAGCTGACTTTCCAGCTGCTGATATGTATACGGCTTTGCAAGATTATCCGGACACAGTACCCTCTTCAATGCAGCAAACAGGGTCGTATAGACGCTCATAAGGTACTCTTCCTTCTGCTCCACGCCTTCCGCAAGCGCTTCCTCCATTTTATCGACAATCTGTTCCGCTGTAATCGTTTCTGCGTACAGCACTCGATTGTCATATCCGATATTATGATAAAAGCCTCTTACCTTATTGTTCCAGTTAATCCCGATGGAAGGAACGCCAAGCGCAAACGAAATGATGCTCGGATGCAGTCGGCAGGAAATCACCGCGTCGTATTCGCTGATCTTTCCCACAAGCTTCTCCGGCGTATTCACATTAAATACGGCTTTTTCCGGAGCTACACCGCAGTCACAGATCAGATGATCCAGGAACGCCTCATCAGAGCAGTGCCCGCTTGTAAGCAGCTCATATTCATATCCGCGCTGCTCCAGCTCCTGTATCACCTGCATCCACAGCTCTGACGCTTTTTCCCTTGGTAAATCAATCTGATTGTCGGTAAATCCTGCCGAGCGCAAAATAAATACGCCGATCTTTTTCTTTGTCCCTTTTTCTTTTGTCAGATATGGGCGAAATACCGCTCTTGAAAAAACAGCCGGATCTGAAACGGTGCCGATCTCAAGCTGCGTATTCTCCTTATATTTAAATTTTTCCAGACTGTCGAAATTATCCCGTGTCGTAATCATAAGCACATTCGGCTTATTGATCACTTCCTCAAGCAGCCTGCATTTTTCATTTCCCTCGTCATAGCGATCCACGCCAACTGCCGCAAAAATCACCGGTTTCCCATACTTTTCTGCCAGTTCAATCGTCCGTGCAGTCCTCGCGTAAATCGGCTGATATAAATAATTAAATACCGGTGTACCGCCAAACACCACCACATCGCAGTCTTTGATTGCGTTTTCTGCTGGAACCAAATGCTCCCCTGTCGCAACCTCATATGGTTTTCTGACCAGGGTGGCCGGTTTGCTGTTAATCCGGTAATTCGTAATTCCGAGATTCTTCATAATCATATACAAAAGAGAACGGTCACAGGCCTCAATCACCTGGTCTCCAGTATTGTCCGAATCCTTATTGGTCAACAAGAGTATCTTATACTTTTTCTCATGATCCTCTATTCCGAGTGTCATCTGCGCTGCTTTTTTTGTATACTTTTTCAATGCCCCGCGAAGGCCGTTTTTCTGAATATTTTTTTTGATTGACTGCAGATTCATCTTTTCGACTCCCCTCTGTGTTTTTTTCAGTATAACAGATTCTGGTTTTTCCGGCAAGACGGCAGGCTTCCGATCCAATGTAAGTTGCGCACACGAAAAGAAACTGTTATAATTTCACCATCGAAATTTACTTTATTTTTTCAAGAAAGGCATATTTTTATGAACAAATATCAAATCACTGTCATTTATGCCGCGCATAATAAAGACCACGTAACTGCTTTTCCGGCGCAGACGATTCCTGCTTCAAAGATTCAGGTCATTCCTGTCTGTGAAAATGATAATTTTCATCCAAGAAAGCAGGCACTTAATGCGATAAATCGTGCACTTGGCACATATACCATTTTACTAGATGAGCAGGATCAGTTCTCCGAACAGTTCCTTGCACAGCTCATTTCCAGCCTGGATGGATCCGACTCTGCCTTTGTCCTTCCAAAGCAACAGTACCAGTCTACCATTCATCCGGGCAATCAGACATCTTCTCTCTCTCCTTTTTCCGGAAAGGAGGACGTGATTGATGTCCGGACAGCACCTGGCATACTGCCATTTGAGCTGGCCGGTATTCTGTTCCGCACGGAGATCCTGCAGCGGCTTCTCCCGGACTGTCTTACCAGTGAAGAGCCGGAAAAACTGTTGTTTTTAAAGCTGCTGAGTGCATATCCCATCTTCTCTTTTGCCTCCGATGCCGGGCTGACGTATGCCTGGCCACGTGAATCCGACTTTCTGTATGATCCGCGCAGCTATTCCAAAGACTGGTACCTTGCACCTCTGCAAAAATTCCTGCTGCCGCTCCTGCAGGCTCAGATACCCGGTCTGTCACCTGTATTGCTGCAAAAACTCGCACTTATCATGATACTATGCCGATTGCTTCCCAATCTAAACAATCGTGACCGCGGACTTTTTACAAAAGAAGAAATTTTTCCGGACTATATGCAGCTTCTCACCCGTATCCTCTCCTATGTGGATGAGGAGATTATCATCCACAGCCCGCTGCTTTCTTCCGGACATGTACTGACCCTGAAATTACTACTTCTGCGTATCAAAAAGAATGACTACACCTGGTATCCGGATACCGCTGACCGCGACGGCGCACTTGTCCTGCTCGACAACGATCTTTTATTTGCCGGGCTCTCAGATCTGCACGTGCAGCTTTCCCTGATTGACTATGCAGACGGACACCTTGAAATTGATGGTTCCATACCGGATTTGTACCATTCAAAGGATCTTTCTCTGTATGCTGATTTTGACGGCGTCCAATATCCGGTATGCTACAACAGCCGGTATTCTCTTTCCAAGTGCTTTCATATCACTTACGCAAAGCTGAATACCTTCCATGTTTCCATCCCGGTACCGCCCTCTGAAAAGGATCGTATTCTGCAGTTTTATCTCGTTACCTCTGACCATAAATATGTCGGAACATTAGGATTTCCGAACTATACCAGCCGCTTTTCCAAGGCATTTCCGCATGCCTACTGGCGATTTGGTACCTGTTTTTCGTTTCGAAGCGGAAACAGCATTCATATTCAGCCTGCCCGCAAACTCAACACGCTCTACCACGAGCTCCGTCTCTGGCGGGAAATCTGGTTAAAAAAAGACGGCGCTTACCGCCCGCAGCTTCCTTTGAAAATTCTGAATTTTCTTCTGCGCCCCTATTTTTCCCGTAAGCGGATCTGGCTGTTTTTTGACAAAATTTATAAGGGCGGAGATTCTGCAGAATATCTTTATCGCTACTGTAACAAGCAGAAGGATGGCATAAAAAAATATTATCTGCTGGATGAGCAAGTTCCGGATTATACCCGTATGAAGCAGGAGGGTCTGCGTCCGCTGAAACGCGGCTCGCTCCTGCACCGGCTCGTGTTCCTGAACGCCGATATCGTGATCGCTTCCAATTCAACTGTGTTTCCATTCAACGACTACACATTTGACACCTCTTTCCCGATCCGGGGTGAGGTTCACTTTGATGTGGCCTGCGTACAGCATGGAATGTCCATCCAGAAAATTGCGATCGCCCAGAACCGGCTGCGTGACAACATCAAGCTGTATTTCTGTGCTTCCAGATACGAAATTGAGAATCTGTCCAAGCCAATTTACGACTACGCCGATTACGACATTCTGAAGCTGACCGGTGTTCCGCGCTTTGACGGACTTCATGACCGGCATCAGAAGATCCTTCTGTTCTCGCCGACCTGGCGTATGAACTCTGCAATGCCGGTATCCGCAAGCGAGGGTGTTGCCCGCGATTACAATCCAAATTTCCGACATACCGACTATTTCAAGGTCTACAACAGCCTGATGAACGATCCGCGACTCTTAGCTGCGGCCCGTCAGTACGGTTATCGGATTCAGTATGTGCTCCACCCGATCGTAAGCCCGCAGGCAGATGACTTTACAAAAAATGACCTCGTAGAGATCATTCCTTCGACCGGTGCAATGAGCTATGAGACACTGTTTTGTGAGGCCGCCTTGATGGTCACAGACTTTTCCGGCGTCCAGTTTGACTTTGCCTATATGCGCAAGCCGGTTGTCTATCTGCACCACAATGACATCCCGCAGCACTATGAGAACGGCACCTTCTTCTATGATACGATGGGCTTTGGCGAGATCTGCCACACAAACGATGAGCTGATCGATGTCCTCTGCGAATATATGAAGCATGATTGTGTCATGCCGCAAATGTACCGGGAGCGTGCGGATGATTTCTTCGCCTTCTCTGATGACCATAACTGTGAACGGATTTATCCTCATCTGCTTGCACACGAGGAGAATATCCATGCAAAGAACCATAAATAATCCACCGAAGCCTCTCGAGAAAGCCATCCGGATACACACAGCTATGAAAGCTGTCTGATAAAATTATAGAAATAAAAAAGCAGGAAAACCGCCACTCATGAGTAATGGATCATATCACTCCATGAGTAATCGTTTTCCTGCCTTTTTCACATATCACATCTATGAGAAGATGTCACTCTTTCTTTTCCACATTCTCGCACGTGATGCATTCCTGCCCTGCACCAACCACGCGCCCTTCTTATCTTTACTGCTTCGCATACTTCTCAATAATTCCGAGCACGATCTGCACCGCCACATCCATGCCCTCTGCCGTGATATGCTCAAATGGGCCGTGGAATGCATATCCGCCGGTGCCAAGATTCGGACACGGCAGACCATCATAGGACAAACGTGCACCGTCCGTGCCGCCTCGAACCGGTGTAACCTCCGGCTCATAGCCAAGCTCCCGCATGACTGCCTGCGCATTTTCGATCAGGTGCATGCACGGCTTGATCTTCTCCGCCATATTCTGATACTGGTCAGTAATCGTCAGTGCCACCGTACCTTCCCCGTACTTCTCATTTAACGTCTTTGCAATCAATGCGAGCGTTTTCTTCTTTGCCTCAAATGCCGCGTTGTCGTGATCTCTTACGATATAGTGCAGCTCTGCCTTTTCGACATTTCCGGACATCGCACACAGATGGTAAAAGCCCTCGTACAGCTCCGTGTGTTCCGGACGCTCACATGCCGGAAGCATGGAATTGATCTCCATCGCCACGATCGACGCATTTACCATCCGATCCTTTGCCTCACCCGGATGGATGTTCACACCGTTCACCTGAAATTCTGCACCACAGGCGTTAAAATTCTCATAAACGACTTCCGCCTCATAGCCGCCGTCCAGGGTATAAGCGTAATCCGCGCCAAAGCCCGGGATATCAAACAGATCTGCGCCGCAGCCGACCTCCTCATCCGGTGTAAATGCAATGCAAACCTTTCCGTGCGGACGCTCTCCCTTCATAAGCTCCTGCACTACGGTCATGATCTCTGCCACCCCGGCCTTGTCATCTGCCCCGAGCAACGTCGTACCGTCCGTCGTGATCAGCGTCCGCCCCTTTAAGGACGGCAGATGCGGAAACTGCTTTACAGAAAGCACCCGTCCGCTTTCGCCAAGCTTCACATCTTTACCGTCATAATTCTCAATGATCTGCGGATGAACGTTCTCCCCACAAAAATCCGGAGCCGTATCCATATGAGCGATAAAGCCCAACTTCGTACAGTCTTCATAGCCCGGTGTCGCCGGAATCGTTCCATATACATAGCAGTGTGCGTCTACAAATGCATCCTCCACGCCCAGCTCCTTCAGCTCCTCTGCCAGCTGACGGGCCAGGTCAAACTGGCGCATCGTCGACGGGATCTGCTCCTGTCCATCCTCGCTGGTCGTATATACCTTTACATAGTCTAACAATCTTTCATACGCTCGCATAATTTTGTCGTTCCTTTTCGTTTCTTCCTTATATTGCTCCGGATCCATCCAATTCTTGTTCGTGTCTTGTTCGTGCAATTGCGTTCCCGTCCGGCTTAATCCAGTCTGCCGCGTTTGTGCTTGATATATTCCATGATCAGCTCTACGGAATTGTCGATGCCAAGCGCACTGCTCTCGATACAGAGATTGTAGCTCGTTGCCGCACCCCACTGCTTCTCAGACTGAAAATTGTAATAGTTCGCACGCTTCTTATCCGTCTTTACCAGCATATCACGCACCTTTGCATCCGGCAGCTTATACTCCTCAGCCACACGTGCAGCCCGGAAATCCTTGTCTGCATGTACAAATACGCTCACAAGCCCCGGATGGTCACGCAGAATATAGTCCGCGCATCGTCCGACGATGACGCAGTTCTCCCGCTCTGCAAGGCGGCGAATCGCATCGTAGTTTGCCTGATAAATCTGCTGATCGATTGTCGGTCCGGTATACATTACAGAAGGATAAATATCCATCACAATCGAGTACAAAAGGCTGTTCGTCGGCTTCTCATCGTAGCTCTCGAGCACCTTCTCGCACAGGCCGCTTTCTTTTGCGATCAGCTTGATCAGCTCCTTATCGTAGAACTTGATACCAAGCTTCTTTGCCAGCTTCTCACCGATCTCATGTCCGCCGCTTCCAAACTGTCTTCCAATCGCTATGATTAAATTATTTTCCATATACGTCCCTCCTGTCTGATTTCCTGTCCCGCCGAATCTCCGCATGTAAAACGGACATTCACAATCCATCCCTGCAGCTCTTCTGACAGGGCCTAGCTTCGCTGCTCGCTCATAAACGCTTCCATCCACAGGACATCCTTTTTTCCGAATCAGTTTCAGAAATATCTTATTTCTAATCGTAGTATAGCATATTTTTTCTGATTTGTGTGTTAAATTTGTAAAATATTCGTTTAGATTATCTTCTTTCTGCAATATAGTAAGTTTCTTTCCCTGCTTTATTCAGATAATCCGCAACTTTTTTCAGATCCGTTCCCATAAAATTATTCAAAAACCCTTTTTTAAAGGCTGTGCGAACAAAAATCGCACAGCCTTTCGTTTCGTCGATACTGTTTTATTTTCCAAAATCCTTTGCAAACAAAATCACATAGTCATTTTCGTCGTAACGCTTCTGTCCCATTTTCATCTTGCGAAAAAAACCGTTCGCGTGATTGATCGCCTTTGCAACCATATCAATGACGTCTTTGATCGTAACCGGCTCATTGTCATTCGCCTTTACGGCCGCCAGCGCCGAAATCTTTTCATACAGGGCGTCCCATCCTTCGTCACCGATCATGTAGTCCTGCTCATTCGCGTAGATCTGACCGAACATCTCCAGCTCCTCCACTGTATAGTCCGGAATATAAATCTGTGCTGTAAACTTCATCGTAAATCGCGGGTGACGCATCAGAAGCTCATGTACGTATTTCTGCTCATCCTCCAGGATCAGAATCAGTCCGTCGGTGCGGAACTCCATCGCCGTCGTCAGCTGATCGACGGTCTCATCATCAAGATCCCCGGCTTCTTCAATGATCAGCGTGCCACCTGCGATCTTTGCAACCGTCGCAGCGATATCCTTCTTGTTCAGATCTGCCGCAAAAATCTTCGCCATCTTTACGACCTGGCTGCCACGATCCTGTGCGATCGCTTTTGCAAGATTCATCGCCAGCGTCGTCTTTCCCGAACCATGCGCACCAAAAATCAGAATATTACCACTCTTTGAAGTACGGTCATCACCCTTGGACTGCGCCTGAATAATTGCATTTGCGATCTGATCCTCCAGTTCCGGAATCTCGGTAAACCCGCTGAACAGTCCGCGCAGATGCTCCGGAATCATCAGGTAATCGTCGTCATAATACGGCTCCTCCGGCTCCCGGTAATCCTCATCTGACTCCTGCGGACTCTCCTCATCTGAAGCATCCCAGTCTTCCTGTGCATCCTCATAATCATCATATTCCGCTTCCGGATACACCGGTGCATTCTGCCGCAGCTCCTGCATCTTCTCTTCCATCGGAGTATCTGTCTCCTCCGGTATCTGATGACACACCTCTGCCTGTGGCTGCGCATCTGTCTCTGCAGCTTTTTGCCGTGTCACATCTGCCATCTCGGTACGTTCATCCCGGACGCACATCGCAGCTCCTGTATGCAGATCCTTCCTAGCTGCCTCCAGAAGCTCCTCACGGGACGGCGCTTTGCGTGTCGCGCCAAGATCCGGCGATACATCCTCCTGATTCTGCGCTGCGACAAATCCCTGTGCTTCTGCCGATGCAGCCCTGACAGCAGGACCTGCATCCTCTGTATAAGTCGGGAGGGAGCGTTTATTGCGCAGCAGCCTCTCCGGATTGCTCGTGTACTGCAAAGCCTCTCGCTGTGCGTCTGTCAGATCCTCGACCGCCGCCTCTGCCACGCTTCTGCGCGGAAGCGGACGGCGTATCGGGCGCTCCGCACCGGTCTCAGCCGGAGCCTCCGTTACCGTTTCTTCCTCATAAGCAGCTTCCGATTCATCTTCCGTATCGTCTGCCTTATCTGCGGTCACTTCTGCCTCTGCCGACTGCTGCTCCGCCACAGATGCCGCTGCCTCATCTGCTGCCTGCGGTACCTCTTCCTCTTCTTCAGCAGTCGCTGTGGCTTCTGTCGCGTTGCTCTCCGGCTCCTGCACAGCCGCCGGAATCTCTTTCTCCTCCGCTACCGGCTGTTCTGCCGAATGGCCTGCCCGGGCTGCCGCATAGTCTTTCCCTTTCTCTCCCATTGAAAGTAAAATATCATCAATCGAAAGCTTTCCCGCTGTCGGAATCTGTGTATTCGGCACCTCGACCTTCTGTGTCATGCGCGGACGGCTCTCTACCGATGCCGGTACATCCTCCTCCGGAATTTCCGGCCGATGACCTACACCGGATACGATTTCTCGCATACTGCGCACCAGATTCACCTGAAGCTCCTCCGGATTGAGTGGCTTCGGCGTCGGTGCAGGTGCCGGAACGGTTTCCGGCTCATCCGGCTGCTCAGCCTTATGCGTCTGTGCCGTCACTTCTTCCGCAATTTCTTTTTCCGTCTCAGCGATGATCTTCTCCGCCATCACTTCCCCGTCGGTACTTCCGAGATCGACCACCGGCTCCGGCGTCGGCTCTGCCGCCGCTGCCGACTCATCCGGCTGTTCATGCTCTTCGTGCTCTTCCTCCTGCTCCAGACGGCTCTCTGCTGCCTCCTGCATGCATTCCTCATAAATCTGCTGCTGCTTCGGCGTGAGCGCTGCGTATTTCCGTTTCAGCTCCAGCGCCTTCTGTACATATTTTCCGCTGTGGAACCAGAGCACCAGATCATCGCAGGCTGCCAGACACTTCTGCATCTGTCCGGCCTGCCGGTACAGCTTTGCGAGCTCATATGCCCAGCGCTCCGTATACTCCTGTCCAAGATACTCCTCCAGAATCGCAATCAGTTCCTCAACAGAGCTGCCTCTGCCACGATACAGCTTATATTTTAAAATATAGCGGTTGTTGTCATGCGGAGCTGCCTGTACATACTCTGTATAGTATTCCAGTGCCTCATCATACTCCTGAAGTGCAGTCGTCACCTCGACCAGCCGGTACAATACATTTCTTCCCACCGGTGTTTTTCGGTAGGCTCTCTCCAAAATGCGCTTACTGTCCGGCAGCCGTCCTGCCGCCTCATATATCTCACTAATCAGACAAAGTGTCCGGACATTCCGGACTCTCTTCCATTCAATCGTATCGGCTAGATTGGCAGCCTCTTCATAGTCGCCCTGATCTACCAGTTTATCAATCTCTTCGAGTTTGAGGTTGTACTCGTACTTATCCAATTTTTTCACCCCGTCTATCTTCACCTTTACAGGTATTTTCATCTTAATGAATGTCCAATATTTCTGCTTTAGTGTACCATACCTGTATTTCCTTGTCAAAACCTCCTGCCAGAAAAATATGGAAAAAAAGAGAGATGCGAGCGTCGCACCTCTCTTCTTTTCATTTCATTTACATATTCTGTTTTTCTGTTTATTTATTGTTACTTTATCTGATAAAATAGTGATTATTTTCAGGTAACTAATTGGAGAGCTTCTTTCCTGCGATTCATTTATAAGAGATACAATCGTTTCTTTACACGTACTGTTCTGTTATAAATCATGCGGCATATCTCCGGCCTCGATCTGAATATTTCTTTTCTTCTGATACAGACAATTCTCAATCCGCAACTGATTGTCCTCTTGAAAGGTATCAGGGGACTTGCCTGAATCAAATTTCTGACACAAAGTCTTCAAATCAATGGTCTGCGAATGACCTCTTTGGAACTATTGTCTTCCTCAGGCAACCTCTTTTTGTCCCGGTCTACGCATCCCATTCATTTTCTATTTCAATGTGCCATCTGTGCCGGATATCTGAATTTTGTCTTCTGGGGCTGAATCCATCAGGCTGTGCCTATCTGTATCAGGCTTATCCGTTTCTGATATAGAATAAAAGACCACCGGTAAGCACGACCACTTGGCTCATTGCTCACGGGAATAAACGGAAAAATGTGCTCGGTCAGAGGATTCCACTCTCTCCAATTCTCGCTTCTCTACGATATTCGAATCAGCTCTGACTGAGGTCTTTTCTACAGGAAACATTTTCCCGACCGCATGTGCTGCTATCACTTTCTGAGACTATCTCCATTGGAATCGACCTCCATTCTCTCTAATTTATTGTCTATAGCTGTGATCTATAGGAACAACAAATCGTTTGTTGATGTCTGTATCATAGCAAACATCTTAATATTTGTCAATATTATTTCTTAATTTTCTTCTATTTATTTCATTTTTCTTGTTTAATATTATTTTAATTGCATATATTTTCTTGTATTTTTAAAATATTCTGTCTTTTTAAGTGTGAGTAACAACCTACTGCTTATTGCTTAGCACAATTGAAGCAGGGGACTTGCTTGATTCGGTTAAAAAAGGATGGCACACCTGTTTTCCGGCATGCCACCCGCTCATCTGCTTATGTGTCAAGCGGATATTCGCAATCCGCTTCGCATTGAATTTTACTTGACACGGTTAAAGTTGATCAGACAGCCATCCAGAATGATCTGGCGCTCGTCCGACGTCATCTCGCCAAGCCCAAGGGTAAACGGCACAAGCGCTCCGTCCTTTACGACAAACGCT
>ERZ827168.1129-NODE-1129-length-38721-cov-8.317411_pt1 | contig 38721 bp, 36 predicted proteins | sample MGYA00519868_ERZ827168 | MGnify/ENA primary metagenome ERZ827168 (study PRJEB31778, sample SAMEA3449271) | human gut metagenome | biome: human gut; feature: human-associated habitat; material: faeces | place: United Kingdom | collected 2010/2012 ...
GGTTGGTTGGTTGGTTGGTTGGTTGGTTGCAAGAATCGTGCCAATTATTTACATTTTTATAACTATCTACCATGCCTGCGTACATTTCCTTTCCAAAATTTACACACCTATCTTACCGCAATCCGGGGTAATTGTAAAGAGAAAAATTTTTAGAGGGTTTGGGAGGATTTTTGGGTGTGATTACCTGCTCTGCTTTCGTTTGTCGAATTTTGTCGGAATCCGTCGGAAATTTCTTGCGGGTAAATTCCAGTATATTGCTTGTATTTATTTCCATGTTATGCTATTATTGTCTTACAGATTCTGTATGAATCAGAGCACGCGCGCAGGCTCGGAAATGGAGAAAAAATATGGCTAAATATAAGTTCAGCAACAAGCTGATGTTTGCACTTGTCATGCAGGACGAGGAGATTTGCGCGGAATTCATTCAGCGTCTCTTTCCGGGAAAAAAGGTAAAATCCATCACTTTCCCAAACGACATTAAAATCACACCTGAAAAGACAATTGTCACGGGAGTTCTCTCGAAATCCGTGCGGCTGGATGTTTTATTCGAGGGCGAAAAAGAAGTATACGACATCGAAATGCAGGTGGAAAAGGAGCCGGAGCTTCCAAAGCGTTCGCGTTACTACCATACGAGCATGGACACGCACTTACTGAAGAAAGGCAGAGACTACAAAGACCTCAAGCCGAGTTATGTCATTTTCATCTGCATGAAAGACCCCTTCGAAAGGGGCGAAGCAGTGTATCAATTTCAAATGATTGATAAAAATTTACAGTTGCAATTAAACGACGAAAGCTATACAATAATTTTAGCAATCAATTGTCCGAAGGGCAAGATTCCGAAAGAACTGGAAACTTTCTTTACCTATGTGGAGCGCGAGGAAGTCGACGAAAGTGACGATTTCGTCAAACGCATCCACGAAAAGGTCGAGGAAGTCAACCGCGACGCGGAGGTGATAGAGATTATGACGATAGAAGAAGAGTTGAAAATTCGTTGGAGCTATGGATATGACGAAGGCGCTGCACATGAAAAGCGTGAAATTGCAAAAAACCTCAAGCAGGCAGGAATCCCGATTGAGGTTATTGCTGAAAATACAGGATTATCCTGTGAAGAAGTTGAAAAATTATAGACATTGTCTTATTATTCAAAAAGGAGCGGCAAGCCGCTCCTTCTGTTTTCATATGAACGCCGCGGCAGGCAGCGCCACGGGCGATTTTAACAAGCATTCTACTTATTGAGCAGATAAATTCCCACAAGACACGCCGCAATGCCTGCCACTTTTGTAACCGTCAAGGCCTCCTTATAAATCAACACTCCTACAATGAGAAGCGCGATGGCAACAAAGATTGCCTGTACGATATTTCCCACGGAAACTTCCCAGCCGACTTTGTACATGAAAATCGCTCCGACCTCAAGTCCCACAACTGCAAGTCCCAGCACAAACGGTGCCCAATTCAAGCCGGAAAGCTGCGTGCTGAGGCTTTCGCCGTTTCCGATTGTCAGATACAGAGCGATGGATACAATTGCTCCCACCACATAGGTGACAGCCATGCTGAAAAAAGCATCTACATCTGATGGAATTGATTTTGCGGTGATATGATAAAATACATTGGAAAGCACCAATAAGCCGATTGGCCAATAATATGCAAACATTTTTATACCTCCAGTATTATAAAAGCGACGCACTCCGTATCTTCTAAGGCCTAACGATACGAAATCCGTCGCTTAAATTAGCACTTCTCACCCGGCGGCGAGTTTAATTGTTATTTTTCCTTGTTGTTCTTGAGAATCATTCTACCATACTTGGAGGAATATGTCCAGTATTTCGAGCTGAGTTTCGGACAATTTCCTGCCTTGATGGAAGCAACTTTTTGGGATTTTGCAGCCCAGCTTTTCTTCGCTACAGAGCCGAAGCCGTAAGCTTTGCCGGACTTCGTGTAGTAGTTGTTGTAAATCTTGTTACTTGCCTTATCGTCTCCTGCGCTGTAGATACCGATGAGTTGCCCCTTCTTCGCACCGTTGGAAGCTTTTACGGTTCCGGTGGAGTAGTTGTTGGTGATACGGTGGTCAAAGAGGCCTGCGTTTCCTGCAAGACCACCGACATAACCGCCGCCGCTCAAGGTAACGGAGCCTGTGTTGTAGGAATTCCGCATATCCACTGCAGTACCTGCGAGACCACCGGCGACAACGTCTAGTTCATTTTTGGAGGCTTTTGCACTGACTGCGCCTTTGTTCCAGGACTGGCTGATATTGCTTGTGATTGCGCCGAGCCCACCGACAACAGCACCGTATTCAGCGACTCCGTTAAAGGTAACTGCGCCTTTATTCCAGGATTTCGTGATTTTAGCGTTCTCTGCGTTTGCCGCAATGCCTCCCATCAGGATGCTGCGTGACACTTCAACGGTGGAATTCATGGTAATCTTTCCGGTGTTGGTGCAGGATGTAATCTGCTTGCTCGATGTTCCGACAACGCCTGCGGCAGAGAGGCTGACAACGCCTTCCATGCTGCCGCTGGTTTTTACAGAAACATTTCCTGTGTTTTTGCAGGAAATCACCGTGCCCGCAACATTGCTTATGCCTGCCGCGCGGTAGCTTCTGCCCCCATCGATCGGACCGCTGATGCTGATCGCGCCGGAGTTGGAGCAATTTTTAACGGTCGTATTGGCACTTGCCGCGCCGACGACACCTGCTGCGGTAGCGCCTGCGGCACCTGTGATGGTAACATCCGCTTTATTCGTGCATTTTGTGAGACTGCCGCCGCTTAAGCTGCCAACGATACCGCCTAAGGAATTGACAATACCGCTTGCACTGAGCTTGCCGGAGAGCGTGATGTTTTCAAATGTAGTGCCTTGACCGTATGCAGCCAGCGCCGCAAAGTTTCCGCCGGACTTCACGGAAATATTGACATTCGTCATAGTCAGATTTTTAAATGACGCATTTTTGGTACGGCAGAACAGACCTGCGTGCATGAGATCTTCTGTCGTCGTGCTGTAAGTATAATTCTTAATGGCATATCCGTTTCCGTCAAATGTTCCTGTGAACGGAGTTCTTGAGTCCGTAAACAATGACAGGCCTTCCGGCACTTCAATGTCGTTTGCCAGGTAATAACTGCCGCCCGGATTGTTTTCCATAGCCTTGAGGTCATCCACGCTTGTGATTGCGGTTCCCGATGCCGCATAAGCAGGCACCGCCGCAAAACTCATGGTAAATACAACCGCAAGTGCTAAGAAAACAGTTAATATTCTGCTTTTTCTCATGATAAGCCGTCTCCTTTTTCCTTCTTCATGTATACTTTTATGCTTCGTTATTTTTCCTTATTGTTCTTTAAGATCATCCTGCCGTACTTGGAGGAGTAGGTCCAGTATTTGGAACTCAGCTTCGGGCAGTTCTTTGCCTTAATCGAAGAAACCTTGTAAGCCTTTGCAACATATTTATGCGGGGTGCTGTAAACCGGATCATAGCCCGTACCGGAACCGGTATAGTAGTTATTGTAGATATTGCGCTTCTGCACAACCTCTGTTCCTTCGTAACCCGCGAGAACCTGTCCTTTGTAAGTACCCTTCGTAGTGGCTTTGATCTTGCCGGTGTTATAATTCGATATGACCTTGTCATCCCAAGGATCTGCGTAGCCGGAAATACCGCCGATGAAAACCACACCCGTCGCTGTAATAGTGCCTGTGTTGTAGCAGTTACGCATATCTACGACTGCGCCGCAGACTCCGCCGACTTTGTTTTGTTCCGCACTCTCAGCACTCGGAATCTTGAGTGTTACGGAGCCTTTGTTATAGGACTGGCTGATCTTGAGGGCCTTTCCGCTGACTCCCCCGACATAAACGCCGCGGTAGGATTCGCCGCTGTAGCTGACCGTCCCTTTGTTGTAGCATTTGCTTGCTGATTTTGCTGCATGCGCAAAGACACCGCCGATCATATGCGGACCGGTTGGCTTAATAGTCGCATGCATGCTGACCTTACCGGTATTGCCGCAGGAAACTGCTGTATTCACTTCGCCTGCAACACCGGCCGCAGTGCAAACCTCGATCTGCTGCCCACTGCCCGTCGCCGATACGGTGACCGCACCGGAGTTCTTGCAGGCGGTCGCTTTGCCGATCCTATTGGCAACACCTGCTGCATAGAAGCCGCCTTGTGTGATTTTGCCGCTGATGCTGATCTTGCCGCTGTTCGTGCAGTTCTTCATCGTATCGCAGGAGCCTGCAACGCCTGCGACGCCGCCTCCCTCGGCAGCATCAGTGACTGTAATATCGGCACTGTTTTTGCAGCCTGTCATCGAACTGCCTTCGTTATAAGCAAGGATACCTGCAGCTGTGCGCAAATATTTGCCGACAATCTTGCCGGAAACACTGATATCGATAAATTTACAGTTTGTGGAAGTCGCAGTCAGAGCGGCTACGCTGTCCGCTTGATTGAGATTGATGTTGACATCGGTCATGCGCAGGTTCTTTAAGGTCGCGTTTTTCGTATGGATAAACAGCGCAACATAGTCAAGCCATTCTTCGCTTGAGATGTAGGTATAACCTTTGATTTTATGTCCATTTCCGTCCAGCGTTCCGGTGAACGGGCGGTCATAATCTGCGAACAGTGACAGGTTGGTAGGCACTTCAATGTCGTTTGCCAGGTAATAACTGCCGCCCGGATTGTTTTCCATAGCCTTGAGGTCATCCACGCTTGTGATTGCGGTTCCCGATGCCGCATAAGCAGGCACCGCCGCAAAACTCATGGTAAATACAACCGCAAGTGCTAAGAAAACAGTTAATATTCTGCTTTTTCTCATGATAAGCCGTCTCCTTTTTCCTTCTTCATGTATACTTTTATGCTTCGTTATTTTTCCTTATTGTTCTTCAAAATCATTCTGCCGTACTTGGAGGAGTAGGTCCAGTATTTGGAGCTCAGCTTCGGGCAGTTTGCCGCTTTGATGGAAGAAACTTTGCTGGCCTTGGCAACCCATTTATGCCATGTAACGAATCCCCAGCCGTAAGCCTTTCCTGAGCCGGTGTAGTAGTTGTCGTAGATGTTGCGTTTTTTCACCATCTCTGCACCCTCATAACCGCCGATAACCTGTCCTTTGAACGTGCCCTTTGTAGAGGCTTTGACCTTGCCGGTATTGTAATTGTTTATGACCTTATTATCCCAAGGATCTGCATAGCCGGAAATACCGCCGACAAAAGCAACGCCTGTTACCGTTACACTGCCTGTGTTGTAGCAGTTGCGCATATCTACGACTGCGCCGCTGACACCGCCAATTTTATTTTCCTCTGCTTTCCTTGCATCGGACAATTTCACAGTGACAGCGCCTTTGTTGTAGGACTGGCTGACTTTCTGGAGATATGCACCGAGCCCGCCGACATAAAGACCCCGGTGGGATTTGCCGCTGAAGCTGACTGCGCCCTTGTTGTAGCATTTGCTTGCCGATTTGGTTACCGAGCCAAAGACACCACCTACCCGGTGCGGGGCTACGGCTTCGACGGTCGCGTTCATGCTGACCTTACCGGTATTGCTGCAGGAAACTGCGGTATCGACTTCAACTGCAACCCCTGCAGCAATACACTCGTCGTTCATGCGTCCGTTTCCGATCGCCGACACGCTGATCGCGCCGGAGTTTTTACAGGAGGTTGCCTTTCCGACACTGAAAACAACGCCTGCTGCGCTGATCGACGCTGCCTCGATGCTGCCGCTGATGCTGATTTTACCGCTGTTGGAGCAGTTTTTCATGGAAGCTGCCGAGCCGATGAAGCCGGCAACGCCCGCTGCGCTGCTTCCTTCGTCAGCGTTGGTAATTGTAATGTCCGCGCTATTTTTGCAGTTTGTCAGTGTGCCGCCTTCATAGCTGTAGGCAACGATGCCTGCAGCTGTGCTCAAAGACTTGCCGACAATTTTGCCGGAAACACTGATATCGGTGAATTTACAGTTCTCGGAAGCTGCAACCAGTGCGGCTGCGGTGCCTGCCTGATTGAGGCTGATGTTGACGTTCGACATTTTCAGATTTTTAAAGGTCGCTTTTTTCGCGTAGCCAAACAATGCGGCCTGCTCAGTCCAGTCTGCGCTTGCGGTGTAGGTATAGCCTTTGATCGTGTGACCGTTGCCGTCCAAGGTGCCGGTGAACGGAGCATCATAGCTTGTGAACAGGATCAGATTGGCAGGGACTTCAATGTCGTTTTCCAGATAATAATTGCCGTTTGCACTCATCGCCTTGAGTTCGTCGGCATTCGTAATTGCGGTTCCGGATGCCGCGTACGCCGGAACTGCGGCAAAGCACATGGTAAATACCACGGTCAATGCCAAGAACAATGTAAATAATTTCTTTTTCTTACTCATTTTTTATCTCCCATCTTTCGTATTTGGATGTTTTCTATAGTAATAGTATAAATCAAACACCAATGTTCAAGTCAAGATGTTTTGCAAAAAATATTATTTTTTGTCAAAGAATACCGCTTGAAAGATAACTTTGTCCTTGCTATAATTTATTTAAGAACATTTGTTTCTGTTTTATTTTGAAATCAGAGCGGTCTGCAAGGAAAGGAGGACTTCGCAAAATGGAAAATCAGAGATGCTGCATCGCCATCGATTTAAAGTCTTTTTATGCGTCGGCGGAGTGCATGAGCCGCGGTCTTGACCCGATGACCACCAATCTCGTGGTCGCGGATGCAAGCCGCACGGAAAAAACCATCTGTCTTGCAGTTTCCCCTTCCCTGAAGCGTTACGGGATTCCCGGGAGAGCACGCCTGTTTGAAGTCATCCAAAAGGTAAAAGAAGAGAATGCTCTTCGGCTTGCGAAAGCGCACCGAAAAAATTTTACGGGTAAATCTTGTGATGCGGCGGAGCTTGCCGCGGACTCTTCCCTCGCGCTTGACTTCATCGCTGCTCCGCCCCGCATGGCGCATTACATTGAGCTCAGCTCCAAAATTTACGACATTTATTTGAAGTATGTGGCTCCGGAGGACATTCATGTTTATTCGATTGATGAGGTTTTTATCGAAGCGTCGGATTATCTGCGGCTGTACGGACTCTCGGGACGCGAGCTTGCGATGCGGATGATGACAGACGTTCTCGAATCGACCGGAATTACGGCAACGGCGGGAATCGGCACGAATCTGTACCTTTCTAAAATTGCCATGGACATTTACGCCAAGCACGTTCCGGCGGACGAAAACGGAATGCGGATTGCCGAACTTGACGAAATGTCATACAGACGGCTGCTCTGGAGTCACACGCCGCTCACGGATTTCTGGCGTATAGGACGAGGCTATGCTTCCAAACTTGCGAAGGCAGGAATACACACCATGGGCGATATTGCCCGCTGCTCTGTCGGCAAGCCAAGCGACTTTCACAACGAGGACCTGCTTTACAAACTTTTCGGAGTCAATGCGGAGCTTCTGATTGACCACGCATGGGGATTCGAGCCTTGCACGATGGCAGAAATCAAAGCCTATCGCCCGGAGTCAAACAGCATAAGCTCCGGTCAGGTTCTGCAATGTCCTTATGATTTCGAAAAGGCGCATCTGGTGCTCTGCGAAATGGCGGAAGACATGGCTTTGGGCTTGTTTGAGAAAAAACTGACCACAGACCAGCTCGTTCTGACTGTGGGTTACGACATCGACAATGTGGATGCAGCGGCTTTTTCCGGTCAGACGACAATTGACCGCTACGGTCGGAAGATTCCCAAGCACGCGCACGGAACGGCGAATCTTACTCACCCCACTTCCTCCATGCAGGAAATCACAGCGGCGCTTTCTTCCCTTTACCGCGAAATCGGAAATCCGTCATTGACGATCCGTCGCCTGACAATCTGCGCCAACCATGTTGTGCCGGAATCGGCATCGTCTGCGAAAATCTCCTCTTCTGCCTTCACTGCTGAAAGCGGAGTACAGCTTGATATGTTCAGCCCGGCTGCACCTTCAAATGAAACGCCGCAAGATGCGGAAAGCGAAAAAAACATCCAGCAGGCGCTGCTGGACATCAAACAGAAATTCGGAAAAAACGCGGTTGTCAAAGGCAGAGACTTGGAAGAAGGCGCGACGGCAATGCAGCGCAACGCACAGATTGGAGGACACAAGGCATGATTGAAAACCCTGAAAAAAACGGAAAAAGCAAATACGCAGACATCCTTCCTCTTCCGCATCCGGAATCAAAAAAGCACCCCCGTATGCCTCGCAGTGCGCGGGCGGCACAGTTTGCGCCCTTTGCCGCACTCACAGGATACGAAGATGCCATTACGAAAACGCAGAAGCAGGCAGTCAAGCGTCAGGAAGAAGGCTATTATGTGCCTTTTGATGAAAATAATCCCTGACGCAATCGAGAAAGCTCCTTTCCGCCTTACTCAAGAGTTTTCTTTCCTTGTATACAATCCCAAGTTCACGGAAAGCGGCCGGCTCTATCGGAATTTTTTTTACATGCTCCCCGCTGCCGTGCAGCACAAGTTCAGACATCATGCTGACGCCCATGCCGCCTTCTACCATTCCTATGATAACGGGGTCGTCCGCCGTAGCAGGAAGCAGTTTCGGCGTAATTCCGTATTCCGCAAACAATTCGTGTACTTCCACATCTTCCCCGTATGACGGCATGATAAAAGGATATTTCTCGAAATTTTTCAGTGGAAAGCACTCGTCTCCATCATAACTTTGCGGAAGAACCGCAAAAAAACGATCCTCTGCAAGGGGAATAAAGTTATATCCGCAGGATTTGTCTTCACACGCAAAAATCAGATTGTATTTTCCGCTTTTCATGCTGCGGTAAAGCTCCTGCCTTCCCACAACTTCCAGTTCTACAGTGATTTCGGGATGTTTTTGCGAAAAGAAACCGATCAGTTCCGGCATCCAGTTCTTCGCAATGCTGGCGTAAGCGGCAATATGCAGGATTTCCGCTTTCTTTTGCCCGAGTTTTCCGGCCTCTCTTTCCAAATCCTGATAGGCATTCACGCATTTTCTGAGATACGGAAGCAGACTCGCGCCTTCGTCGCTGAGCGCGATTCCCCGGTTGTTTCGCTCTGCAAGCTTTACTCCAAGTTCCTCTTCCAGACGCTGCAGAAGGTGTGAAAGTCCCGACGGTGTATATCCGTTTTTCTCGGCAGCCGCCATCAGACTCCCCGACTCCATTGCTTCCAGTAATATTTCAATTTTCTTTGCGTCCATACTGCCTCTTTATGCCTCCGTTCTGATGTGAATTTTTATCATATCAATATTATAAACTGTCGCTTCTCAACTTACAAGAAAAAGTGTACAATCAAAATATGAATTTTCAGAAAACTTTGAGGAGGTGTCTGCCATGATCGGAACCATTTACAATACAGCCATGATTATTATCGGAAGCATCGTCGGAAGCTTCCTGAAAAAAGGACTTAAGGAAAAGCAGCAGACCGTGCTTTTCGATGTGATGGGGCTTGCCGCCTGCGGAATCGGCATCAATTCCATCGTCAACAATATGCCGGACAGTCAGTTTCCGGTTTTGTTCATCGTAAGCCTCGCGCTCGGCAGCATTGTCGGCACAAGCCTTGACATCGACGGTAAATTCCAAAGCCTTGTAGATAAAAAAGGAGGAAACGGACTCGGACAGGGGCTTTCCACCGCGATTCTGCTTTTCTGCATCGGAACGCTTTCCATACTCGGACCGATTCAAAGTGCAATATACGGAGACGAAACCTTTCTCTTTACAAACGGAACGCTTGACCTTGTAACCTCTATGGTTCTGGCATCCACCTATGGCATCGGAATCGCAGCCGCCGCGGTTGTTCTTTTCCTGTGGCAGGGCGGAATCTACCTTGGCGCTGGATTCCTTGCGGAATTTATTTCCGACCCGTTTATGACAGAGCTTTCGATTGTCGGCGGCTTTCTGATTGCGGCCTCGGGCATTTCGATTTTGAAAATCAAGGACTTTAAGACGATGAACCTGCTCCCTTCCCTGCTCGTTCCCGTGCTGTTTTTCCTGATAAAAAGTGTTTTTTAGAAAAAATGGGGCTCATGAGAGCCCCTGTCAATTCATATCAAACTTCTTATATGTGGATTCAAAATCTTAATATAAGTTCCTTTCATCCCGAGTGACTTTGTCTCGAGAATCCCCGCGCTTTCAAGCTTCTTAAGCGCGCTCACGATGACCGAATTGGTCAGTCCGTATTTTGCTGCGATTTTGCTTGCCACGATAGTTCCTTCGTCTTCCATCATCTCGCGCAAAATTCGGTCGAGTGCATCCTTTTCCGAATGCGAAAGTGTGCAGAACGCCATGTCAACTGCCATTTCCAGCTTCTTCTCATTCTCAAGCTCACGCTGGAGATTCCTTTGGATTTCCAAGCCGACAACCGCCGCCGCATATTCTGCAAGCACGATTTCTTCATCGGTAAACGGTTTGTGATATTTTGCCAGTAAAATGGTCCCGAGGCGCTTGCCCCCGCAGACAGCCGGCACGAAAGTGTGGTACTTGTCCATCATCCCGTAGTCCTTGCCAAAAAACGGAATTAAATCCCGTCCAATCAAATTGGCTTCCGTCTTTTCAATCTGCAAAAGCCCTAAATTGTCGCTGTCCGTAATCTTCTCAAAACCAAGCTCATCCTCGAAAGTCGATTTGTCCGAAGCCTCCGTATACGCGCCGCCCAGAACGAAGCCGTGGCGGTCGATTACATAAAAGTTCGTGTTGATAACCTCACTCAGCATTTTGCTCAGTTCCGCGTAGGACAGCTTTCCTGTGGTGCTTTCACTCAGAACCCAGTTGAGCTTTCTGATTTTCTCTAAAAATTCTTTTCCCATTTCTTTAAACCTCGACCCGAGCACGCGGCTCGGGTCTTGTGTTGTATACAGTTATAAAATATATTTATCCAGATCTTCGGCATGAATCGTTTCTTGGAATTTGTCCTCTACGTATTTCTGGTCGATGACGAGTTTTTCTTCTTTCATCTCCGGAATGTTGAACGAAATGTCTTCCAGAAGTTTTTCGAGTACCGTGTGCAATCTTCTTGCGCCGATGTTTTCCGTCTGTTCGTTCATAACATAGGAAATCGTTGCAAGCTGGTCGATTGCGCCTTCGGTAAATTCCACTTCGATTCCTTCCGTTTCCAGCAAAGCCTTGTGCTGCTTGATCAGAGCGTTTTCAGGCTTCGTAAGAATTTCTACGAAATCCTCTTTCGTCAGGCTGTCAAGCGTAACGCGAATCGGGAAGCGCCCCTGAAGCTCCGGAATCAAATCCGTCGGTTTTGCGATATGGAATGCACCTGCGCCGATGAAAAGAATGTGGTCGGTACGAACCGGACCGTATTTCGTGTTGATTACGCTTCCTTCCACGATTGGAAGAATATCTCTCTGCACGCCTTCTCTGGAAACATCCGCGCCGGAGCTCATACGGGAACCGGAAGCAATCTTGTCGATTTCGTCGATGAAGATAATGCCGTTCTGCTCTGCATTTTCAATGGCTTCGTCCGTCACCAGATCCATGTCGATAAGCTTCTGCGCTTCCTGCTCACGAAGAATCTTTCTTGCATCCTTAACCTTGCAGTTTTTCTTCTTGGTCTTCTGCGGCATCATATCGCCGAAAATATTTCCGATGGCGATGCTCATGCCTTCGTTGCTCATGTCAAGCTGGTTGCCCTTCGGCGTATCGGTCACTTCGATTTCCACATACTGCTCTTCCAAAAGTCCCTGACGCAGCTGCTCTCTAACCTGCTCTCTTGCCATTTCCACGCTGTTGTCTTCAGGTGCAGCTTCTTCTTTCGCCGTCTGGCTGTCAAGATACTGCTGCTTCTGACTTGTATATCCTCCGCTGTTCATCAGAAAATCAAACGGATTCTTCGGCTGTCCCGGTTTTTTCTTGTTTTTGCCCGGAATGATTGCTTCCACCAGTTTTTCTTCTACAATCTTATCCGCAACCGAATATTTTTCTTCGAGCTTGCTCTGCTTCGTCACACGCATGGAAGCTTCCACGAGATCTCTGACCATGGAATCCACATCCCTGCCGACATAGCCGACTTCCGTGAACTTGGTAGCCTCAACCTTAACAAAAGGCGCGTCCATTAGTTTTGCGAGTCGTCTTGCAATTTCCGTCTTACCGCAGCCGGTAGGACCCATCATCAAAATATTCTTTGGTGTGATTTCTTCTCTCATTTCCTCCGAGAGAAGGCTTCTTCTGTATCTGTTTCTGAGGGCGATTGCAACGGACTTCTTCGCTTCCTTCTGCCCGATGATATATTTATCAAGCTCCGCAACTATTTCCTTGGGAGTCATACTATACAATTTACTTGCCATCTTTTATCCCCCTTATAATTTTTCCACTGAAATATTGCTGTTCGTGTATACACAGATGGAACTTGCAATACGCAGAGACTCCCTTACGATTGCTTCTGCATCCATATCAGTATTATTGAACAAAGCATTTGCCGCTGAATATGCAAAATTGCCGCCCGATCCGATTGCTACGAAATCCTGATCCGGCTCGATGACCTCTCCGTTTCCGGAAATGACGAGCATATTGTCCTTATCCGCCACGATCATCAAAGCTTCCAGGCTTCTCATTCCCTTATCGGAGCGCCAGATCTGAGCTAAATCAACCGCCGCTCTCTTGAGATTGCCTGAATGTTCGTCCAGCTTCTTTTCAAATTTGTCGGTAAGTGCAAACGCATCCGCCACCGAACCCGCAAAGCCTGTCACTACCGTATTTTTGTAAATCTTTCTGACTTTCTTTGCGCCGTTTTTCATAATTGTATGTTCACCCATAGTAACCTGGCCGTCACCGCCGATGCATATATCATCCGGTCCGCGTCTTACCGCACAGATTGTGGTTGCATGAAACTCTATCATTTCGTTACCTCCCCTATCACTCTTTATATCCACATTTAGCATTTGAACATGCGTATTTCGTGGTCTTTGTGTGTTTTTCCAGTAAAAGTTCTCCACATTCGGGACATTTTTTGTTTGTCGGCTTATACCAATATGCTCTGGTACATTCCGGATAACCGCTGCAGCCGTAGAAAATCTTTCCTGAACGGCCTCTCTTCGCAACGATATCTCTTCCGCAGTCCGGACATTTCACATTGATGGACTTCACGATTGCCTTGGTGTTTTTGCATTCCGGATAGCCGCTGCAGGCGAGGAAGTCCCCGAATCTGCCTGATTTGATTACCATCGGCTTTCCGCATACTTCACACACTTCATCGCTCGGTCTGTCCGGGATTTCAACGCGCTCAATTGCTTTGTCCGCAATGTCGAGCTCTTCCTTGAACGGTCCGTAGAAGTCTCTGATAATTTTCTTCCAGTCAAGATCCTTGGCTTCCACATCGTCCAGCTTGTCTTCCATTTCGGCGGTGAAGCCTGCATCAACGATTTCCTTGAAGTATTCTTCCATCAGACCCGTAACAACAAATCCGAGATCCGTCGGAACCAATACTTTTTTCTCACGAACGATATACTTGCGCTCGAGGATTGTGGCAATAATCGGTGCATAGGTACTCGGCCTTCCGATATTTCGCTCTTCCAGCTCTTTTACAAGACTTGCCTCGGTAAATCTTGCCGGCGGTTCCGTAAACTTCTGTTCCCCTTCCGCCTTCTCTGCTTTCAGTTCTTCTCCCTCTTCGATTTCAGGAAGAAGCTTATCCTTATCTTCCTCGAGGTTCGGTGCGTAAATCTTTTGATAACCGTCAAATACGAGCTTCGAGCCGGATGCCTTGAGGCAATAGTCACCGTTTGTGATATTAACCTGCATGCCGTCAAACACCGCAGCTGCCATCTGGCTGGCAAGGAATCGCGTCCATATGAGTTTGTAAAGACTGTACTGTTCCTTTGTCAAGGAATCTTTGATACTTTCCGGATCCAGCGTAATTCTGCTTGGCCTTATGGCTTCGTGTGCATCCTGGATGTCCTTTTTCTTATTTGTGTATATATTATTCGCCGCATATCTGCTTCCGAAGTTGTCTTCGATATACTGTTTTGCCATTGACTTGGCTTCGGCGGAAATTCTTACGGAGTCCGTTCTGATGTAGGTTACAAGGCCCACCGTGCCCTGTCCTTTTACTTCAACACCTTCATAAAGCTGCTGGGAAACCATCATTGTCTTTTTGGTGGTAAAGCCCAATTTGTTGGCAGCATCCTGCTGCAGGCTGCTCGTCGTAAACGGCGCAAAAGGCTTGCGGCTTCGCTGTTTTTTGGTTATCTCGGATGCGATGTATCTTCCCGCTGCCAAATCCGACAGTATGCGGTCGGACTCTTCTCTGCTTCCGATTGCGATTTTCTTTCCCTTATATTCAGCAAGCTTTGCTGTAAAAGTCTTTCCTTTCTTGAAAGCAACGTTTATGTTCCAGTATTCTTTCGGCTCGAAAGCCTTAATTTGGTTTTCCCTGTCGCATATAATCTTGAGCGCCGCGGATTGAACTCTTCCAGCACTCAGTCCCCGCTTTATCTTGCGCCAAAGGAGCGGGCTTATCTGATAGCCTACAAGTCTGTCCAAAACTCTCCTTGCCTGCTGTGCATCAACCAGCCGCAAATCGATCGGTCTTGGATTCTTTACCGCATTCTTGATTGCGTCTTTTGTAATTTCATTGAACACGATTCTGCACGGCGTATTTGCGTCGATTCCGAGCAGATATGCCAAATGCCATGAAATTGCTTCTCCTTCGCGGTCCGGGTCAGTTGCAAGATAGACTTTCTTAGCAGCCTTTGCTTCTTTCTTCAATTCCTTGATTAAGTCACCTTTGCCTCTGATCGGAATGTAATTCGGCTCAAAATCGTTTTCAATGTCGATTCCGAGTTTGCTTTTGGGCAGATCCCGTATGTGCCCCACTGATGCGATTACCTTATATGATGAACCTAAATATTTGCCGATTGTCTTTGCCTTGGACGGCGATTCCACAATCACGAGAGTTTTCCCCGGTGTGGCTTTTTTTGTCTGCGTTTTTGCAGTCGTTTTTGCAGTTGCCATTTTTCCTCCAAAATTTCTTTTCTTATAAAAACATATAATAGTATGAAATTTAAAATTTTGCAACAAAAATTTTCCCGAAACTGTAAGTAACCAGTCCTTTTATTTCCAAAACACCCACAATTCCGTTTATGTAAAAGGCATCCTTCTGCAATTTCCGGCACAAAAAATCGACGGTTGTTTCTCCGTTTGCTTTCACAATTTCAAATACCATCGCCTCGTCCCTGCCCAGAGTTTCCATCTCCTCCGGCGTGCTTTTGAGTGGTATTCCCAGTTCCGTAAAAATATCATCGATCACCGCGATAGGCCTTGCACCGTCCATAAGCAGTTTATTGCTTCCCAGGCTGCAAAAGCTGCTTATGTTTCCGGGCACGCTGAACACCTCTCTGCCCTGCGACGCGGCAAGTTCTGCGGTTATAAGTGCACCGCTTCCGGTTCCTGCTTCCGCCACCACCACGGCTTGGGAAAGGCCGGATACAATCCGGTTTCTGCGCGGAAACATGTATGGCATGGGCGCCTTCCCCGGCTCAATTTCAGAAACAATCAGCCCTTTTTCTTTTATTTCTTCATATAAACTGCGGTTTGATGCCGGGTAGCAGACATCCGGTCCGCATCCGAGAACGGCAATCGTTTCCCCGCCGTTTCGCAAAGCACCTATGTGTGCAAAAGAGTCGATCCCCTTTGCCATGCCGCTCACGGTTACAATCCCGTTCTGTGCCGCCGTCTTTCCTATATTCATGGCTGTCTGCTTTCCGTATTCGGTACATTTTCTTGAGCCTACCACAGCGATGCAGGTTTTTTTCATCAGCGATATGTTTCCGATGCAGTAAAGCGTTTCCGGAGCATCCTCAAGCGTGCTTAAACTTTCCGGGTAATCCCTGTTCCCTTTTTTTACAGTAATTATCTTATTAATTTCCTCCATAATTATTCCCCGTTTTTCCAATTTAAAAATTCGTATATCCAAGTGCCGCCGAAAGATGCGAAACTTCGATTTCGTTACTTCCCCTGACATCCGCAATGGTTCTTGCGGTTTTCAGTATTTTGTGATACCGTCTCGGGCTCAAATGCTGTTTTTCATAGATTTTTTTCATAAATGCGGTCTCTTTCCTGCCGAGCTCGCAAAACTCCTTTAAATCGCTTTCCTGCATCTGTGCGTTGAGGCTGAGCCTGCGGCCGCAAAACCGCTTTTCTTGAATCTCCCTTGCGCGCAAAACACGCTCTGCCATTTCCTCCGTGGACTCCGACGCTGTTCCGGTTAATGCTCTGTAATCAACCCGGTTTATTTCCAGAAACATGTCGATTCTGTCCGCAATCGGCCCCGAAAGTCTTCCCCTGTATTTTTCGATTTCCGTCTGCGTACAGCTGCACGCTTTGTCCGGGTCACCCCAATATCCGCATTTGCAAGGGTTTGTTGCCGCAACAAGCGTAAATCGTGAAGGAAAAACATAGTTGTTTCCTCTGCGGTGGATGGTCACCCTGCCTTCTTCTATCGGCAGGCGCAGCAGTTCGATTTGGCTGCGGGAAAACTCCAAAAATTCATCCATAAAAAGAATCCCGTTGTGTGCAAGTGAAACTTCACCCGGAAGCGGCTGCACTCCGCCTCCCAAAATAGCTGCACGGCTTGCCTGCTTATCAATCTGTCTGAACGGTCTTTCCGAAAGAAAAGGTCTGGTTTCATCCAGCCTTCCGAGCAGCGAATATACCATCGCTGTCTCCAGGGTTTCTTTTTTGGTCATCGGCGGCAGTATTCCGGGGATTCTGCGGGCAAGCATGCTTTTCCCGGTTCCCGGCGGCCCGCACATGAGAAGCCCGTGTCCGCCCGCCACCGCAGTAACAATCGCTTCCTTCGCCGCCCAATGTCCTTTGACCTCCGAAAAGTTCGGCACATCCACAGTCAACGGTTCCTCGCCGCTTTGCAATTCAAAACATATCTTTTTCTTTGTACCGTTCAGCACTTCCACTGCCTCACTCAGATTCTTTACCGGGCAGATTTTAAGCCCGGTTCCGTCCGCCGCCAGCCATGCTTCCCGGCAGTTTTCCTCCGGAAGATAAATTTCCTCTGCCTTGCTGGAAAGCGCACTAACCATAGGCAGAATTCCCCGCACTGCAAGAATCCTTCCGTCAAGCCCCAGTTCCCCGATAAACGCCTTCTTCGCAATCGCTTCTCCTTTTATGATTCCTTCCGCGGCAAGAAGCCCGACTGCGATGGAAAAATCGTAATGACTTCCCTTTTTGTGTATCCACGCCGGAGAAAGATTGACCGTTATCCTGCCTCTCGGATAAGAAAATCCGCAGTTCAGGATGGCGCTTCTCACCCTGTCCGCAGCCTCTTTCACCGCCGTATCGCCAAGCCCCGTCACATGGAATGTCGGCAGCCCTCTGCCCGCATCAATCTCCGTATTGACTGCCACTCCCTCTATTCCCAGCAGTGCCGCTGTTTTGGTTGTAAAAAGCATATCCGTCCCCCCTGTTAAAACTCGTTTTCGCAAATTTGCGCCACATGGATTTCTATAACCTGAAAATCCACGCTGTCATAATGCCCCTTCGAATGCGTGAGAAAATACCCTGCAGCCCTTCGAATCCGGCTGCGTTTCGTACTCCCTACAGAATCTCTGCCTGCCCCGAATCCGTCGGAAAGCCTCGTCTTGACTTCCGCGAAAATCAATTTTCCTCCTTTTCCTGCAATAATATCGATTTCTCCGTACGGGCATCTGTAATTTCTGCACAAAATCCGGTATCCCTGCCTGCACAAAACCTCACATGCCAGACTTTCTCCTGCCTCTCCGATTTCCTTTCGGTTCATTTCCCGCCTCTCCACTGTAATTTTTAACTTATTTTACATTATATTACATAAAGTGTCAAGAAAAAATTCTCCCGGGTTTTCCGAGAGAACGATTTTAGAGCTTTCCGAAAATCAATTTTCTTATGGCATATGCAACACCTTCCTCGTTGTTGCTGAGAGTGATACAGTCAGCTGCTGCCTTCACATCTTCCGTTGCATTCGCCATGGCTATGCCCACTCCGGCTTCGCTTATCATGCTGCTGTCGTTGGGGCTGTCTCCGAATGCCATCACATTCTCCATGGCAACTCCGCTTTCAAGACAGATTTCCCTAAGTGCCGTAGCCTTGCTCGTGGTTGCGCCGCCGATTTCGAGATTGTGTGAGAAAGAGGATGTCACCGTAATGCCGGGAAGCTGCGAAAGCGTTTCAAACATTGCATCTTTTTCGTCAAAAAATTCAAAATGAATGTTTATATTTTCGATTTTGTGTCTGTGCTCTTCGAGAAAATCATAGATGCCGTCAACGGGCGTCCTGGTACGAAGAACATATTTGGGGCTCATGTAGGTAGAACCGTTCTTCGCAAGATCGTCGTAAACCGCCCGGTCGATATAGGCCCTGCCTTCCGTGAACACCTCCACCGGATATTTCTCCTTGCTGAGCACATCATGCACGCGCATAATCGCATGTTCATCGGCATAGTTGGAGTATATGAAAGTCCCCGTCTTTGCATCCGTGATGTGTGCGCCGTTTGATGTGATGATGCGTTTCATTCCTTTAATCTTATGTATCCTCTCGGGCAGGGCACTGAAAACCCTGCCGGTGGCAATCACAACATCGATTCCGTTTGAAATTGCCGTTTCAAGTGTATCCTTGGTTCTCCTGGAAAGTCCCTCTCTTGTGAGCGTTGTTCCGTCCAGATCCAGTGCTATAAGTCTGGTATCTCTGCTTTTTCTGAGAATTTCATCGCTTACGCTCTCCGCAATAAACATACCCATTTTTAACCCCCATAAGTCTTTTCTTATGATATATTCTACAATAAATTTCAAGGACTTGCAAATTGTTTAAAATATGCTAAAATATAGAGTACACTATTTTGATATTCTGATATTTGTGCTATATTATGTAGTCGCACAAATTTAGGAGGTAATTTATGAAAATTGCGGTAGTCGGCGCCGGAAAACTCGGACTGAAAATTGTCAATGCATTGGTCGGCGGAAATCACTCCATCACGGTTATCGACAAAAATGAAGCGATACTGAATAAAATCTCACAGCAGTATGATGTGCTTGTTGCCTGTGGCAACGCCAAGCAGATCAGTCTTTTAAAACGTGAGTCGATTCATACTTTCGACTTTTTGATTGCCTGCACGGACAGTGATGAGAAAAACATTGTGATTGCTTCTTTTGCGAAGAAATTGGGATGCACGAAGGTCATCGCGAGAGTCCGTGACCCGGAACATATGAATCAGATGGATTTCATCAAGGAAACGATGAATATCGACCACATCGTCAACCCGGATTTGGGTATTACACTTGAAATTTACAAATACTTAGTTGAAAAATATACACTTACAAACGGCATTTTCTCCAGCGGAAAGGTTTCTCTCGTGCAGTTTAAGGCAAAACGCCTGCCGCGGCTGATTGACCTTTCCATGGTGGAAGTCAGCAAGGTTCTGCCGAATATGTTGGTGATTGCCCTTTCCCGAAACGGAAAAATCATCATTCCGCACGGACAGACGACAATTGAGGCCGGAGACACGGTCTATCTCATCGGTGAAAAGAATCAGATTGCTGAACTTCACCGCAAAGTCTACGAAAAAGGAAAATATACGGATTTGCAGAAGGTTATGATTGCCGGCGGCGGTAAAACGGGATATTATCTTGCAGACAAGCTTTCTGAGTTCGGAGTTTCCGTAAAGTTGATTGAAAAGAGCAAAGAACGCTGTTACTACCTTTCCACGCATCTTGACGATGTCATGGTGCTGCATGGTGATGCTACAGACAGTACTTTGCTTGAAGACGAGAATCTAGATGAAATGGATGCCTTTGTCGCTGCGACGGGTCTGGATGAAGAAAATCTTCTCCTTGCTCTAATTGCTAAACAGCAGGATATCGAGGATGTCATCGCTAAGGTAAGCCGCCAAAGCTACAAAGATTTAATTGAACGCATGGGGGTCGACATGGTGCTGAATCCGCTCGACATCGTTGCAAGTAACATTTTGCGCTACATCCAAGGCTCCAAGAGAATTATCTCCTATCTGCTGATTCAGGGGCAGGCAGAAATTATGGAGATTATCGCAAGCGAGGATATGAAGCTGGCAAATACACCTCTAAAGCATGTCAAACTTCCGGACGGTGTTCTGGTTGCTGCAATTCACAGAGGTCCAAAGGTGATTATTCCAAATGGGGACACGGAAATTCTGGCGGATGACAAAGTCACAATTTTCTGCCTGCTTTCCGACATCGGTGAACTGGAAAAATTAATGACAACCAAACGTGGATTTTTATTATAGTACAAATGAATACTATGTAATATAAAGTAAGAGCATAGAAAGGATTTTCAATAGACGATGAATGACGTATTTAAAAACTTTATACGAATTCAAAGCGCGATTTTTTTGCTGATGGCGGCTTCTCTTTTGATTCCCCTTTTTCTTGCGTTTTACTATGATGAAGACAGTTGCAAATTTGCTTTTTTGCTTGTAAGCGGTAGTTGTGCTCTTGCAGGCATAATTATCAGACTCGGAGTGAAACCTGCTGACGCAAAGTTCAAGGTACGCGACGGATTTCTGATTGTATCGACAGCATGGCTTGTCTGCTCTGTAATCGGAGCTCTGCCATTCTTAATTTCCGGTGCGATTTCCTCCGCCGCAGATGCTTTTTTTGAATCTTGCTCCGGCTTCAGTACAACAGGTGCCTCAATCTTAACGGATGTTGAAGTTCTTCCTAAGTCGATCATGTTTTGGCGTTCTTTTACGCACTGGCTGGGAGGCATGGGAATTATCGTCTTCGTAATGGCATTGATGCCGGTATTGGGAATTAATGGACAAATTACTGCGAATGCAGAAACACCCGGTCCGACTAAGGATAAGCTTACTGCACGATTTTCGGATACTGCGAAGAATTTATATAAACTCTATCTTGTCTTTACGCTTGTGCAGGTTGTTCTGCTGTGTCTAGGCGGAATGAGTGTTTATGACTCCTTCCTTCACACCTTCGGTTCGCTCGGCACCGGAGGTTTCTCGAATTATAATGACAGTGTAGGACATTTCAATACTTATATACAGATTGTCATTCTTATTTTTATGATTTTGGCAGGCATGAATTTCAATCTGTTTTTTGTTTTACAGAGAAAAGGGCTTCGAAAGTTTTTGCATGACGACGAGCTCCGCTTTTATCTTGCTGTGATAGGCATTGCATCAACTGCAATATTTATCTGCAATCAAGTCAACTCAAATTTCAAGGATACAGCACGCTCGCTTCTTGATAGTTTCTTCCAGGTTGTGTCTATTTTAACCACAACCGGATATATGACGGATGACTATGATCTTTGGCCGACTTTTTCACGCATGATTTTATTCTGCCTGTTTTTCTTCGGCGGTTGTTCTTCTTCAACCTCGGGCGGCATCAAATGCGTTCGTGTTCTGGTCTGTCTGAAGCTGGTGCGCAGAAGTATCTCCCTCCGTCTGCACCCGAATCGGATTGCGCCGATTACGCTGAATGAAAGCGAAGTTCCGTCAGAAGTTATCATCAATATTACAAACTTTGTTTTTACCTACATTGCTGTAATTTTTGCCGGAATGTTTCTTATTTCCGTTGATAACCTGGATTTTATGAGCACATTTTCTGCAGTTGCAACCTGCGTGGGAAATATAGGTCCGGGATTTAATCTTGTCGGACCAACTTGCAATTTTTCTGTACTCTCCGACTTTTCAACGGTTATATGTTCACTCCTAATGCTTGCGGGAAGGCTTGAGCTGATTACAGTACTGGCCCTGTTTTCAAAATATTATTGGAATTCGAATAAAACAAAATAAAAATCTGCCATCAAATAATAAGCAGAATTTATAGGGGTTTACGTAGAGATGAATATAAATTTTCGTGTTTTAATTAAAATACTTGGTGTCTTGGCTCTCATCGAGGGTCTCTTTCTTTTGCCGTGTGCAGCTGTGGGAATTGTATTCAAGGAATGGGGCTCCGCAGGTGCTTTGTTTGAGGTGGGAATTTTCAGTGTCTGCATCGGCTTCGTTATCCTGACACAGTATCATTTCGATAAGATTAAGCTGCATTCACACGAAGGCTACCTGATTGCCTGTTTGAGCTGGCTTTTCTGCTCGATGATCGGTGCATTGCCGTTCTATTTTTCCGGACAGGGTTATCCCATGGTACAAAGCTTTTTTGAATCGGTTGCGGGCTTTACGACGACGGGCTGCTCGGTTTTTGATTTAGCCACAATGCCGCGCTCACTGCTCTTATGGAAATCGGTTTCCAACTGGCTGGGCGGAATGGGAATTCTCGTACTTTTGGTTTCCATCTTTCCCGCGCTCGGAATCAGCGGGCAGGTTATCGCCTCGGCTGAAGCAACCGGACCGACGCTTGAAAAAATCGGAGGAAGATTCTCTGACACAGGCCGAGTACTGTACTTGACGTATTTATTCTTTTCTTTCGCGGAATTTGTACTCTTGGCTTTAGGCCCACTGAGTATTTTTGACGCATTGATCAGCACTTTCAGCAGCATAAGCACTGCCGGTCTTGTAATAACACCCGCCAATGCCGCTGCTTTTGATACCGTTTATGTGAGGGCGGTAATCATGATATTTACGCTGCTTTCGTCTCTGAACTACACGCTTTTCTATTTTATGCTGCGCGGAGACTTTAAAACGGTTCTGCAAAATGTTGAGACAAAAATTTTCGCAATCATTATTATAGGCGCAACCCTTGCAATTGCTGTTTCACTAAAAATAAGCGGAACCTATGCTTCCCTTTGGCAGGCTGTTAAGGATGCACTGTGCCAGGTGGTTGCCTTTATTTCGACTTCCGGCTATTTTGTCTGTGACTATACGCAGTGGCCGACTTTTGCAGTCATCGTGCTTTTCAGTCTTTTGTTCGTGGGTGGCTGCTGCATGTCGACTTCCGGCTCACTGAAAATTATGCGTGTTATCGTTTTCCTGAAACTGATTAAGCGCGGAATCTTTCGGCAGATTCATCCGCGGGCAGTCAAAGCGGTGGTTATCGACGGCAGAGCGATTCCGGCAGACAAAGTTTCCGCAATCACGACGCATATCCTGCTGTTCTTCGCCTTTTTCTTTTTCTCTGCCTTGGTACTGGGCTTGAACAATTTTGACCTTGAAACGACGATTTCAACCTCAATAGGGCTATTTTCCAACACCGGCATGGCGCTCGGCGAAGCAGGTGCAAGCGGCTATTTCGGTATGTTTAACAGTTTCTCACAATTTTACATGTGCTTTATGATGATTGCCGGAAGGCTTGAAATTTACGCGGTTCTGCTGCTTTTCTCGAAGTCTTTCTGGAAAATCGACAGTGTAAGCTCGATATAATTGGAAGTATTAAAACAGACAGTTTTGCAAGGCTTATGCATAAATTTGTCTGTTTTTTATATGCTAAGAATAATCGGTTATTTTTGAGAAAAAGGATGATAGCTATGCTCGTAAAAGATTTGATGACAACATCGGTTTCTGCGGTCCGCCCCGATGACACAATTGAGACCGCCGTAAAAATCATGCGTGGAGAAAATATTGGAATCGTTCCGGTGTGCGACATTCAAAAGCATGTGCTCGGCGTGGTTACGGACAGAGATATCCTCATGCGTTCGGTCTCTGCCGGCTTTTCTTCTTCTGACATTCAGTCTGTCATGACACCGGGTGTTTTCTCTGCCGATGTGAAGGATGATATCCACGATGCTGCAATGCTTATGGCTCAAAATGGCGTCCGCAGGCTGCCTGTCGTTGAAAACGAGAAACTCGTAGGCATGCTTTCTCTCAAAGATCTCGCTAAAAAGCGCATTTTTATCGCGGAAATCGGCCATGTCATATATGAACTTTCGAATAAATCCTAAGATTGGGGGTTCCATGAAAAAAATCCACCTTTCGCCGCTTGCCGGCATGCCGCTAATTGAATATCTCAAACAGAAGGGTTTTGAAATCTGCTTCACACAGGCACTTGCATCTGTCGCAGAGCCCGTCGCCCATCATCCGGATCTTCTCCTGTGCAAGCTCGGTATTGATGACAAGGCTCCGGTCTTTCACGGGGATGTTTCAAGCCTCGGTCCTGCCTATCCTGCAGACATCCCCTATAACGCATGCTGCACGGGGCGTTATTTCATACATAATCTGAAATATACCGCATCTGAACTCCTTGCAGCCTCCAAACAGGCTGCTCAGCATAGAAAAAAGCCCCTGCTTCGCGTTTCCGTTCCGCAGGGGTACACCAAGTGCAATATTGTCTGTGTCGATGAAGAGTCTATTATCACATCCGACGCCGGTATCGAAAAAGCCTGTTCTTCTGCGGGCATGTCCGTGCTCAAAATCCGTCCCGGACAGGTTCTGCTGCCCGGATATGCTTACGGTTTTCTCGGCGGTACAAGCGGCCGCATCGGCGATAAAATCGTGTTTAACGGAGACCTTTCGGCACACCCTGATTTCAATGTAATTTCTGCTTTCATCGAGTCGCGCGGACTTTCCTGTGTCTATTTTAAAGATTATCCGCTGACCGACATCGGTTCAATCATCGTTGAGCCGGATTCCGACGGAGGCTCCGTCACATCAGACTTTTAGAAAATCTGCCTCGGCAGTTTTTCTTTTTTCTTTGGCGGAAAAGTTTTGTCAAACTCCTCGACCTCTTCTTCACTCACAAAATAGCCCTCCGGCGTATGATAAGTTCCCGTAACGCCGCCGAGATAGCCCGGTGTGAGTTCCTTCATCAGGAAGTATGGGCAGACATTTTCTCTCGGTTCTTCTCTTCTTATATTCATTTTTCCATCTCCTTAAAAAATCTTTCGGCAAGCTCGTTTGCCGCCTCGTGGGTCTCTTCGCCTTCCGCCTTGTCAAAAACGCTGTACAGCGTAAACATCGGTGCATAGAACCGCAACGCCGCAAGCTCCGGGTCGGTGCTGCCGCATTCCTCAAAAATATATGCAACATATTCCAGCGGACCGCCCGCCAGATACTGCTGATAGAGCTCCCTCATCTCCGGGTTGCGATACTGCTCAATCGTCAGCATCCTGCGAAACGCCGACGCAAACGGATCTTCCGTCCAGTAACTGAGCTGTGCCTTGCTGTATTCAATCAGCTGCTTTAGACTTCTGTCTTTTTGTTCGACTGTCAGGTGAATCGTATTTACCATATCCTGCGGCATGTAAAATGCCTCTGCCCGCTCGTAATCCATCTCTTCCATCCGCAGGATAATGCTGTCCAAAATATCCTGCTTATTCGTATAATGCTTGTACAGCGCACCCTTCGTCATGCCAAGCTTTCCCGCGATGTCGCTTACAGAAACCGCTTCGTAGCCTTTCGCCGCGAACAGTTCAAGCGCCGTCTCCAAAATTTTTTCTTTCGTATTTTTCATATATATCCCTTTTTTGAATTTGTGCAAAAAGAAAACGATCGTTTACTAACATTATAGTAAACGGTCGTTCACTTGTCAAGTATTTTATTTTTCGCTGTATTCCCGAACATCCTAGAGAAAGTCCTATAAAATTAACTCCATAGAGATATCAGACAATGCAAAATGATTCTGCGTATAGGTTATATATTGAAATCCCAACTTTTCATATATGTGAAGTGCCGCAACTAATTGATGGTTGGAGCATAGCGTAAGCTTACTTTTTTTGGATAACTTGGCGATTTCTATTGCAGCATTCATAAGACATGTGGCAATTCCCTGTCCCTGTGCCTCTTTGCGAACCCCTAATTTTAATATTTCAAAACTATCATCATTATTTTCCAGCATTACCATTCCTGTCGCTCTTAAATCCTCGTCAATAGAAAGCAAAATATATCCTCCGTTCTGTATGATTTCGTCCGGATGCGTGAGCATTTGAATGTCAATATCTTCAAGGATATTATATTTGTTAAGCCATTCTAACGAGATTTCAAGTAAATCTTTTTTATATTGAGACGAATACTGAATGATTTTGGGTTGCATAGTTTATATACCTCCTCATATATAGGGCAAATTTTACATTAAACTTGATTTATTTCAGCTTTTCGACTCTCTTCCGCCATGTTTTCACGGTCTGACTGTGAAGAAATGAAGTCATCATCTTTAAATCCTGTTTTGTGTCCCAAGCTTCCAATGCAGCATAGTACTCCTTGCGATCCTCTTCATGTACAACAATCGGCGGATGTCCGAGCATTACGAGAAGGTAATTCATGGCAAGTCTCCCCGTTCTTCCGTTTCCGTCTGCAAAAGGGTGGATATTCTCAAATTTTACATGAAAATAGGCTGCCGCAGTCAAAGCATCTTCCTGCATCAAATCCTGCAGTTCGTCCATCAGTTCTGCCATTTCTTCCTGCACATCCTCGGGAGCGGCGCCGATTTCCTCTCTGCCTGTCACATAGTCGTGCTTCTTATATTCGCCCGGTCGTTCCCCTATCTGCCATCTGCGAGCATCATAGGTATTCATCGTCAGAAGCTTTTGGAACTCCTTAACGAGTGTTTCATCCATTTTTCTCTTCTCGCCAAAGGATGTTAGAAAAAGCTCATTCGCAAGCTTTGCATTCCGAATTTCAAACAGCGTTCGCAGGTCTCCGGTATATGCCGTCACTCCGTCATGCTCAAAAATCTCGCGCGTATCGTTGTATGTGATTTTATCATTTTCAATTTTTCCCGAATGATAGGCAAATGCGATGCTGTGTCCACTCAGTACTTCCGCAAGCTGCGCGTCCGTTTCGATTTTTTTCTCTTTCCACCACGCAAGTGTCTTTTCGTACAATTCCATGCTGCCTCACCTTTCTCCGCTGCGAGTTTTCATAGGCTAATTGTATTATAGATTTGAGCAGAATGCAAGAGGGCAGTTGCTATCACAATTCTCGTACATATAACTCCCTAACTCTTTGAGATTTCTGCGCCTCAATTTTTTCTGCCAAATCGTTCAGATAGACCCAGCGTTCCATTTTTTCGTCAAGGGCTGCGGTAAGTTCATCACGCTTTGCGGTCAGTTCCTGCAGCTTGCAGTAATCGCTGCCCGCTTCGGAGATTCGTCCGTCCACCTCTTCTATGGCGCTTTCAAGTGCGGCAATGTCTTCGTCAATCGTCTCAAACTCGCGCTGCTCTTTATAGGAAAATTTCAGTTTCTTCGGTCTGCCGGCATCTGTTCTGCCTGCCTGCGGCACGGAGGTGTCCGTCTGTTTTCCGTCTGACGCTGCTGTTTTGCCACTCGCTTTACCCGCAGTTTTTTCGGCTGCCAGACCCGCTGCGCGTCGCTCCGCCCAGTCACTGTAGCCGCCCGGATATTCCGCAATATGCCCCTCGCCTTCGTAAACAAAAGTCTTTTCCGCAATGCGATCGATGAAATGACGGTCATGTGACACGGCGATTACCGCACCCGCGAAGCTGTCCAGATAGTCTTCCAAAATGCACAGCGTGTCGATATCCAGGTCATTCGTCGGCTCGTCCAGAAGCAGCACATTCGGCGCGCTCATGAGAATTCCCAGCAGATAGAGCCTTCGCTGTTCGCCGCCGGAAAGCCTGCTCACCGGAATCGAGTGCATATGCGGCGGGAACAAAAAGCGTTCCAGCATTTGTGAGGCGCTGATATAGCCGTCCTCCGTTTTGACATTGTGCGCGATGTCGCAGATGTATTCGATGACCCTGCGGGATTTATCCATATGCTCGTTTTCCTGCGAAAAATAGCCGATTTTTACGGTTTCGCCGATTTCTACGCTGCCGCTGTCCGGCTGAAGTTCTCCCGAAATCAATTTCAGAAGCGTTGACTTGCCGGAGCCGTTTTCGCCGATGATGCCGATGCGGTCGTTTCGCAGCACTGTATAGGAAAAATCCGAGATTACAGGAATGCCGTCAAAAGCCTTTGAAACATGTTCCAGTTCGATAATCTTTTTTCCGAGCCTTGAAGAAACCGATTTCATCTCCAAAGCCGCATTATTGACCACCAGCTTGCTCTCTTCCAGTTGATGAAAGCGGTCAATCCGCCCTTTTGCCTTAGTGGTTCTCGCCTGTGCGCCTCGGCGCATCCATTCCAGCTCCCTGCGGTACAGCGTCCGGCGCTTCCTCTCTGTGGCAAGCACCATTTCTTCACGCGCCGCACGGTTTTCCAGATAGACTTCGTAATTGCCTTCGTGGCGGTAAAGTCTGCCGTCTGTCAGCTCCAAAATCACATTCGTGACTCTATCCAGGAAGTAGCGGTCGTGCGTTACCATGAAGATCGCGCCACGGAACTTTTTCAGGTAGTTTTCCAGCCATTCGACCGTGTCGCTGTCGATGTGGTTCGTCGGCTCGTCCAAAATCAAAATATCACATTCATTCGTGAAAATCCCTGCCATGGCAACGCGTTTTCGCTCGCCACCCGACAAGGTGCTCATTTTCTTCTCAAAATCCATGATTCCAAGCTGATTCAGCATAGATTTACATTTATATTCACCCTCTTCCGCAGTTTGCCGAGTCAGATAACTGACCGCCTGTTCCAGCACCGTTTTCTCCGGGTCGTAGGCCGGTGCCTGCGGCAGATAGCCGATCCGCACGCCTCCGGTCAGAATAATCTTTCCGGAATCGGCATCCTCAACTCCTGCCGTAATTCGCAGAAGCGTGGATTTGCCTGTGCCGTTGACGCCGATGAGTCCGATTTTATCGCCTTCGTTTATAGCATACGAAAGGTTTGATAATAACGGAGATGCTGTATAGGATTTGGATATGTCAGTTGCATTCAGTAAAATCAAGGTCTTTCCTCCTCTTGAAAATCAAAAGTATATTCGCCCTCCGCATTCAGATGAACCTCTGCGCGGAAGTTCTTCCCTGCTTTCGAGCGGAAATTTGCCGCGACGGCTTTCCCATCGAGGAGCTGTTTCATTTCGGGATAAGAAAAATCATGCCCACAAAAGCTTCGGAAGACTTTGTGTCCGCATTTTTTGATGCCGCAGAAAACGCCCCACTGGTTGAGCATCGCTTTTTTTCCGCATTTCGGACATTTCACCGATTCCTCAAAAAAGACCATTGCAAGTTCTCCGTTTTCGTCCAGCTTCAGTGCCGCGCGAAACGGTTTTCCCGCGCGTGTTGTGAAATTCCTGTATCCGCTCTGCTCGCCTGCTTCCAGTTTCCGCAGCAATTCTAAATTCACTTCGGTGCCGCTGATATTCTTGTAAATCTTCGCACCGCATCCGAGGCATTCATAATGCTTTTTCTGTTCTTCGATCACGCCTCCGCACTTCGCGCAGTGGATGTCGGTCTGCACCGGCTCGAACGGCGCCAGTTCCGCTTCGACTTCTTTCGGGTCTTGTCCGATTTGCTCGCACATTTCCTGAAGTTTCTGCATTACCTCCGCCATAACCTGCTCGTAATCAGCCTCCCCGCGCTGTACTTTTTTGATGCTGTTATCCATGTTCGCCGCAAAGACGGGATAGGCGATGTCGAAATCCTTTACGGCTTCGATATAGTTTTTTCCTTTGCCCGTAATGTAAAGCGCGTTCTTTTTCTCTTCCACATAGCCCGACTCGATGATGTCTTTGATAATCGACGCACGGGTTGCCGGCGTGCCGATGCCCTGCGAGTCCGCAAGGGACTTTTTCAGTTCTTTGTCCTCAATCTGCGTGGCAATGTTACGCATGGCATTGATTAAGGTCGCCTGCGTCAGCCGCTTCGGCGGTGATGTTTCCTTTTCGACGGGTTTCATGGATTTTGCCGTAATACGGTCTCCCTTCTTCAAAGGGGGAAGCGCGTGGTCGCCCGCTTTCTTATACAGAATCGACCAGCCCGGCTCCGTGACTACCTTTCCGCTTGCTTTGAAGACCCCACCCGCCTCGTTTTCCGCGTCGGCAGCGTCAGCGTCCGCCTCCGCATGGCGAATCTTAATGGTGGTTTTCTCTTCCTCAAGCTTCGGCAGAAACTGCGCTAAAAGCCTCATATATATCATTTTGCAGATAATCCGTTCTTCTTCGGTCATCCTCGAAAGGTCCGGCCGTTTCAATGTCGGCAGAAGTGCGTCGTGGGACTCTTTGGAAACCTCCGTGTCACTGACAACGGCTTTATCTTTTAGAATTTTTGAAAAAACACTCTTGTCAAGTTCCGCTGCGATTTTTCCGAGGTCCTCAAAGACCGCAATGTTTTCCATGATTGCGGGAAATTCCTTTGCTTTCTCGGAAGAGACATAACGGCACTGCGTTCTCGGATAGGAAATGACTTTGTGCTTTTCATAAAGGCTCTGCACAAGCTCTAAGGTATGATCGGGCTTAAATTTGTACTTGCTTCCGGCTTCCGCCTGAATTGCGGCTAAATCGAAGAGCTTCGGCGCATGGGAAGACGACTTCTTCTTTTCAACTTCCTCAACTGTGCCTTCCATAGAGAACTCCGCAAAAAGCTTCGGATTTTCAAACTGCACATCCCCGTCTTCGCCCTGAAGAACGGCCTTGAAAGTCTGTGTTTCTCCGGCTTCGCCCTGCGGTGCAGTCTCGTACTCCGCTTCCAGCACAAAATACTTTCGGTTCGCAAAATTATCGATAGCCATGGAATTGTCGTATACCAGTTTGATTGTCGGAGATTTCACTCTGCCGGCCTTGATGAGAGTGCCACGCTTGTTTGTCAGCATCCTGGAGGCGTTCATGCCGAACAGCCAGTCTGCCCGTGAGCGAATGAGAAAGGACTGTACGAAATGAACATGCGTCGGATTCGTGTGGTAATCCGTCATGCTCAAAAGCGATTTCAAAATTTCTGCGTCCGTAAGAGAGTGCTCGATGAAGCGAAGCGCAGGCTTTTCGTTCAACGCAAGATACTGCTCCAAAAGCCAGTAGATGCCGTAGCCCTCCACATCGGAGTCGGTGCCTACGATAATTCCGTCGTAGTCCGCCGCGCGCCGACGGATTTCGGCGATGGTACCCTGCTTTCGCTTATCGGCGATCGGTTTGATCTGCCACGGATTTGGAATCATCGGATAAAGGATGGCTTTCCAGTTTTTGTCCTTCCATTCCTCGTAATCCGTAGGCATGAAATTTGTACAGACATGACCGGAAAGGGCTGTGAAATCAATCTCCCCAACCCTTTCTGTCACTTCGTTTTTATGATTTTTGTAACAAGCCTGCACATCGCGCATAAGGCTTGGTTTTTCCGCGATAAATAAGTATTTCATATAGAAAAGTATACTTGATTTGCGGCGAAAAAACAAGATTTTTCCTTTTATTGGGCATCGAACATTAGTTGCGTCAAAGAGGTGTAAAACGGACAAAAATACACGAAAAAAAAGATATTCCCGTCGTATAGCAAAAGACCGTTGAAATTTCAACGGTCTTCTGTAAATGGTATGGAGGCGACACCCGGATTTGAACCGGGGAATAAAGGTTTTGCAGACCTCTGCCTTACCACTTGGCTATGTCGCCGAATTGGCTAGGGTAGCAGGATTCGAACCTGCGCATGACGGAATCAGAATCCGTTGCCTTACCGCTTGGCGATACCCCAACAGCAATTTCGTTAATGGGGTGGGTAGTGGGATTCGAACCCACGTATACAGGAGCCACAACCCTGGGTCTTAACCACTTGACGATACCCACCATGCTTGTTAATTGTGTGCATTACTGCACGTGCAGTTTTAAAAGAGTTGGCGACCTGGAACGGGCTCGAACCGTCGACCTCCAGCGTGACAGGCTGGCATTCTAACCAACTGAACTACCAGGCCGCAAATGGTGGGAGTTACAGGGCTCGAACCTGTGACCCCCTGCTTGTAAGGCAGATGCTCTCCCAGCTGAGCTAAACTCCCAAAACTCTAAAAAAAAATGGTAGCGGCGAGTGGAGTCGAACCACCGACCTTCCGGGTATGAACCGGACGCTCTAGCCAACTAAGCTACACCGCCACACTTGACTCAAGCTCTCGCTCAAATCACTGCAAGAGTTATATTACCAAAATATCTGCCAAATGTCAATATTTTTTTAAATTTTTCTCCAAAATTTTCGTGCAAAATTTTATACCCGCGTGCGGCTTGAAATTTTGCCGAGAATCACTTGCCAAAATCAGCGGGTAAAAGAACTTGTTAAAGTCACTTGGTGATTTGGGCGAGCCTTCCGGTCAGATAATCGCTTCGTATCATGGAAAGATTGTTCACAAAGATGACATCATTGACTTTTTTCTTCTGCGCGAATGAAAACAGGTCACCGTCCCAGTACCGGTAGTCGATTACATATATCTTGCTGTAATGGTCGGTAAGGTACGGCACAAACGCATTGCCGAAGGATTCTTTGATCACAATGCATGAAGATCCGTCTGTAATATCCTTGTTCTTTATCATGGTGTACGGATTGTCTCCCGCAATGAATGCACTGTATTTTATGGCCAGCGGATAGTTACTCACATCGTGGATCACATCCCAGTTTCCCTTCTGCCCTTTCTGGTTGGTGTAGCGAAGCGACAGATTCTTGCTTATCGGGTAGTAGACCTTGAGACGGTCGGGGTGTTTTTCCATCTTTTGGCTCTTTTTCGTGTCAGCGTAAAAAGAACCCAGAAAATCTCCAAAATCTGCGTTCTCACGGCGCTCTGCTGTTATTGGCATTATCCCTTTTTCTTCGCAAAATCTCTCATAGCCATAGTAGGCACCAAGCGAAGTCCAGTGATGATCGGTCCGAAAGTAGATATATTCGTCACGGTGCTCCATCAGTCGGTCGTACATATCGACAACCTTTACATCGGAACCTGCCTTTTTAATGATTTTGTCCAAAGCCTTGCGCTGGTTGCTCGACTTGATTTTGCCGAAATAATCATCCGGAAGAGTCACTGCTGAACTCAGAGGGATGAGAACCTCGTAAACATCCGAAATTCCTTTGAGTTTCCCGGCTGTGCGGTTAACAGAAGCCGCGTAAGTTTCCGCGGCCTTTTCTGTGTACGAATAAAGTTCAAATCCCGTGTCACCGATTTGGATGACATTACCGAAGTTTTTTGATTTTCCGTCAGCTGTGACAGCCGGATACTCGCCGACCGCCTTGTTGTTCATCTGCTGCGGCTCTTCCTCGGAAGCATCCGTGCTTTCCGTTGTCTCCGAATCTCCTTCTTTTATCGCGGCATCGATAAGCTGCGCTGCAGTCTGCGAATCAGGAGAAACGCAGAACACCACAAAACGTCCTTTCTGAACAGTAACAGCCTCATCAACCTCAGCGGCTTCATCGGGAAGGTAATCGCGGAAGGAATTCCCCAAATCCTCCAAATAGGCGTTTACCGTTTCAAGTGCCGTCTGTGCAGATGACTCGTCCGCAAGCGTAAAAATCCCGAGAGAGTCGGCATATGCCCCGTTTCCCATGTACAGGATTTGTTTTTCGGTATTTTCGATTTCGATAAAATCCGCCACCCGGTCTGTCTGCACCTGATACATGGTGCAGTCGAACTTAATGCTTTCCAGGAGATTGTTTGCCAATCCCTCTTCATCCAGCGTCCAGTTCTTTGCCGCACATCCCGATGCAAGTGCAAGAACCGAGACGAGCATTGCCGTCAAAAATATATTCAAGAATCCCCTTTTGTGTTTTTTCATTGTCCTAACCTTCATGTCTCATATTTTTTGTTTTATCTTCTCATATTATCCGTTACATATTTCGGAATTACGAATTCCTGTGTCCCCATGTACATCGGTGCAACATCTCCCTCGCCGAATGCAATCACGATATTGCCATCCTTGTCAACATAGAATTGCTGATCCGGTGAAATTTTTTCAAAAGCCCACTCGTACACAGGATCCGATTTATCGATATCGATCCAGTATGTCGCACCCGCAGATTCATCTGCCATCTTCTCCCTCATCTGCTCCTTGATATTCTCGCTGATCGGAGTTATGTAGTCGCTTCCGTCTTCAAAGAGGTCGGAAAGCTTGAGCTCCCTGCCGGTGTCCATGTCGATTGTATAGTAGTAATCCTGTTCGTATCCGCTTCCTGCTCCTTGAAAAGTTATGAGCTTCAGCGTAAAATATTCGTCTGTCGTATGCAAAATTTCGTAATTTACATACAGACTTGCATAACCTTCATCTCCGGCTTCCGCCTGCCGCTTAAATTCCTCGATGAGCTCGTTTGCAATTGCATCAATTTTGCGGTTCACATTCTCTGTACTCTGCTTTCTCAGTGTGTCCGCACCGTAAGAGTCCTCCCGGGAATCGATGATTCCGGGCACTATAACGTCCGCTTGAAATCTCTCGCTGCTGTAATGATAATCTCTGAACGTCACAGCATCGCATATTTTTCCGATAAGCGGAATATCCGACATTGCATCGGCCGCCTCCGCACTCATATTCGGTATAGCTATCACCAAGGCAGCAAACGAACAGGCAAGGACATTTGCCACTTTTTTTCTTTTTGCGCGGCGGTTGGCTCTTTTTACATCCTTGGCAGCCTTGATGGCGGTTTTGACTTTTTCAAGTCCTTCTTCGTGTATTTCGTTGTAATTCGTGCGATTGTTTTCTGAATAATCACTCATGCTTACGCCTCCTGACCTGACATTGCCTTTCGCAGTTTAGCGATTGCCCGATAAAGTCTGCTTTTTACTGTGTTTTCATTGAGGTTCAGTTTTTGTGCGACTTCCCAAAGCTTCATTCCGTCAAAATATTTCATCTTGAGGACGAGCTTTTCGTTGGTCTCCAAATCGCCGAGAGCATCATAAAGTTCGAGAAAATCCATATAAGCCATTTCCTCTGTCGGTTCTGTCTTTCCCCAATCCTCCGCGGATCCGTTTTCATTGCTGCGTCTCTTTGCATTGTCGCGGCAAAACTGAAATACTTCGTTCAGCATAATTCTGTAGACCCAGGTCGCCGCATATGCAGGTTCACGCAAGGTTTCCGATTTCAGGATTGCCTTGTATGCCCCTTCCTGCACAATATCCATGGCGTCTGCATCGTTATGTACGTAGCCGTATGCCAAACGATAGTATTTCTCGTAGTTTGTAATCAGTATTTCTTCAATTAATCTCTCTTTCTCGTTTTTGATGCCCGGCCCAGCCATCCGAGATTCCCCCTTCTATCCTGCTTACATCTATTAGACGTAAGGAATTTATTTTTGTTTCATGTTTTTTTGCTCTTTTTGAAATAATATGTTACCACGAAATTTTTAAATTATCCACCGGAAATCCTTAGTTTTTTAAAAAAAACTTTTTGGACGATGACAATCTGCTTTTTTTTATGTATAATGGTTCTGTTGTTTGAAGATTATGATAGATAAAAGGAGATTTTTCTATGCATTCACCCGGAAAAATTGCATTTTCAATATTTGGTTTGGATGTTGCCTGGTATGGGATTCTGATCGGTTTCGGATTCCTTCTTGCAACTCTCATCTCGTATAAGCGTGCACCTAAGCACGGCATCAATCCCGACTTCATTCTTGATCTGATTTTGTGGATGATTCCTGCGGCGATTATCGGTGCAAGAGCATATTATGTCATCTTCCAGTGGGACTATTATGCGGGAGACTGGGCAAAAATTTTCGACGTTCGCGGAGGCGGACTTGCGATTCACGGCGGGCTCATCCTCTGTTTTCTCGTCGGATATTTTGTCTGCAGGCGCCACAAAGAAAGCTTTCTTGCGACTGCCGATCTTGCAGCTGTTGTCATTCCGCTTGCACAGGCAATCGGCCGCTGGGGCAATTTCTTTAACGAAGAGGCCCACGGCATGCAGACCGACCTGCCGTGGGCGCAGATCATCGACGGCGTGGGATATCATCCGACTTTCCTTTACGAGTCAATTTGGTGCTTTGCACTGTTCTGGTTCCTGCTTTGGTTTGACAATCGGCACAGAAGCTTCAATGGGCAGATTATCTGCCTCTACATGATTCTTTACTCCGTAGAGCGTTTCTTTGTGGAAGGGCTGAGGACGGACAGCCTCATGTTCGGTCCGCTCCGTCAGGCACAGCTCATAAGTCTGGGGCTGATTCTCATCGGCATCGTGCTTTATGTTGTTCTAAAAAAAAGAGCCGCATCAAAGGGTGATACGGGTCTTTCCTAAAATCCACAAACGGATTTATATTTCTTTTCGCCACAGGAGCAGTCCTTTGCGGCAGCATACGCTGACCGCAGGACTGTTTTTTAATTTAAGGATTGCATCCATCTCTTCTGCCGCATTTTTGTAAAGGCTTTTCTGATGATGACAAAGTATGTAATCCGCCTCTTAAAAACATCTTGAGGTAACCTGCGCTATCTGCTATAATTATTCTGTTAACGAATATGCAAGGAGATGTAAAAATATATGAAATTAGGTATCGTTGTAAATTAGCCTTTTTTCATAAATCTATATACATCAATAAAAGTCCGTAAAACCGCATGGTTACAAAGTTTTTTGAAATTGTAAATTCATAAAACTTCATACAAAATCATATACTTTCATGCCATTTGGGTGTAGAAATGGGTGTAAAAAGATAGTCGAAAACCAGAGTCCAACGCATTTTATGTATTGATAAATGGGCATACAGATTTCTACGGATAGAACCATATAGCATGATAGAACAGAAGTTAAAATATTATAATGTACCGCACAGGCGGCGTTACCTTATCCCAACAGGGAAACAAGGAACGCCGCTATTTTTTTACCCTCATGTTACGCAGTAGGGGCAAAAAGAGCTTTGCTACATAAGGCTTTGCGGGTGCGGTTTTCACACAGTAAGGGATTGATACCTAAACCCTCAAAATTGCTGTTCTACTGCGTAACAAATATGAAGCAAAGGAGTTGATGAAGCTATGGCAGTTTTCCGCGTGGAGAGAAACACAGGATATACGGTTATGAGTAACCACCATTTACGCAATAAGGAGCTTTCCCTAAAAGCAAAAGGGCTGTTATCACAAATGCTGTCCTTGCCGGAGGATTGGGACTATACCCTTGCAGGACTGTCCTATATCAACCGGGAAAGTATCGACGCTATCCGCACCGCTGTATGGGAGCTTGAAAAAGCCGGATATATCACAAGACGGCAGGGACGCGACGAGAAAGGTAAAATGACCGCTATCGAGTACACCATTTACGAACAGCCACAGCCCCCGGCATTGGATTGTCCGGTATTGGAAAATCCAACAGCGGATAACCCGATATTGGAAAATCCGACACCGGATAACCCGACATCGGAAAATCCAACGCAATTAAATAAAGAGATACAAAAAACTAACTTACCAAAAAAAGAAAAATTAAATACAGATATATCAAGTACCCATTCCATTCCTTTCCATTCCCTAAATCCCTCTCCCTTAGAGGACGCGGCACAGCCGTCGGAACGGAAGCGAAAGGAAGCGACAGACGCATATAGCGTGTATGAGGAAATCATCAAGGACAATATCGAGTACGACTATCTGATACAGGACAGATACCTTGACCGGGACAGGATAGAGGAAATCCTTGCCCTTATTCTTGAAACCGTCTGCACAAAACGAAGAACAATCCGTATCGCCGGGGACGACCACCCGGCAGAGCTTGTAAAAGCAAAATTTATGAAACTGAACAGCGAACATATCCGCTTTGTACTGGACTGTATGCAGGAAAACACCACCAAAATCCGCAACATCAAACAGTACATGAAAGCTGCCCTTTTCAATGCCCCGTCTACGATTGGCAGCTATTACACGTCCCTTGTATCTCACGATATGTACGGCGGGCACACTATCCAGTCGGCAAGAAGCAGGGGCATACCCGATTACACCTGCAACGAGGGCGAAAGCCTGTAAACCAACCCAAAGGAGGATTTTATGATGACACAGAAAACAGGAGCTTTGATTTTTGATGAAACCGCTGACCGCTACGACATTCGCTTTGACGTAAACGACTATTACGGGGGCTTGCATTGCGGCGACTGCATGGAGGTCTTTGTGCGGGGCAAATGGAAGCCTACCCGTATGGAGTACGGGGACAACTGGTATCTTGTAGGTATTCGGGCGGCAGACCTTTCCGGGCTGCGGGTACGGATTTAACAGGGCGGCGTGAAAGCGGACGCTCTTTTTTCATGCCCGCCCCGCTTCCCGGCGGCGGGCATACCACCATAGAACACGAAAGGAGGACACCCATTGCAGGAGGAAACCAACGAAAAGACCATAGCCCTTTACATCAAGACAGGGAAGCTGACGGCGCAGCAGCTCCAAAAGGCTATGAAAGCCCTGCTTGCACAGATGAAAAAGCAGCATGACAAACAGAAAATCCCGCATGGAAAGCAGACCCTAAAGCAGCTTATGAAGCAGAACGCGGGCGTTTCCAACATTGAAATCACAAAGGACAATATCAAAGCCTTTGAGAGTACGGCGAAAAAATACGGGATTGACTTTGCCCTAAAGAAAGACAGCACCGAAACCCCGCCCCGCTATCTTGTGTTTTTCAAGGGACGGGACGCGGACGCACTGACCGCAGCTTTCAAGGAGTTTTCCGCAAAGAAGCTGACGCAGGAACAAAAGCCCTCTATCCGCAAGCTGATTGTTTCCCTCAAAGAAAAGGCGGCGGCTCTGAACGCACAGCGGGACAAAGTAAAAAACAAAGACAGGGGGATTGCAAGATGAACGCTATCAACTGGAAAAAATTGCTGCTTCCCAACATTCCTTATCTGCTCTTTGTGTATCTTTTTGATAAAGTCGGGCAAGCGGTACGCCTTGCGCCGGGGGCTGACCTTTCCGGCAAGGTACTTTCCCTTGCAGACGGCTTTTCCGCTGCCTTTGCAAACCCGTTTCCGAGCCTTGCCCCTATAGATTTACTGATAGGGTTTTTCGGCGCGGTGCTTATCCGGCTGATTGTCTATGTAAAAAGCAAGAACGCAAAGAAATACCGCAAAGGTATCGAATACGGCTCTGCCCGTTGGGGTGCATAATCCTAAGTGTAAACAACACCTATATGGACGCACAGGAGGTTATGCACATGACTGATTATAGCAAAATTACAGCCCTTT